>ERZ795032.127-NODE-127-length-110194-cov-26.439281_pt1 | contig 110194 bp, 82 predicted proteins | sample MGYA00375124_ERZ795032 | MGnify/ENA primary metagenome ERZ795032 (study PRJEB30167, sample SAMN05720154) | activated sludge metagenome | isolation source: Anaerobic digester | place: China | collected 2015-12-16 ... | reverse complement strand
TTTAATAATTTCTCCATGATAAAAAATTTTTAACAAAAATAATAAAATATTTTTAAATGTTATATAATCAATAAGTCTAACATATATTATGTTTCATAAGCCCTCGCTCACACTTGGATATAACCCTGTTACATCCAATATTATTATTCATAAAATCACACTTCCACTTACCCCCCCCTCACATTTGCATGAATGAAATACATATTTTTAGAAATTTCAAAAAAATCCAAACAAAACTAACTTGATGTGTTTTATTAAATTTCCCTTTTTAACTCTACCCACAATAAACGTTATAGAAACCAAAAAAAGCTCTAATTTTTTATATTAGAGCTTTTTTTTAACAATCATATTAAAATTTTAATAATACAAAGTTCTATTATCTATTACTTTATACACTTTTTTTAGAGAATTAGTTAGTTCATAATTAACTTTAGAATTATGCATTTGTGCCTCTTGCATTCTCAATGCATTTGCATCTATATTAGCACGTTGATGTTCTTCTATCACTTTGCCTACAAATACAGCACCTTCTCCCCTAATAGGATCACTAATCTTTTGAGCAGGGATTATAGACATTGTGCCAATAACCTTAGGCTCTGGTCCATAAAATTGCAAACTATAGGAATTAAAAGTTATCACTGTAGTATCTAGCTGTGCATTCAATTTTTGAGTTAATGCTAGCAAATCATTTGTTTTAGCATCATTAATTTTTTTAACTAATATATCTGCTTTTTTCTCTTTTATCACAAAAGGACGAATTTCTTCTTTTACTCTTTCGAAAGTCAAATAAGGCTTTTTGGATTCTTGTCTATATTTTAGTAATGCTACTACTTCTTTATTTTCAGATGTTAAATCAAAAACAGCTGATACAGTACCCACTTTAGTTTCTTTATTATAAGCCCATCTTATAATTTCTCTACCATTTTCTATACCAGGAATAGTGAAATCTTCTTTTTTTACTCTTTCGGCCGAGCGTTTATTATAACCTTTTTCAGTGATTTGATTTTCGAAATCTTTTGCTGTTTTAGCTGAGATCGCAAAGCCATTTGCTACATTATAAATGCTATCCATAGTTTCGCTACTTGGCTCAATAGGATAAACAATATTAGCTACTAAATATTTTGGCACTGGCATTGTTTTCTTTTCTACATAGATGATATGTATACCAAAATCAGTTTCTACCTTAGTGTATTGTCCTGCTGGTGTAGCAAAGCATGCATCATTAAAAGGTTTTATCATTGTACCCTCTGTAAACCACCCTAAATCTCCATTAGTTTGCACACTACCTTGATCATCGCTATAATTTTTAACAAATTGTACAAAAAGATTAGTATCCTTAGTAGATTTTAGAATATTATATAAACTATCTGCTAATTTCTCGGCTTCTTCTTTTGTACGGATAACATTCTCATTAGATCTATTAGCACCTTTATAAGTTATCAAAATATGTTTAGCTTTCACACTGTCTGCAATGATTTTTTCATCTAATATAGAGGTGATGTACCAAGCATTATTATATTGGTATGGTCCTAATATGGTTCCTTTACTAGCATGAGTTAGTGTATCAGCTTGAGGAGGTAAATCAGTTATTTTTACATATACTGAATCAAAGGGTATTTTAGAAAATTGATTTACAACAATAGGTATTCTCTCTGGACTGCTATTTCGCAATGAATCATATGCTTCCTTGATATAAGCTTCTATTTTTGCTAAATCTTTTTTAGAAGGTAGAATATCAAAAACTACAAAATCTATATCTACAAAAGGATCTGTTTTAAACATGTATAGATGTTCATCATAATATTTTTTTAAGTCTTCATCAGAAACTTTTATCTCATCATTACCAATTGTGGAATATTTTAGTCCCATGAGTTGTACTGTACGCTCATTATTGTAATCATTTAATTTTTGATTAATTAATTTAGATGGCAAATAATAAGCTTTAGAAACTATTCCGAAATATTTTTGAAATTTATGCTCGTCTAAAACTACTCCTTCGATAGCATACCATTGTTTTTGTTGATCTTCGGTCATAGTTTCCAGATTATCTAGATAATTTTGGACTACTCGAGGATCAAATTGATTTGTTTTGGGATCAGTAAATATCTGACGAATAAAAGGATGAACTAATTTACCAGTGAATAAACTAGCTATTTCTGCATCACTAATACTGATATTTGCTTTTTTAAATTCTTTATCAATAATTTTTTCATTTATTAATTGCTCTAAAGCAAAATTATTTATTTGATGTTTTTCCTCTGGAGAGAAATTGTAATTTTCTCCATATTGCAACTTCATAAATATCTCTTGCTCTGCAATCTTATTATCAAATTCTTGATAATTAATAGCCTCATTAGATATCTTAGCTATTGGATCTATTCTACGTCTGCCACCACCACCTTTCCATAATAAATCACTTAATATGAAAAGTACCATTGCTCCACCGATTGCTATTAATAACAACAAAGATCGCTTTCTAATTTTTTCTATTACAGCCATAATTTATATTTTTATGCAAAAATAATTTAAAATTCATAAATAATAATCATTTATTTTTGTATTTATTAAATTTATTGTTTTAATTTTGTCTGATAATCTAATTTATATGAGAAAATTCCTTAGTTTTGTTGCAATTTTTGTATCATTAATATCAAATATTTACTCTCAACAATCTGCTTATGATTTTTTTGTTCTAGCAGAGAATGCTTCTAAGAATAATAATTGCAAACAAGCTATCGTATATTATGATAAAGCTATAGCTTTGAATAAATTTTATTATGATGCTTATCTAGCTAAAGCTAAGTGCTATATGTCTTTAAATAATAAAAATGAAGCTATGAATCAAATAAATCAGGTTTTAACTATGAAAAAAGACTATGCTCCAGCTTTATTCATGAGAGCTGAGTACTATTACCATGATAAAATGTATAAAGAAGCTATTAATGACCTCATAGATGTAATTTCACAAAATAAATATTACTATCCAGCACATGAATTATTAGTAGAAACATATGTTTCTTTAAAAGATTATAATAATGCTCTAAATGAAATTAATTTTTTGATCTCTGAACAGCCTGCAGAATATAAATACCTTTTAAAAAGAGCTCTCATTTATAAAAACCTAAACCAATATGATAATGCCATAAAAGATTGTAATAATCTAATAAATAAAGGTATTCTAATAGGTGAAGCTTATTGTCTAAAAGGAGATATTAATATAGAACTTATGAAAAATAATGAAGCTTTCACAGATTACTCAAATGCGATATATCATAATTTCTATACTCGAGAAATGCTAATTACTTATCTAAATATGGCTATAAAAGATAATAAATTGCCAGAGGCACAGCATGCATTAGAATTATTAATCAATAATTATGAAGAAAAAAATGCATATTATCATTTACTTTTAGGGAAAATATTTATTGATCAGAAAAATTACGAATCCGCAATAAATACTCTTAATATTGCTATTTCATTAAGACCCAATTATGATACAGCCTATGTTTATAGAGCTATGGCAAAAAGATTTATCAATAAAGATCCTTTGAATGATATTCGTAGAGCCATTTATCTGAACTCTAAAAATACTCTAGCATATGAAGAGCTAGGAATTTACTATATAAATAAAAAGTTATATTCACAAGCTTTAGAAAATTTGAATACTGCAATAAAACTAAATCCTAGCGGTAGAGCTTATTATTATAGAGCAATAGTGTGGGACTTTAATGGAGATAAGACTAGTGCTTGTGCTGATTTACAACAATCTATAAATCTGAATTATTTAGAGGCTAAAGCTTCTTACGATAAAATTTGTCATTAATGTTATGAAATGATGACGGGGAGACTTTGGAGACGAGGAGACTTTGGAGACTGGATGACTGGGTGACTGGGATGACAAGGTGACTGGGAGACTGGGAGACGAGAAGACGAGGAGACTGGGAGACGAGGTGACTTCGAGACTGAAAGACTGGAAGACGAGATGACGAGATGATTGAGTGATGAGGAGAAGAAGTTGATAAGTGTAATGGTTTAGTAAAATGTTAATTTTTATTTTTATTAATCCACAAATGAACACAAATGAGCACAAATCAAAAGTTAAAGTTTCAAATATTTTAAACTACCTTTAACTACATTAACCAATTTACAAAATGATTTTTTATTATTTTTTTCATTATCTTCATTGAAGAGACTCGATTAGGGTTGAATTTTAATTGGTAAGGAATAAAGAGTAAATTTCCGTTCATCCATTAGTTCAATGTTGAGCTTAAATTGAAAAAACCGTATAGAATCTGGAGGAACATTAAGCTGCAACTTAAATGGATGTGCATAGTGTGGTATCTGAACATATAAGAAATGATATATATTTTTGTAAAGCATCAGTTCACTATGAGTTTCAATTTTTATAACGTTATTATCAGTATTATTATATCGATAAATTTCACCTAAATAATTAAAAGTGAAAATATCTGTAATAGTATCACCAGCTAAATATTCTTCATTGTAGTCATTCATAGTAATAATCTCAATAGATTTGTAATAATCGAGCATATAATAAGTGATTTCGTAATCAGGATCACCTCCATTAGAAATACAATCCTTACTACGATCTACAAAAACATTGCACCAAAAGTATAATGAATCATATTTCCAAACATTACTGATGCTATCATCGATACTATGATTTTGCTCTAATTGAAAATAACTAACTTTATAATATTCTACTCTTGGCCATCCACATTGAACTAAAATAATTGCTATTAAAATCAGTATTAGAGCAAATTTGCCTTTATTAAAATATTTTGAAATATTTTTCATAAGATTAAAAATTAATATATGATAGATAAAGAGATACACCATAAGAATATCTAGGAGCAAATCGCATCCTGTCTATATTATCATCTAGTAGAGAAAAACTAATATCGAAATATGTTTGTGCAAAAGGTGCTATCTGTAAAGCAAAATGTTTCGCTGGAGAATAAAATATATTTAAATTAATTTTAATATACGGTGCACCTCGCAGCTGATATATGATATTAGCCATATCGACACGTTCCAATTGTTTACCAGAAATAGCATAAGTTTTTGTCGATGACAAATTATATAATAATGGTAAAGCTACACCTACATAGGGATTAAAACTAAATTTATTAGAAATATGTAAAGATTTTGAAACCCCCAAAGAAAGCATTATTCTTTCAAAATTATATTCTTCACTACCTACCAGCTTATCTTTGTCAGCATCTGCTATATAAGTGTTATATATATATTTTACTTTTAAAAATTCGGGAGCATATAGCACACCAATATGCTTATTGATTTTATCTCGATAAAAAGCAAACTCATAGCCTAACTCATAAGTATTTTTGAACTTGTATTTATATTTAAACCAATCATTTAAATATTTCATATCATCAGGATAATAGTGAAATTTAGCATTACAATATAACCCAAAAGAAAATTTATCAACTTGAGAGAAAATACTTAAGTGAATAAAAAGCAAAAACAAAGAAATAATAAATTTATGATAATTGTTCATATTAATATGTTTAAAATAGACATTAATATTTATTTTTTTAAGCAAATTTACACAATTTATTTAAAATATGTAAAGTTTTTAAATAAATAACAATATATTATAAATTAAAAAATAAACATATGAGATATATTGCATTTAATTGTACAATATTAACAAAATATTTTTGACTATTATAAGGCATTTTGCAGAATAATTTGTTTTTTGTTTAAAATAAGTAATGATATTTAATCAATTATTTTATAATACTTAAAATCTTTATTAATAAAGATTTTATAGAAAAATTCATAAAAATTTAAAATTTTATAAAATTTCAGCATAATCTTAAATTTAAAAGGTATTAATTTAAATTTAATTAAAAACAAATATCATTACTTAATTTAAACATTTATTAAATTTAGTATTTTATCAATAATTATATTCATTATTAATGTAATTTTTTTAACTACAAATTGAAAAATCAAATCTTCGAAAAAACAAATAATATTAACAATTCTTAATTTTAACTGTTTACGAATTATATCAATTTATGATAAAAAGTTTTTATAATTTTTTATTTCAAATTGCTATCAGTAGGTTATTATTAGTTTTACTTTGCATTTCTAGTTTCATGAATTATGCCATTAATGCAAAGAAATAAAATTATTAAATTTGCATAAATAAAATAGCTATGGAATTCACAAAAAATGATATCGATTACATTACAAATCATGGCCTCACCATAGAAGAGGTAAATAGACAAATAGAAATCTTAAAATCTGGGATGAAATTTGTAGAACTTCTAAGACCTGCTACTATAGATGACGGCATAATAGAACTAACTGTCGACAAAAAATTATATTACAAAAATAAATTTGAAAAAGATCAATATTTCTATACAATTACAAAATTTGTACCTGCTTCAGGTGCTGCTACACGTATGTTTAAGGCTCTATATCAGTATTTAGATAAATTTGATAAAGATAATCCTAGCACTAAAGGCCTAGAGTGGTTTTTTGATAATATTAAAAAATTTGCTTTTTTCGAAGATTTAGAAAATGTATTAGCTAAGCTTGGATATGACTATGAACAAGTTATAAGAGAAAAAAAATACGATTTGATAGTTCATCTAGTTTTAGACAAAAAAGGATTAAATTTGCAAGCTAAACCTAAAGCACTTTTACCTTTTCATAAATATTTGGATGGCTACCGTACTGCATTAGAAGAGCATATCATTGAGGGTATTCACTATGCTAAAGATAATAATGGTGTAAACATACACTTCACTATTAGCCCTGAACACGAGCAAATGTTTAATGAGTTACTAAGCAAAATTTTAGCTTCTTATAAAAAACAATATGCTACAGAAATAAATATTACTTATAGTTTTCAAAAACCAAGTACAGACACAGTAGCTCTATACAAAGATAATTTAGAATTAGTGAGAGATGAAATGAATAATATAATTTTCAGACCAGGTGGCCATGGTGCACTCATAGAGAATCTCAATGACTTGAATAAGGAAATCATTTTTATTAAAAATATTGATAATGTTGTATTAGATAATAAAAAAGATGATACTATAGAATACAAAAAAATATTAGGTGGTTTATTAATGGACGTAGTAGAGCAAGTGCAGTCATTTCTTATTATGTTAGATGATGCTAATCTATCAGAAATAGATCTAGACGAGATGCTAAACTATTGCAAAAATGAATGGCAACAGCCTATAAATGATTATATTTTTAGCTTGGATAAAATGGAGAAAATAGATTATCTATTTTCTCTACTGAATCGCCCTATTAGAATAGCAGGAATGGTAAAAAATACAGGAGCTTCAGGTGGTGGACCTTTTATCATTAATGACGAAAACGGTGATGAGTCATTACAAATTATAGAATCTGCTCAGGTAAATATGAATGATCCTAGTCAAAAAAAGATCTGGGATAGCTCTACTCACTTCAATCCTGTAGATATCGTTTGCTATCCATATAATTATGTTGGAGAAAAATTTAATCTATTAGATTATATTATGACAGATACATATTTTATCTCCGATAAATCATTTAAAGGCAAAGATATATTGGCTTTAGAGCATCCAGGGTTATGGAATGGTGCTATGGGTTACTGGTTAACTATCTTTGTAAATGTGCCATTAACTACATTTAATCCAGTAAAGGAACTCAAAGATTTACTAAATGAAGGACATTGTTCTTAAAAAAAAATTCTTAACCTTTAGAATTTAAATAAATTTTATTTTTGTAAAAAAAATGAACTTTGATTGGCTAAAAAATAATATACAAGGAGAATTATATACTGATACCTTGCATAAAATCATTTATTCTACCGATGCATCAGTTTACAAGGAAGCTCCACTAGGTGTAGTATATCCAAAAGATGTGGACGATTTGAAAGCAATAATTAGTTTTGCTAATGAAAATTTTATAAGTTTAATACCCAGAACAGCAGGTACATCTCTTGCTGGGCAAGTAGTAGGTGATGGTTTAGTAGTAGATGTATCTAAACATTTCAATAAAATCATCGAAATAAATCCTCAAGAGAAATATGCGATTGTTCAACCAGGAGTAATTTTAGATGCATTAAATAGAGAATTAAAAAAATATAATCTACTTTTCGGCCCAGAAACTAGTACTAGTAATAGATGTATGATAGGAGGTATGCTAGGTAATAATAGTTGCGGAGCCCACTCTCTGATCTATGGTTCTGTACGAGACCATGTGTTATCTGTTAAAACAATATTAAGTGATAGTAGCGAAGTGATTTTTAATGATATAGATAGAAATACTTTCGCATATAAATGTGCTTTGAATAATTTAGAAGGGAATATTTATAGATATTTTAATCAATTACTTTCTAACGAAAAAAATGTAACATTAATACAAAATAACTTTCCTCATCCTGATGTCAAAAGAAGAAATATGGGATATGCTGTTGATAGCTTGCTAAATACAAATCTATTCTCAACAAAAAAAAATAATTTTAATATTTCAAAATTATTAGCTGGTAGTGAGGGTACTTTATCGATGTTTAGTGAAATAAAACTAAATCTAATAGAACTTTCATCACAAGAGCAAGGGTTACTGTGTGTACATTTAAACTCATTATTCGATGCTTTTGCAGCAAACTTAATAGCACTAAAACACAATCCTACCAGTATAGAACTAATGGACAAGGCAATATTAGATTTAACAAAAGAAAACTTCACACAAAGAAGAAATAGATTTTTTGTAGAAGGAGACCCTGCAGCAATAATGATAGTAGAAATATGGGGAAATGACAAGAATGAAATTATTAAAAAAGCTAAAAGGATCGAAGAAGAATTGAAAGATAATGGTTATGGATATGCTTTTCCATTGATATTTGGACCAGATATGAATAAAGTATGGGCTCTGAGAAAAGCTGGACTCGGTGTACTCTCAAATATGGTAGGAGATGCTAAACCTGTTGCTGTAATAGAAGACACAGCCATCAGACCAGCAGATTTAGCTAATTTTATCGCAGACTTAAATAAAGAATTAGAAAATCTAAATCTATCATGTGTATACTACGGACATTTGGCAACAGGTGAGTTGCATTTACGTCCCGTACTAAACCTAAAAAGCTCTAACGACATTAAAAGATTCAGAACTATAGCAGAAAAAACTGCTGAATTAGTGAAAAAATATAGAGGTTCACTCAGTGGCGAACATGGAGATGGAAGACTACGGGGAGAATTTATTCCAATAGTTTTTGGTGAAGAAATTTATTCTATTTTCAAAGAAATTAAACAAAATTGGGACCCCAATAATATTTTTAATCCAGGTAAAATTGTTGATTCTCCTCCCATGGATAGCTCACTGCGATACATACCAGATAGATCAACCCCTAATATTACTACATATTATGATTTTTCAGATGAATTAGGAATGATTAGAGCAATAGAAAAATGTAATGGCTCTGCAGATTGTCATAAATTGCATTGGGCTACAGGTGGTATGTGTCCCTCTTATCAAGCTAGTTTAGATGAAAAAAATTCTACTCGAGCTCGAGCAAATGTATTAAGAGAAATATTAACAAATAATAGAAACAAAAATATTTTTAATAGTAAAGAACTCTATGAGGTGCTCGATCTATGTTTGGTTTGTAAATTGTGCAAAGCTGAATGCCCATCTAATGTAGATATGGCAAAATATAAAACAGAGTTTCTACAACATTGGTACCAAGACCATCATATACCACTAAGAACATTAGCTATAGCTTATATTTCTCAAATACAATCATTTTTTAAATGGATTCCTTGGTTTTATAATTTCTTTTTAAAACAAAAAATATTTAATAGCTTGTTGAAAAAAATTCTCAATGTAGCACCTAATCGCAATTTCCCTTTAATGTATAAATTTACTCTTAACCAATACATTAAGAGAAATTTAAATAAATTAAATCCTAAAAATCCTAAAAAAAATATACTACTTTTTATTGATGAATTTAGTAATTACAATGATGTAGAAATCGGAATAGATACCATCAAACTACTAACAGGCCTAGGTTACCATATAGATGTAGTACCTAACAAGGAAAGTGCTAGGACATTTATCTCAAAAGGAATGCTCAAAAAAGCTAAAAAAATCATAGATAAGAATATAAAAATATTCTACGAAAATGGAGGTAATGAAAAAGAAATATTAGGGATAGAACCTAGTGCTATACTTGGTTTCAAAGATGACTATCCATATTTATGTTCATCAGAGTTAAAAGAAAAAGCTAATAGCATTGCAAAAAATGCGATGATGATAGAAGAATTTATTAGCAAAGAAATAGAAAATGGTAACATATCAAACCAAGATTTCAACGAATATGAAGGTGAAATATTAGTCCACGGTCATTGCCAACAAAAAGCCATAATAAGCACACAACCTACAATAAATGCTCTAAAAATAGTACCAAAAGCTAAAATAATAGAAATACCATCTGGTTGCTGCGGAATGGCCGGATCTTTCGGATACGAAAAAGAACACTATGACATAAGTATGAAAATAGGTGAATTAGTTCTCTTCCCTACTATAAGAGAACATTCTAAAGCTATAATTTTAGCTCCAGGGACAAGCTGCCGCCAACAAATAAAAGAGGGTACAAACAGAATAGCTATGCATCCTGTGCAATTTTTGTATATGCAATTAAAAAAGTGAAAGAGATAGCTAATTGAAAATAGGTGTTGATAAGTAAAAGGGGAAAATTATTTATGTTTAACTTTTCATGTTAAATATTTTTATTAATTTTGTAAAAAATAAAAAATTATGGAATACACAGTCGAAAACATACAAAATATTCTTGCTCTTACCAAAGAAGGTAAGCGTGAATTTTTAGATAATCTCTATGAATTCCTTAATAGTAATAGATTATCAGCATTAGATTATCAGAGAATCAAAATATTATCAACTGCACTCATTTGTCCCAGATGTCATTGCGAATATGTAACTAAAGCTGGTAAGAGTGATGGCAGACAAGTATATAAGTGCAAAAAATGTGGTTATAGATTCAGAGAAACTGCCAAATCACTTGTCTATTATTCTCATAAATATTATCTTTTAATGGATTACATAAAATGTATGTTAGAAGGTAAAAGCCTCAGAGCATGTGCTAGAGAGGTTGGCATTAGTTTACCAACAAGTTTCAAATGGAGGCATAAAATTTTGGCTGCTATCCAAGGATTAGAAGGAGGAATTAGCTTTTCTGGAATAACTGAAACTGATGAACTATTAATGCAATATTCTGAGAAAGGTCGTAAATTTAAAACTTTAGAAGAGAAAGAACAGGCTATGAAAATTGTTCATCCTAATGTAGCTGTATTAGTGATGACAGATAGAGAAGGTAATTTGCTTTTTAAACATACAGGGGAACATAAAGTTCAGAATAGTCAAATAAAAGAAGAGTTAAAGCGTAGAGTATCAGAGAACAATTTAATATGTTTTAAACCAAACGAAGAGTTTCAGCAGGCAGTTAAAGAATCACCAAGCAAAAAGGTATTAGTGATGCATAAAACAAAAGGATTATCAATTTATAGTGTAAATGTAGCAGAGAAAAAGATTACTAATTTTTTAGTATGGATGATGAGATTTAGAGGAGTAGCTACAAAGTATTTGCAGAACTATCTAATGTGGTTTGTAGTAATGAATAAATATTTAAAAGATAAGGTGGAATCAGATATTGGAAGACTATTGAATTTGTCATCGCACGATAGGTGGGCATGGGAACGTTATTTTAGATTATTGAAATTAAAATATTAAAATATCATATAAAGTTAAACAAAATATTTACATTTTTCATTACCCTTCTTATTTCCCTATTTTCCTCAAAATATCTCTTCCCTCGGATATTTATCCTCTAGCTTACTAAACAAATATGATATAATTGCCCCTACAATCAAAGATATTATACATAATATTAATAGTAATCCAAAACTTAATCCAGCTATCGTCAATTGTTCTGTACTGAATGCAGGGAAAACTACCGTTGGGAAAATGGCTAATGATGATCCTACCACTGTACCCAGTATAAAGTGATACATGCCAGCATAGTATCGCTTAAATAAATATGCTGCTAATTTTGCAAAAAGTAATACACATATTACAAATCCAATTAATAATGGTACTATTACTGCAAAGTCGAAATCTTTTATTCCTATAGCCATATTATCGTATAAGCCAAAATAAATTAAAAAATTTGATGGGCTCATACCAGGGACTATAACTCCCAATCCTATCAATGCTCCTGATCCTAACCAAACTAGAAAATTAGGATTTACTATAGTAAATTGTTGTTCACCTATTATCATCAATATAAAAATAAATATTGTAGATATTGCAAAAATTATAAAATCTTTTGTTTTTCTACCGTTTTTGCCAGCAGTTTTATACAGTGAAGGGAAGGTGCCTATTACAAAGCCTACAAATAAGCATATAAATATTGCTGCATACTTACCAAAAGCTTTATCAACTAATACTGAAAATATAATAATTCCAATGGCTCCTCCTATTATTATAGGTATGAAATAATTTAGATTTTTTATAAAATCTTTTCTTAAATTAGATAAAAATTTTATTATTCTATCGTAAACACCTAAAATAACTGCTAAAACTCCGCCAGATAAACCCGGTAGTATAAATCCTATTCCTATAATTATTCCTTTAAATAGTCTAATTATCCAATCTATGAATAAATTCTGGCGTTTGGTTTTTAATTCTGTTTGCATATAATTTATATTTTTTTTAAAATTGAAAATAAATAAATGGTTGTAAATCTGCTGTGATAAATTGGAATACTATAAATACTGATACAATTACAGCAATTAATTGAACATATCTAGGCATTAGAGCAAAGTTTACTCTATACCATCGCTTCCAATTTTTTGGTAACCAATGTATTAACATTCCACCTAAGAATAGTATCAGAAATACTCTATACTCATACAAAATATTTAATACCAAGTTCATATTCCACGATGAGCCTATTTGATTTATCATTTGTGTAGCTGTGTCCCAAGCTACTATGTTAGCTTCAGCTGGATTTAGATTAGATCCAGAACGGAAAAATAATCTAGTAAAAGTAATAAATACAAATGTCAACAAAATAGACCATGGACGCTGGAACCATGAAAAATTATCTGATCTTTTTGATGTTATTTGGGATAAAATCAATTCTATCAATGTACCAACTGTTATTGCTGCCATCCAAAAGAAAGCTATATTCCATGCTGGTGTTGGATTAGTAAAGCGAAAATATCCCATTATTAATGTTATAGCACTTACTAGTAATACTTTTTGTAGATAACTCATCTGTCGCCATAGTTTATAGATAACGATGCCTAATCCATTGAGTCCACCCCAAATCATAAAATTTAAACTTGCTCCATGCCACAAGCCACCTATGAGCATAGTATCCATTAGATTTATATTAGTCTGAATAAATTTTTTCCACGAAGGTATTAGCTTAGTAAGTAAAAATAAAATAAAAATAAATGAGACGCCACCTATTAGTATCCAAATTTGTCCTGATAGAGCATAAAAAATAGTTATTATTGTTAATATCCAAAAATATGTTCCGAAGCTTATTCTACGATTGCCTCCTAGAGGTATATATAAATAATCTTTTAGCCATGTAGACAAGGAGATGTGCCATCTTTTCCAAAATTCACCTGGATTTGTAGATTTATATGGTGAATTAAAGTTTTTGGGTAGTCTGAAGCCCATCAATAGTGCGACACCTATAGCTATATCTGTATAACCTGAAAAATCTGCATACACTTGCAGAGAATATCCAAATATTGCCATTAGATTTTCTAAACCTGTGTACATCATTGGATTAGTAAATATTCTATCAATAAAATTAACTGCTAGGTAATCACTTAAAATTATTTTTTTTAGTAATCCATTTAATATCCAAAATATAGCTAATCCAAATTCTTTTTTAGTCAAATGATAAGGTTCATACATCTGTGGTATAAACTCATGAGCTCGTACAATAGGTCCAGCAACTAATTGCGGGAAAAAACTAATATAAAAGCCAAAGTTAAATACATTTTTTACTGGTTGTATTCTATCTCTATATACATCCATTATATAGCTAATTGCTTGAAATATAAAAAATGAAATTCCTACAGGTAATAAGATTTTATCTACTGTGAAATGTGTGCCTACGAAGTTATTGCTCCATTTGGCTAATATATTAATTACTTCATTATCAGTATGAAATAATTGATTATAAACATCTGTGAAAAAATATGCATATTTGAAATAAATTAAAGTAAATAAATTAATCACAATTGTTAATGTCAGTAGAGCCTTTTTATGTGATGTTTTAACACTTTTGTATATTTTAATACCCAAAAAATAATTGACAATGATTGTAAATATCAATAATAGTACAAAGATGCCGCTAGTTTTGTAGTAAAATAATAAACTTACAAATAAAAGATAAATATTACGTAATAAAATTTTATTGTGTAGTAAAGAAAAAATCGTAAAAACAATAGCAAAAAATGCCCAAAAATAAAATTGAGTGAATAATAGAGGAGACTCTTTGTCAAAGGCTAATACTCTATATAGAAATTGTCCTATATCTTGCCAATTCATAGTATTTTAGAGTTTTCTGATAAATATTTTAGATATTCTAATATAAATGCATTATAAAATAAATCACCTATTAAGTTATAACCAATTGCAGTGAAATGAATTTTGTCATGTTGAGCTAATCCTACACTTTCCCATTGTTTCATAGATGAGAGCCCTCCCATTATGTCGAAAAGATCCCATACAGCACCATTATATTTATTTGCTAATTCATAAAATGCCTCTCGAGCTATCAATCCATTTTTATTCACATAATATCTCTTTTTATATCTCTTATAGCTATCATTATTAGTTACAAATATGAATGATACGTTTGGTGCTACTGCTTTTATTTTATCGATTAGAGTACTATAATTATTGATAAATTCTTCTTTTGAAAAATTTGTTCCTGCTGCATCATTTATTCCTATTGCGAAAATAATTAAATCTGGTTTTAATAATTCTATATCATTTTCTAACAATTCACATTTGAGATATGATATTGTGCTAGCTCCGTTTACTCCTATAGAGTGATATGATATACCCGCTTGATCTGGTTCCCATATTATTCCTCTTAATACAAATGGTTTAATAATAGAATCATTAGTTAAAAACTGTATCATAACCTCATCAGTAGGGTTATCCAATTCAAATCTATAGCAAAAATGTACGGAATCATAAGTGCCCGTGTATGCTGTAGTATCATCTATAACTATTAATGGCTCCATACTATTATTTTCTGAATGTCCCAATAATGTAATTATTGTAGATGAGTATCTGATATTTGCATCTGTAGGTTGTAATTTGATAGACAAATAAGCACTGGTATCTTGAGTGGCTACAGATATACCACTAGCTCCTAGTGAATATTCTATATATTTATTTACATTACGGCTATAGCTCCATTCACCACCATAACTGACATAATAGTTTTTAGGATTATTAGTTTTTGCTATTTTATATGGGAATATTAAGCCTCTACTACCAACGATACTAGGATAAAATTGCATTAAATTTTCTCTAATTTTATTAGAAAGTACATCTGCTTGCACATGCGAACCTCCCATATGTATTATATTTATATTCCCTTCACCAGTAAATATCAAACTATCCATTTTACTAAAAAAATCATCTAATGTTGTCGTCTGGCTATTGGGGAAAATTAATTTATTTTTTGATGTATCTATGAATGGATATTCAGCTATGCCATTATAAACATTTTGGGCATGTATCAAAATAGGTAAAAAAATAAGTAAAATAATTATTCTATTGCATCTCATAAAGTACTACTTTAAAATGTTGTAAATATTGGGGTAAGATATTATCTTTATTGCTTATGTTTTTTTCTAATTTATATAGCAAATAATAGTTATTAATAGATTCATAAAGCATTTCGCCTATTCTATCTGCTCCGCGTTTAGAGAAATGGATATAATCTGGCGAAGCCAATGGTGGATTCATATTTGCCCATGCAACCATAGAATTTTCGCCACCCATAGCTTCGAATGTATTCCAGAATGCAGCTCCATTGTTAATTACAGTATCTCGTAAAGCATTTATCATTTCTACAAGAAAATGTCTTGTCTGCATCTTGCCTTGTACATTCTCAGACATATCTGATGGTCCTATAAATAGTATGGGTACATCTGGTAAAATATTTTGAAAATATTTTATTTGGTTGCCTATATTTTGAGCATAATATTCTATTTGTTTTTTAGTGATACCCCTATACATTGCATTGCCGCCAAATTGTAATATTATTAATTGTGTGTTTAGATTTTTGTAAAAATATTTCATCATTTCACTATTAATAGAAGAGAAAAAAGTGCCAGCAGCTCCTCGCATAGGAACATTATCTATAGTTACTCCTGTTTTACTTTCTAATGATATGCCATATATATCTATGCTGCCTTTTATACTCAATGTACCACTATTAGTGTAACTCGGTAGATCCCATTGAATAGTATTGCTACCACTATTAATATTGTAAATAATTTTTGTAGAATCTAATCCATTAGTGCTCAACGTAGCTAAAACAGTATCACTATTATTACCTATTAGTAGTTTAACTCTATTAAATTTTTTAGCATGCTCAAAAGCTGTATTATTTGTTGAAAAATTGATTTGCAAAAAATCCGGACTATGTACAAATGAAGCTAAAACTCCATATTTATTATGAGGTGCTCGCCTCACATTTGTATCTCCATACAGAGCATATTTATTAGCTATTCCTTGATAGTTTTGATTGACTGTGAATGAAGGTATAGGTTGTATAGCTGGTATTATTCCTGGGCCATAGCCACCAAACTGTTTTTGCATCTGCTCTCTAATGACTCCAGTGATTCTATCCATCTCTATTTGAGAATCTCCATAATGAAAAATGTGAATACTAGGCTCTTTATTAGCTGATGAATCTAATTTATTAAAAAATTTATCAAAATAATGATAATCATTATTAGGGAAATATACTCTAGATGCATGTGTTAATGCGAAGTTTTTCAGAGCTGTTATACTATCTTGCATTGATTGTAAATGTAAATTTTGTAAATATTGTATATTCTGTTGATAAATCTCATCTACATCTATTTTGTTATGTTTTTCTACTTTTATTACTTCTGATGGATGTATAAAAGTTAGATTTATTTTTCCTATTTTTACTCCATTTGGTGGGAAAATAATACCTATTACAGCTAAACAAGCTATGCATATCCAGATGTAAAGTGTTATTTGCCAAGTTTTCATTTGTAGTTATTTTAGTATTACTAATTTCTGTCCAGGATAAATTTTATCATTTTTTAGATTATTCCACTTCATAATATTTTGTTCACTCACATTATACTTTTTAGCTATTAACCATATAGAATCTCCATTTTTTACTATATATGTTATCTTATTAGATTTAGCAAATGTAGATTTGCTTATAGATGTATTTTGCTGATTTTGGTAAATTATTAATTTTTGTCCGGGATAAATTTTATCATTTTTTAGATTATTCCACTTCATAATATTCTGCTCACTCACATTATATTTTTGGGCGATAGACCAAATAGATTCTCCACTTTGTACTATATGGTAATTATTGGTTGCACTATTAGATGTTTTAATGATTTTGAGTTGTTGTCCTTCATAAATTTTATCATTCGTCAAATTATTCCATTGCATAAGATTTTTTATATTTACTTTATATCTCTCAGCTATGTGGCTCAGTGTCTCACCTTTTTGCACTTTGTGAATAATCGTTTTAGCAGTAGGATTAGTTATATTACTTGTTACTTTTGATTCACTAATTATTTTTTCTTCATTTTCAGAATCTTCTATATTATTATTATAAAGGCTATCATCATCGCCATTAACTACGCTATCTAATTCATCAGTTAAATATTTTGGATTTCTTCTTTGTTGTAATAGATATAAACTGTCTTCATACTTATAAAAAATCATTGACAAAGATTCAGGCAATAATAATGGATATCTTTCTGATGGCAATAACAAACCACCTACCCAAATAGGATTGTAAGTGATAAAATCTTGCATATTCCATTTCAAAACCATTAATAAGTCTGTAATTATAATAGGATTTTTGATATTTATTCGTTCTACATTATCTTTAATATCATTATTCATAGTAGGTTTTTGAAAAGAATAATAAAAATTATAAATAGTAGCTATATAGCAAGGAATCAATTCTTTATTAGGTAAATCTGTATGATAATAATAATTCCATAGTTCTGTTTTTAGCCCTTGATTATAGAGCGATTTAGTGGCTTGTAGGTAAGCAGGCATGCCATTAGTATATATTAAAATCACTTGCCACCAATCATTGTAGTTATTATAAAGATCATTCAAATAATTAATGGCTACAGCAGTAGAAGCGATTACATCATAGCGTTGATCTATAAATGGTGTGATATGCAATCCATATTTAGCTGCTATAGGTGAATATAATCCCCAAATTCCCATAGCATTGTATTTTCCGCTATAGTGAATATTCATGTTTGAAATTGCAAAAGCTAAATATTTCAAGTCTGTGGGAAGTCTTTTAGCATAAATAACAGAGTCAATAAGTGATTCATATTTATAAAAAATATTCAAGTTAGCAGTTACATTGCTGTTAATAATATCTATCAAATATTTATCTACTGCCCCATCATATGGCAATGCTATTTCTGTTGGTATACTGTTGAGTTTTTTAGCAATAGTAGAATCATTATTCAGTAATTTATTGCCATAAATATGAAAATCAGATATTAAAAGTGACAAAAAAAACAAACTGATTAGTATATATTTACGCATTACAATTTTTCAAAAAATATTGGCAAAATTATAAAAAATGATTAAAATGATTAACAGCACACGATAATACTTAAACTATCAATCAGTAGTCATTATTTCTAAAAAATATATCATTCCTATGGATGATGTATTCTTCTCAAGTTTTACTAAATATTTTTAAAAGTTTTGCAGACAAGGTTTAATTACTCTATTCCAGAGAAATATTTCATAAACTGCACACGTTCAAAGGCAGCTGGATTTTCAATATTTTTGTATGATAGCTTACCAATAAAATCTTTAGTATTTTGGAAATTCTTTTCTTGCATCCATGAGTCGATAGTTTCATTAATTTCTTTAATGACTTGAGCGCCTTTTTTGTATAAAATACTAGAAATAGCTACAGCATTGGCACCTGCTAGCATAGATTTTATAGCTCCTTCACCATTTTGTATTCCAGTAGTAGCACATATATCTGCTCTTATATTACCATATGTGAGGGCTACCCATCGTATTACTTCTTGTAATTCTGCTGGACTGCTAAAAATATCACCAGCTGTTAATCTGAGATTTTTGATATCTATATTTGGTTTGTACATTCTATTAAACATCACTATACCTTTAGCACCTGATAATTCCATAGAATATGCAGTATGTATAGGATTTGTTAAATGTTGAGTGATCTTAACTGCTATAGGTATTTTTACTAATTTAGCTACAGAGGTTACTATTTTAACATAAATATTTTCTATTCCTTCAGCAGTTTGATTTTTTGAGGTAGGCAAGATGAAAATATTAAGTTCTAATGCATCTGCACCAGCTCGCTCTATTTCTTTGGCATAGCTAATCCACTCTTGACTAGTAACGCAATTGATACTTGCTATTATAGGAATGTTTACACTTTTTTTAGCTTTAGTTATCAATTCTAAATATTCTTGAGTTGATTTTTCAGAAACATATTCTCTCACATAATCTTCAGTTTCAGGATATGGAAATTGCCCCGAGTATTTAATTAAATTAGAAATTTCATTTCTTATTTCTTCTTCAAATAAAGATTTTAAAACTATTGCACCAGCACCATTAGATTCAAATTCTTTAATTTTATCTATTGATTTTGTCAATCCACAACTAGCTACTATTAATGGACTTGTTAAATCTAATCCTAAGTATTTAACACCAATTTTTGACATATATTTTTTATTTAATGCAAAAATAAATATTTATTTTAATTATTTGAAAATTTTTTAAGTAATTTGCAATAAATTTATTTTGTTATGAAAATTTTAAAATTTAATATACAACTTATATTAACATTAGTAATTATTTTTTATACTTATCAATCTTTTGCACAGCAAACATATTATTTCATTTCACCTATTAGTACTAATAATGAAATCACAGACCTATATAATAAAAAACAATTTAGTTTATTGAAACAAATGAGTGTAAATGTGCCAGATAATTTGTATTCTACTAAAGCAGATTATGCATATTATAAAGCTTACAGTTCCTATATGTTGCATAATAATGATGCCAGTTCATTACTCATAGAATATATAGACAAATATCCATTACACGTTAATGTAAATTTAGCTAAATTTTTTATTGGTAATAATTATTTCTGGAGTAAAAACTATAAAAAATCTATTGATTATTATAATGAAGTAGAAAATGATAAACTATCTGATAGTCTAAGAGCAGAATTATATTTTCGTAGAGGTTATTCATATTTCTCTACTCAGCAATATAATGAGGCAATGCTAGATTTCTCTAATGTTATGAAATATGATATTTGGTTTGTCCCTTATGCACAATATTATATAGGATATATAAATTATTTGAATAATAACTATCATGTAGCATTACAAGAGTTTAAAAAAATATCATCATTAACTGATGATTCTCTATTTCTGAGCTACAGTAATTATAATATTTTATATTTAGAATATTTAACTAATCAATTAGACAGTGTAATATTGCATGGTGAGTTAATATTGCCAACAGCAGCAGAGAAATATAAATCAGAGATACATCGTTTACTAGCACAAGTGTATTGGTACAAAAAAGATTTGAATAAGGCAAAACTGCATTTAGATTCATATTTTGAGATGAATCAGTCTAATATCAATAGAGATGATAATTATTTAATGGGATATTTATGTTATGCGATAAATGATTACAAATGTGCAATAGAATATCTAGAAAAAGTGATGACCACTAAAGACTCCCTATATCAGAATGCAGCTTATCATTTAGGGTTAGCATACATAAATACAGGACAAAAAAACTTTGCTCAAAAAGCTTTTTATGATGCATATTCACTAGATTTTGATACTTTGATTAAAGAAGATGCTTTGTTCAATTATGCCAAGCTTTCATATGAATTAGATAATGATCCGTATAATATAGCTATTAGTGCCTTGCAAAAATATATCGAGGAATATCCTACATCAATTAGAAAAAATGAAGCTCAAGAATTGATTTTAAATTTATTGATGATATCTAGTAATTATCAACGTGTAATAGATATTATAGAGCAATTGCCAAAGAAAAATTTAACTATTGAAAATATGTATCAGCGTGCTTGTCTCAATCAAGCTTTACTAGATTTCAAAGATAGACAATATAATAAATCAATATTAAATTTAAACAAAGCTATAAATTATGGAACTGATAGAAAGTTAAAAGCAAAAGCTATTTTTTGGAAAGGAGAATCTTTTTATACTTTAGGACGATATGATTCTGCACTAGTTAATTATCAAACTTTTATTAATTATGGACCATCAAAAGATTTACCTGAATATAATAAAGGATATTACAATTTAGGTTATTCGTATTTACTAAATAATAAATATTCTTTAGCAGTGGATGCTTTTAGACAATTTATTGCATTATCTGAAAATGAACCTGTAAACATTAAATTTGATGCATATTTGAGATATGCAGATGCTTTGTTATTAAATAAAAATATAGATGAAGCAGCTAAAATATATAAAAAAGTAATCGATGATTATCCACTAAAGGCTGATTATGCTTATTTATCTTATGCTAAAATTTTAGGTATTAAAGGACAATTAAATGAAAAAATTAATAATTTAGATTTACTAATAACAAAATTTCCAAACTCAAGCTATATACCAGAAGCTTTATATGAAAAAGGATTAAGCCAAGAGTTGATAAATGAAGTAGATGCTATGAAAACTTATAATAAAATTTATACATTATATCCAGATCATCCATTAGCTAATAAAGCTATGCTAAAAGAGGCATTAATTCTACGTAACCAAAAAGATTATGATAAAGCTATAGCTTTATTGCAACAATTAATATTAAATTATAAAAATAGTGAATCAGAAAAAGATGCATGGATAGCTCTACGAGAAACATATACAGATGCAGATAGGATAAATGAATTTTTCTCTTTTGCTCAATCATATGGTAAAACCATTAGCTCTGGTGAACAAGAAGAGATGCTTTATAATACTGCTGAAAACAAATTTATGTCTAGCGACTATCAAGGTTCTATAACTGCTTTTGATCAATATTTGCAAAACTTTCCAGATGGAGCTTTTAGCATTAATGCACATTTTTACAGAGCAGAAGCAAATTATGCTTTAGGCAATTTCGATAATGCCTTACAAGATTATCTATACGTTAGTAATACAAATTCTCGTTTTACAGAGTCTTCATTATTTAAGGCTGCTCGAATATATTATAATCGTAATGAATATGAAGCTAGCATACCTCTATATGAAAAACTATTACAAATTTCTCAAGTTAAAATAAATAAAATAGAAGCAATGAGAAATTTATTAAAAGGATATGAATACATTAAAAACTATGATAAAGTAATAGAAATAGCCGATAATATACTTAATAGCTCAGATATGGATGATAATGATAAACTACAAGCTAATATTACTAAAGCACGAGTCTATTTCCAGACTAATAATGTAAATGAATGTGCTCAAATATGTAAAAATATTTCAAATAATAAATCTGAAATAGGAGCTGAGGCTACATATTATCTGGCATATATAGATTATATGAATGGCAATTTAAATGAGGCAGAACACAAAATATTTTCATTAGTTGAAAATTTCGCTGCATATGAAGATTGGGTAGCTAGAGGATTTATATTGCTATCAGATGTTTATCTCAGTCGTGGAGATTTGTATCAAGCAAAAGCTACTTTAGAACATTTAATAAACAATTATAAAGGGGATGTAGCTATCATTAATATGGCAAAAGATAAATATAATAATCTTGTTACAATAGATGAAACAAATTCAAATCAAACAGAATAATATTTTTTAAGAAAAATACATATTAATTAAACGTTTAATTAATAACTAAATTACTACTGATGCATTCAAAATAATAATTATATTTCATTAAGAGTATTATGATTTTTTATAAAAATTCTCAGATAGATAAATATTCCTTGCTGAGAATTAATGTTATAGTTATTTTACTGACATTAAAATACTTATAAAAACTTATTACAAGAATGCTTATCACAAGTACAAAAATATTTAATTCATCATTCTTTATTAATTTTGAAAATTAATTTTAAAGAGTATGAAAGTATTTGAAAAAGTAAAAGATCTACAAGAATATTTATCTGGTCAAAAACATCCTATAGGGCTAGTACCTACTATGGGTGCACTACATCAAGGGCATTTATCTTTGCTACAAAATTCTAAAAAAGATAATAAAACTACAGTAGTGAGCATCTTTGTAAACCCTATACAATTCAATGATAAAAATGATTTCGATAAATATCCTCGTTTATTAGATAATGATTTGAAACTATTAGAAAATTATAATTGTGATGCAGTTTTTGCTCCAAGTGTAGGGGAAATCTATCCAGAACCACCAGTAGAAAGCTATGATTTTGGCTATTTAGATAAAATCCTTGAAGGAGCTTTCAGACCTGGTCATTTTAATGGAGTAGCTATTGTGGTTAATAGATTGTTCCAAATTGTAAAACCAGATAGAGCCTATTTTGGTAAAAAAGACTACCAGCAATACATAATAATTAAAGAGCTCGTAAAACAGCAAAAATTACCAATAGAGATAATTGCTGTTCCAATAGTGAGGGAACCAAGTGGTTTAGCTATGAGTAGTCGCAATCTCAGACTAAATAAAGATGAATTACAAGTGGCTCCAGAGATATATAAAGCTCTTCTATTAGCCAAAAATTTAGCTTATAAAAAATCTATTAACGAAGTTAAACAAGCTGTGATAGACCATTTAACACAATTTTTTGATTTTAAAATAGAATATGTAGAAATCGTAAATGCTGATAATCTACAAACTATGAATAATTGGAATGAAGGGAAACCGATTATTTTGATTGCTACTTGGCTGGGTGACGTTAGATTAATAGATAATATGGAATTATTTTAACTAAAGGAACCACTGATTTTATAGTAACATTCAGTTAGTTATTTAGAAATCTGAGATTCAGACATTATGAAATTTATCATTTTATGAATTGCTTGCGAGCGATGACTTATTTTATTTTTTTCTACTAAATCCATTTCTGCGAAAGTTTCTGTATAACCATCAGGTACAAAAATTGGATCATAACCGAAGCCATTATCACCACGCTGATGATCAATGATTTGTCCATTTATTATTCCTTCGAAAAAATATGTTTGATCATTAATAATAAAACAAATCACTGTTCTAAATCTTGCTCTTCTATCCTCTACTCCACTCAATTCTTTTAACAATTTAAAAATGTGCAGTTCGAAATTTTTTAAACCTTCACCAGCATATCTAGCAGAATAAACACCTGGTCTGCCATCTAAAGCTCTCACTTCGAGTCCAGAATCATCTGCGAATACAGGTTTTTTATAAATTTGATATATTGTATTAGCTTTTATAAAGGCATTTTCATTAAATGTGCTACCCGTCTCGGGGATTTCTTCTAAATAGCCTATATCTCTTAAACTTAAGATCTTAATATCATCTCCAAAAATATTTTGAATTTCACGAACCTTACCTTCATTATGTGTTGCAAAAACAAGTTCCATTTTTTTTAGCAAAAATAAATAATATTTAAAAAAAAATTCAGAATTTTGTAAAAATTAATTATTATGAAAAAGGTTGTAAATATTATTAGAATATTAATAGGATTAGTTTTTGTATTTTCAGGTTTTGTGAAAGCTGTAGATCCTTGGGGGTTTCAGTTCAAATTAGAAGATTACTTTATCGCATTTAATTGGGATATTTTCATTCCCTTTGCTTTAGTCCTTGCTATATTAATTCCAGCAGCAGAGTTTATCATAGGTTTTTCATTATTAGTAAATTTGAAACCCAAATATGCTATATGGGGTTCTCTGATATTTATGGCATTCTTTTTACCTCTTACCCTATATCTAGCTATTACAAATGCAGTGTCTGATTGCGGATGTTTCGGTGATGCTATTAAGCTAAGCAATTGGAATACCTTTTATAAAAATATTATAATCACTGCTGCGATAATTTTTGTAATATGGCAAAGGAAATATTTAAAATCGTGGTTAAAAAATACTGTGGAGTGGATAATAATTGGTATTTCAGCATTATTTATATTTGGAGTATCAGCATATGGACTTACATATTTGCCTATAATAGATTTTTTACCTTATAAAATAGGTGTAGACCTAAAGCCTGATCCCAATCTAAAGGATAAATATTTCGTCATTTACAAAAATAAAAATACAGGTCAATTAGAAGAATATCCAGCTAATCAATATCCGTGGGATGATAGCCTATGGCTGGCAGAACATGAATTCGTGGATACTAGAATAGAAAAAGCTCAAAAACCTGCATTATTAATTATGACATATGATAGTACAGGCTATGATATCACTGATAGTGTGATGCTAAATAAAAAACCTACTATGCTCATAGTCAGCTATAATATTGAGAAAATTAATCAAAGAAAATCAGAAAAATTAAAAAATTGGATTACCTTAGCAGAAAAATATAACCTCAATACGTATTTAATTACTTCTTCAGATCGCAAATTAGTAGAACAACAATTAAATAACTATAAATTAAATGTACCCTATGTCTTTGCAGATGATATTGCTCTAAAGATGCTGATAAGAGCTAATCCTGGAATAGTATTTATGAAGGATGGAGTTATCAAAGCTAAATATAGCATTAACCATAAAGCAGATGAGTTGAAAGTGAAAGAAGTTCTTAATTAGGAATTTCTAAGATACACTTTTTTTCAATAATTACCTATTTATATTTATAAAAACAAGATTCAAATAATTATTAATTTTGCCAAATTTTACTAAAAATTAATAAAAATCAATGAGTTTTGAGATAAAAACAATTAATGGAAAAGCTAGAGCAGGGATACTAAAATTGTCACATGGAGAGATAGAAACACCAGTATTCATGCCTATAGGAACTGTGGGATCAGTAAAAGGAATAATGTGGGATGATTTAAAAAATATAATAAAAGCACAAATAATTTTAGCAAACACATATCATCTATATCTGAGACCAGGTACAGATATATTATATGAGGCAGGAGGATTACATAAATTCATTAATTGGCAAAGACCAATATTAAGTGATAGTGGAGGATATCAAGTGTATTCATTAGCTAATATCAGAAAAATAAATGTAGACGGTGTGGAATTTCGTTCACATATAGATGGCAGTAAACATTTTTTTACACCAGAAAAAGTAATGGAAATACAACAATACATTGGTTCAGATATTATGATGGCATTTGATGAATGCACACCGCATCCTGCAGATTATGAATATGCTAAAAAATCACTTGAGTTGACAGAAAAATGGTTAGTAAAATGTGTAGAATATTTAGAAACCCACCAGCCAAAATATGATTTCCCACAATATTTATTCCCAATAGTACAAGGTAGTACATACCCTGACCTTAGAGAAAAAGCTGCTAATTTTGTAAGTCAATTTGATACATTAGGATATGCTATAGGAGGATTGAGTGTAGGAGAACCAGCAGAAATGATGTACGAAATGATAAAAATAGTAAATAACATTTTACCAGAGAATAAACCCAGGTATTTAATGGGAGTAGGAACTCCAGAAAATATATTGCAAGCTGTAGCATTAGGAGTGGATATGTTTGATTGTGTAATACCTACTAGGAATGGCAGAAATGGACAATTATTTACTACAGAGGGGATTATTAATATAAAAAATGAAAAATGGAGACATGATTTTTCTCCAATAGATATTCAAAGTCCATTAGAAATAGATCATACTACAACAAAATCATACTTAAGACATTTATTTCAAGCAGGTGAAATGCTAGGTCCCATGATAGCATCATATCACAATTTAGCATTTTATATAAGATTGATGCAAGAAATACGTTATCACATTATGCAAGGTGACTACGATAAATATTATCCTAGAGCAATAGAAACCTATATGAAAAGATTATGAAAATTAAAAAAATCGATCTTTATATAGCTAAAAAATTTATTAGTACTTTTTTATTAACTATTACTTTATTGATATTCATAATTATTGCTTTTGATTTATCAGAAAAAATAGATAAATTCATTGCTAAAGATGCCCCAGTATCCCTTATAATCACACAATATTATTTAAATTTTATTCCTTATTTTATTAATTTATTTTCAGCATTATTTATTTTCATTTCAGTGATATTTTTCACATCTAAACTAGCCAATAAATCTGAAATAATTGCTATGTATAGCGTAGGAATAGATTTTAAAAGAATTTTAAAACCTTACCTTGCTGTCAGTATCTTATTAGCAATATTTTCATTCTTTTTACAAAATTTTATTTTACCACCAGCAAATCAAAGAAGAATTAATTTCGAAAACACTTACGTGAAAAGAAATCCTCAAACAAAAGAAGTACAAATACACCTGCAACTAGATAAAAATACTTATTTGTACTTAGCAAATTGGGATGTCAAAGACTATGAAGGCACATTTCTCTCAATTGATAATATTGACTATAAAACTGGAGTGAAACAAAAAATGATGTCTTCATTTATAAAATATGACAATAGCACTAATAAATGGCAATTAGACGATGTAGTAATTAGAAAAATCAAAGACAGTACGGAACAATTGCAAAGATATAAAACTATTGATACAGTATTGCCCATAACACCTAATGACCTAGCATATGAAACGACACTGTTAGAAACTATGAATTTCAATGAATTGAATAAATACATAAAAAGACAAAAACAAAGAGGAGCAGAAAATATAAATGAATTATTAGTAGAAAGACAAAATAGATTTGCATCACCATTCGCTGCAGTAATATTAACAATAATAGCAGTAGCATTATCAATTAACAAACGACGCGGAGGATTAGGTTTTAACCTAGCTATAGGATTGACATTGAGCTTTGGTTATATTTTATTTCAACAAATTAGTGTATCATATGGTGTAGCAGGAGTGCTACCACCATTTATAGCAGCATGGTTACCCAATTTTATATTTATTATCATAGCAGGTTATTTGCTATATAGAGAAATATAATGAGGTAGCAGTAAAAATCATATTAGAAAATTTGTACAAAAATAATACCTAATATAATTGCTGTTCTAACAATTTTTGAACAGTTGATTTAACAATACAAGTAATTAGAATAATAAGGATAAAATAAAGTGAAGGGAAAAGAGATTGTGAAAATGTTTAAATGTTATAAAATAAATATGTTAATGACATCAGAGCACTGTACCGCTCCCACGCCCTCCTATCCGACGCTGCCAAGTTCAGCATTCTCCCTGTATCTTCTATTATCTTCTCCGCCAAATACTTCCCCTTCACTACAAACCACATTATATAGTTTGTCAAATACTTCGTCGCCACTCCACGAAACTTATAATATATCCAGCTAACAAAATTTGTTATCTTCTTATGAATAGTTGACACGCTGTATATACCTTGTTTCATCTTATTTTTGTTAGTTATCTCTTTGTGTTTGATGTGCTCAGCAGTTACTGTCTTGAACGCTTTCTTATTACTGCCGCATACCACTGAATCATTTGATATTCGAGATTTTAAAAAATCAGATACGTGGTCAGCTTGCACTCTATTGTCTTCTAATTTTTTGAACAAAATATTTCCACTTCTATCTGTGGCAGCTAATACTGCCACTTTCGTTGGCTTCTTTTTCTTTAACTTTTTTAACTCTTTCTTTTCTCTTTTCTTTTTACCTTTTTCAGAGTAATTCATTAGTAGCTCCTCTAATTCTACTACTCCAAAGAAATTGACGTTGTCTTCAAAAGATTGCATAGCACATAATATTCTGTGACGCCAAAAGAAACTTGTTTGCAAGCATATGCCTACATTTTTAGCACATTCTCTCAATGTCATTCCTGCAGACATACATTTGATGTATTCAAGCATTTTACCTCTGTGATGAATGCCATACATAAAAGTGCCAGTGGTTACTCTAAATTGCCTGCCACAATTTTTACACAGATAATTTTGTACACCATGCTGCAGACCATTTTTTATCACATGACTGCTATTGCAATCTGGACAAAGTACACCAGTAGACATAGCCTTGAGCTCCTGATAATCGACAATGTCTTTGCCTTCATTTATCAATTTATTATATAAATTGTCATAGTATTTGCGTGTACCTTCTTTGGTGAGGGCAAAGACATCAATTTTTTCTTCAAAAATATTTTCCATAATTATTATATTTTTTGCAAATATAATAATTATTTATGTATATCATATATATTTCATAACAATAATTTTTTATCTTGGTCAGAAGCTATTCCCAATAGCTTCTGACCACTTTTATACTTTTATCCCCTCTTTCATTTTTTTAACATTTAAACACATTTCTCTTTAACCTCTTCACTATACTTTATTATTTACTTCCAATTTTCTTAAATTTTAAAATCAATATTTTAATTATTTGTATTTTTGTTTTTGAAAATATTTTAATAAATAGTTTAATTTAAAAAACGCAAATCAATAATGGCATCTACGATTAAATCTGATTTTATACAACAATTTGAAAAAATCAAATTTGATATTCAAACTAAAAATTATGCTAATATATATTTTGCTTACGGGAAAGAATCTTATTTTATTGATCAGCTGCAGCACACTATAGAAAATGAAATATTAGATCCTGCTGACAAAGATTTCAATTTATACATATTATATGGTAAAGATACTACCATACCAGATATCATCAATATAGCAGAGAGTTATTCTTTTTTTGGTAATTACAAAGTCATTTCTATTAGAGAGGCACAAGAGCTTAGTTTTGCTAATTTCGATTTATTCGAGAAATATTTTCAAAAGCCTATGTCTCAAACTATTTTATTTTTTGCTTATAAAGATGAAAAGTTAAATAGCAAATGGCAAGCTTTATTAAATAAAAAAACATCTAAAGTAATAAAATTTAATAGTAAAGGCTTATATAATTATCAAATTCCTAATTTTATTGAAGATTTCGCAAAACAAAAAGGGTATAAGATAAATCCACATATTACTAAGATATTAGCAGATAATTTAGGAACAAACCTTTCTGTAGTTACTAATGAACTGGAAAAATTATTTATTTTAGTGCCTTCTGGTGGTGAGATTACCATGCAAATAGTAGAAGACCTCACTGGTATTAATAGGCAATATAATGTTTATGAATTACAAAATTCATTAGCACAGAAAGATATTAAATCTATTCAAAATATTACTTTATATTTAGCATCTAGTGATGAGAGAAGTTCATTATTGATAGTTATTCAAAATTTATTTAATTTTTTTACTCAATTATTAATTTATAAACAAAACATTAAAGGAAAAACTGAAGCTGAATTATTAAAATTAATGCATTTATCACATGCTTTTTTTCTAAAACAGTTTCAGATAGCAGATAAAAATTATTCTATAACATCTGTAATAAATATTATATCTTTGCTGCGAGAATATGATCTCAAAGCTAAAGGTGTAGGTAATCGCTCTTTTGAACAGCAAGAGTTATTGAAAGAATTAATTGTAAGAATTTTAAAATCATGATAGAAATTTTAGAAGTAAAAACTCAAAAAGACATCAAAGAATTTATTGATTTGCCTTTTAAGATTTATAAAGGTGATAAATACTGGATACCACCTCTTAAAAATGATGAGAAAAAAATGTTTTCTCCAGATACTAATCCAGAATTAGGATATTGTGATACGCAATTTTGGTTGGCAAAAGATAATGATAAGACCGTAGGACGCATCATTACTATGATTAATAATAAATATAATGAAAAAGTTAATAAAGCTTATTCTAGATTTTTTAAATTTGAATGCACCAATGAAGAAGTAGGTGAGCAATTATTATTATTTGCAGAAAAATGGGCTAAAGATAAAGGAGCTACTCACATTCATGGGCCACTAGGTTTTTCTAATCTAGATAATCAAGGATTACTAATTGAAGGTTATGAATATTTACCTTCTATAGCTTCTACTTATAATAAAAAATTTTATCAAAATGTTTTTGATAAATTAAATTATCAAAAAGAAAACGATTGGGTAGAGTTTATTCTATATCCCGAACAGCATATAGAAGATAGGGTTCTCAAGCTGAATGAAACTATTAAAAAAAGATATAATTTAATAGTGAATTCTTTCAAAAAAAATCAGGAGCTCAAACCATATATTCCACAAGTTTTAAAAGTTTTAAATGAAGCTTTTGCTGATTTGCCTTATGTAGTGCCATTTGATGATAAAACGGGTAGTTATTACATAGAAAAATATTTTTCGTTATTAAATCCTAATTTAGTAAAAATAATTACCAATGCTGAAGGTGAAGCTGTTGCTTTTATTGTAGGCTTACCTTCATTATCTAAAGCTATGCAAAAAGCTAATGGTAAGCTCTCTCCGTGGGGAATTTATCATATTTTCAAGGCAATAAAGCATCCTAAAGTTGTAGATTTAGCTCTTACAGCTGTATTACCACAATTGCAAAGGCAAGGAGTAGCAGCTGTTTTGATAACAGAACTCCAAAAAGAACTCATACGCTATGGCGTTAAAGAGGTAGAGACTACTGGAATTTTTGAAATCAACACCCAAGCTATTCAAACTTGGAAAAACTTTAAACATATACAGCATAAACGCAGAAGATGTTATGTGAAAGAGCTGTAATTTATTAAAATAAAAAAAATTTTATAACTTTGTAAAAAATATATTGTATGTCAGGTCATAATAAGTGGTCAACAATTAAAAGAAAAAAAGAAGCGAACGATGCTAAACGTTCCAAAATGTTTACTAAAATTATCAAAGATATTACTATAGCTGTGAGAGAGGGAGGACCTGATCCAGATTCTAATCCAAGACTTAGATTAGCTATAGCTAATGCTCGTGGTGTAAACATGCCCAAAGATAATATTCAAAGAGCTATTAACAAAGCTACAGAAAAAGATTCTGCTAATTATGTAGAAATAGTTTATGAAGGCTATGCATCTCATGGTGTAGCTATTATCGTGGAATGCGCTACTGATAACCAGCAAAGAACTATTTCTAATATTAGAAGTTATTTCAATAAACATGGTGGTAGTCTATCTACCAGCGGTTCTCTTAATTTTATTTTTGATCAAAAAGGCGTTTTTCGTATTAATAGAGAAAAAATTTCTAATTTTGATGAATTTATGTTAGAAGCGATAGATGCTGGAGCAGAAGATGTCGTAGAGGATGATGATATGGTCATAATATATACTCCTCGAGAAAATTTCGGCACTATGCAAAAAACATTAGAAAAATTAAATATCGAACCAGATTCTTCTAAACTAGAACGTATACCAAATACTTTTGTTAAATTAGATAAAGATCAAGCTCTTAAAATTCTTAAACTGATAGACTTGCTCGAAGATGATGATGATGTACAAAATGTTTATCATAATATGGAACTCCCCGATGAAGTGTTAGATGAGATAGAAGAGTAAAATCAATCATAATTAAAAGTTATAAAATTTTTTCATAATCTTTTATTTCTCTTTTCACCTTTATTTCATCGCAAATATAATATAGATATTTTATAAATTATCATAAATAAACTATTTTTAAAAATCTAAACATGCAATAATTTTACTTCTGGAATACTACAATCTTTTTTTACTACTATTTTTATGTATGTTGTACCATTAATATTAAGTTATTGTAGACAAGTTTTGTAATTGAATTTCATCTAACATATTTGACTTTGCATCTTCAAATATTATTTATAATATTTAACAATACAAATTTATTAGTTTCTATAATATTTTATAAGTCTAAAAATTAATAAAGTGCAATTTGTTAATAATTGGTTTATTAATGGACAGTTAAATAGTAACCACAAAGTTCTCAAAGAATGCGCAATGAACACTAAGAAAGATGAAATTAAAAAGTACTATAAATGACACTTGGTGAACTTTGTGTAATAACTTAGTGTCCTTTGTGTTAAAAAATAACCTAAAAAATTATAGTTATTTTAATGTAATTAATCTATAATTTTACTTTTTAGACTAAAAGATATAAAACCAAAAAAATTTTTTTAAAACCAAAAAAATATTTGCTTATTTATAAAAATTATATATTTTTGCAATACAATATTTATTATTCTATGATTGATGATAAAGTAATCATTTCTACTAACAAGCTTAATTTTACGACAAAAGCCATATATATATATATATATATATATTGATAAATCACATCTTTTTAATTATATAAAGAATCGTCCCCCATAGCTTTTTGATTGTTAAAAAAAGAAAATTTACAATTTTCTCTAATAAAGTTTGACAGTGTGGAGTCTAGAAACCACTTAAAAAAACGGGGCGGTTCCCGAAAAGCCATATGAGTAGGGGGAAAAATAAAAATTTTAAAAATATGAAAAAAATAAATTTTATATTAATGGCACTTGTAATTAGTGCATTTGCAATTATGTCATCAAGCTGTGCAAAAGAAAAAGGCTGCATGGACCCAGAAAGTATTAATTATAATCCCGATGCAGAAGAAGATGATGGTAGCTGCGAGTATCAAGCAACAATTCAATTTTGGTATGATGAAGCAACATCAGAAGCATTGTTAGATGCAGATGTTTCTTCACTTACTATTTATGTAGATAATGAAATTATAGGCTCTTACGCTGCTAGTGTATATTTTACTTCTGATCCAGATTGTGACGAACAGTCTGTAGTTCGCTCAACAAAAAATCTTGGTAAATCTAAAACAAAAACTTCTACATATAAAGTTGTTGATGACTATGGTGTGGAACTTTGAAGTGGTACTGTGACATATGATGCTTCAAAATCATGTACATCAATTAAATTAGCTGTTTAACAGAATTTAACCTTACCCGAAAAGCCATATGAGTAGGGGAAAAATTAAAAATTTTAAAAATATGAAAAAAGTAAATTTTACTTTGCTATTAGCAAGTGCAGTATTAATGATATTTATTAGCTCCTGCACAATGCAAAAGAGGTTATATACCTCAGGATACCATATAGAATTTAAAAATGGGAACCCCACTACTGTAAAGAAAAATGCTGATAATGATGAGGTGAAAAACAATAAAAATGCTAGCTCAATAGCTACTGCAACGACTATAAAAGAATCTAAATCACAAACTAATGATATCAATAACAATAGCACAAAAGAGGCTATTGTAAATAATTCTAGTACAACTTCTGTACCTATAAATGAAAATATTGTAGCATCTACTACTAATGATCCTGTAGTTTATACATCTCAAAAAACAAATTCATGGTATAACGCTCCCGCTTCTACTAAAACTAATATTAATACTGAGAAAAAAGCTAATGTGAAACAAAGCAATACAAACAATGATAATAATCAAGCTACAAAGTCTGGTGGTGAAAGCTGGATAGCTGCTTTGCTATTATGTTTCTTTTTAGGTGAATTAGGTATTCACCGCTTCTATCTTGGCTACACATGGCAGGGTATTGTTCAACTACTTACACTTGGTGGGTTGGGTATCTGGACACTTATAGACTTAATTAGAATTATTACAAAAGATCTACAACCTAAAAATGGGCATTATACTGATAAAAACTAATCCTTATCTTAGTTAATAGTAATAAACCAGAGGGAATGCCTCTGGTTTATTATTTTTAACATTTTTAACATTTTTAACATTATCTTTATCAATAAACAATAGAATTAAAATAACAATAGAATTTATTATAATTAAAACTTAACTTTTAAAGCTCTTTCACATCAAAACTAAACCAAATAAATTTTTAAAAATTAAAAATATTTATTTTTCTTATAATATTATTATTTTTTTGTATTTATACTAAATTATTTTTTATTAATTTTTGCCACAAAATCTCAGCATGTTTTCTATTAGACTCAAAGGTCCATCCAGCTATGTGTGGAGTTAAAATAATTCTATGATTAGCTAATACCTGTTTTAGAGTTTCATTAGGATTAGCTAAGGTAGATTCTATATTCTCAAAAGAGTAATCCTCATATTCTAATACATCGAGACAGGCACCAAGCACTTTGCCTTTTGCTATAGCATTTAATAATGAATTAGTCTCTAGCACTTGCCCTCTACTAGTATTGATAAACCATATTGGTTTAGCTAAATTATCAAAAAAATCTTCATTTACCATATAAGTAGTTTCGCTAGTAAGGGGTACATGCATACTAACTATATCAGATCGACTAAGTAGCTCATTGAGAGAAACTTCTTCTACTAAATCACTACTAAAACCATGTTTGTATTTATCATAAGCTATCACTTGCATATTAAAGCCTTGCAATCTCTCTGCTACAGCAGATCCTACATTCCCATATCCTATAATGCCAAAGGTTTTGCCATCCAGCTCATAACCTCTATTAGCCTCACGTTTCCATAAACCATTATGTATTTCTAAGTGTGCTTTTAAAATATTATTCATTAATGATAAAAGCATACCTATTGCATGTTCAGCTACAGCTATTCTATTGCCCTCAGGAGAATTAATACAAATAATACCCTTACTATTAGCATAGTTAGTATCAATATTTTCCATACCAGAGCCTGCACGTGCTATGAAACGTAACAGTGGAAATAAATCTATATTTTTTTTATCTAAAACAACTCTACTACGTATTACAAGGCCGATCACATTAGTTCTAATATCATCATTTAATTTTTCAGGTAAATCATAATGATGTATCACTTGGTACCCTTTATTTATAAATTGATTGGGTAAATATTCATGAGTAGAATCTAAAAAAATAACAATGTTATTAGAATTATTCATGGATTAAAAAATTTCTAGTAAATAAAAAATAAAATTACTTATAAATTTTAACAATTTTATCTATAATTTTACTTGTGCTATAGCCCTGCACTAATGGGATGGTTTCTACTACTCCACCATAACTTTTCACAATGTCTGCACCTACGATATCATCTATTTTGTAATCATCACCTTTTACTAAAATATCTGGTTTTATAGCTTTAATGAGCTGATATGGAGTGTCTTCATCAAAAAATATTACAGCATCAACAAAAAATAATGCAGCTATAGTTTCTGCACGAGCTTTTTGATCAAGGATAGGTCTATTTTCACCTTTTAACCTTTTAACAGAATCATCAGTATTAAGCCCTATAATTAATTTATTTCCTAAATCAGAAGCTTTAGCTAAATATTCTATATGACCTACGTGTATTAAATCAAAACAGCCATTAGTAAAAACAATTTTCTCATTATTTTCGCGCCATTTGTAGATTTCATTCAGTAAATCGTCAAGATTTAAAATTTTATTCCTTAATATCTGTAATTTGTTCATGATTTTTTTTCTGAGATAACATGATAAAACCTATCAACCCCAAGATTATTACTATAACAGTTTGAATAGTCCACGATATCCAACCTAAAGAATATCCTCCTACCTTATCTACACCATATAATAATAAAACTTGAGAAACAATAATCGGATAAACACCTATACCACCTTGGATAATTAACATACCGATAGTGCCAAGAGCTAAAACAGCAAATGCAGCACCCAATGGTAAATGATAAGTAGCATCAATAGTGAGAAAAGCAATATATGTCATAAGTAAATAACATACCCATATTAGGATAGAATATAAAATGAAGAGCCATTTTTTCTTTAAATTAATAATTGATTTACCACCATCAATAAATCTATGAATAGATGCAGAAATTTTTTGACCTAGTTTAGAAGTGGGTTTATGTCTACGCCACAATTTATAAGCAATGAATAACGCTATCAATGCTAATAATACTATTAATGCAAAATTCCAAGAAATAAAGGATGGAGTTTGATAATTATCAAGAAAAGCGATCATTTTAGCTGTGAGAGCTATAAAAGCTAACACAAAAATAATAACATAACAAAGCATATCAAATAAACGTTCAGAGATCATAGTCCCCAATACAGTATCTACAGGTATTTTTTCTTTTTTCCCTAGCACAGCACATCGAGTGATCTCACCTAAACGTGGTACAGCATAATTAACTAAATAGCCTACCATAACAGCCCAGAAAGTATTTTTCACATTAGGTTTAGTAGCTACAGACTCAATTAAAAGATTCCATCGTAAAGCACGAAATATATGAGAAAAAACACCTATAATCATAGCTACTAATAACCAAAGAGGATTAGCTTCTTTAAAATATTGCCATATTTCAGCTCTCTCGGCAGGAGATAGCTTATTTACGAACCAAAAGATTAGAAAAATACCAATAGCTAAGAAAATAAAAGTCTGAATGTAAGTCTTAACTTTAGGCTTCACTTCGTAATTATTTTGTTATTATTATTTACAAAAATAATTTTTGGGATTAAATTTTTGGCCTCTTGAGCATCTATCATCGCATAGCTAATAACAATGATTGGGTCGCCAACGAGAAATTTACGAGCAGCTGGACCATTCATACATACCTCTCCTGTTCCTCGTTTTCCTTTAATTACATAAGTATCTATTCGCTCACCATTATTATAATTTAAAACTTGTACTTTTTCATGCTCTACAATATTAGCGGCATCCATTAAATCCTCATCAATTGTAATACTACCTTGATAATTAATATTTACTTCCGTTACAAAAGCTCTATGAATTTTACTTTTTAAAATTTCAATAAACATTTTTTTTGCAAAATTCGAAATTTTTTATGAGATAAAAAATTAATATTTATTACTTAATGATTTAGATTAACTGATTTCGAATGTTATTCTTTCATTTTATTTTTCCTTCTGATTTGGTAATTGATTATTAAAAGAGCAGCTGAAGCCAATAACACACCAGAAATCAATAAAATGTATGTAAGATTTAATTTTTTCAAAGTATTAGCTTGATTTACTTGTTCTATATTTTGAGCTATAAATGGTTTAACATTATTAATAGAATCATTTCCCATCAAAAGATTAGTTAATTTTTTTTCATATTCATAAGCATTTTTAAAATCACCAAGAATAGAATAAATATCAGCAATATTTTGATAAATATTTTCTAAATATTTGTAAGCATTAGCATTATAGGCTATTTCTTCGGCATTCAAAAAATAAGCTAAAGCTTTATCATAAATTTTTAAATCTTTGAAATAATTACCATAAGTAGTGAGTGTAGTATAAGCCAATCTATAATTTTTTGTATTAAAACATAGTTGCATAGCGTCTGCTAGATGACTTTCTAAACTATCATATTCCGCAGTATTAGCAAAATATTCAGCATAATATAAATGACTTTGAATAAGTTCACTTAAAAAATTATTTTTAATTTTTAATCTATATGAAGAATCTAGATAAAATTTAGCTTTATCAAAATTTTCTAAATAAGTATATGTGATTCCCAAATTGTCTAAAATTTTAACTTTATTGTAATCATTATTTATTGTATAATTCAATCCTTTTTGCAACAAATCAAGAGCTTCATCATAATTATCAATTTGATTAAATGTAAGAGCTAAATTGCAATAAGCCTCAGATATTCTAAGAGAGTCATTCAAATCAAGCGCCATTTTTAGAAATTTTGAGAAATAATTTATAGCTTCTAAATATTTATTTTGTAAATAAAAAAGCATGCCTAAATTGTTAAAATCAGTCAATAATTCTGCATCATTATTTAAATCGACGTTAATATGGTAACTAATAGAGAAATACTTATAAGCTGAGTCATAATTGGCTAAATCTTGATAGATACTTCCTAGATTATTAGCTACATGAGATAAATTGAGAGAATCTCTGACATGTTTAGAAAATTTAAATGCTAAATCTGAATAATAAAGAGCACTATCCTGTTTACCTCTAAAAATATAATATGCACCTAACTCTTTAGCAGCTCTGCCCATAAAAAATGTATCTTTTGCAGCTTCACTTAGTTGATAAGCATTTTTTGCATAACCGTACATTTTACTATAATCTGTATATTTAAAAGAATCTATTTTATTAAAGTAAAAATTAATTAGAGATTTATATTGCCCCCATAAAGGATTCACGGTATTTAAGGCTATAATAAAGAAAATTAAAGAATAAAACTTTTTATTCATAAGTAAAATTTTTTACAAAAATAAAAAAAACTGCCTTAAATATAAGGCAGTTTTTTACAAATTTTAATTATCAGAGTAAATTTCATTTAACTGATGCAGCTAATTGGCTACCTACTTTAAATTTCACAACTTTTTTAGCTGGGATTTTAATTTTTTTGCCATTTTGAGGATTTACACCATTGCGAGCTTTACGATTAGCAACTTCGAAAGTACCAAAACCGACTAGAACAACTCTATCGTTTTTTTTCATAGCATCATGAACAACTTTCATAAATGCATTTAATGCTTCTTCTGTTTTGTTTTTTGGCAATTGAGCTTCTTTAGCCATTGCATCTACTAATTCTTTTTTATTCATAATTTTCCTTTTTTGGGGTTTTTATGCTACAAAATTACATAATTTTTTTAATAAAACAAGATTATTAAAGGGATATAGTATAAAATTGTAAATAAGTTGCTTATTTTGTAGATAAATATTAATAAATAATGAGAAAAAATAGAAAAATATAAATTAAATATATATAATTAATAGTTAAAAGTAAATATATTTGAAAGGGGGAAGTAAAAAATTTGGGGTATAGATAACAAATTTTTGTTATAGTTTAAAGTATGTTAATCATATCTCTGACTAACTATTTCTCTATACTTGTCCCACGCCCACCTGTCGTGCGATGACAAGTTTAGTAGTCTACCAATGTCAGGATCTATCAACTCTTTTAGGTACTTATTCATTATCACAAACCACATAAGGTAGCTCTGCAAGTACTTCGTAGCCACTCCGTGAAATCTACTCAACCAAGTCTTGAAATCACTTATTTTGTTCTCTACTATTTTTACACTATAAATCCCTCGTTTAATCTGTTTTTTATTTACTATCACTTTTTTACTTTGTAAACTTTTAACAGCTTTTCTGAACTCTTTTTTGGGCTTTACACATATCAGATTGTTTTCTGACAATCTACTCTTGAGCTCTTCTCTTAATTGTTCATTCTTCACTTTTTTCTCTCCAACCTGTTTAAAAAGTAAATTACCTTCTCTGTCTGTAACTACTAATACTGCTACTTTGGGATGTTTCTTCTTTTTAGCTCTTTGATATTCTTCTTTGTTTTTAAACTTTCTCCCTTTTTCTGAATATTTCATTAGTAGTTCATCTGCTTCCACAATTCCAGAGAAGCTTATCCCACCTTCTAAAGCTCTAATAGCTGCTAATATTTTGTGTCGCCATTCGAAGCTTGTTTTCAGACAAATGCCAACCTCATTAGCACATGCTCGCAGACTTTTACCCTCGAGCATGCATCTCATATAATCGAGCATTAATGGATATTTTCGCATACGATAGACAAAGGTGCGAGCAGTCTCACGAAATTGATAACCACATGTTTTACATTTATAAACTTGTCTGCCATTTCTTTTACCAACTTTAATTACATTTTCACTTTTGCAGTCTGGACATATAGCTGCGGTAGATTGGATTTTTACTTTTTGATAATCTACTGCTGTTGCATTGCTATTGACAAGATACTGATATAGCTGATCAAGGAAATCACGTTTGTGATCTTTGGGCAGAGCCAAGTATTTATCAATGTTTTCTAATAATTCTTGCATAAATATAAAATTTTAACAAAATTAATATATTTAATTTAAAAAATAAAATATTTAAACTATAACATTAAAATGTTATATATTTGTTTTATTAAATCATTTAAAAAATTTTTTAAATGATTTAATATTCATTTTTTTTTATATTTTTGTAATAAAATTTATATAAAATAATGCAAAAATGTAATAAATCTATAATTTTAACATTTATAATATTTTTATTTATAGTTCAAATAAGTTTTGCTCAAAATAATGATTCACTTAATGTTAAGTGGAATTATAATAAATTAATGGAACCCTATTCATTTGATAATGGATTAATAATCACACCTCCTCCATACTTTGTCCCTTTTAAGCAATTAGATAAGGAAGGGTTTATAAATCCTCAAATGTTATCAAGTATAGAATTACAAAGAAAAAATAATGTACCATATCCTATATTAGCTAATCAAATAAAGGAAAATTTAGAAAAACAAAAAATATTTTTAATAAATGAAGAAAAAAATTTAACAAATAACAATAAATCTTGTCTAATTTATGAATTTATTTATAATTCTATGTCATCAAATGGAGAAAATATCGATTTTCATCAAATAATATTAATAACTGGTGATTATAAACAGAGCATTATAGCTATAGCTGTATTTCCTGAGATGCATTACAAAATCTTACATCTTGTTATGAGAGAATCATTATTATCTATAGATTGGAAGGAGCCTGAATTATGAAAAAATTTATATTATTTCTTTTAATTGCAATTACATTATTTGCTAATTTTTTAAAGTCGCAAACTTATGTAGTGAATCATAATGTAAATTGGGAAGCTCATAATCAAAATATGTGGGGACCAAACGGTAGTCCTATAACTTTAGATCAAGATATAAATTTTTTTGATGTAGAATTTGGACCTTATAATACAACTATTGGGAGCATTGCTGATTTAGGATTTTTAGGTGAATGGGGAGCTGAGCTAGATTTTGATACTTGGTTTAGATTAGGTAGTCATTTAGGAATACACGGTTTCACTACTGGCTATGTGGATGTAGATTATCCTGTTAGAATTAAAATGACTGTGCCACAAAATAATTCTTTTTGCCCAGGTGATACAGTATCCATACTTTCGCAATATGAAATTAGAAATGGATGGAATTTAGATACACATTTCCCTACAGCAGGTGTTATAGGCTTATATTTAGATTTTGGGTTTAATTTAAATTTAGATGCTACAATATGCGCATACTCTTGTTTTGATGCTAGTATTATAGATGTTAATATCCCTTATGATACTATACCAATATTAGAATTAAATAGCATAACTGGAGTATTTAGTTATCCATGCTTAGATCCTACTTCTTTTCCTCCAATTACAATTTGTCACAACCAGGTCTTACCTATTGTCTTTAGTATTCCTAGCATTGGTCTTACTGGTAGTATAACATTACCATATGTAGAAACACATGATTGGAAAGAAGTCGTAAATGCTTGCGAACAAAATTTGTATGCTAAAGGAGATTGCACGTGGATAAGGTTAGATATCAATGTTATAGATTTATTATCTACTATTGCTGGCTTCATTCCTCCTCCTACTGGACCAGCAATTCAACAATTCCTTTCATTATTAAATGGCAGCATAGATATTTCTATTGTTCATATACAATATAGTTTATTTAATGCTTTTTTTACTATTAAAAGTACTATGATACAAGAGTTCGCTTTTGAACCTAAAGTATGGAATAATCTATCTTTACCTACTCCAGTAGAATATTTTATAACAGATCCGACATCAAATGACTCTATAATTAGTGAGGACATAAGTAATGAAATAAATTTTTTAGCTTGTCATGATTTACATTTTAAGTGGCCATGTAAAGATTTTCCTAGCATGGATATCGGTGTAATGCATAGTTTAACTAATGATTTTACTAATCATACCTTTGATAGCATAAGTTTTGATTTTACTATTAGTGCATTGGAATTTTGGATAGATATTAATTTAAGAAGATCGCAAATTTTTGATATATTACCAGATCTATGTATAGATATACCTGCTGATGATAATGATTCTGCTGCTGTAGATAGTACCATTTGTATAATACCAACTATATATAATAATTTAAGGATAGAACCAACCAGACTAAGTATTCATATAGGGCCATTATTTTCTGAGACTTTCCCATTAGGGCATATACCAATTACTTGGTTTAATGAAACATGGGAATTAGATGGATTTAATGATACAGTATTCCCTCCTCTTGTTATGAATACTAATTGTCCAAATTTATCAGAAGAGGATTTAATAATACATCAAATTGCTTGTTATGGTGATAGTACTGGTAGTATAACTATGGTAGTGAGTGGAGGACGTCCTCCATATATTTATTCATGGTCTACAGGTGATACTATAACCACTAATGATACTACTAATACTCTTAGTAATTTACCTGCAGGATTGTATTACATTACTGTCTATGACCAAAATAATTGCTCTATTACAGATTCAGCAGAACTTATAAATCTATATCCTCCTTTAATAGTTAATCCTTTTGTTACAAATGTTACTTGTGAAGGTGGTAGTGATGGGAGTATTGTCCTTACAACAAATGGTGGACATCCACCTTATAATTATTTGTGGACAAATAATGCTTCTGGTCCCATTAATGATAATTTACTAGCGGGTAATTATAGTGTAACTGTAACTGATACTGAGGGTTGTGATACCTCATTAGCCTTTTCATTAATAGAACTTTATCCATTGCCACCAGTTAATATTGTTATATCTCCAGACAAAGGTTGCCAACCATTATTGATAACAGCTAAAGAGAATAGTTCTAATCAAGGCCAAACTTATTTATGGAATTTTGGAGATGGCTCTTTTAGTACAAATAAATATAATCAACATTTATATAATGAAGATGGTACTTATCATATTACATGCGAAGTCACTTCAGTACATGGGTGCGTTAATTCTCAAAGTGCTGATGTCATTGTTTATCCTAAACCTAATGCAAGCTTTTCATATACACCAGAGATTATTGATATTGCCAATAATTTTGTTTATTTTGTAAATAATTCTGATAATACACACAATTCTACATGGGATTTCGGTGATGAAAACTTGAGTAATGAAACTAATCCATATCATAGCTACTCTGATACTGGTATTTATGTCATCACTTTGTATATAACAACTGAGTATGGGTGTATGGATACTACTTATAAATCTATTGTAGTTGGTGATATTAATACTTTTTATATCCCTAATGCCTTCTCACCTGATGGAGATGGAATAAATGATATTTTTATGCCTAAAGCTCAAAATTTATCTGCTGAATATTATGAATTTAAAATTTTTGATAGATGGGGTAAAATGTTGTTTAATACTACACAAATAGGTAAAGGCTGGGATGGCAAATTTAATGGTGAGAAATGTAAGCCAGGCGTCTACACATATTATATAAAATATCTGAATGAAGAGAATCTAAAATCAGAGAAATGGGGAGTTGTAATATTAGTTAGATAGCCAGATATTTACAAAATTTGAAAAAGTAATATATTTTTAAAAAATCACATATTACTAAAATTAAAAATTATTTTACCTGCTACAGATAAAGTTAAAGATTATTCTATAGCTCAAAATTTTTCGCAAAAATATAAAAGAATAAATAGAAAATACTAAAAGTTAAACATAAATGTTTTATCTATAATCTAATATTAACATACAAATAAAAATAAATTCTGTTTTTAGCAAACACATTACATCATTCGCACTTAAAATCAATATTATTTGATATAATATTCAATAAAGAAATTATAATAATTGTTTTCGTCTTTTTGTTTAAAAAATATAGGATAATTAATAGAACTAATAATGAAAATTTTGCAATCACCTTTTGTTAAAGTATTTTTAAAATTTTGATTTTCTTTAATATTATTATAATATTTTAATGCTTCAGATTTAGATTTAAAATAGCCAATAGAAGCTATCATGCGAGTATCATTTAAAAAAGTTACATTCACAGTAAATTTATCAGATGAATAGGATTGTTCGTTAAAATCTGTTATAGCTATTTTCATTTCATTAGCAGTTATTTTTAAAGGATCAAAAGATATAATAATAAGATTAATATCATCATCTTTAGGCAGATTATATAATGTTTTAGCATTGTTTGTAGTATTATTAATAGAATCTGTATTATTATTATCTTTATCAAAATTATTATTAGTTACTTTTTCATTTAATAAAGATAATAAATACTTAGACTGAGAAGCCACCTGCGTATTAGGATAAGAATTTATAATATTAGGTAATATATAAAGTAAAGTGTCGCGTTTAGTTATATTAGCTAATGCCAATGCTTTAATATATGATAATCTAGCAAGCACTTCCAAATCATGAAACTTTACAATACCACTATCAGCTAGTGCTACAGCTTTAGCATATTCATTATTTTGCAAAGCATTTAATGTATTCATAATATGTTCGCTCGCTATATCTTCTTCAGAAGATACATGTTTATAATATTCAGGATCTAAAACTAAATGAGAATAGAAGGAATTAGGATATAACTTTAAGAGGCTGTCCTTGCAAACTTGAGCATCAGTATTTCTACCTATCTCCGTTGCAGAAATATAACACAAATAATATGCTTCATCAGCTTTTTCATTTTTAGGGAATCTAGTATTAAGTTCTTGGAAATAATAAATAGCTTTATCGTATTCTTTTAAATTATTAAAATATATTTTACCAGCAGTATATAGAGCTGTTTCTATTCGTTTATTAGAATTAGCGAAATCTTCGGGAGTTTTAGGAATATTTTTTAAATAAAATTCAGGTTTAACAGGATCTGAAGCATTTTTAGAAGAATCAGAAGTTATGAAGGTAGAATCTACAAATTCATAATCTTCCATTATAGGAGTTTTATTTTTCAAACGCCACAAGTCCTCTAATGGTCTATTACCCCATCTTTGCTTAAATTCATTTTTACCTAAAGTTAAAGTGTTTGTATTATAAAAATACCAATCATTACTAGTAGAAGCAGTATTATAAAAGACTGGAGCATTAGCTAACTGCTGTTGTAATTTTTGTTGCTCTTCTTGTTTTTTTCTTTGTTCTTCTAATTTATAATTTTGAATTAATTTATCAATATGAGCTTGCAATTCTTCCTCAGATAATTTAGATAATTTTTGTACAGAATCCTCTAAAGCAATAGTATTGAGGGCAGTAATAAGCTCATTAAGTATAGCCGCTCTATTTTGATGCTTTTCAAAATCTGGGAAATTTTTAGGCATAACTTGGACAGCTGAGTCATAATAGGCTTGAGCTTCTTTATATAATCGCTTATTAAAATAGATATCACCTAAGGTTGTATATGTAAGAGCTTTTTGATATTGATTAGTAGAACTATTATGAGCAGATAATTTAAAATATTCTAAAGCTTTATTTTCATTTTTCTGATTCAATTCTATCTTAGCAAGAGCATAATAAAGAGCATCTAAATATTCTTTATTTTTAGAATCTTTAATTAATTTTAATAGAGATTTTTTGAGATTTTCGGCTTTACTATTAGTATTTTCTAAACATTGAGCAGCTAATATATTGCCATAAAGTGACATTTCATAAGGTGGATTTTTTTTAAAAAAAGTATTAAGAGTAGCTAGTGCTTCTTGATTCTTATTCAATTTATTTAACAATTGAGCTTTAATAAACAATAAACGACATTCAATATCTTTTTTTTGTTTTTTTGCAAGAGCCTTGTCAATAGAGGATATAGCTTGTGGATAGTCATTAACTTTAATATAATAATCAGCTTCAACAAGATAATATAATTTATTAATATTATTATTAGTAAAACCACTACTTATACGGTCTTTAGCTTGAGCAAGTAAATTTAAAACTTGTCCAGTTTTACCCTCAACCAAATAAGTTATAGCATCCCATAACAAAGCTTCAGTAGCTTCAGCATTTTTATCAAAATAAACTATCACGTGAGAAAAAATCTCATGAGCACCGGTATAATCCTGCTTTAATAAACGAGCTTTCGCAATTATCAAATATGAATCATCTATCCATTTCACATATTCCACACCATTAAAATTCATACTATGTTTGGCAATAACTTTCATCCCTTTTTCTATGGTTCTTTCACATAAAGGAGATACAGCAGATAACTGTTGATGATTATCAAAAGTAAAAACTCTTAAAATCTCATTATAATTGTCAATATTTTGATCATTAATCAAAGTGAAAGCTTGTTTCAAAGCTTCTTTACCATTAAAATAAGCATTGAAATGAGCAGTTAGATTATGGTATGTCCTAGAAGTAAAAGTATTTTTTTTAGTAGAACAAGCTGCCAAAAAAATGAATAAGGCAATCAGAATAGGAATAAATTTGCTAAATTTATGCATTTATAAAAGATTAAATAAAATAATAAACGAATTTTAAGCAAAATTAATATATTTGAATAAATAAGGCAAGAAAAATGGGAAATGAATTTTATTTATGTTAGGTTTTCTATTGGTTTACTTCTAAGCTTTATGTATTCATACCATGCACGCCTATCCGACGCAGCTAAATTCAGCATCCTCCCCACATCCTCTATTAATTTATTCAATAAATACTTGTGCTTCACTATGTACCACATTATATAACTTTGTAAATACTTCGTAGCTACACCTCTGAACTGCTTGTCTATCCACTTAGCAAACCTCACTGTATGCTGCCTCACCGTATTTATGTTGTATGTGTCATTCTGATCTTTCACTAATTCTCGTTTCACTGCCTTACTCTTTAACTTCTTTGACCTAAATTTCTTGAACTCTTTCCTATCTTCTCCACATATCGTGCTGCTTGTAGATACTTTATTCCTTAGTATTTTTTCTAATTGCGTCTTCTTAACTTTATCAAAGCAAATTAAATTGAATAGCATATTGCCACTTCTGTCTTTCATCGCCAGCACTGCCACATTGTGCTGCTTTTTCTCCTGAGCTATCAAATATTCTTCTTTACTTTTGTATCTTCTTCCTTTTTCTGAATATTTCATCAGCAATTCCTCGAGCTCCATTATTCCGAAAAAGTTAACATTATCGTCGAAGCTCCTGAGTGCCGTCAATATCCTATGTCTCCATTCGAAACTTGTCGTCAGATCTATTCCTATTTCTTTTGCACATTGACGTAAACTTTTACCCTCGAGCATGCAGAGAATGTAGTCTAGCATTAATTCTTTTTTATGTAGATTGTATACAAAGGTGCCTGTAGTTACTCTGAAGTTTTTGCCACATTCTTTGCATTGATAGAGTTGCTGTCCTTGTTGATGGCCATTCTTTATAATGTTAATGCTTTCACATTTAGGACATTGTGGAGATACACTTTCTGCTTTGAGACCTTGGTAGTCTACTACATCTGCATCTTTTTGTTTTAATAAATAAAAGAGACCATCGAGAAAAGCTAAATGCTCTTGTTTGCCCATTGATAAATGTTCTACTAGATTATCAACTAATTGTTTCATAACATATTATTTTTTACAAAAGTAATTAAAATTTGGAAATTTAATCAAATAAATTTACAAACAATAATATAATATTTTATTCACTCACAAAATATTTTCCTAAAAAATTTAAATACTATCATTTTTCATCTTTTTTAAATTTATTTATTAAATTTGTATAAAATATTAATTAGTTGAAAATTAATAATTATTTTTTGAAATCACTTCATTTTATTAAAACCAATAAAAATAAATTTTTATTATTTTTATTCTTTTTTTATGTGCTCATTTTAACGATTATACCTTATAATGATAGAGACAATATTAAGCAAAATAGTAAGTTGGATTTTCCAGAATTAGTTGATAGAGGTTACCTAAATGCTATTGTAGAACATAATAGTATGAGTTTTTTTGTTCACAATGGTAAATTAATGGGGCTACAATATGATTTATTGAATTATATTAGTAAAAGGTGGAACCTCAAAATTAATCCAATTGTTGTAAATGATCTCAGTGAAGCTATATATCTTGTGGCTTTTGATACCATTGATATCCTAACGTCTGAAATTACTATTTTACCCAAAAGATATCCGTGTTTAGAGTTTAGTATTCCTTTATACAAAACAAAAATGGTATTAGTTTTATATGATTCTATTCATCCAAGTTATAAAATTAGAAATTTTTCAGAGTTACATATCGAAAGTTTGCAGAATAAGTCTATTGCTGTCCCTTCTATGTCGATATTTATTAATTATTTAAATAATTTAAAGGATAGTTTAAAAATTAATTTTTCAATAAGGGAGGTATCTGAGGAACCAGAATCTATATTAGATAGTGTCATGAATAAAAAAATTTTTGCTACTGTGATGGATGAAAAAATTCTTATTGTCAATACTCCGCTTTTGCATAATACAAGTTCTTATTATTTGCCATATCCTTCTTTTGACATTGGGTGGGCTTTTAGTTGCCATCAACCTATTTTAAGGGATAGCATCAATCAATTGTTGTTATATTTGAAAAAAAAAGGTATTTTAGATTTCTTATTAAATAAATATCAAAAACCTATTTATATAAATCAAAGCAATCAATTAACAGCACATTCGAAAAGGACAAAAAAGCTTACTCCTTATGACAAGATACTAAAAAAATATGGCAAAGTATATGGAATAGATTGGCGACTTGTAGCGGCATTGATTTATAATGAATCTAAATTTAATGTAAATGCCATTTCGAGTAAAGGTGCCTTTGGGATAATACAAATAATGCCAGAGACAGCTGATATTTATGGTATTTCTTCGCAAAGCTCTATTGATGAACAAATTAAAATTTCTTTTAAAATTCTGAATAATTATAAAATTACTTTAAAACAATTTTTTAATAATGAAAAAGATTTATATAAAGCCATGATTGCTTCATATAATTTGGGGTTGGGTCATATTTTGGATGCTATTAATTTAGCCCTTAAATATGATGGAGAAATTTTTAATTGGGAACAAGTCTCTAGATGGCTCATGAATAAAGCTCAAAAAAAATATTATTCTGATCCAATTGTTAGAAATGGATATTGTAATGGTAGATTAACCGTATATTTTGTAAATATTGTATTCGATACTTATGAAAATTATGTACAGCTTATTTAATATTGTACCCATTAATTATAATATTAATACTGATATTTTTAACAATCACTTATAAGAGTTGCAATTCATTTTTTTATTTATAAATTTGTAAAAATAAATTTATAAGTGATGAAAAAGGTTATTTCTACAGATCAAGCACCCAAAGCCATAGGTCCATATAGTCAAGCAATAGAATGTAATGGATTATTATTTATTTCTGGACAAATACCCATAGATCCTTCTACGGGAGCAATAGTAGATGGTGATATCAAAATTCAGACTCGCAGAGTTTTGCAAAATATCACAGCTATTTTAGAAGCTGCAGGTTATCAATTGGACGATGTCATTAAATGCACTGTCTTAATGGCAGATATGAATGATTTCGCAGATATGAACGAAATATATGGTGAATTTTTTACTAATAATAAGCCTGCAAGAGCAGCATTTGGTGTTGTACAGTTACCCATGAAAGCAAAAGTAGAAATAGAATGTATAGCTTCTAAATAAAATTATTATATTTACTTAAACTTACACAATGCTAAATGCTACTAATAAACAATTTTAATTAAATGCCTAATTTAATTAAAATTATTCATTTACTAATACTTCTTTTAGCACATCTATCATATTATCTACAAAAATAGGTTGTAAATTTTGAGTATAGTGTTTTTCTATATCATAGAAGTCTGCCATATTATCAGCAGGTAAGATAATTTTATTAATGCCTGCCCTCGAAGCTGCTAATATTTTTTCTTTAATACCACCTACAGGTAATACTTTTCCTCTGAGAGTTATTTCACCAGTCATAGCTATGTCATTACGTACAGGTTTATTGAGCAAAACACTTGTCATCGCAGTTAGCATAGTTACACCTGCAGAGGGTCCATCTTTGGGTATAGCACCTTCGGGTACATGAATATGTATATTAAGTTTTTGATAAAAATCTTCTTCAATATTCAATGTTTTAGCATTAGCTTTTATGAACTCGAAGGCTAATGTAGCAGATTCTTTCATCACATCGCCTAGATTACCAGTCATAGATAGTTTGCCATCACCTTTGTGAGTAGATGCTTCGACGAAAAGAATTTCGCCACCTACTGGTGTCCATGCTAATCCTAATACTACTCCTACCATTGGTTGAGTAAGGGCTTTTTCGCGTTTAAAAATTGGTACACCTAGAATTTCTTTAATATCATTAACTGTTAATGTAGTTTTTTTCAATTTACCAGAAGCGAAATCTACTGCTTTATTACGAATAATTTTAGATATACGTTTCTCTAATGCTCTCACACCACTCTCTCGAGTGTAATTATCTATAATTTCTTTTAAGGAATTTTCCGAAAATTTTAAACCAGATTTAGCCATTCCATTTTCTTCTAATTGTTTAGGCACTAAAAAACGTTTGGCTATTTCTAATTTCTCCTCAAGTACATAACCATGTAGCTCAATTATCTCCATTCTATCGAGTAGTGCAGGATTTATACTAGCAATATTATTAGCAGTAGCGATAAACATTACTTTAGACAAATCAAATTCTGTCTCTAAGTAGTTATCATAAAAATGAGTGTTTTGCTCTGGGTCGAGAACTTCTAATAGTGCGGCTTGTGGATCGCCTTGTATAGACATTGTACCTACTTTATCAATCTCATCGAGCATAAAAACAGGATTAGAAGATTGTACTTTTCGCAAGCTTTGTATTATCCTGCCAGGCATAGCGCCCACATATGTTTTTCTATGACCTCTTATCTCAGCTTCATCATGCAATCCACCAAGAGAAATGCGAATATATTTACGCTCAAGGGCTCTAGCAATAGATTTCCCTAAAGAAGTTTTGCCTACACCAGGAGGGCCTACTAAACATAATATTGGTGAACGCATATTACCATTCAACTTAGTAACTGCTAGAAATTCAATTATCCTATCTTTAACTTTTTCTAACCCAAAATGATCCTCATCTAGCACTTTACGTGCTCTTTTTAGGTCATAATTATCTTTAGTATATTCATTCCAAGGCAAATCTACCAAAAGTTCCAGATAATTTAATTGTACAGAATACTCAGCAGCAGCAGGATTCATGCGTTGTAGTTTTTTGAATTCTCTATCAAAAAGTTCAGCTACTTCTTCTGGCCACTGTTTTTTTTGAGCTTTTTCATATAAATCTTTTAGTTCCTGTTCATTAGTGGATACACCCAATTCATCTTGTATAGCTTTTAATTGAACATTTAAAAAATAGTCTTTTTGTTGTTTATCTATATCAGATTTTACTCGTTCTTCTATTTTTTCTTTAATCTCTAAAATTTGAATTTCACTAGCTAATTTTTCTAAAACAATATTTGCTATTTCTACAGGGTCATCGCTCTCAAGAATTCTTTGTTTTTTTTCTATTGGCAGATTTAAGCTAGTAGAAATAAAATAGAGCAAATAAATAGGACTTTGGATATTTTCTATAGCCATACTAGCCTCATCAGGCACATTAGCAGATTGCTTGATAAGTTTTTTAGCATAATTTTTTATTAACTCAATAGAAGCAGAAAATTCTTTATTATTTTTAGGTTCAATGATAGGTTTGATTTTTTGCACTTTAGCGATATGATATGGTTCGGTAGTTATAGGTTCTATGACTCTAAATCTATTACGACCTTGCAAAACCACCATTTTACTATGGTCTGGCATTTGTAATATCTTGATGATTTTGCCCACAGTACCATACTCAAATAAATCATCAAAGTCTGGATCTTCTACATTAGCATCTTTTTGTGCAATTACACCAACTATATTTGTGGTTTGGCTAACATCATTAATTAATTTTAAACTTTTATCTCTGCCAATGGTAATGGGCATTATGCTACCAGGATACAAAACTGCATTACGTAATGTAATTATTGGCAGTTCTTTAGGTACACGCTCACTATTAATATGTTTTTCATCATCAGCTGATATTACTGGGAAAAAATCTTCAGCACCTTCACTCATAAAAAAAGCAATATTATTCATTAATTCTCCAATTTCTGACATCTTGTCTTAATTTTTATTATTTTTTAATTTTTATTATTAGTTACAAATAAAAGACCAAAATTTATTATCTTAATCCTTACTTCAATTTTTTATAAAATAATTATTATGACAAATTTATTATTTATAACTGCGCTTTCTGAAAAAATAAATTATCACTCCTGCCAAGCATACTAATAGAATAGGCACAACTATATTTATAGTTCTAATAATTGCTAAATTAATTTCAACTTTTCTTTTATCTAATAATCTAATATTAATATCGCGGTTTCTAATAGATATAATATCTGCTTCATCCAATAAATAATTTACACAATTTAATAGAAATTCACGATTACCATACATTATACCAGTATATCTATCATAACCAAGAGGATAGGGTATGTATTTACCCTGACGAAAAACAACTTGATTTTTAGCAACATTGCCATCTCCAATGATAATCATTCTATTAGGTTTACTAGTTTCAGTGAAACGAATATCAGGATCTTTAGATATGGTATCTGGAATTCTATCTTTATATAAACTAGTGAAACTACCTTCTAATAATACTGCCATTGGGATATTACTTCTATTAAAAAATGATCTATCTGCTTTAATACGTAAAAAATTTAGTGAAATAATAGATGGTGTATTTAGAAGGCGAGAATAATTACCAGAAGACAAAAGAATAGTTTTACGAATACCTGGTTTGGCAATAGTATCTATACTACTAGCGAATTCAAATTTTATATCATTAATATTTCTAACAATTGGATGTCCTTTGATATTAGCAACTGTGGGGAAAAAATACCAATTAAATAATGAAAATTGTGGTTGATTACCCACTTGTCCAGTTTTGACAGGTATCTGAGCACTATGATAATCCATCACAAGGTCTTTATTTACTCTGGCACCATAGTTAAATAGCATATCATCTAGATTAATATCATTAGGTATAGCTAAAATATCTGATTTAGATTGCAGACTATCCATATCTGCTAGGGCACCATCTATCAACCACAGTACTCTGCCACCTTTCATTATATATTGATCGATAATAAATTTATCCATTTCATCAAAAGTACTATCTGGAGCAGCAATGATGATAGCTTTGTATTCGTCTAAAGCTTTTAGTTGATGATTTATCGGTATCTGGCTCACAATATAATAATCTTGCAAAGCTAATGCTAAATCATTGATTTCTAAAACATCTAATTCTCCATGTCCTTTTATGAAAGCTATTTTAGATTTTTCTTGTAATGTAATGCGATAGATACCATCTATTAGCTTGTATTCTGTATTCTCAATAGCATCATTTATTAATTCTTCTTTAGAACCTGGGATATTTGAATAAATAAAATTAATCGGTATCTCTCTACCTTTGTAAGTAACAATAGCACATGGCCAAACAACATTTTCACTCGTACCAGTTTCGCTCATTTCATAATCTATAGATGGTACTAATCCTCTATATTCTAACTCTTTAAGATAATTGCGAAGTGTAGCCTCGTCTTTACCCTTTGCAGGATCTATCAGATCATATTTAATCAACCTTTTGTTGTATGCTTTGAATTCATCAAGAGTTTCTATTATAGTTTTTTGTAATCTTTTATATGAAGGTGAGAGATTGCCATCTAAAAAAACCTGGAAATATACATAATCATCGAGATTTTTTAACACATTTTTAGTAGCTGGAGAGAGAGAATATCTTTTTTCACTAGTGAGATCGATTCTAAAATATAAAAAACTAGCAATGATATTAATGGCTATTAACCCTAATATTACAATAGCTAGATTCCATTTATTATTTTTGAAAACATTTTTTTTGTTTTTCATCACAAAATTTCTTTTTTTTTTAATTAACATATTATTATCTACTTCTATGATCTAGTTTATATTTTGTTAAATATAAAAAACCAAATGTTAAACTGAGTAAATAAATAACATCTCTGCTATCTATGACGCCTCTACTGAGCGAAATATAATGATCATTAATGCCTAAACTTTTAATAAATAAACTAATAGAATCAAAAATAGGTAAACGACTAATATATTCAAAGCCAATATAAAAGAATAAAGAAAGTACAAAGGCAATCAAAAAAGCTATTAATTGATTATTAGCTATAGAAGAACTAAATATACCTAAAGATAAAAAAGTCATACCTAACAAAATAAGACCAATATATGAGCCTGCTATACCTCCTATGTCTACATTACCCACAGGCGAAGCTAATTGATAAACACTATAGAAATAAATAAGTGTAGGCAAAAGGCTTAAAATAAAAATTGTTAATCCAGCTAAAAATTTACTAAAAATTATTTGCCAACGAGAAATAGGGAATGTAAATAATAACTCAATAGTACCAGTATTATATTCTTCTGCAAACATTCTCATAGTAATAGCTGGTAAAAGAAATAAAAAAACAAAAGGTGCTAATACAAAAAGTCCATCTAGTACTGCATAACCTCCTAGAGTAATATTAAATTCATTTGGGAATAACCACAATACTAACCCTGTAGCTAGCAAAAAGATGCAAATAACAATATACCCTACTAAAGAAGAGAAAAAATCGGACAATTCTTTTTTATATAAAGCCCACATATGTATTAATAATTTTAATTTGCAAAATTAATAAATAATGCAATAAAGACAATTTTTTTAATTTTGCTTTAAAAAAAATGTTACTTTTTATTTTAGCACTAGTTACTAGTCTAGCTATTCTAGTAAGCTTCAAAATATTCGAGAGATTAAATGTATCTACACCGCATGCTATAGTCATAAACTATATAGTGGCATTTGCCTTAGGATATTTATATCAGCCGTATAATTTTCAAAACATACTATCAGCAGATTGGATTTATTTATCAACCATTAGTGGTATTATATTATCTGTATCATTTTTTATTTACGCACTATCTATTAAATATTTTGGAATAAGTATAACTGCACTTAGTGGCAAAATGTCTATATTAATCCCGATAATTGTAGGATTTTTATTACTAGGAGATTCTGTATTAGTACATCGCATAATAGGAATTATAATGATATTCCCAGCCTTATATTTATTGTTATATGAGAATGATAAACAAGCTAAAACAAATAAAATAAAATATTTAATATTTCCCATATTACTATTTTTATTTACAGGCAGTAATGATAGTATATTCAAAATAGCAGATACATATTACCTATTAGGAAATATTAGCAATGTATATATGTTTTTAACTAATGCTTTTGCTATATCATTCGTAATAGCTATTATTTTTATATTAATCCAAAAACCATCGATAAATAAAAATCAATACTTAAAAACGAGCATAGCGGGAGTAGAATTGGGTATATTAAACTGGTATTCTACATTTTTCTTTCTAAGGGTTATTAGACTTTTACCAATATCTATATTCATCCCATTATACAATATTTGTTTTGTATTATTGAGTGTATTATTAGGTAGAATATTATTTAAAGAAAAATTTGATAAAAATAAAATAATAGGAAGCATCATAGCAATACTATCAATTGTATTATTAAGCATATAACAATATTATGTTAGATGAATATAAAACTGTAAAATATAAAAGCGAAGGTATCTACAAAGACAGAAGTAGTAAATTCATTGGAATAATATTGCCAATAGAGAATATCGAAGAAGTAAAAAAACACTTACAAGAAATAAAAAAAGAATACTACGACGCTACACATCACTGCTATGCTTATATACTTGGCATTAATAAAGAAGTACAATTTGATAGTGATGCAGGAGAACCAGCAGGATCGGCTGGCAAACCAATATTAAACACATTACTTTCATATGATATCACTGATACACTATCAGTAGTAATTAGATATTACGGAGGTACCAAACTGGGCATACCAGGACTAATAAATGCTTATAAAACAGCTACACAATTGGCAATACAAAACAATGAAATTATTACAAAATATGTATTTGAGCAATTGATCGTGTCTATACCATATGAAAAACAACAACTGTTTTATAATTTACAAAAGAAATATAATTTTGAATATGAAGTAAAAGCTTCGGATAACTCTGGACAAGAAATAGAAGTAAAAATAAGACAAAAATTTAAAGAAGAAGTAAAAGAAGAGTTTGAGGGTTTAGGGGTAAATGTTAGTGGATAGAGGGTTAGAAAAAAGAAAAGTTAGAAATAATATTTTGTTTAAATTAATTAATGATATTTAAATTAATGTATATTTGCTTTAACTTATTTTTATATCTAATAATTCTAGAAAAATATTAAAAAATTTAATATTTAATAATATTCCAATAAAATACATAATAAATCTATTAAATATCATAAAATTTTATTAGTTTAATATCATTACTTATTTTAAACAATTATAAAATTAGTATATACTTAAACCAGCTAATCATTTAGCTAGGAATTAATAAATAATTAAAATATTTATCACTCCTCCTTATGATATTTTCGACTTTTAATAAACCTTTTTCTTCATCAATAAAATAATAATCATATTTTATTAAAGACATTTCAATGAAATTTTGTACATTTTCTCCTATTTTATCATATAAAATTTCAAGTAAAATTATAGGTTTATGTGTTTTGAAATATTTTTTATATCCATCTAATACTTTATCTTCGTAAGCTTCTACATCTATTTTAATTAAATCGATTTTATGGATATGATTTTGTTCAATAAAATCATCTAATGAAATGGCTTTTACAAGATAAGAATTTAAAGAGTTTGAGCTATTATTTAATAAAGTTGCAGCGTATTCATGCTCAGTTTTTGTATCATATATTCTAACAAATTCTGTTTTATCTGAAATTGCTATATTAAATGCATTTATATTATAAGAATTTAATTTAATATTATATATTAATTTTTCATAAACACGCTCTACAGGTTCAAAAGAATAAATCATGGCAGCATTATTTATAGATTGGGCGATTAAAGAATATATACCAGTATTAGCGCCGATATCTAATATCACATTACTATTTTTACATAGTTTAATCCATAAATTAATGCTATTAGGTTCCCATCCATATTTACCATACCAGAATAATTCATTTTCTAATTGATAGCCATAATGTCTCATTTTAAAAGAATGATTTTTGTCTATTTTTACTCTAAAATTACTTTTAAAATACAAATGTTTGGTTATAGAATGTGGTAAATTAAATGGTTTAAAAATAATAAATATCTGTTTTTTAAATGGAATTAATAGATATAATCTTTTAAAAAAACTCTTCACCATATAAATTTTAGTAAAATAATTACAAAAATATTGAAAATTTTATAAATAATTAATAAAAAAATATATATTAAGCTATAAATTATACTTTTACAATTATAAATATAAAATATAATTGTAAATTAGTAAAAATTATATAAAAATAGTTTCTGCAAAATTTTTATTTTAATTAAAATAATCCAATATTAAAATTACTTGTTTTGCTGATATATAATGTCTATGCTTTGTTTTATAAAATCAGTTAATTTCTCGCCATCCAAGAGATTTTGAGAAATGAGCGCAAGATTAATCAAGTGTTTTGCTTTTTTAGTTTTATTTTCCACATTATTGTCCTTGACAATTTCATTAATAACAGGATGAGCTATATTTATAATCATAGTATATTCTTTTTTAAGGCCTTGAGCATATTCCATACCACCTAAAGCAGCCATTTCTCTAAATCTTCTTATTATTTCTGGTTGTACCAAGATAATTGGTAAATCTTCATCAGGCATATAACGTGTAGCAATTTCTATATTTACATTATTTAAATCATTAGGGATAAGAGATCCAAATAAATTTTTAACTTCCTCTTCTTTTTGTTTATCTGTATTATCAGATTTATTATCTGTTTTATCTATTAATCTGTCTAAAGTATCAGAATCTATTCTTTTAAAAGTAATGTCATCAAATTGGTTATCTAAGTAATCTATAAAATGGCTATCTAGAATAGAATCCATGATAAGAACAGTATATCCTTTATCAATGGCAGGTTTAATATATGAATGTTGAGATACAGGATCAGTAGTATATAGAATAACAATTTTATTATTTTTATCTGTTTGAGTGTCTTTAATTTTATTTTTTAATTCATCTAAAGTATAAAATTTATGATTAACATCTTCGAACAAAGCGAAATTAATAGCTTTCTGACTAAACTCTTGATGTGTCATAATTCCGAATCTAACAAAATCGCGTAAAGCGTGCCATTTATTCTCAAAATCTGATCTATTATTTTTAAACATTTCTTCTAATGTGTCAGCCACGCGTTTGGTAATATGATTTTTAATTTTGCGGACATTAGCATCAGTTTGTAGAGAGCTACGACTAACATTAAGCGGTATATCTGGTGTATCGATTACTCCTTGGAGAAGCATTAAAAAATCAGGTACAATATCCTCTAAATTATCAGTAACAAATACTTGGTTACAATATAATTGTATTCTATCTCTCTGAGGTTCAAAAGAATTATGTATTTCAGGGAAATATAAAATACCATTAAGAGTAAATGGATAATCTACATTTAAATGAATCCAAAATAAAGGTTTATCTACAGAATAAGGATATAATTCTTTATAAAAATTAATATAATCCTCATCTTTCAAATCTTTAATGTTCTTTTTCCAAAGAGGTTCAGTATCATTAATAATACGTGGCACATCAATAAATTCGGGCTTTTCTTTTGAACCTATATTTTTTTTCTCAGTTCCGAATTGGATAGGATAAGGAAGAAAACGACAATATTTTTTCAAAATATTTAGGATTCTATATTCATCATTGTATTCTAGAGCATCATCACTTAGATGCAAAACAACAGTAGTACCACGATCTGGCAAATCAATATCTTCTAATGTATATTCGGTAGATCCTTCACAAATCCAGTGTACACCTGAAGCATCCGGCAAATACGATTTAGTAAATATTTCCACCTTATCAGCAACCATGAAAGCAGAATAGAAACCTAATCCGAAATGTCCAATAAAATTATCTTTTGATTCTTGATTTTGAAGATATTGCTGAATGAAATCCTGTGCACCGCTGAACGCAATTTGAGCAATATATTTCTCTACCTCATCAGCAGTCATACCTATACCTCTATCGATTACTTTAATTATTTTATTGTCAGCATCATGAATTACTTTAATAGTTAAATCACCCAATTCCAGTTCGATTTTTCTCAGAGAGACGAGTTTAGATAATTTAGTAGTAGCATCTACAGCATTAGATACCAATTCTCGAAGAAAAATATCAGTATCACTATATAAAAATTTTTTAATAATAGGGAAAATGTTATCACTTTTAACATCAATAAAACCTTTTTTCATAAATGAATGTTTTTTAAGTAGGGGAATGACAAGAAACGTACCTAAATAGTGTAATAAGACAAGATGTCATATAAACATTTTTAAATGTTTAAAACAGTATATGATATTTTACTTACTCTAAAATATTCATACCAGGCAAATCTATCCGACGATGCAAGGTTAAGCATTCTGCCAGTATTACTGATTATGCCTTCTGATAAATATTTACCTATCGCTACATACCACATAATGTAGTTTTGCAAGTATTTAGTTGCTACTCCTCTAAACTTCGAATATATCCATTTAGTGAATTCCTCTGACTTAGCCTTCACTATAGCTGTGCTGTAGACACCTCGCTTCTTCCTTCTGGCTCCTACTATCTCTTTATGTTTAACTTTGCTCTTTCTTATGTGTCTGAATGCGTATTTAGTACCTGTGCATAATACTGCATCTTCTGTTATTCTACCTTTTAGAAATTTCTCAATGTCTTCTTGCTTTGCTCTGTTGCTCTCAGTGTTCCTAAATAGTATATTTCCACTTCTATCCGTTGCAACTATTACAGCCACTTTTTTGGGCTTTTTTCTCATCGCTCGTTTCATTTCTTTTACACTTGAATACTGTCTACCCTTTTCAGAATAATCCATCAGCAATTCGTCTATTTCTACTATGCCAAAGAAGTTTACATTTTTGTCAAAATTCTTTAAAGCAGCTAATATTTTGTGTCGCCAAGTGAAGCTTGTTGGCAGACTTATGCCAACCTCTCTAGCACAAGCTCTGAGACTTTTACCTGCTACCATACAACGAATGTACTCGAGCATGAGTTGAGATTTCTGTAATCGATACACAAAAGTGCCAGTAGTAATTCTAAACTGTCTACCACAATGCTTGCAAAGATAATTTTGCATACCTTTTTGTTTGCCATTTCTTACAATATTGTTGCTACGACAGTTAGGACATAGTGGAGGAGTACTTTGAAGTTTCAAACCTTGGTAATCTACTACGTCAGCTTCGTTCTGTAGTAGGAAATCGTAGAGTTTATCATAGAATGCTTTAGAGTCTTCCTTACTCATAGCCAGATGTTCATTAATATTATCAACTAAAGTCTTCATAAATATTGAATTTTTGACAAATATACATAATAATTTTAATATGATATTAATATCATATATTATTTTAAACATTATATGAATGATATCTTATCAACAACATATTATCTTTAATTTACACAGAAATCCATTTTATACCCTTTTCCCCACCCCGCATCTATTCGCCCCTGCTTCCAACCTAGCAATGTCTATATCTTCATAACTGCCCCGTTTATTAATTTCTACAATATCATTATAGTTGGGGGGTGGTAAGGGCATGTTATCCATTATCACATCTATGAATTTATCTTTATTAAAACTTAAAATATTCACATTTTTAGATATTTTTCCAATTTTATTTATAATTATAGGCTGAGTGAATGCTATAGAATTAGAATAATGTGACGGTAAGATATTTATGTTGTCATCTAATGAAAGTATATATTGCAATGAATCATATAATAATCCTGCTTTGTATATTGTTTCATCTATGTTGGCTTTCAAATCTGGTCTGCCTATGCCATCTACAAAAAGCGTATCACCTGTGAATAGATATTCGTTATTTAATAAATATGAAACACTATCCAAGGTATGTCCTGGTGTATGAATTATTTTTATTACAGAATTGCCAAAATATATATTCTCTCTGTCTTTAACTTTTGTGTAATCATAATCTACCTGAGCTATATCTATAAATATATGTTTGGTATTGCTAGTTTTAGCTAATTCTCTGGTTCGAGAAATATAATCAGCATGTGTGTGGGTATCCATGACGTATTTAATAGTACTATGATTTTTATTTGCTAGAGATATATATACTTCTGGACTAAGTGAAGCGTCTATTACTACTGCTTCATCCTTTGAGATAATGAGATATGATATGCATCCTTTAGCAACTCTTCTTATTTGAAATATTTTTAAATCATTTTCTTTGTTTTCCAATAATTTTGTACTATAAGCGAAATTCCATTGTTTCATACCTCCTTTTAGTGAGTATGCTTTATATCCTTTTTCTTGTAAAATATCTGCTCCATCCTTACTTATTAATCCTTCAATACATACTAAAATTATTGGTTTATCTACAGGTAGCTCTATGTTATCAAAAATATCATCTTCACCAGCTTCTATTTGCTTATAAACGTCTAAATGCTCACTTTCTGGGATATACCATTCATCTCTGTGCTCCTGAGGCCTTATATCTATTATTTTAATTGGTTTATTATTTTCTAATATATCTTGCAGTTCTTCTACAGTAATTTCTAAATTTTCCATTTTTTATTATTTTTTACAAAATTCATTAAAATTTGATAAGAAATTCATAAAATGAAAAATATCACTAATTTATATTCTGTGTTAATCGTGATGATTAATCAATAAAATCAAAGTTATTAAGAAAAGCTTAAATGTATTAAAATTAGATTTTTTTTTAAAATAATTATATATGGTTTTCATGTTTTTAATAGTTCATAATTTAGGATTGTAGTGGTTCCTAATTTTATTTATTTTGCAGTATATTAAATTTTTAATTAAAAAAAATATTGTAAATTCGTATGAAATTTCTAATATGGGTAATAGAATTAAAAAATTCTTGTTTTTTTCTTTTATTTTGATATATCAATTTGCTAATGCTCAATTCTATACAGGGAGTCAATTAAACTTTGGTAAAAATCGCGTTCAATATAGATATGAAAAGATATGGAGCTTAATGAAATTTGATCAATTTGATGTTTATTTCTATCAAAAAGGTTATCCTACTGCTGTAAATGTCGCTAGATATGCAGATTCTATTATTGATGTTTTTCAAAATAAATTAAACTATCGTTTAAACACAAAGATACAATTTTTAGTATTTAATTCTTTAACTGATCTAAAAAGTAGTAACATCGGAATAGATGATGAAATATTATATAATACTGCAGGACAGACCATAATTCAAAGAAATAAAATTTTTTTATATTTTAATGGTAGTTATACTGATCTTTTTAAGCAAGTCAGAGAGGGTATAGCCAAGATTATGGTTGTCAGATTATTATATGGTGAGTCTTTTGCTGCCAATTTCAAAAATCAAACTATAGATGCCATTCCTGCTTGGTTTATAGATGGATTAGTCTCGTATTTAGCTGAACCATGGAGTACAGAAATGGACGATTTTTTAAGAGTTAATATTTTAGATAAAAAATTTAAAAGATTTAATCAGTTAGAGGGAGAACAAGCCAAAATTGCAGGGCATAGCATTTGGCGTTATATGATTGATATTTATGGAGAGAATGTGATTTCTAACCTCCTTTATATGACTCGCATTAGCCACAGCGTGAGTGATGGCATAATGTATATCCTTGGCATTAATTATAAAGATTTCATCGACACTTGGTACAATTATTATTCTAAAATTTATAATAATGAAATAAAACAGTTGAGCGATTGGCAAAATATCGAAAATCTGAAAATTGCTAAAAAGGATTTCCCTTATAAAGTTGCCATGAGTAATAATGGGCAATATGCTGCCATAGTATGTGATAGGATGAGTCAAAAACGGGTTTATCTGGTTTCACTATCTAATCCTAAAGAAAAGAAATTAATCCTTAAGCTAGGACCTAAGGTCGAAGAGACTTTTGATGATTCATATCCACTAGTAGCTTTTCATCCATATGCACCTTTGTTAACTTGCTATTTCGAAAACAAAGGACAACGTATGCTGATGCTTTATAATATTGATGAGGATTCTAAAGAATTTATAAAAATAGAATCTGTAGATAAGGTTACTTCTATTTCTTATTCTCCTGATGGTCTAAATCTAGTAATGTCTGCTATTAACGAAGGACAGAGTGATATTTATTTATTTTCTTTTGCTGGCAAAAGTGCTACTAATATCACTAAAGATTATTTTGATGATTATGCTCCTGTTTATATTAATAAAAATCAAATTGCTTTTTTATCTAATAGGCTGGATGATACTCTGGCATTGATTCGTAAAACATACAAATATGATTATTTCTCTTGGCGTAATGATCCTGGTAAATATGATATTTTTATTTATGATAATCGCAAGCCCAATATACTAATTCGTGCAACGAATACATCTGATGTGAATGAAAACGAAATATTACCTTTTACAAAAAATGAATTCGTCTTTTTAAGTGATAGCAATGGAATAAATAATTTTTTTATCGCTAATATTGATAGTTCTTTGCTTTTAGTAGATACTGTAATGCAATATAAATATTTTGCTAATTATAAACCAATTTCTAATTTCAAAAACTCTATTTTAACGGCTTCTATAAGTGATGATAAAGCATTGATAATAACTAGAGAAAAAAATAATAAAAATAAATTATCTTTAATTCCTATGGTTTTTAATCCTATAGATACTCTGCCACTTAGTAATTATAAAAAACAACAATTAAAGAAAGCAGCAGATCTGTCTAAAGCTATGAAGATAAAAAATGAAAAACTATTAGAAATGCAAAAGCAGAATTATCAAATCATAGGTGAAGATAATGATTCATTAATAGACATTTATAATTATAAACTCGAGCAGGATACTTTACCAATAAAATCAAACAAAGAAAAAAATGCCAATAAACGTAACGTTGTAGGATTAACGCAGAATACACTTTCTTTGTCAAATTTTACTTTACCAAAATTAGAAACTTATGAAACTGGCTATTTTTTAGATCAAGTAACCACTCAATTTGATTTTTCTTATTTAAATGCTTCTTATCAAACCTATACTGGTTATGGACCCATATTTATACAACCAGGTATGAATGCTTTATTTATGCTTAATTTAACAGATTTATTAGAAGATCATAGGATAATATTGGGTACTCATTTGTCTAGTTCATTAGATGAGAATGAATATATCGTGAGCTACGAGGATCTATCTCGTCGCTTAGATAGACAGGCAGTTTTTCATCGATATAGTTATTATTTAAATGATGAAAAGTATTTGAATAAAAATATAATAACAGATTTACACTATAGAATAAAATATCCTTTTAATCAAGTGGCAGCTATTAGATTAGATGTGTTTGCTAAATATGATAATATAGCTTATAAATCAATTGACCAAGCTGGTCTACTAAAGCCTAATGATCATGCACTATGGGGTGGTGGAGTATTAGATTTCACCTTTGATAATACTAGAAATCCAATGATAAATATTTATTATGGCACTAGAGCAAAAATATTTTTTGAATATTATCAGGGGCTTATAAATACTAAACTAAACATGTTTAATGTAGGATTTGATTATAGAAATTATACTAAAATATATAGAACATTGATATGGGCTAATAGAATTGCTGGAGCTACTTCTTTCGGTTCTACAAGATTGATATATATTTTAGGTGGTGTAGATAATTGGCTTTTCCCCAAATATATGTATCAGCCAGTATTAGATCCAACCATGAACTTTTCTTTCCAAACTTTAGCTACTAATATGAGAGGTATGCCACAAAACATTCGTAATGGTAATTCTTTTTTAGTTATAAATTCAGAAATCAGATTTCCAATTTTCAGATTTTTATTTAATAGACCAATAAAATCATCTTTCCTCAATAGCTTCCAATTAAACTTTTTTGGTGATGTAGGCTCAGCATGGATAGGGCTAAATCCATATTCTGATATAAATATTTATGTACCAGAATATTATTATAGCAAACCAATTACAGTAATCATTAATAATCCACGCAATCCATTAGTGGGAGGGGTAGGCATAGGTGCCCGAGCAGAGTTATTAGGTTATTTTATGCGTTTAGATTATGGGTGGGGAGTAGAAGAGAAAGGATTTCATTCTCCTAGATTAATATTCTCTATAACCAAAGATTTTTAATCATTAAGAATAACAAATTCTGTCCTTCTATTCATAGCTCTACCTTCTTCGGTCTCATTTGTAGCTATAGGATTAGTTTTACCAAAGCCTTTATATTGTAAACGATTAGCATCTATTCCATTATTCACTAAATAGTTATATACAGCTTTTGCTCTATTCTCGGAGAGAATAAGATTAAATTCGTCGCTACCCACGTTATCTGTATGTCCCTCGATACTTATAGTCATAGTGGGATGGTCATTCAGAAAGACAATAAATTCATCAAGTACTTTTTGTGAGCTAGATAGAATATCAGCTGAATTAAAAGCAAAATAAATATTATGTAAACGATAATGCATACCTACTTCTATAGGTTGTACTTCCATTTCTAATTTTATCACTGGAGCAGTTATAGAATCTTTAGCAGCCACATAAGTGCTTTGATATACTATATCTTCACCCTTTATTGTGAGCAAATAATCTTCATTTTTCAGTAAACTAGCTACATAATCTCCATCTTCATCTACAGGGATAAATGTTACACGTTTACTTTCCAAACTTTTGATTTGTACTGTTGCTTTAATTGGTTTAGTAGTATCCTCTGATTTTAGATTCCCTTTTACTAAAATGACTTCCTCTGGTTTGGCTTCATTGTATAATGAAAAATAATAAAAATCCATACCACCCAAAGATTCATTTTTGATATTATTACTTGAGAAATACCCATATTTGCCATCTATACTTACAATGAAGCCTACCTCATCATTTTCAGTATTAATGGGATAACCAATATTTTTAACTTCAGTTTTTTCATTATTATTATTTAATTTTACATAGTAAATATCGTATCCTCCTATACCAGGACGACCATTAGAGCTGAAATATAATGTACGAGTATCAGTATGAATAAAAGGTGATTTTTCATCACCAGAAGTGTTTATAGGCTTGCCTATATTAATAGGCTCTGACCATTCTCCATTTTCATCTTTTATACTTTTATAAATATCATATCCACCTACACCACCAGATCTATTACTAACGAAATATAATTCCTTGCCATCAGCAGTTACGGAAGGCATACTTTCCCAAGTATCTGGTCTATTTACTCGCTCTAAAGGCACAATATCTGTCCAATATCCTTTAATATTTTTAGAAGAGTAAAGGTCGCAATTGTAATATTGACGAGGACTTGTAACCATTTTGCAAACAGTATAAATTAATTCTTTGTTATTACCAGTTATTGTGGCTCCACCTTCATTCTCATTGCGATTAAATGGATATGGCATTTCTTTACCATTGTCAAAAACATTATCTGATATGCGATAACTAAAATAAAATTTTTCTTGAAAAGCTGGTTCAGATTTATAGCCAGATATCTGGTAGTCTTTAGTTTTCCTAGTATAATAGGCTATTTCATTATCTGGACTTAGTGAAACTAAATAATCGTCTAATTGGCTACTAATGCCTTTTACTAATTTAGGATTAAATGGTACTGGATTATTTATTAGTTTACATATCTCTTCGCTCCATTTCATCAGCATCTTGGCTTCTGCGAATAAAGTATCAAAATCTCCTTGATATGTTAAAAATTTTTTAAAATAATTTATAGCATCGCATTTTTGATTTGTAGTATATGCTAGTTTACCTAAATGGAAATATGCTTCTGGTATATCATCTGGGCAAGCATCTATTACTTTTTTTAAATATTGCTCTGCTAAAGTAAAATTATTATCTGGTTTATAAATATATGTTAGTGCTAAATAATAATTGACAATAGGATATTCCTCTTTATCATTAAGCGATCGCAGTATATCTGTTGCCTCACTAAAATATAATTTTTGAGATTCTACAAATTTACTATTAATGCCATGATTGATCTTGTTTATAGCTATTTCTAATTGTTCTTGCTGTTTACTTTTAGTAATGCTTAAACAATTATTTTCTTGGCAATATATGTGGATACTCAAAAATAAACAAGTAAATAAAATAAATAATCGTTTCATCTTTTCACTACTTTCATTATACTAAACTACAATGCAAATATAATATAAAAATCTTATGTAATCATTTTTAATTATGATTATATCTTTCTATTTAATCAACCTTAATTAAATCATTTTATGATTTGTATTAGCTGCTTCCATTGTTTATTGGAATTATAGATAGTTAAGATATACACTCCTTCATTAATATTATGGGGGAAAGTCAAAACTACATTATCTCTGCTGATATCAATCGATTTAGATAATAATAATTTACCAGTGAGATCCATAAGAGCTATATTATAATCGCCTGATGGCAAGCCCGATAAATAAATAGTTCCATTAGTAGGATTAGGATAAATTATAGGATTTGCAATGATATTATCTACTATTGAAGAGCAATCATCCATTGTGATATTTACTGTATCAGTAGTATAGCAACCATATTGATTATAACCATAAACCATGTATTGATAAGTACCAAAATCTGGAACTTTAGTAGAATCTATGATAATAAAAGCAGATGTGTCATTATTTGGTTGCCATACATAGTATAGAGCATCACCATTTACATATAAAATAACATGCTCATCCCAGCAAATTGTTGAATCATGAAAAATGGCTTCTACAACTGGATAACCATAACTTTTTATTATGAAATTTACTGTGTCATTAGCGGGATTAATATCTTGATTGTAATCGATTGAGATTTTAATGTTATAGTTATGAGGGATTAATGACAGAAGTAATACATTATTAGTAGAGTAGATCATACTTTCATTAGGTAATAATTGCTGAGAAAGGGTAAAATTTTCAGTAAAAACAAATTGATTGTCTTGCCATACTGAAAGTGTCATTGGTGTACCAGCATTAATAGTTAATGGGGAATGATTCATTATTCTAATAGTGAGGTTAGTATCTGCTAATTGACAATCAGATACAGGATATAGCAAACTATCTATTGTAATGTCGGCACCTATCTTGTTATATATCTGAAAATCATCTATTGCCCACCCGTCGCCAGTTTCTACATTTGAGCTAGCAAATACAAATCTAAATCTAACTTTATTTTGTCCACTTAGAGCAAAAAGATTATGACGGCTTATAATCCATCCATTTGTATTAGTGCTAAAGCCAATGCCATTACTAATATCATTCAATGAGTCTATGCTAGAAGAGTTGTACCAATTCAAAGTATCTCCTTCATTGCCCAAATTTAACCAATTATCACCATTATCAATAGAGTATTGTAAAACACCACCACTTGCTAGATCATTCACATTCATATATTGATAAAATTCAACGACTGGAAGTGGGATCTGACTTAAATCAAAACAGGGTGAAATCAACATTGATACAGTATCTAAATTACCAGGAATAAATAATGCATGGCTCCCACTATGAGCAACATTTATTAAAGAACCGTTAGGATTATATGACCAGTTACCATCATTTATCCATATGTTAGTAGCAGTTTCGAAATCATCAGTATAAGGATAAGAATTTACATATAAACTATTATAAAATGTTTTGGCTACGTAATTATCTGAAATGATGCTATCATTATTTAAAATTATTTCTGCTGCTATATCGTGTAGCCCTATATTACTAAAGTCAAAAGTTACATTAGATGTGAATAGAATAGTGTCATGAGAATTGATAAACGGGATAGTATCCATCTGCCAAGTAGCACCATTGTCATTAGAGAACCTAATAGGTATATTATGCTGTATTACAGTACCATTATTAAAAGTTTTTACAGTTATAGGCACATCATTACTGAGACCACAGTCATTATTAGGATATACAATATCAACTAATCCCACATTTTTACCTCTTTCGATTATTTTAATATTATCAAAAGCTATTCCCTCGAAATTATTATTAATCATATTAGAAGCAAAATTTATTCTAAAAGTTACTTGAGAATTGCCAGCAGCAGGTAATAAAGAATGAGACATAGTGATATATCCTCCACTACCTAAAGTTGCATTACCAGACCATCCTGGAGTATTTAGACTAGTAATATTTGTCATATTATACCAGTTATCATCACCGAAATTGCCCACAGTATGCCAACTATTTCCCAAGTCAGTAGAATATTGCAAATTAGCACCATCCCATCCAGTTTCACATTCATACCAAATGTCTATGTATATCCATGGATCAGATAAATTAGAGAAATCAAAACATGGTGATTGTACATAACTTTTTTCGTTAGTATTATAATTACCAGTCAAATTAGTAACCCATGCATGAGTACCATCTGAAGCAGTATTAATCAAAATACCATTAGGGATACCCCATTGCCAGCTATTACTCACTCCACCACTTGTCCACATACCATCGTTAGCTTCGAAGCTTTCTATATATGGGAAATTGGTTATGTAAGGATAATTAGTTATAGTTATATTTTTTAGATCATTTACTGGATTTTCATCAGTAGATAGATTAACTTTAATAGCAATATTGTAAGATTGTGGTAGTGACATATCTATACCTTGAGAAAAAGTATAAGTAATAGTATCACCCGCATTTATAGATGGTATGGTTTCATTAATTAACCATGTTAAGCCACCATCATTGGATAAAGAAATAGGTATATTAATTTCATTATTAGAACCATTATTAGCAATTAGAACACTTATAAATTCTTCATTAGTGAGACCACAAGAATTAATAGGGGCAGTGATAGCTATAGCATTAATGTCATGCTCTAATGTATGGAATTCATAGCAACCAGGATCTGGATGTGAGCTACTGCGAATATTACCAGTAATATCATAATTGATACCAGAATATGGGATTGCAATATTATCTAATCCTACATTAGTAAAGACAAAAGAGCTGTCATGCATAAATTGTGGGTCATAACTAATGCTTTGTATATCAAAGCCATAACCAGACATAGCAGATTGCCATTGACTAATATTTGCATAATTTGTTGTTCCAGCTTTGCCAATATATTGTCCTGTGCAATAATATACATTGTTATTTAAAAAAGATAAATATGATTCTGAAAGAGCTGTTGCTGATATCTCAATAGCATAGCCACCGCCAGTATTTACAAAGATATTATTCAATATTTTCAAATTATTATAATCTCCTCCAGTAGATTTGTTTATGTAGATAGCTCTACCACCAGTGCTACTGCCACCAAATACTTTGATAGTGTTGTATACAATATCTACATATTTACAATTATACGGGTACAATGCTCTCACAGTAGCTGTACCTCCATCCTGTATAATAAAATTATTATCTACTAAGATTGGATTATTTATGTCTCCTTCTAAATCTCTAACATAAATAAAATCTCCAGAAGCATTTGTAGCAAATATTTGATTTCTGCTAATTTTTATATTGCCATTACCATATCTAGAATATATACCATTGAAATTATTATTATTAGAATTTGTAATTATATAATTAGAATCAATTGTAAAATCTGATAAATAATACGTGAATATACCACAATTATATTGATTTACAAATTTGTTATTTTTGATATTTACATATTTCTCATGGTTAATATTGTTCCCATATAAGTACATTCCATAGCTGCCACCTGTAAATATATTATTAGAATAATTACTTATGGAATCCAATGTATTGATGCCGGCAGATGAATGTAATAGTGCCATATCAATAGAAGTAGATGTAGTTTGATTGCCAATTAATTTTAAGTTTTGATAATTATTATGAGTACTAGAGCTATCTATTGTTATAATATGCCCATAAGAAGTAGAATTATTTTGCAAAGTTAAATGCTCTAAAGTCAGATAATCTAATCCTCTAATGCCAATAATATAATTGGTTGTATTAGATGATGGATTGTAAGCTATTATCACTGAGTCAACATTATTTGATTCACTAGTAATTGTAATGTTGTTATTTACATTTACACCTGGAGCATCCCAAAGAATAAACTGTTCATTATACAAACCGCTAGCAATTTTAATATTTACTTGTCCACAAGCACCACCCTCTAAAGCTTTAGCCATTTCAGACAAAGAAATAAAATTCGTCATACTTGCTGGTAATGAAGGATTTACAGTATAATCACCTGACAATTGCACATAAATATTAAAATTAACAGTATCTCCTATATCAGATGAATCTAATGCATTTAAATAAGCCATCACCACGTATTTCCCATAATTACTAAATGACAATGGTATGTAAATGGTGTCTTTTTCGTTAGTAGCTAGGTCTCTCTGTGGTATGCTGATGCTATCTGCAATTATATTATTAATGTCAATATAAAACCAAGTACTATCCTGATGAATAGTATCTGTAGAATTATTTTGTATTTCTACTATTAGACTATCATTGTAGCTAATACATCCATAGTAATTTGTGGGTGATAAAAGCTGTGATATTGATAAATTTTGAGCAAAAATGCATTCATTTATCAGCAAAAACATTAATACTAAAATGGGTAAAGTTTTATTTTTCATAATATTAAAGATATTTTTTATATAAAATTATACAATTTTAATTGCAAATATATAAGAAAAAATAAATTTAACGAAAATAAAATTATCGAAATTTAATATATTACTGTTATTTCGCCTTGTAGAACGTGCCTATTATGATGTTGAGAATCTACGAAAATGATAATATAATAATAAACTCCCATAGGTACCAACTTACCTTTGTATTTACCATCCCAGCCTATATTGGGGTTAGTATTGAAACTCAACCCAGCATTTGTTCCAAAATACCAATTATTACCTTCATTTTGTGAAAATAAAATATTATTTAATATAAAAAATAACAAAAAAAGTAAAATGTATTTCATATTAAACATAATATAAAAAAATATTAAAATTTACCTAACTATTTATATTTATACAAAATTATATTAAATTTTTCATACTTTATATGCAATATTTTTCTTAAGTTTGCAGAAAAAAAATATGTATAAGGATTTTCAAAATTATTTACGAAAAGAATTAGACGCCATCTACGAAGCAGGCTTAGCTAAAGAAGAGCGTATCATAGTTTCTCCACAAGGTGCTGTTATTAAACTAAATAATGGTAAAGAATTATTAAATTTTTGTGCTAATAACTATTTAGGATTATCAAATCATCCACGTCTGAAACAAGCTGCTACTAAAGCTTTAGAAACTCATGGCTATGGTATGTCTAGCGTTAGATTTATTTGTGGTACTACTGATTTACACAAAAAATTAGAGAAAAAAATTGCTGAATTTTTTGGTACCGAAGATACCATATTATATGCAGCTTGCTTTGATGCTAATGGTGGATTATTTGAGCCATTATTAACAGAAGCCGATGCTCTCATCAGCGATGCTCTTAATCATGCATCTATCATTGATGGAGTTAGATTATGCAAAGCCCAACGTTTCATCTATGCTAATGGTGATATGAATGAGCTAGAAGAACAATTGAAAAAAACTCAAAATTTGCGTTTTAGAGTGATAGCTACTGATGGAGTATTTAGTATGGATGGCAATGTAGCTCCAGTAAATAAAATCGTCGAATTAGCTAATAAATACAATGCAATGGTCATGGTAGATGAAAGCCATTCTGCAGGTGTAGTAGGCGAAACAGGTAGAGGAGTTACTGAGCTTTACAATTGTAGAGGTCAAGTAGAAATGCTTACCGGTACCTTAGGAAAAGCTTTTGGTGGTGCTATTGGTGGCTTTACTACTGGCAAAAAAGAAATCATAGAAATGCTACGCCAACGTAGTCGTCCTTATTTATTTAGTAATTCTTTACCTCCAATGGTAGTAGCTGCTGGTATTGAAATGTTTAATATGATGAGTGAAACTAATGCTCTACAAGATAAATTGCATAATAATGTAAAATATTTTATGGATCAAATTCAAAAAGTTGGCTTTGATGTTAAACCTACTCAAAGTGCTATAGTAGCTGTAATGCTCTATGATGCTAAAGTAGCTTCTGAAATGGCTAAAAAATTAAGTGACGAAGGTATCTATGTTACTGGTTTCTCTTATCCAGTAGTTCCTAAGGGACAAGCTCGCATTAGAGTACAACTATCAGCTGCTCACGAATTTGAACATATCGATAAATGTGTCAAAGCTTTTGAAAAAGTGGGTAAAGAAATGGGAGTTTTAAAAAAATAAAAAGTATTAATATTTAATTTTTATCTATAGGGACAATATTTTTATTGTCCCTTTTTTAAATTTTATTTTATTATACGAATTTAATTTTATTAATTTTGCAAAATATATTTTAATAATAAAAAAGTGATAGAAAATAAAGTGGCTTTAGTTACAGGTGCCTCATCTGGAATAGGCAGAGCATTGTGTTTGCAATTAGCACAAAAAGGATACTATGTAGCTGGAATGGCTAGGAATATTGATAAATTAAATGAATTAGATAATGAAATCAAAAAATTAAATTACGAATTTTTACCTGTGCAAGGAGATGTGAGGTTAGAAAGCGATTGCAAAAAGTTTATTGATACTACTATAGCAAAATGGGGACGGATAGATATTTTAATAAATAATGCTGGTATATCTATGAGAGCACTTTTTGATGAGGTGCGTTTAGATGTTTTACATGAATTAATGAATACAAATTTCTGGGGAACTGTTTATTGTACTTATTATGCTTTGCCACATTTATTAGAAAATAAAGGAAGTTTAGTGGGAGTATCATCTATAGCAGGCTACCAAGCTTTGCCTGCTCGTACAGGTTATTCAGCTTCTAAATTTGCTATTCAAGGTTTTCTCAATACTATTAGAATAGAAAATCTATATACTGGGCTGCATGTGATGATAGCTTGTCCTGGTTTTACTTCATCAAATATTAGAAATACTGCTTTGACAGCTGATGGTTCACAACAAAAAGATACTCCATTAGAGGAAGGTAAACTTATGAGTGCAGAAAAAGTGGCTAGTAGGATAATTAAAGGAATAGAAAAAAGTAAAAGACAGGTTATCATGACTACTGAGGGGAAATTAACTGTGTTTTTAGGTAAATTTTTTCCCGCTTTAGTTGATAAACTTGTTTTCAAAGATATGTTAAAAGAAAAAAATTCACCATTAATAAAAAAATATCCATATGGAAAAAATTAAAAAATTGGAAGTTATACCTTTAGAAGGTTCTAATTTATTTAAATTTGGAGACTCACAAGATGCAGTTTTAGAAATTTTAGGTGAGCCAGATGACATCGAAAAATACGAAGAAGAAGATGATGAGCCAGCTACTAGCATTTGGTTTTATGAAGATAATATCTCTTTATTTTTTGATGAGATAGATGATGATTATTATGCACTTAAAGGCATAGAAAGTTCTTTCCCTGATACTTATTTTAAAGGCAATAAGGTAATAGGACTATCTTATACAGACTTAAAAAAATTCTTAAATAATGCTGGGTATAGTAAATTTGATGAAGAAATAGAAGAATGGGGCGAGAAACGTGTATCTATAGAAGATGATATGGTAGATTTTTATTTAGAAGAGGACAAAGTCGTAAGCGTAGCTTGGTCTAGCGAATATTAATTTATACCTTCTCACTTTTTATAATTATTAATCTTTGATCTTAATTTTGTGAATCCAATTGTAGAGGTAGAAAATTTAACTAAAATATATAGATTAGGTATTTTGCATGGCTCTTATCTGACTTTTAGAGATGCCATTACTCAATTATTTTATGTTAATCATCAAAAGAGAAAAAAACATTACATTAAAGCTCTCGACAATGTAAACTTGACTATAGAAAAAGGTCAAAAGATTGGAGTTATTGGCAAAAATGGTGCCGGCAAAAGTACATTTCTCAAAATTTTATCTCGAATTACTTATCCTACATCAGGCTCTGTCATATTGAGAGGAAGAGTGGCTAGTCTATTAGAGGTGGGTACTGGTTTTCATGGTGAGCTAACAGGTAGAGAAAATGTTTATCTTAACGGAGCTATTTTGGGCATGAAACGTCAAGAAATTAATAAAAAATTTGATGATATTGTTGCTTTTTCAGGTGTAGAAAAATTTATTGATACTCCAGTGAAACACTACTCTTCAGGAATGCAAATGAGATTGGCTTTTGCAGTATCAGCTTTTCTAGATGCAGATATTATGCTCGTTGATGAAGTATTAGCTGTAGGTGATACTGAATTTCAAAAGAAATGTCTTGGCAAAATGGATGAGGTTTCTAATACTGAAGGTAGAACAATCATCTTTGTTAGCCATAACCTCAATGCTATTTCTAATCTATGCGAAAAATCTGCTCTTTTTGTCAATGGACATATAGATACTTTTGATGATACTGACAAAGTAATTGACAAATATATAAATGAGATAGCCAAGTATGATACTTCTAAATATTGGAATAATATTAATAATGAAGCCGTTAAGCCAATTTCATTGAGAATTTTAGATAATGAAAATAATGAAAAATTCACTTTTACTAATAATGAAGATGTTTATTTTGAAATTATCTATGAGAAATTAACTGATGATGACATTTATCCTAATATTCACCTTTTAACCTCTAATAATCAGTATGTATTGACTAGTATCATTGATAGTGATAGAGTACCTAAAGGCAAAGGTATCTTTAAAATTTATGCTAAATTAGAAAAAAATCTACTCAATCAGGGCTTGTATTATACAGGTATTGCTTTTACTAATTTAGACAAAAAGAAAGTAGAATTTTTCGAAAATTATTGTGTTAATTTTGAAATAGAAGATTTACCTGAAAGCCGTAATTATCCTTACCTTTATCCTCTTGCTGGCATTATTAGACGAGAGCTTATTTGGATAGTATAAATTTGTTTGTAATTTAGACAAAATAATTTATAATATAATTAATTTAAATAAATTTCATTGGAATGAGTAGAATTTTAATAGTAGATGATGAGAAATCTGTGAGAGAGACTTTGAGAGAAATGCTCGAATATGAAGGTTATGAAGTGGTAGAGGCTGATAGTGGATTGCAAGCTTTAGATTTATTTTCTCAGCAATCGTTTGATGTAGTTTTATGTGATATTAAAATGCCTGGAATGGATGGTATGGAGCTTTTAGAAAAAATTTTACAAAGCTATGATATACCAGTAATAATGATATCTGGTCATGGGACTATCGATACGGCAGTAGATGCTATCAAAAAAGGTGCTTTTGATTTTATAATAAAACCATTTGACTTAAATAGGTTGCTAATATCTATACGTAATGCTTTAGATAGATCTAATTTGATGGAGGAAACTAAGAGACTTAAAAGCAAATTAACCAAAAAATATGCTTTGATAGGTGAATCTGATGTGATGAAAAGACTTAAAACAAATATAGAGAGAATTGCTCCCACAGACGCTAGAGTGCTAATAGTTGGTGAAAATGGTACTGGCAAAGAAAATATTGCTCATTGGTTACATGAGTTAAGTCCTCGCTCCAAAGGCCCCTTTATTGAAGTCAACTGTGCTGCTATACCATCTGAATTGATAGAAAGTGAGCTATTTGGTCATGAAAAAGGTGCTTTCACCTCTGCTATAAAATCTAAAAAAGGTAGTTTCGAGTTAGCTAATAATGGCACTTTGTTTTTAGATGAAATAGGAGATATGAGCTTAGCAGCTCAAGCAAAAGTTTTGAGAACTTTGGAAGAAAATAAAATCACACATGTAGGTGGCGAAAAAGAAATACCTGTTAATGTAAGAGTAATAGCGGCTACTAATAAAAATTTAGTAGAGGAAATACAAAATAAAAGATTTCGTGAAGATTTATTTCATAGATTAGCAGTTATCATTATAGAAGTACCACCACTTAGAGAAAGAAAAGAAGATATACCTCTTCTAATAGATTATTTTTTACAAGAGTTTAGTGAAGCTATGAAAAAACCTCCATTAACTTTCGAACCTGATGCTATTGAGTATTTAAAAAAACTTCCTTGGCGAGGTAATGTGAGAGAGCTGAGGAATATTATTGAAAGATTAATGATCCTATGTGATGGTAAAGTAAGCTTAGACGATGTCAAAACATTTGCTAATCCTTATTATTAAAAATATGATAATATAATTTAATAAAGCAAAAAAAATATTTGAAAGTCATTTTTTTATTTAAAATTTTGCTAACCAGCAATTATCATAGTTTTTAATAGATCTAAATCTTTTATTTGAATACCATTTTTAGTATATTTTATAATGTTGTCTCTTTTAAAAGACGATAATATCCTTACACAATTTTCATTAGACATACCAGAGAATTCAGCAATGTCTTTTCTAGTAATTAAATTTGGTATGACATCACTTTCAAAAACAGTTTGACTGAGATATAATAGTGTATGAGCCACTCTCCCTATTGTTTGCTTTAGCCCTCTAATAGCTAATTTTTCAAATACTATATTGTAGTTTTCGCACAACCATTTAGTCACTTCTCTATGAAAATCTTTATTTTGCTCCATGATAATAAAAAAATCATTTTTCTCAATTAAATAAATTTTGCAAGGAGTTAATGTAACTGTAGTAAAATAAAATGATTTACCATACAAAGATGAAAGAGCAATAAATTCGAATGCTTTATTAACCATAAAACTCAAAGTATGTCCTTTGCTATCTTCTACAAAAGACTTGCAATAGCCATCTGCTAACAAAATGAAATATGATGAAAACGCACTCTGCTTGCAAACAGTTTCTCCTTTTCTAAAATTAAGACAAGTATGAAGTAAGCTATCTATTTGATCTACCGTTAGATTAAATGCTGAAAGCCAATTTACTAAATCTTGTGAATATTTATCTGAAACTTTTGCGTTATAAATAGGTGTATACTCTTTATATGTAACAGTTTCTATCTTTGCAATTGTACTTAAATAGTCTGATAATCTGGAAATTAATAATTTTATGAAATCTTTTTCAGCTTTTGAGAATTCTATTTGACCATTATCGAGCTCTTGATAATATAATATCATTTTACCTCTCTCTTCATTATCAACGATTATTGGTATTGATATCATATTAGATTTATCTATATTAGCTATTCCTTCTCCAAAATTAATGTTATCGTAGGTAATGTGTATCTTTAGCGCTTCTGAATTAGAAAAGTAATTAGATATATTATTTATAATAAAATTAAAAATTTCTTGTATATCATTACTTTTATTTAGTTTCTCATCTAAGCTAAATAAGAAAGTAAGGTATTTATTGTCTAGAGAACTATTAAGCCAAGATTGATTTTTCATAATAATTTTTATGCAAAATTATAAAAAATAAATTGATAAAAATCATAAATGACTTAATTAATAAAAAGATAGCCGTGCTTCGCACGGCTATCTTTTTATATTAAAATAAACTTGCAAAAATTATTTTTTTACAATTTTCTTTGCATTAGTACCTGTGCTATTAGATACATTTACTATATACATGCCAGCGGGTAAATTAGATAAATCAATAGTACAATGATCTTTACCATCTACTACAGTAGAATAAACTTCTGCACCCATTATATTCATAATTTTTATAGTATTAGCACCTTTATTAATCAGATTAATGTTTAATTGATCAGATACAGGATTAGGATAAATAGAGAAGTTAGCAGTATTTGTATAGCTAGTTATACCTTGTGGACCAATAATAACATCATTTAACAGATAGTAATCAATCCTATCGTCAGAAGTATATGCACCACCTAATAAACCTACAGATATAGGAACTTTGATATTACCATTACCTAAATCGAAACATTGATCAGCTAAAAAGTGCCAAGTAGCTTGACCCTCAATATCAGTGCCCACAGTTACATTAATAGTTTCTGAATATGTATTTGTGTTAGCATCATAAACTTTTACAAATACATCAGGTATCATATTATTATATTCATTTTCAGTTTCAGTCACATAAGAAGTGTCACTATCTGCCCAAGCAAATACAATATGACTACCATTAGGTGTACGACTCATTTGAGGACGAGCTTCGATAGTGTAATCAACACCAGCATCTGAATCGAAAATATAATCATCACACCAAACTGTATCTATAAGTGTAGCATCCCATCCAGTAGAGGTTTGATGAATATCAAATAGCACTCCATTCATGTAAGCTCTATCTACTAACCATGATAATGAATCAGGTGAATTACTCCAAGCTTTGTAGACATAGCAAGCAAAATGTAAATTACCATTTTTGTCCAAAGTAGCCTCAATAGGAGAATCAAAAAATGGACGATTTACTCCAGAACTTGCAAAATTTGCAACATGATCTACAATAGTGGGGATAGTATTCCAGTTAAAAGGGATTTTAGTCCAAGTATTACCACCATCATTAGTTTGATATATAAATGGTTGATAAGACAATGGGTCATCGGCATCTGGATTACGACCAATAAATACTAGATATCCATTAGTCCCATTATCATCCATTGCTAAAGCAGGATAAGCTAATCCATCAGGTAATCCACCTGTTGTACCAAAGTTCGGTTCTACTGATACTCTGTGCCAAATAACTGAATCACCAGTAGCATCCCATTGTCCCATGTTTACTATATAAATTATTTTAGTGTAATTAGTACCATTATCTGCGTTTGCATCACCTAATACAAAAAATTTATCTCCATGTGATTGCAAAAATAATCTATTAAATAAAGTAAGTCTATCACTAGCTACATGTGGATAAAGTGTAGTTTCAAATGGTAAAACTTGATTATTTATACCAGTACCGTCTAGAAATTCAGATCCATAGAAATCTCCTCCCCATGTACCACCTATAAGCATAGGACCTGTAACTACTATAGCAGCATCCTGATAGTTTGTATTACCAGATGGATTGTAAATAACTCCACTTGGATACCTACCCAAATAATTACTAGTGGAAATAGGTAAACTCCACGGTATCAATGTTGTACTATCAAAAGAGGTACCACCATTTGTAGATAATGATGTTCTAACAACACCACTACCACCTTGATAAGTTGGGTCTTGTCTATAAGTGAATGTAATAGCGTTTAGATCTTGATTAGCACTTAAACAAGTCTGCTGCTCTAATAGTACTGAAAAAATATTTACAGAATGTCCCATATGAGACATAGTGATAGCTCTTTTATTATTTTTTTGTGCTATTTTATTTAGTAATGGAGCTACTTCATTTTTATATGAAGCAAAAGAAATTTGTTGATCAGTACTTAATGAGACCTTGTTTACTTTGAAAGCATCTAATTTTTTAGATGCCACATTAGCACTCTTGTTCTGAGCCATTAATAAGCTCACACTTACCATTAATACTAATGTTAAAATTGATTTAAATCTTCTCATATTTTTATATTTTTTGGGGTTGTTATTGCAAAATTATATAAAAATTTTTAATTATGCAAATTTATTAAAAATATTTTTCCTACACGTATTTTTTACAAATCAATGAAATATTTTATGTCATAAATTTTTTTCAAAAGGAAATAAAACAAGACTTATACTGATAATTTATTATTAATTATTTCTAATAGAAACAAAATTTTTATCTATTCTTTTCACAGTTAGTCTAGGTAATAAAATAGAAATAATTACTAGTAATAAAATTATAAAAAAGTAATCAATGAACTTAAAAGCTATTGGATAAGCCTGATACCCGACCATTTCCCCTCCTTGCATAGGAACTATTCCAAATTGTAATTGTAAAAATGCAATAACACTTCCTAGTAATAATCCTATTACTCCACCACCTAAAACTATGATGGCTCCTTCCCTCAAAAATAGCTTTTTTAACTGCGAAATATCCATCCCCAATGCATATAATGTCTGCACTCTTTTTTGCTTATCTATTAAAAGTAATCCAAGTGAACTAATGACATTGAGAGAAGCTATCAATACAATAAAAGCTAATAATATAAAAACTATCAATCTCTCATTACGTAATATTTTATATAAAAGTTCATCCTGCTGTTGTCTGTCTTTCACTATAAACCCTTTTGGCAGTAATTTTGTAAGTTCTCTTTTCACCTTAGTGAGGTTAGCTCCCTCTGCTAAATTTATTTCTATATTACTATAATTATTTCCTATACCTAATAAATTTTGTACTTCTAATATAGGAGCATAAATATAAACATTGTCATAGTCTTGATTGACAGCAAATATACCCGATACAGCACAAGCAGATTCAGTAAAAAGTGCATTAGCAGATACCTGAGATGAGTTTTCTTTTATTGAATATAAAAACAAATACCTCGAATAATCATTAATATTAACATTTAGATTGTGAGCTACACCACTGCCTATAATAACAGCTGGGATAGAATCTAAAACAGTTACCTTAGGCTCACCATAAATTACATAAGGAGCGATATTTTGAATATTATAACCATCTGTAGATATGCCTTTCACCTTAACTACTATCTGTTCATCATCATATCTGGCTAGAGCTGTTGCCTCTATCGTTGGCTCAATAAAGGATATACCATTAATTAGTTTTATTTTGTCTAAGTTTAATGAATTTATATCAAATGGTTTAGCATCAGCTTTAGTTATGCTTATATCAGGATAAATCACCTCTGTCATAGATACTATTACATGCTCGAAACCATTAAATACACAAATTACAATTATTAGTGCAGCCACAGCTATCATGATACCAAAAAAAGTGACATAAGTTAAAATATTTATTAGACTATATGATTTTTTAGACTTCCAGAATCTATAAGCTATCCAATAAGAGAGAAAAGTAGACCTCATTTTTTATGTAATATATTGTCAATTTTTTCGATGTAATCTAAAGAATCATCAATAAAAAATTGTAAATCAGGCATCCAACGTAATTGATGTCTAATTTTTTGAACCATTAAATTTTTGATTTGAGATTTTAAAATTTGTAATTCTTGTAAAATACTATTTTTATCAGGTACACCATATATAGAAACATATACTTTAGCTAACTTCAGATCACTTGTTACTCTAACTACGGTAACTGTAATCATAGCATCATGAAACCAATCCTTAGCTTCATTGACAAAAATTTCAGATAATGCCCTTTTAACGACACTGGCTACTCGCTGCTGCTTAATAGATTCCATATTATGTTTGTGTTTTTATAAAAAATTTAACAAAATTACAAAAAAATATAGATGATATTAAGAATAGCTGTTTTATAAGAACATTAATTTTTATAGTTTATCAAGTTTTTAAATTATCAAAAAATTATATATTTGCAAAAATTATATGTTTATGAATAAACTTTTAGAAAATCCAACCGAAATATTCACCCTAACAAAAGAAGAAACACGTGAGTTTTACAACAATCTATATGATGAAATGATTCAAGAAGGTAAAGATGTAGTCGATTACCAAGAAATCAAAGCTATGTCTACTGGTGTACTATGTCCAGATTGTAATAGTAGTCATGTAATCAAAAATGGCTTACAAAGTGGAGTACAAAACTATCGTTGCAAAACCTGTGGTAGACAATTCAGAGTAACTACAGGCACTTTTATGTATGGTGTTCATGAAAAAGCCAAAATGCTAGAATACATAAAATGTATGAGTGCTGGTATGAGCTTGAGAGAGAGTGCAAGAATTGCACACATAAGTCTCACAACAAGTTTCTTTTGGCGTCATAGAATATTATGTGCTTTGCAATCATTTGAGGATAATGTAAATTTCTTTGGAGTAGTAGAACTAGAAGAACTACTAATGAATTACTCCGAGAAAGGCAAAAAGAAACGAGAAAAGAAAGAGTTAAAAAAGTTAAAGAAAAAGAAGCCAACGAAAGTGGCAGTATTAGCTGCCACAGATAGAAGTGGAAATATTTTGTTTAAAAAATTGGAAGATAAACGAGTACAAGCTGAGCACATATCTGATTTTCTAAAATCTCGAATATCAGATAATTCGGTGATATGTGGCAGTAATAAAAAAGCATTCAAGACAGTAAATGCAGAGCACATTAAACACAAAGAAATAACTAACAAAAACAAGATGAAGCAAGGGATATACAGTGTATCAACTATTCATAAGAAAATAACAGATTTTGTAGGGTGGATATATTATAAGTTTCGTGGGGTAGCGACGAAGTATTTGACAAACTATATAATGTGGTTTGTAGTGAAGGGAAAGTATTTGGCAGAGATGGTAATTGAAGATACTGGGAGGATACTGAACTTGGCGGCGTCGGATAGGCGGGCGTGGGAGCGGTACAGTGCTCTGATGTCATTAACATATTTAATCTATAACATTTAAATATTTTTTAACAAACATTTCTCACCCTCCTACTTTCTACTTTTTTACCTCCTCATTTATTTTAAAATTTTTTATCGCCTTTTTTATAAATTTTCTTTTAAATTTTTAATTTTAAGTTTAAGTTTAAACTATTTTCTTTAAAGGAACTTTTAAAAATTTGTAATTATCATATATATCAATACAACTACTTATATTTGATGAATAAAAAACAAAAAAAATAAACATAGCTAATTCATTAGAATTAATAAAGAAAATTGTAGATTTTGTAAATATTAAAAAAAACTTTTATCATGAACAAGTTGTTTGTTTAAATTTACTGAATATTAAAAAATTGATAGACAGATAGAAAGAATTATTTTTGCAAAAAATGAATTTTTAGAATTCACTTTAAGTAACATTATTTCAAAAATAATTATTAATTTTATAAATATTTTTAACATTCAAATTATGAAAAGAACAATTTTGACACTTTTAAGTTGTATCATTTACATTATGATTTATTCACAGGAATTTAATAATGCTGAAGCAGACAAAATAATAAATGGTGCTGAACGCATTTATTATAATGATAATAAAACTTTCCCTTCTTACATTAAATTTAATAGTAGTATTGACAAAACTACTGATCAGCTACTCTCGGAGTGGCAAAAAACTTTTAAAATAAATTATAAATTATTAAATGTAGAAAAAGATTTAATCGGATTAGAACATTACAAATATCAGCAATACTACGATACTATTCCTATTGAATGGGCTATTTTTAAATTACATGTGAAAAATGGGAAAATTAATTCTTTTAGTGGGACCATTTGGACAAACATACATCCTATTTCTAGTCCGTCAATCAGTGGTGATATGGCAGTTAAGATAGCTCTAGATGTACATAAAGCAGATTTATATATGTGGCAGGATAGTGCTGAGGAGGCATATTTGAAAATTATTAATAAAGATCAAAATGCTACCTATACTCCTCAACCACATTTAGTGATTTATAAAACTAATGATCGAGAAAATTTGGCATACAAGCTAACTATTTATTCTAAAAGGCCACTTGCTAAAAAAGATTATTATATAGATGCTAATACTGGAGAAATTATAGATATTATCAATAAAATACAAAATTCAGATGTGCAAGGTACAGCTGTTACCAAATATAGTGGTACTCAAACTATAACGACAGATTCATATAGTGGATATTATAGATTGAGAGAGTCTGGAAGAGGTAATGGTATTTTCACATATAATATGCAACTTGGCAGTGATTATAATAGTGCTGTAGATTTTACTGATAATGATAATTACTGGAATAATGTAAATGCACAAAAAGATGAAGTTGCTACTGATGCACATTGGGCTTCTGAGAAATATTATGATTATTTTTATAATACATTTAATAGAAACAGTATAGATAATAACGGTTTTGCTTTATATAATTATGTGCATACAGATCTAACTGTATTTGGATTGTCAGACAATGTAAATGCTTTTTGGGATGGCTCTAGAATGACATATGGTGATGGAGATGCTACATATTCTCCATTGACAACTGTCGACATTACTGCTCATGAAATCACGCATGGTCTTACAGAATTTACAGCGGGATTAGTCTATGCTAATGAATCAGGTGCATTAAATGAAGCTTTTAGTGATATTTTTGGTACTGTTGTAGAGTTTTATGCTAAACCTACCGATGCTAATTGGACTATAGGCGAAGATATAGGTGCTGCTTTCAGATCAATTGCTAATCCCAATTTATATCAAAATCCTGATACTTATTATGGTGATTACTGGGATCCAAGTGAAGAGGTGCATAATAACAGTACTGTTTTTAGTCATTGGTTCTATATTTTAGTAAATGGTAAAACTGGGACTAATGATATTGGTAATAATTTTTCAGTGACTGGAATTGGTATAGACAAGGCTGCTAAGATAGCTTATTATACATTGGTTAATTATTTGCCTACTTCTGCTACTTATTCTGATGCACGTTTTTATACAATTTTGACAGCTACAGAATTATATGGTCCTTGTTCTGCTGAGGTAGAGGCCGTTACTAATGCTATGTATGCTATTGGTGTAGGTGATCCATATCAGCCAGGTGTATCAGCTGATTTCTCAGCGTCTATCACTCAAAATTGTCAAGCTCCATTAACCGTTCAATTTAGTAATTTATCTAATAATGCAGCTTCATATTATTGGGATTTTGGTGATGGCAGTACTAGTACTGCACAAAATCCTTCTCACACTTATAACAGCTATGGCAATTACACTGTTACACTTATTGCAGATGGCAATAGTTGTGGTATAGATACTTTAACTATGACAAATTACATTTCAGTAGATCCTAATAACTTGTGTTATGTTGAAATGCCTCTAAATGGTAGTGGTGGTAATATTTCAAATTGTAATGGGATTTTGTATGATGGTGGTGGCCCTAATGGCAATTATGATGATGCTTCGGATGCTATTATCACTATTAGTCCTACTGGTGCAACTTCTATTACACTGTTTTTTAATTCTTTCGATATAGAGCCTGGTAGTGGTTCTAGTTGCGATTATGATTATTTAGAAATATTTGATGGACCTAATACTAGTAGTACTTCTCTGGGTAGATATTGCAATACTACAGGTGCTCCGGACACTATATTCTCTTCTGGTAATGCATTGACCTTGAAATTACATTCTGATCAGGCTCTTAACTTGAATGGTTTCGAAGCAGTGTGGATTTGTAATGCTACCAATGTAGCTCCCTTATCTGCTTTTCAAATAGATTCTATAAATCCATGTAATGGTTTTGTTCAATTTATAGATCAATCATTTCATAATCCTACTAGCTGGTCTTGGGACTTTGGTGATGGCAGTACATCAAATTTACAATCACCTTATCATATTTACAATAATAATGGTGTTTATACAGTATCTCTAAGTACTAGCAATAGTTATGGTAGCCATAGCATTACCAAGACAAATATCGTTAATATTAATAGACCACAGCCTCCTACAGTGATGGGAGACACAATATGTCCTAATGAAACAGCAAATTTATTTGCTAATGGCAGTGGAGAAGTTTTATGGTACTATTCTACAACAGATTTATCTTCGTTTAATACTGGCCAATCATTCATTACTCCAGCTTTGCAACAGACAACTACCTATTGGGTACAGGATCATTTCCCATCAGCTTCTTACAATGTGGGTGATACTCGCAGCTCAAGTAATGGTGGTTATTTTACAAATACTAATCAACATTATTTGATTTTTGACAGTTATGCTAATTCTATTTTAGTTTCTGTAGAGGTAAATGCTCAGGGTGCAGGCAATAGATATATAGAATTAACAGATTATCAAGGGAATACTATTGCCGATAAAACTGTAAATATCCCCAATGGCATCTCTCGTATTAACTTAGGATTTAATTTACCTATAGCTAATAATCTGAAACTATGGGGGCCAGGGTCTCCGTATTTATGGAGAAATAATAGTGGCAGTAGTTATCCTTATCAAATAAATAATGTTTTATCTATCACTGGCTGTTCTGCTACAGATCAGGGATATTACTACTATTTTTATGATTGGGAAATCAAAATACCAGATTGTTCTAGTAGCAAAGTTCCCATTATAGCTTTTGTGGATGAGTGTCAAAATATAGCTGAGAGCTCAAATCAACTGATAAATATTTATCCAAATCCTACTACTGATAGAGTAAATATCGAATTAAATGATAATATGAGCTTAAAGGGATTATCATTATTAGACATTACTGGTAGAGTGATACCTACCAATATATTTTTAAATTCACAAAATAGTTTTTATTTAGATTTATCTAAGTTAGCTGATGGTATTTATTATTTACAGTTATTTATTGATGAAAGTAAATACATTAATAAAATTATAGTACAGCACTAACTTATATAGCTAATGTAAAGTAATTTTATCTCAATAAAGTTTAGTAACTTTGAAAAAACATATCATTTTACTATGATTAGGAATGAAGCAATAAATTTAGATAAAGAAAATTTAAGTGAAAAGGATCGAGAGTATGAGAGCTTGATAAGGCCTAAAGATTTTGGTGAATTTTTTGGACAACAGCAGATAGTAGAGAACTTACGTATTTTTGTGAAAGCTGCTAAAGCTCGTCATGAGGCTCTAGATCATGTTTTACTACATGGGCCACCGGGTTTAGGAAAAACTACTCTTTCATATATTATAGCAAATGAATTAGGTGTAGATATTAAAGTAACTTCTGGACCAGTACTAGAGAAGCCTGGAGATTTAGCTGGTTTGTTAACTTCTATGAAACCATTTGATGTATTATTTATAGATGAAATACATCGCCTCAGCTCAGTAGTAGAGGAATATTTGTACTCTGCTATGGAGGATTATAAAATAGACATTCTCATTGAGTCTGGACCTAATGCTAAATCTATTCAAATTAAACTGAATCCATTTACTCTCATTGGAGCAACAACTAGGTCTGGATTATTGACATCTCCTCTTAGGTCTAGATTTGGTATAAGTTCTAGATTAGATTACTATACTACTGATGTTTTACTACAGATAGTACTCAGGTCTGCCAAAATATTAAATGTGGAGATAGACATGAATGCTGCAGAAGAAATAGCACGCCGTAGTAGAGGGACTCCTCGTATAGCAAATTTATTGTTACGTAGAGTTAGGGATTTCGCACAGATAAAAGGCTCGGGAGTTATAGAAAAACAAATCACTCTCTATGCTCTCAATGCCCTCAATATCGATTCTCATGGTCTTGATGAAATGGATATTAAAATTTTATCTACTATTATTGAAAAATTTAATGGTGGTCCTGTCGGTTTAAATACCATAGCTACAGCTGTGAGTGAAGATCCTGGTACTATTGAGGAAGTTTATGAACCTTTTCTAATACAGCAAGGTTATCTAAAACGTACTCCACGTGGCCGTGAAGCTACTAAATTAGCTTATGAACATTTAAACATTAAAAACAAAAGTAATGAGGATACTCTTCCATTATTTTAATAATTTTACTAATTTATGAATAATTTTTTATGAAAATACTTGTTACTGGCAGTGCGGGATTTATTGGATTTCATTTGACAAAAAAATTACTTGAAAGAGGTGATGAAGTTGTAGGCATAGATAACATTAATAACTATTATGATGTGAATTTAAAATATGCTCGATTAGCTGAAACAGGCATTGATAAAATTGCTGAGAATTGGAACAAACGTATTGCTAGCACTAAATATCCTAATTATAATTTTATTAGAATGAATCTAGAAGATAAAGATGCTATCAAAAATCTAGTACTTAACGAACAATTTGATAACATATGCCATCTAGCAGCTCAGGCAGGTGTGAGATACAGTTTAGAAAATCCTTATGCTTATATAGATAGCAATATTGTTGGTTTTCTAAATATTCTAGAGGCTGCTCGAGATAATAATATAAAACATTTGGTTTATGCAAGCTCATCCAGTGTGTATGGTGGCAATACCAAAATGCCTCTAAGCACTGCGGACAGTGTAGATCATCCTATTAGTTTATATGCAGCTACTAAAAAAAGTAATGAATTGATGGCACATGTTTATAGTCATTTATTTAATATTCCTACGACAGGATTGAGATTTTTCACTGTTTATGGGCCTTGGGGGCGACCAGATATGGCTTTATTTCTATTTACTAAATCTATATTAGAGAATAGACCTATTCAAGTATTTAATTATGGCAATATGACTAGAGATTTTACTTTTATCAATGATATCATTGAGGGAGTAATTAAAGTAATAGATAAACCAGCTAAGCCAACTATAGATGCTAATCCAGATCCATCAAGTAGTAATATTGCTCCATATAAGGTATATAATATTGGCAATTCTAACCCTGTAAAACTATTAGACTATATAGAAGCTATAGAAAATGAATTAGGCAAAAAAGCCATTAAAAAATTTCTACCTATGCAACCAGGTGATGTACCCTACACTGAAGCTGATGTTTCTGATTTAGTGAGAGATTTTGGTTATAAACCCACAACTAAAGTGCAAGATGGCATTAGAGAATTTATTAAATGGTATAAACAATTTTATAATATAGACTAATAAAAATATTTTAACTATTAACTTTATAATCATTTGATTGATTTAATAATATTAAAGAAATTTAAGCGAAACTATCGTAAAAATAAAAAAAATTTTGTATATTTGTATAAATTATGAATAATTTATTTGGACTAAGTGAAGAAGAAAGTAGACATCTAGTAAATAGATATAGATATTTATTACGTACACTGCGATATAATACTAGCAAAGAAAATAGAGCACTTATCAGAAAAGCCTTTAATCTAGCTAGCGAGGCTCATAAAGGTATGCGTAGATATAGTGGAGATCCGTATATTTATCATCCACTAGAGGTAGCCATAATATGTTCAGAAGAGATAGGACTAGGTACTACATCTATTGTTAGTGCTCTATTACACGATGTAGTCGAGGATACAGATTATACATTAGATGATATAAGAAATCATTTCGGCGATAAGATAGCTTCTATAGTTGATGGATTAACAAAAATTACTGATTTTATCCAATTAGCTGAATCTAATAATAATACTTCTGCTCAAGCTGAGAATTTTAGGAAAATTCTGATAACTATGGCTGATGATGTTAGAGTGATTTTGATAAAACTAGCAGATAGACTACATAATATGCGTACTCTAAATTCTATGCCTCCTGATAAGCAACAACGTATCTCTGCAGAAACTTCCATTTTATTTGCTCCATTAGCACATAGATTAGGATTATATAATATTAAAAGTGAATTAGAAGATTTAGCTCTCAAATATAATGATCCTGAAATGTACAACTACATTAACTCTAAAATAGAAGAAACTTCTTCTGAACGTGATGCTTTTATTAAAGAATTTCTAAATCCTATCATTGAGAGGCTAAATCAAACTGACTTAAAATACAAAATCACTTGGCGTACAAAAGCTATATCATCTATTTATCGCAAAATGACTCAAAAACAACTAAATTTCGAAGATATTTATGATGTTTTTGCTATTAGAATAATCTTAGATAGTACACCAGAAAATGAAAGAGCAGATTGCTGGCGAGTGTATAGTATAGTTACTGATGTATATACTATGAATCCAGAACGTCTACGCGATTGGATATCAGTGCCTAAAGCTAATGGTTATGAATCTTTACATGTAACGTTAATGAGTAATAAAGGTAGATGGGTAGAGGTACAGATTAGGTCTGAACGCATGGATGAAATTGCTGAAAAAGGCTATGCTGCTCATTGGAAATATAAAGAAGATAATGGCAAAACGAGTACTCTAGATGAATGGTTAAATTCTATACGAAATATTTTAGAAAATCCAAATGAAAATGCTTTAGATTTTTTGGATGACCTCAGATTTGCTCTTTTTACTGATGAAATACCAGTTTTCACTCCTAAAGGTAAACTATTACAATTACCTAAAGGCTCTACAGTTGTTGATTTCGCATATGCTATTCATACAGACTTAGGAGATCATTGCATAGGTGCTCAGGTAAATCATAAACTAGTGCCAGTAAGTACAATCCTTAAAAGTGGCGACCAAGTAAATATTTTAACAAGTGAAAAAGCTAGTCCTAGTGCAGATTGGCTAAATTTTGTAAAAACTACTAAAGCCCATAATGCTATCAAAGCTGCTCTGCATAAAGAAGAGACAGAAATGGCTGAGCATGGCAAAGAAATCATCGAGAGAATGTTTACTCAAATAAAAGAAACATATAATGAGAATACAGTCAATAAATTTGCTCATCATTTAGGCTATAACAATAATAAACAATTGTATCTGGCAGCTGCTAAAGGTCAATTAGATGTTAAACAATTGAAACAATTTATACAATCTCAACGTCCATCGACTTTTTCTAGACTTTTCAGGCATTCTTCGACGAACAAAAATAGTGATGATAATAAAGATCTCACAGCAATGTCTACTAATGTTGATAATACAATGCTAGACAATACTCAACAAATTAAGTATATCCTGAGTGATTGCTGTAATCCTATTATTGGCGACAATCTGATAGGTTTCTTCAGAGATGCCAATACTCTAGAAATTCATAGAACTACTTGTCCAGTTTTCAAAGAAAAAGCTGCTTTTTTTGGCAATAAGGTAACTAAAGTAAAATGGGAAGAAAATAGACCATTAGAATTCAAAACTAGCATTGGATTAGAAGGTAGTGATAGGAAAGGCATTGTAAAAGATATTAGCAAGTTGATTTCAGAAGAAATGAATTCTAATATTAGATATTTCTTCTTAGAAGTGACAGAAGGTACTTTCTCTGGTGAGATAAAGTTGTATGTAAATAACATAGATCATCTAAAACAACTAATAGAAAAAATCAAAACCATTGATGGTGTGAGCAAAGTATATAGAAAAGAATAATTCTATTCCTTACTATTATTTTTTTTATCCTTACTATTAATTACAGTATTTATTATAAATCAAATTTATACCCTAAAGATATGCTTAACACATAATTATTAGCTTTGTTATGATCATTGTCTATAGTAGACAGGTTTGCTATTCCCCAGCCATAATTCAAGCCAACGATGAAATTATTAATATCTAAACCTACACCTATATTTAGTCCATAATCAGTAGATTTCAAATCATCTCCCCAGTCTATATCTCTTCTAGTAGTAGTAGTATAACTGCCTATAGAAGTTTCGGAATAAATTGTACCACCAATGCCAAATGCTACATAGGGACCCACATTACAAAATAATTTCACACTACCTAAATCAAAATTAAACTTGGCATTTATAGGTATATCTAAATACAGAGTGGTAAAACGTAGCTTGAAATTATCTTCGATAATTGAGTAACCACGAGATTGAAAATTTAAACCAGCATCTATTGCAAAAATATCAGAAAAAGAATATTCTAAGAAAGGATAAACATGGAAACCTGCAAGCATTTTAAAATCATCACTCAAAGTCTCATCATCATTTTTAATTATCATATTAGATAGATTTAGTCCGCCTTTAACACCTAAACTTGCATTTTGTGAAAAAGCATTTATCGACAAAATGAAAGTTAAAATAATAACTATAAATAAATTACCCTTTTTCATAATTTTTTTTTACAAAATTAAATAAAAAAGAGCAGAATCTGAATATTCTGCTCTTTTAAGATATTTTAACAAAAATCTAATCCGCTAGAATGAAAATCTAACTCCAATATTAAGACCTATGCTACTATAAGGAAAATAAAATTTGAGCTCTTTGCTAGGTTCTGCTGTTGAAGGAGGATTATCATCATCATAAGTGATTTCATCTAAAAATTCGATTTCTTTGGCATCAGTTGTTAAATCTGGTAATTTATCTGCCCCGTTTACAGTGTATTCTGTCATTACACCTTTGGTAGGAGCATAGCTCATACTCACTAAATCTAATTCTCCATAAACAGATATTAAATCTGATATGTGATACATGAGTCCAAGTGCTGATGAAAGACCAAAAGCCATTCCACCATTAAATTTCCACTTTTCTATTACTTTATTTTCTAATATATTATTTTCATATTCTTCATTTAGATTAGTATAAGTAACAGAGCCAAAGCCTAATATCACACCAAATCTAGCATAAGGGTCTAGCTTGTCAAAACCACTAGCTATTATTAATGAAGGATTGATTCTAATTATCTGATTTTTGACAGATATTTTTTCATAATCATAGTAATTAGTGCTAAAAAAAGTATAATTAGATTTAGATTCTCCTACATTTTCGTCACCTAATAGATATGAACATTGCAAATCTATACCGATATTATCATTAAACATGTATCCAAGATTTAGTCCAAAGTTAAGACCCTTACCCAATGAAGTTGTTACATTTTCCATTTTTTCGATATTATTTGTACTTTCATAATTATGTAATAATGATTGATTAGCTATTCCTAGATTGTAGCCACCACCCACATTAATATAAAATTGAGAATAAGCAGCTATACTAAATAAACTAATGAACATACCTAGAGCTACTTTTTTTGCACCTACATTTAATTTTTTCATATTTTTATGTTTTTATTGGTTTGTTTTGCAAAATTAATAAATTAATTTAATAAATTATCCTTTAATTTTTAACTTTTACATAATAATAAGAGTGATAGTACTAGCAATCATAAATTGTTGTTGAAGTGTCTATTACAATCGTCGCTTCTATTTCTCGCATACTACATATTACACCACACTTTTTCTATCTCCATTTTATCATCATCAGATAGATTGTACAGATCGTATATTTTTTGATTAATTTCATTTTCTCGGCTTTTGATTAGGTTTTTATAAAAGTCAATCTGGTTAGGTAGCTGACAATTTTCGAGAGTTTGACTTGCTTGTATAATGGCATCAACACGATTTGCAATATATTTTATTCTCTAAAAAAATTTATTAACTTTGTCTAAAATACTATTAAATTTATGAAATACGGAAATATTAGAGAAGAAGAATTAAAAAATAAAATAGCTCATGATTTTTTCTGGTTATATGATTGTACAAAAATAATCGGTAATGTAGACTTTTGTGTTAGCAAGTGGCAAGGTACAAAAGATGATACAGAACCACAATCTCTATTATGGGCAGAGGCAAAGGCAGGCTCTTCAGATATATATACTTCTATTGTTCAGCTGATATTAACTATTGGCAAGGCTCGTACTTTTGATAAATATTTGCCTCCATCTTTTCTTGGTGCTTTTGATGCAGAAAAGATTGCTTTTATTCCATATAATGACATTCATGATATTTTTTATATAAATGATTTTAACTGGAAAGTAACTCCTTCTAATCATTCTACTAAAGAGTTTCAGATTATTTATAATAAGGTTAAAAAAATTATTGATGAAAAAACTCTTTTGTTTTCTTATGAAAAAGACGCTAATGAACTAAAAAAATTTATAAAAGATAACTTTAAACATGGCAATTTTGGACAAAGCAAAATAAAGATTGATAAAAATAATTTCATGGTGGTTTATAATAAATGGTTACAGACAGTTAAGCCAAGTATCGATGTTAATTGGGATGCTGCCAAAAAAAGTGGTATCATTGATGGAGATTTTTATTTGGCTGATTTACTTTCTGATGAAAATGTTACGCTAAAAGATAAGCTATTTGTTTTACTCAAACATGATCATTATGAGCTGGATAGAAAAACAGATGAAACCGGTCTATTCAGCAGTAAAAAAGCTGAATTTAAAGATAATCAAAAAGCACACAATCAATTTTGGAATAAATATGAACGCCCACCATTAGAAGAATATTGGGATTACATCGTGGAGAGAAGAGACCTGCTCGTGCCACAGGATATCAGAGAAAGGAAAGGTAGTTTTTTTACACCACAGAAATGGGTGGAACTATCGCAAAAATACATTACCGACGTACTGGGCGAAAACTGGCAAGATGAATATTATGTGTGGGATTGTGCTGCTGGCACGGGTAACTTGCTTGCAGGACTTACCAACAAATACAACATTTGGGCTTCTACCCTAGATGAACAAGATGTGGAGGTGATGAGAGACAGAATAAAAAACGGAGCCAATCTTTTAGAAAGCCATGTATTTCAATTCGATTTTCTTAATGATGATTTCAGCAAACTGCCAGAAGGGTTACAGGAAATAATTAATGACCCAGAAAAACGAAAAAAATTAGTAATTTATATCAATCCACCGTACAAAAGAGGATTGGGTGTAGCAAATACAAATTGGCATAGTGAAGAAATTGGAGAAGCAAAAGATGAATTATATATTCAATTTTTATATAGAATTTACAAAGAAATTAATGGGTGTAAAATTGGAGTTTTTTCAAAATTAAAACTGCTTAATGCACCTGATTTTAAAACTATGAGGCTTTTATTTCAAGCAAAACTTGAAAAGCTTTTTGTTGTTCCTGCAAACACATTTGATAATGTAAAAGGCAATTTCCCTATTGGCTTTCAATTTTATGACTCTAGTAAGCAAGAAACATTCAATTATATTATTGCAGATGTTTATGATGAAAGTAGAAACTTTATTGGGACTAAGAAATTTTCAACTTATAATGATTCAGTATTTCTTAATAAATGGCTTATTCTATATAGACACAAATATCAACCAATAGCAAAATTAATTTATAATAGTAATGATTTTCAACATCAAAACAGAATACGTATTACAAATTTTGAAACAATTGTTTTAGGTGGTGATGGGAAATTTACGATAGATAAATCAAATCTTGTAATTTCTTGTATATATTTTTCAGTACGTCAGTGTATAGAAGCCACTTGGCTAAATGATCGCGATCAATTTTTATATCCTAATGATGGATGGCAAACAGATACAGAGTTTCAGAATGACTGCCTTGCTTTCACCTTATTTCATACTCAAAATTATATAACTAGTAAAGAAGGCATAAATCATTGGATACCATTCACAGAGGACGAAGTGAATGCAAGAGATAAATTTGACAGCCATTTCATGACAGATTTCATTCAAGGAAAAATAAAAACTAATGATGAGAACACTATTTTCGCTAATTCAGAAAAACAAAATACCCCTTTAATTTTTTCTAACGAAGCAAAAGCAGTATTCGATGCAGGTAGAGAGCTATGGCGATACTATCACTCACAACCTAATTCTAATCCTAATGCTAGCTATTACGACATCAGAGAATATTTCCAAGGTAGAGACGAAAAAGGGAAAATGAAAAATAAAAGTGATGATAAAAAATATATGGAACTTTTAAGTAATTTAAAAGATGCTATTGCAGTTTTAGCAAAAAAAATAGAACAAAAAGTTTATGAATATGGATTTTTGATGAAATAAAAATTGGTAGAGGCGATGTATATTAGGGGAAAGAAATGACTTTGTTAATAAAATGGATTTGTCATACTTTTATGTGTACATAGAAATTCTTGATTTATAGATAAAGTTAAATATGATGACTATATAAAGAAAGGACTAGAATGAAATACTAGTAATCTTGTAATATAATAACTTTCAGAATTTTAACATCTTTAATTTCAAAAATAAATATAGTTTTTATCCATTTTCTTTCAAATGTTTCACAGCAATCTCTATGTATCTATCATCAGAAAAAATTGTCCTTTTTCTATTGCTCCAACTATTCAGTTCTTTTTTTATCATATTAATATCATCAGTATTTTTTTCTTTCATTATCCAGTCTATAGTAGAGAGCAATTCTAGGGCAAAATCAGAATAAAAACCATCTAAAAAATTGATAGTTTCTTTAGCTATTTTATATAATTCAGGTTTAGATTCTACATAATCTTTTACAGAATCATAACCGTCTGTTACAAGTAATAAAGGTTCAAATGGTTTTTTGTTTAAATCACTATAGCCCATAAGGTAGCTACCACTCAAATAATTAAGTACGTATCTTACTTTTCCTGAATAAGGGCCATAATATTTAGGTGAATATTGTAAATTAAAATATTGTTCTGCACCAAATTTTTGTAAAAAATAACAAACTTTTTCAGCAGAAAACTCTGAAACAAATTCTCCTTGATTCACGAGATCATAAAGTACATATAGCATGAGAGCACGAGCATCTGTTAGTTTCACTCTTTCTGCTTTCATTTCTTCTTTTATTGCTGCAGTAGGTTCATACACATATATGTCTATATCCAAATCTTTTAGTTTTTCTTCTATAATTTTTTTTACTTTTTCCCAGATTAATCCACCACTACCAGCTCCGAGTGGTGGTAGTGCAATACTTTTTATCTCATATTCATTAATGATTCTGAGCAAATCATCTAATCCTTTTTCTATATACTCATACTCTGAAGGGGTTCGCCAATCTTTTTTAGTTGGGAAATTTATTATTATTTTTTCTCCAGCAATAGTATTTTCTTTTGTAACAAACAACCGTCCTATACTTATTTCACCATTCTTACATGCTTTTACATATTTTTTAAAATTTTCAGGAAACGTTTTTTTAAATCGTAAAGCAATACCTTTACCCATTACACCTACAGTGTTTACAGTATTTACAAGAGCTTCTGCTTTACTTTCTAGGATATTCCCTTCAATGTATTTTATCATTTTTTAAAAAATTTTTAAAAATATGCATCTGGATCAATTTTTATACTTTGTTCAGATATGCCAAAATTAATTAAATTTTCCCTAATAGAATTATCATAGCAAATAAAATATTTGATTAATTTTGGTGGTATATCTCCTTTTATTAAAAATTCGGCTTGTTTTTTCCATTTAATTACTGCATTTTCTTCTCCTCCCCAATATTTTGATTCAATGCACTCCCAATCTAAAATTGTGTTTATTTCATTTATCTTAGTTTTATCATAAAATTTCGTAAAATAATCAGTTGCATGTCCATTTGAAAAATAATATTCAAGATTTAATGATAATATATCTACTAATTTACAAACAATATATATAATATCTTTTGCATTTGTGGGGTTTTCAACATAGTTCCCACCATGCTGAATTACATAAAGCATTGGCATTCTAACATCAAAATAAAATGGAATAAAATCTCCTAAATTTATTTCTTTAACGATGTTGTCCTCGCCATTAGATATTTCGATTTTTTTTGAACTTCGTATTGAGATTAAAGATTTATCTCCAATTTTTTTATAATTAGGGTTATTTTTCAATGAATCCTTATGAGTTATTCCATTTTTGAGAATATGAGGAATATTATCTATGTGTGTTATTCTATATATTTCTATGTCATTAATATTTTTCATTATTTTGAATAATCTATATACTTTTTACAAATTTACATTAAAATTCAATTTAGATATAAACACATAAAAAATTTTTTTAGCAGGGAATTAATTATTTTATTGAACGTATAGATAACATACTCATTTTTCAGTTTTTTTTTTAAAATAATAATCCAAAATCAATAATAATTTGTAATATAACTTTATATAAGCTGGCTACAGTACGCTATATCGGACTGTTCTACTATTAGAAGCGTCTCCTTCTGCTCTTTTCTATCTTTTTCATAATAAGCTCTTTTATTTTTTTAGCATCAGATTTAGTAAAGTTCTTACAAATTATATTGCCCTCACCGTAGCTAGTTATTATTATATCTGTACCTATTAGGCTGGTATTTAGCTTCACCGAAGAGATATTAGATATTGGCATAGTAATAGTATCTACATTTATCAAAAATTTATTGCGTTTTTTATATATCACTTCTTGATCAGTTATTATGAGTATATCTGGTGTGAGTATAGACCCACCACGTGTGATAGCAGAGCGAAATTCATTCTCCTCATCTACATTAGTTTCATCATTTATTTCTACATTTTCACTATCCCTATCATTATTTTCATTTACATCATTATTAATGTCTAATTCATGCTTTATCAGAGCTTCTATAGTTGATTTATCTAATCCTATTTGTTTACCTTTTGCTAATAACATAGCATAGTTCTCTCTATTTAGTCCATCATCTATAGTTTTTCTTATTATCTCTAAAAAAATTTCTATTTCAGCCATGATTTTATGTTTTATGCAAATATATTAATTATTTAGATAATGATTTATTTGCATCTTTTATTTCAGATTTTATTTATTAAACAAATTCTTAAAAAAACTTTATTTTAATCTAAAAAATTCATTAATTTAGTAAAAAATTATTTTGATGAAAAAAATAGATAAAAGTTGGGGCGGTTCATGGACAGAACAAAAATTACAAGCTTTTGAAAAATATGTAAATGCGTATTTAACAATAATGTTAAATCAAAGAAGAAAATTCAATGGATGGCCACAAACAATAATTTATATTGACGGTTTTGCTGGTTGTGGTGACAGATTTTTCACTAAAGATCAAGATACTCTTTCGTTTTCAGAATTAAATATTGATGAATCTGAAATAGAAGTTTATAAAGGATCAGCAGAAAGAGTAGTAAAACTTGATAAAAAATTTGATGAATACTATTTTATTGATACAGATGAAAATGCACTAAATAAATTAAAAACTAAAATAGAACCACATTTTGATGAAAAATCGAAATATGTATTTTGGCAAAAAGACATTAATGCTGCTTTGATTGAATTTAGTAATTATTTAGATAATTCTAAAGTAGCCCTTATATTACTTGATCCATTTGGCATGCAATTAAATTGGGAAAGTATAGAAAAATTTAAAAATAAAAGAGTAGATGTATGGATACTACTGCCAAGTGGTGTTATAATTAATAGGTTATTAGATAGACAAGGAAATCTTAAAAATATTAATAAACTTGAAAGTTTTTTTGGAATAACAAGAGATGAAATACAAAAGGAATTCTATGAGAGTAAAAAAGAAAATACATTATTTGGTGAAATAGAAATTAATCATAAGGTTCATAATGCCATTGAAAAAATAGCTGAATTGTATATTAAAAGATTAAAAACAATTTGGGATTATGTAACAGAAAAACCATTAGTTTTATACAATAATCGCAATGTGCCAATATATCATTTTGTTTTTGCATCTAACAATAAAACAGCAAAAAATATTGCAAGTCAAATTATAATAAAAAAATGAACACCACAAAAATAGAATGGACAGACAGAGTCTGGAATCCCAGCAAAGGATGTAGCAAAATATCTGAAGGCTGCAAATATTGCTATGCAGAATCTTTTGCTAAAAGGTTACAAGCTATGGGGATGGAAGATTATAAAGATGGATTCAAATTTAAAATCTTACCACATCGCCTGAATGAACCATTAAAAATTAAAAAACCACAAAAATTCTTTGTAAACTCAATGAGTGATTTGTTTCACGATGATATGCCCGATGAATATTTAGATCAAATTTTTGACATTATCAATAAAACACCACAACATACATATCAAATTTTAACAAAAAGAGCTGAAAACATGTTTGAATATTTTCAAAATCATAATGTACCAGAAAATGTATGGCTTGGCGTAACTGTAGAGAATTCAAAATATTTATATAGAGTTGATATATTAAGAAAAATAAATGCAACGATAAAATTCGTTTCATTTGAACCTTTGATTGGTTCTGTTGGGAAAATTGATTTAACAAATATTGATTGGGCAATAGTAGGTGGAGAGTCAGGTAATAGAGCTAGACTAATAAAACAAGAATGGGTAAATGAAATCTATTTACAATGCAAAAAACAAAATGTGCCTTTCTTTTTTAAACAATGGGGAACATGGGGAGCTGATGGAATAAAAAGAAATAAAAAAGCTAATGGCAAATTGTTTAAAAATAAAGAATGGCATGAATATCCTGTTGTGAGAATATAAAAATCAATAATCAAATTATAGGTCTTTAATAAAATTATATTCTATTTATTTTTTACAGTATATTATTCCTTTAATATTTATTAAAGCACAAGCTTAAATAATAAATCTTTTCCAAATTTTTAAGTAATTATGCAGTTATGATTAAATATGTTATCATTAAAATTACACATATAATAGGGGAAAAAGACAGTTAATAAAATAAAAGAGTTGCCATTATTGTAGTAATTATTTCTGGAATTCATTATAAATTTATATTATAATTTTGCAATAATTAAAAAAAGAGGAGAGATGCCAGAGTGGTCGAATGGGGCGGTCTCGAAAACCGTTGTCCGTATATTACGGACCGAGGGTTCGAATCCCTCTCTCTCCGCTAACCTTTTATTCATCATAATTACATGCACCATTTAAAAATATTTTTGATTATTTTTATTTATATATTTTTAATAAATACTATTAATGCTAATGATTCAGATACTATTCAAAAAATTTTTTATTTCAAATTATTTTCTAATATAGATCCATCTGCTAGTAGAATAGTAAAAAAAGCTATGAGCGAAGCCAAAGATGTGGATGCAGATCTCATCATTGTGCATTTGAACACCTATGGAGGCACATTAGTAGATGCAGACAGTATACGTACTGCTTTTTTGCATTCACATATACCCATCTGGGTATTTGTAGATAATAATGCAGCCTCTGCTGGTGCATTGATTTCTATAGCAGCAAACAAAATATTCATGGTGCCAGGCTCTACTATTGGCGCTGCCACAGTAGTAGATCAAACTTCGCAAGCTCTACCAGATAAATATCAAAGTTATATGAGAGCTATGATGCGTAGCACTGCTATAGCTCGTGGTAGAGATCCTAAAATAGCAGAAGCCATGGTAGATCCAGATATATATATTCCTGGCATCATCGATTCTGGCAAAGTACTCACTTTCACAGCACAAGAAGCTCTAAAAAATGGCTTTTGCGATGATATAGTACAAGATTTTGATGATTTAATAGCTAAAAATAATTTACAAAATGCACAAATCATTAAAATGCGAATCACTTGGTTAGACAAATTAATTAATTTTTTTCTAAATCCTATTGTTAGTGGTATATTAATTATGCTCATTATAGCTGGTATCTTTTTCGAATTGCAATCACCAGGAATAGGATTTCCTCTCATACTAGCGATAATTTCAGCTGTTTTATATTTTGTACCTTATTATATAGAAGGGTTAGCAGCTAATTGGGAAATTATAATTTTTATAATTGGAATAATTTTACTTTTCGTAGAATTGTTTGCAATTCCTGGTTTTGGAGTTACAGGTATTAGTGGAATAATACTGATATTAGCAGGGCTAATCCTTAGTTTAGTAGATAATAAAGGATTTCATCTACCAGAGCATGCTTTTGAGCAATTAGGTGTAGCATTTGCCACAGTTACTGTGGCAGTCTTTGTAGGATTAACAGCTAGCATACTATTATCTAAAAGATTATTTGCAAAACCTGTTTTTGGTAGGCATTTGTCTCTCACCACTGAAATGAAAAGTGAAAATGGATATATTAGTAGTGATTTATTATTTAAAAATTTAATTGGTAAAACAGCCACTGCCTATACAGTGTTAAGACCTGCTGGTAAAATAATTATCAATGATGATGTTTATGATGCAGTATCGTTATACTCTTATATAGATAAGGGTAAAAAAGTAAAAATTGTAGATTTCCAAAATAATCAATTAATAGTAGAACCTTATGATGAATTATAGTAATTTAAAAGATCGGATAGAAATTTATCTAGGAGACATCATAAAATTGGATGTAGATGCTATCGTAAATGCAGCTAACACAACTCTGCTAGGAGGTGGAGGCGTAGATGGTGCCATCCATAGAGCTGCTGGTCCGGAACTCAAAGAATATTGTAAAACTCTTGGTGGTTGCGAAACAGGAAAAGCAAAAATAACACCAGGTTTTAGATTACCAGCTAAATATATTATTCATACAGTAGGCCCTATTTGGCATGGTGGCAATCACGGAGAAGATGAGTTATTAAAAAGTGCTTATTGGCATTCACTGAATCTCTGCAAAGAACATAATATAAAAACTGTGGCTTTCCCTAATATTAGCACTGGCGTTTATGGATATCCACTAGATAGAGCAGCAGATATAGTATGGCAAACTGTATTAGAATGGCTTTCTAAAGAATCATTACCTGAAAAAGTAATTTTTGCAATTTTCTCTGAAGATAATTATCAAATTTATAAAAAATACTATGAAAAATACTTCGGATAAAGCTATATTTGATGACGTAGCTCCCTATTATGATGGATGGTTTTTCACAGAAAATGGCAAAATTGTTTATCATTTAGAATTAGATGCTCTGCTGCATGCATTAAAATTCAAGAAAGATTGTAGCATCTTAGACATTGGAATAGGCACAGGGATATTTTCGATAAATTTAGTAAAAAGAGGAGCTACAGTAATAGGTGTAGATCCATCAGATGAGATGCTTTCTATAGCTAAGCAAAGAGGCATTAATGAAGTAGTAAAAGCTAGCGGCGAAGCATTACCTTTTGCAGATAATCAATTTGATATAGTATTAGCTTTCACTTCTTTAGAATTTTCTCCTAATCCTAAACATTTCATATCTGAAATGTATAGAGTATGTAAGCCGCAAGGACAAATAGTTGTGGCAGTATTGACTAAATGGTCTCTATATGGCATTACTAGATCTATCAGTAGATTTTTTAAAAAAAGTATTTTCAAAAATGCGAAATTCTATACTTATTCATTACTTAAAAAATTATTAATACCTTATGTCAATAATATCGATTATATTAGTACAGTTTACATGAATCCTAAGCCTCCAAAATTTATTTTACAACAAGCTGAAAAAATAGAAAAATTTGGTCAAAAATATTTTAGCAAACACGGAGCACTATTAATAATGTGGGGCGATAAAAAATAAGCAACAAATATTAAACAATTAAAAAATTTTTTTAAAAAATAGCATTAATAAAATGTAAAAATATAGCAGGCTTCACTAAAGTCAAATATAAAATCCCAAATAAACTACCATAGAAATGTACATCATGAGCTATATTGTCTTTACTGCGTTTAGATTGATAATATGAAAATATTAAATAAAAGATTCCAAATACCCATGCTGGTATGCCAATAGGAATAGGAAAAATTATTAATTTCTCAGTAGGATAAAGAAGAATAAAAGCAAATACAATAGCAGAAATAACTCCAGATGCCCCTAATGCCATATATTGAGGATTATTTTTATTTTTAAAATATGGGATTAAAGAAGAGAATATCATACCTCCAAAATATAATATTACAAAATGTAATTTGTCATTTACAAAAATCATAGATAGAGAATTCTCAATAGCAATGCCAAAAATATATAACACCCACATATTAATTAGTAAATGTAAGACGCCTCCATGAATAAATCCAGCAGTGATGAATCTAAACCATTCATTGTTATGGTGAATTCTATATGGATAAAATAAAAAAGTATCCATCAAATTTCTATTAAAAAAAGCTATTATAGAAATAATTACTGTGATTATTACTATCTTAGTTGTTATCATAAAAATTATAAGTATTAATAATTTGCAAAATTAATAAGAAAATAACAATTGTCTGTTATAATGCTATTAATCATATAACTGCGATAAATTTCATTTTAACATAAAAAATTAATATTTTTGTAAAAATTAATTTATTATGAAAAAGTTTTTAATTTTAACTTTATTAAGTTTGTTTTTATTTTCTTGTGAACAAATAGAACAAGGACTAAAACAACAAAACATAGTTACAGAAGCCGAAGCGATAAATGGACTTAAAGAAGCATTGTCTGTAGGTACTAATAATGCTGTGAACTATTTAAAACAACCAGGTACTTTTTATAATAATCCATCACTGAGAATTCCTTTTCCACCAGAGATAAATTACGTGGCAGAAAAACTAAACCAAATAGGATTAAGCTCCCTTGTAGACAAATTTATAAAAACTATAAATGAAGCTGCTGAAAAATCTATGGAAAAAGCTTTACCAATTTTTACACAAGCTATTAAAGAAATGACTATTACCGATGCCAAAAATATTATCAAAGGTGGCAATAATGCTGCTACACAATATTTCCGATCTAAAACTTCGCAATCATTATTTCAAGCTTTTATACCTATAGTTAAAGAAACCCTTGAACAAGTACAAGCTACCAAATATTGGACAGAAATTACAACAAAATATAATTCATTACCAGGAGTGAAGCCTGTAAACACTGATTTATCTGCATATGTTACTAATCAGGCAATAAATAGACTTTTTACTAAAATAGCAGAAGAAGAAGCAAAAATACGCACAGACGTAAATGCTAGAACTAGTGATCTACTTAAAAAAGTATTCGCTTCTAATGCAATAATTCTATGAAAAAATTTTTTTTAATATTTATATCTATACTTTCACTCATTTCCACTTCATGTATAAAAATCGAAGAGTATATTTCTATTAATGAGGGTATAGGTTATTATAAAATAAAACTAGATCTTTCTAATATTGCTATGTTTAGCCAAGTTATGAATTCTCCTGCAGATAAGATAGCTGACGAGATTCAATATTATGTAGATAATATAAGAGCTATAAAAGGCATTAGTAATGTTAATTTTGCTCATTCTGAAAAATTTATTGAAATCTCATTTAATTTCGAAAATACTAAAGCTTTTAAACAAGTTTTAAAAACAATAACTGACAATAAATTTAATATATTAATCCCCAATTATATTAAACTTTCAGATAATAAAATCGTGAAAAAAAACATTTCTCCTTATGTAAAAAAATTTATAGAATACTCCCAAAAATTGCAAAATAACTATAATTTTACTATTAATGACTATACCTTAGGATTAGTGAATTTCAATACGTATATTATTACACCTAATGAGGTAAAAAAAGTATCACACCCATTAGCAAATAAATCAAAAGAAAACGAGGTGGTACTAAAAACTAATTTAAGAGATTTAAAATATGGATTTGATAATAAGATAAAAGTAAGGTTTTAAATATTATCAAAATGACAAAGGGGGCTTGATAAATTAACATTATTATGTTATAGTTTAAATATTTTATTATTTAAATAAGATTTATTAATTTTGCTTAAAAAATTTAAATATGAAAGAATTATTAGAAAACATTGATAAATACTTGGCTCTGCCTAAGGATCACAAACGTGATTTCCTAGATCAGCTATATCAATACCTCGTCAATAATAATGCAACAGCAGTAGATTACCAAAAAGTAAAGATTCAATCTACTGCAGCTATTTGTCCAGATTGCAAAAGTGAAAATGTCATCAAAGTTGGTAAAAGAAATGGCAGACAAGTCTACAAATGCAAATCTTGTGGTTATCAATTCCGTGAGACTGCTCGCACCTTTGTATATCGTATGCGAAAATATCCATTAATGCTCGACTATATGAGATGTATGCTCGAGGGTAAAAGTCTGCGAGCATGTGCTAATGAGGTTGGCATTTGTCTGAAAACAAGCTTCGAATGGCGACACAAAATATTAGCAGCTATTAGAGCTTTAGAAGGTGGGATAAGCTTCTCTGGAATTGTGGAAGCAGATGAACTACTAATGAAATATTCAGAAAAAGGGAGAAAGTTTAAAAACAAAGAAGAATATCAAAGAGCTAAAAGGATGAAACATCCAAAAGTAGCAGTATTAGTAGTTACAGATAGAGAAGGTAATTTACTTTTTAAACAGGTTGGAGAGAAAAAAGTAAAAAATGAGCAATTGAGAGAAGAACTCAAGAATAGATTGTCTGAAAACAATCTGATATGTGTGAAGCCCAAAAAAGAGTTCAGAAAAGGAGTAAAGGGTTTACAAAGTAAAAAAGTGATAGTAAACAAAAGACAATTAAAACGAGGGATTTATAGTGTAAAAATAGTTGAGAGTAAAATAAGTGATTTCAAGACGTGGTTGAGTAGGTTTCACGGCGTAGCTACGAAGTACTTGCAGAGCTACCTAATGTGGTTTGTGATAATGAATAAGTACCTAAAAGAGCTGATAGATCCTGACATTGGGAGACTACTGAACTTGTCATCACACGACAGGTGGGCGTGGGACAAGTATAGAGAGATAGTTAGTCAGAGATATGATTAACATACTTTGAAGTATAACAAAAATTTGTTACTTTCAAACCCCTTTCCTCCCACATCTTACACTCTTTAATTTTAACTTATTTTTTGTGAAAGACTATTTCTATTGCATTAGCAGTAGTTTTGCTTAGCTATGCAATCTATGCATCTATTTTTGCTAATCTAGCATTTTCTTCGATAAATTGTCTTCGCGGTGGCACGTCTTCTCCCATTAACATTGAAAAGATTCTATCTGCCTCTGCAGCATTTTCTATAGAAACCCTATTAAGAAAACGAGTATCCGGATTCATAGTAGTTTCCCATAATTGTTCAGCATTCATTTCACCGAGACCTTTATATCTTTGTGTATGAATATTTTTGTCTCCATAGTTTTGTTTCCATTCTGATAAGATTTTATCTCTTTGCTCATCTGACCAGCAGTAAATTTTTCTGTTCCCTTGACGAATTTGGTACAGTGGTGGTGCAGCTACATAGACATATCCTTTTTCTATTAATTCTTTCATATATCTAAAGAAAAAAGTAAGTATTAATGTGGTGATGTGGCTACCATCCACATCAGCATCAGTCATTATAATGATTTTGTGATAACGTAATTTTTCTAAATTCAATGCTTTAGGATCGTCAGGTGTACCTATAGAGACACCTAGAGCTGTATATATATTTCTAATTTCTTCACTCTCAAAGACACGGTGATCAGCAGCTTTTTCTACATTTAATATTTTTCCTCTAAGAGGTAAAATAGCTTGAAAAAGTCTATTACGACCTTGTTTAGCAGTACCACCTGCTGAATCTCCCTCTACCAGAAATATCTCACATTTTGATGGATCATTTTCAGAGCAATCTGCTAATTTTCCTGGAAGTTGTGCTGAGTTAAAAACAGTTTTTCTGAGTACCATTTCTCGAGCTTTCCTCGCAGCATGTCTAGCTGTTGCCGCTAGCACAACTTTATTAAAAATTTCTCGAGTTTCTTTTGGATGTTCTTGTAGATAGTATGATAGGTGTTCACTCACGATGGTATCTACTATGCCAGCTACTTCTGTATTTCCAAGTTTTGTTTTTGTTTGTCCCTCGAACTGTGGTTCTGGCACTTTAACACTTAATATTGCTGTTAATCCTTCTCGGAAGTCATCTCCTGATATTTCAAATTTAACTTTATCAAAATATCCTTGTGCATCTCCATATGCTTTCATTGTTCGTGTAAGAGCTCTTCTGAATCCTGCTAAATGTGTTCCACCTTCTATTGTATTTATATTATTTACAAATGTATGTACATTCTCGATATATGAGTCGTTATATTCAAATGCTATTTCTACTTTAATGTTATCTTTTTCTCCTTCTATATATATAGGTTCAGGCATTAGCACTTGTCTAGATTCATCTAAATAATGTATGAAGTCTATTAAACCATTCTCAGAGTGGTAAACATTCACTATAGGATCATCTGGATTAGATTTCTGATCTATTAGCTCTATTTTAACTCCTTTATTTAAAAATGAAAGTTCTTTTAGTCTTTTGGATAGAATATCATATTTATAATCTACTATAGGAAAAATGGTTTCATCTGGCTCGAAATATATAGTAGTACCAGTTTCCATAGTTTCTCCAATAGCTTGTAACTCTGTTATAGGTTTACCAAAAGCATATGTCTGTTGCCATATTTTGCCATCGCGTTTAATAGTGGCTATCATTTTTTTAGATAAAGCATTTACACAAGAGACACCGACGCCATGCAAACCACCCGAAACTTTATAAGTATCTTTATTAAATTTACCTCCTGCATGCAATACTGTCAATACAACCTCTAATGCAGGTTTTTTTTCAATTGGATGCATATCCACAGGAATGCCTCGTCCATTATCTATTACTGTAATTGCATCATTGGGATGAATAATTACTTTTATATGATCACAATAGCCTGCTAATGCCTCGTCAATAGAATTATCTAAAACTTCATATACTAAATGGTGTAATCCTCTCTCTCCCGTATCTCCAATATACATTGCTGGTCTTTTGCGTACTGCTTCTAATCCTTCTAATACTTGTATGTTATTCGCATTGTATCCATTTTCTTGAATTTTTTCATCCATAATATTTTTGTTTATTTATTATCATGCAAAGTTAATAATTTTATATCAAATAAACAAATGTTTAGTCTACATTAAATTGTTTTATGTCTATATTTTAAACTCATTAAACTAATAAAATATAATTGCTAAATTTCTTAATTTTTATCTTGGATTTTACCCTGTTTTACATTTTAGTTTATTGAGGAGAAATTATTATATCAGATATTAAAAATTTTAAAGGTTCTATAACGGATAGTGTGGGTAATCAAATTTTAGCTTACCACATAAGAA
>ERZ795032.125-NODE-125-length-111878-cov-210.458796_pt1 | contig 111878 bp, 88 predicted proteins | sample MGYA00375124_ERZ795032 | MGnify/ENA primary metagenome ERZ795032 (study PRJEB30167, sample SAMN05720154) | activated sludge metagenome | isolation source: Anaerobic digester | place: China | collected 2015-12-16 ... | reverse complement strand
ACAACGTGAGGCTCGGGGCCGGCCGCTGATACCCTGCGGGCCGGCGCCCGGCGCCGATCACCGGCGCCGGACAGACCCGGGCTCCACTCGCTCCCGCCGTGGCGGAAACGAGTGGAGCCTCTTTTTACGCCTTGTCTTTCCTGCTCGCCCGGACAAACAACGCCACGCCGCCGGCGCCCATCAGGAGCGAAAACAGAGTGGCCGGTTCCGGGATCTTGCTCGGCTTGCCGGGCCGCTGGTTCAAACCGCCCTCGCCGGAATCGGAAATGGTACCTTTACCGGGGCCCCGGTCTTTGGACCCGGTTTCGGCTCCCAGAGCGGTTCCCGTGCCCCATCCTGCCGTCTGTTCCACCACGGGGAACGACAGGGCCAGCGCCAGGGCCGCTAAGCCGACGAGACTGAATACCGTAATTCTTTTCATCATCGATCTTCCTCCTCTCTTCTTTTGTGTAAATGCACGTCATCAACCCGGGTCGGCGGGATGGATCACGAACGGCGGCCGCCGAGTGACGGCGCATCTTCGCAAGCGCCCTCCTCTTTCCGCGCGAATGTTACCGCCTCCGGTCCATCCCATCGACCCCCTTCATCACTCCAGCGAAAACCGGGACTCGGAAAAGCCAGGCTCCCCGGACTCCCGTTTTCGGAGGAATCTTGATCATGCGCTCCCGACACAAGTGCGGAGGGGCTCCAAGTCAAAGGCATTCCCGGGCGCTCGGGAAATTCTCCCCACCGACGCTCGACTCATTTGCAGGAGGACGCGAACCTCCCTCTTCGCTCCAATGCGCGCAGGCCCCATGCAACCGGCGAGAGGAGCAGCAGCGCAACCACGAAGAAGAGATTCCCGCCCCGCGTATGCCAAGGCCCCGCCAGAACACTCTCCCCGAAATTTGCCGTGATCACATAGAGAAACACGATCCTCATGCCGTTCTTGAAAATGGAGATCGCCACCGAGGACAGCAGCAAGACAACTCGGCCCGCGGGACTCTTCAGATACACGGTGCCAATCAGCAGGCTCACGATGAAAAGGGCCATGGTCGATCGGATACCGCTGCATTCCGGCGCCACTTCGAGGTCGATGAAAGGAAGGAGCAGGACAAACCCGTCTATGGAAACGGGTATCCCGGCGATTCTGAAAATCCAGTAGGCCGCATCCAGCGAGCCCCGTTGCAGGAGAGCGGTCAGCGCATCGAGTACCGGTGCCGGAAGCGGAACCATGAGAACGAGGAACAATACGGGGGTCAGAGCGTTCCGAAACGTATTCACACCGTAGAAAAAAACCAGCGTTCCGGTGATGAACCCCACGGCGGAGAGGGTTGACAAAACCAGGCCCTCATCCGCATTCGCGTTCCATTCAGTCATGCGGCACCACGCATGGAGAGCCAGGCTCAGAAAAATCCATATTGATCCTGCCGCATAGGAGTATCCGACTTTGCGGAAAATCTCATTTTTCTTCCATGCCAGGGCAAACAGGGCGATGAACGGCATCGCCACAATGTATGAATGGGTGTGCGACTCGAGCGATAGAGAGATGAGCCGGCGCAACGGTTCGAAATAGATGATCAGGCCGACCGCCAGCGAGACGACGAACAAAGCAAACCGGGCATCCATGAAGTGCGGAGAATCGGGGGGGCTATTCAAGATCGGACCTCGAATCGGCATGAACGCGGCATGCGCCGTCAGCGTGCCGGGCCTGACCGGAAATCACGCCGTTCACCAATAGAACAAAAGAGCGTACAGGTACCCCGCCATATCTCGCGAGACCCACTTGATGCCCGCCGGCGAAGCCCACCAGAATCGCGGATCGTAATCATCGGTCGGAACGCTGATCATTCCGATATGGACGCCGGGGGGAAGCACTTTCCGGTAGACCGTGTAGGTCTTTCTCGCATGAGGCCCGACCGTAAGGATGTTGACTCCCTTCGACAGGCGCATGTCCGAACCGTCGAGGAACTTTTTGAACGCTTGAGCCGATGTCAAGGTACGATCGAATGCAACGTAGGGTGCCGGTACGGGAATGACGTTCGCCTCCTTGACGCCGAGCTTCACGATCCTCCGCGCTGAAGTGACGGCGGACGCGGGGCAGCCGGGACAATCCTTCTCACTCGGACCTCCGGTGGTGACGAGGAGGGAATATCCGCCCCTGTTGAATTCCAGTGCGGCGGACCTCAAGGCATACTCCGGCACCCAACCCTCAACCACCAGGATTTCAGCATCGGCGGGCTGGTTCATGACTAGGAAGGAGTGCATTCCACCGATCCCGAAAACCGCAACACATAACACTCCGACAATGGCGAACCTCTTGAGCGGGCTAGTCTTCAGTGACGGCATGCGTGCTCTCTCGAGTCCCCGGCAATCGTCCATGAAGCAGCCTGGACATCGCCGCCCGGCGCAAAACCATCCGGCGGCACAATCCCATCCCAGCCGCCGGGGAGGCTGACTCGGCGGTGGCCGTCAAAGTTCGCGGGTCTTCAGAGGATTGCCTTGCGCGGCTTGCCCCGCAACGATCCCGCCCCCTTTCTGAAGCAAATGACGGGTTCGGAAGCCCACCGCGGTGAAAAGTATTTATAGATGAATTGCATGCCGCGGCGAAACGCCAGCGCCTTCAGAGGCGACCTCGATTTGAGCGCCGCGTAACGCGAGCTTGCGTGCGGAATCGGGAGATAGACCGCCTCCGGGGCGAACTGGAACGAGGACACATATTCCAGCAAGGTTCTGTAGGTGAAGTACCTCACGTGCGCGTAGAATTCATAGCGGTCACGTTCGGACAGAGGATCGTGGAAGGTTTTTCCGGACAATAGGAACGGCAGAAGATAGGTGAGTCCGGAATAGTTCGGTGCCGAGATATAGAGATAACCCCCCGGCTGCAAAATTCTGCCGATCTCGCGGATGAAGTACTCGGTGTTGATGGTGTGCTCGATGACGGCGAGCGCGATCACGGCGTCGAAGCTTCCCTCGGGGAAGGGGAAGGGATTTTCCGGATCGTCGATGTCGAAAGACACCGTCTGCAGACCGGTGTCTTTCATGATCTGCAGGCATGTTTCGCTGATATCGTTGCAGAGCAGTTCCGCGGGGTATCCGTCGCGTATGTTCCTGCCGACGACCCCCACACCCGACGCGATATCGAGGACTCTGCGGTGCCCGCGGTTCTCGAAGCATTGGGGAAAAATCCGGTGTCTTTCATGGAACGCCGGATACTCGTCCAGTTTCTGAATGCCGCTCAAGCGCTCTTCTTCAAGGGGAATCGCATCGGTCCTCATCGTGAATCATCTTTCGTCAGTCTGTGGTTATGGTATGCGCCGGCGTTCATGGAACGGACGGAGAAAACGACCGTTTGCACGCTTGCGCCCTTTTGCGGGAATTCTAATCCATCACCGCTTTCTCAGGGTGATAACCCATCGATTTGCCAGGTACTTGAGCGGGGCGAACCGCTCCAGGGCTCCTTCCAGGCGATCACTGATCCTTTTGTCGGCTTCCATCGAGAAGATGCTCCTGCCCAGAAAAAGAAATGGACCGAATCCGATACTCGCCCGGGAGGTTTCGACCAGGCGGGCTCTCAGAAATGCCTGGTTCAGCCGGCCATAGGTGTACTTTCGATTCGCAAAGGCGGTATTCGTTGCCAATGAATCCGGCTGCGCCGTCCCATCCGATTTCCACTTCAGCTTCTTGACGCGAACATAGTCCATGATTCTCTTCAGGTAGTACGCGTCCAGGAAAACGCTCATCCTCGTCATATTGGGAAGCGAAATGATCGCCAGCCCATCCTTCTTCAGAACCCTTCCGATTTCCCCGATCGCCCGTTCATCCGTCGGAAGATACTGCAGCACGCCCAGGCTGAAAACCGCGTCCAGCGATTCGTCCTCGAAAGGGAGGTGTTCGATGTCTCCCTGCATGAGCACAGGCTTAAAGCCGTTTTCCGACACTTTTTCTCTCGCCGTGAAAAGCATTTCATTGGCAAGATCCATACAGAAGACATCGTGTCCCAACTCTGCGACCGTCCTTGAAAGCTCACCCGCGCCACACCCCGCGTCGAGGACTCTTGCGCGTTGACTGCGATTCAGGGCGACGAAACTCTCGACGGCCACCTTCAGCCTTCTTTTCATCTCGTGTGCGGCCAGGTAGGTGAAGTGCGGCCCCTCCTCATACACATCTTTCCAGAAGCGCGCATCGTTATCGAAAAAATCCGAGACGATCCTCTTTTTGTCATCCATGCTGCCGGAGGTTCTCAGTGCCACATGCCCCATACCGGAGCATCCTCTCATCTCGAGGCTTTCAGGAAAATGTCCGGGACCTGTCATAGTTTTTTCGCTTCCGGTTTTGGTTTTTCACGTCTTATCTTCCGCCAGGGGCGGATTTGCCCGAAGCCGAGTCTTGCGTTTCATGAAGCCGCCGGTCGGGCCGACCCGCTCCATGCTCTCGATGCCTCCGCCGCACGCGTGCGGAATCATTTCGCGGCATTGCTTGCAAAATCAAAGCATCTCTTCACAAAGGGGCGCAAATCCCCCTTGTCGAAAATGGCAAAAACATGGGGTTTCATATAAGGCCTGAAGTACTCGGCCAGGGAGTACCTCTCTTCTCTCAGGTACTTGAGGCTGAAAAGAACGTCTTTCGTCAGGTCGATCCAGTAAGCGCCCGTCTTGAATTCACAGTGCCCGGGGAGGATACCCTCAACCCGGTGTTTGTATTCGAGCCAGGGAAAGTTGATCCCGCAGGAGACGGAGAGCATCGAGGACAGATTGTGGCGCCCGTTGATTTCCATCAGCTTGTAGGACCCGTCACGAACATCTTTTTTGAACTCGGTGCAGGAGTATCCGCGATACCCCGCGGCCTGGACTATTTTGCGCCCGAGGTCGATCACCTCCGGCATGTATTTGCTCACCAGCACTCGAGGCACACCGAAACGCGGCGGCGCCAGTCTGACCTTCTCCGCGGTGAATTCCACCAGCGGTTTTCCATCCCAGAAGTACGAATTGTAGTTGACTCCTCTTGAATCATCCCCCGGTATATGCTCCTGGAGCATCAGTGCCAATCCGTGCGCATCGGCCTCTTTGAACGCGCCAACCGCCTCGTCCAGGCTGTGCGCCTTCACCATCTTCTTCCGAAACACTTCGAAGTACAAATGACTGTGACACGGTTTGATGATGAGTGGAAACCCCATTATTCCGGCATAGCGTTCCAACTCGTCGAGGGACCTGAGCTCGAACGTCTTCGGTGAAGGGACGCCGTGAGCTTCCGCAAGCCGATACGTGTATTTTTTGTCGATGATGCTTTGGACCGTTTCCCAGTCTTCGCAGGCCACAATGAAGTGTTCATCCAATTGGGCCTTGTGCTGTGATACGGCAACGAGGGTCTCATCATCCGCCGGAATGAGGAGCGGTTTCGAATAGGGCTTCGCGCCGTCTATGAGCGCAGCGACAAACTCGGCTGGCTCCGTTGCAGGGTTGGGAACCTTGACTTTCCGGCGGACATGCTTGGAGAGGTATCCCATATCTTCCTCTCGATAGTAGAAAACCGTAACCGGAACTCCCATCCTGCCAAGCGCGCGAATTACGCCAAGCCCAATGGTATGGCTGGAAAGAACGATCGCTGGTGTGTTCGGCATTGCTCACTCCTCTGGTGAAATAACCCAAAAGAAGGCTGCTGATGCAGTCCTTGCTCCACGGGCGGCGCAAGAAAGGAACGAAGGTCCGCTCCGCGTGCTGACGGCTGTCCGTTGCCGCCATGCGCACAGAGGCGCGACACGGATACCCATGAACCCATCCCTCCGGTTGCGGCTCCCGACGGTCCTTCCTCGATGACCTCTACGCCACGCCATCCCGTCTTCGAGACCCGGGAATCGCGCCTTTGATTTGGTCCCAGTATTCCGACAGCTGCCGTCTTCCTCCCGGCACGACCAGCCAGACCCCGATGTAGATCGCCGCTCCTCCGATCAGGAATGGAATCACCCATGGAGTCGGAAAAGTCCAGCCAACGGCATACCGCACTCCGAACATGATCAGCGCGGTAATGAGGCTGCACAACGAGCTGACCGCAAGCCCCCTCAACAGAGAGGAAATCTTCACGGGCGTGTGTCGCAGACCGTATGCCAGACAAACCGCCAGAGACAGGAAGACCGCCGAGCTGACGCCGGCCGCGACTCCGATTGCCCCCCAGAAGCTCCCGATACCCTGACAGCAGATGAACAGGATTGCATTGATGAGCCCGAGCCTGAAATATTCCTTCGTTTTTCCGACCGCCTGCACGGCCGTGGCCACGATATACACTACCGGTTCGATAAAGGCGCCGACGGCGAGTACCTGGAATATCGGAATAGCTTTCGTCCACTTCGCGCCAAGCAGGAGGTTGCTGACCAGGTCTGCAAAAAGGGCCACGAAGACCACAACGGGCATGGAGAAAAAAGTCATCAGCCGCAGCAGCTTCTCGAAATGGCTCCTGAACTCCTCCGGTTCCCCCTGCAGGGTACTCAGCGCAGGCAGCGCCACGGTATTGACGGGATATTGAATCTGGCTGACGGGCACCGAAATGAGCTGGTAGGCATTGGCGTATATTCCAACCCAGAATGATCCGTACAACTTGCCGATGATGATCTTGTCGAAGTTTCGCGAGAAGAAATGAACCATGTTGTACCCGGTGACGTTTTTGCCGAAAAACAGGAACTCACCCAGACCTGTGTTGCGTTTGGGCAGCCCGGGTCGCCATGCGCAAACAAGAAAAGTCGCAATAAGGACGAACACGTTCCTGGAAAGCTCCCTTGCCACCAAGGCCCAGTACCCGAAATCGTAATAGGCCAGGACGATCGCCACCAGTATGCTGAATCCCGTGGAAAAAAGCTGGATGGCGGCAAGCGCGCCGAACCGCATCTGACGTCGAAGCAGCGAATGGTGCTGAATCACCAGGCCGCTTAAAAGAAAGGTGGACGCCAGTACGATCGACACCGCGGTCAAGCGCGGCTCTTCATAGAACCATGCGATTGTTTTCGAGAGGCCGGCGAGCAGCAGCGCGATTCCCGCGCAAACCAGGATATTGATCCAGAACAGGGTACTGACTTGCTCGTGGTTGATCTCTTTTTTCTGGACGGTTGCATCTCCGAGGCCCAGTTCTTTGAACCGTTCAGCGAAGACCATCAGGGAGGCCACCATGGCGATCAAGCCGAAGTCTTCCGGGAGCAGGAGTCTCGCGAGGACGGTGATGGAGCCTATGCGGAGGATGTTCGAGCCCAGCTCCGCCGCCATCACGGCAGCGCCTCCCCTGATGGCTTTCCGGCCCAGGTCGGCTCTCAGATGGACGGTTGAAAAGAATTCCCTATATTTTTCATTCAAAGGATGCTCGCCCTGGTCGATAGCTTTCTCTCCGACGAGGCACGAATCCGTGTATTGGCTCACTTTCTCCGTCACGCGTTCTTCTTTCGTCCTCTGATGGAACCATTCGGCTCTCAGCCGATCACCTGCCGAGGCAAGTCGTGGAACATGTTCGATGAACTATTTGGCAAATCTTCGTTTCCCATACGAACTGCGTTCACGGTAAGCCGGCAATATTGAAGGGAAAGGATAGACCCGCCCCTGCGGACCGATGTGCCGATCGGACGTGGCAAGGAAGACGGCTTTAGCCCTTCCTCCCAATGCTGCGGATTTGAACACAACCTGGCATTAGATTTTTCTTAACATAAAGGCTCAATCGGGATAACTGTAACTTTCAAGCAAAACAATATTATACATTATTCAATCGCATGAAACCATTTCGGCAAGAAACGACCCGAGCCAAAAGCCTGACCATGATCACTGGTTAAGAAGTAAAATTCAGCGTCAACACCCGGATGAACCATTACTTCCACATGGCTGTTTTTAGATAATAGGATCAGCTCATTGAGTCTTGCCCATTCAATCGGAGCGATCGAGTAGAAAGAGTCCGTGATTCTATATTTTTTTGACAACCAAGTATCTATCAAGTGGCGATAATAGCGATTTATGAGGTTCTTCTCGCCACGACGGAAGGTAAAGTTTCTTCTCACGTTCAATCCTTCCGGGATTCCGTTGTGAAGAAGCATGTTCATACACAGGTGCATGTGGTGATGTCCGTCGATGCGCGCGGGCGCTTTTCCCAAAAGCCGGGAGTATTCGTCCCATTGTGCCCTGAAAACGTAATCAAATGCCTTGCACAGGAAGGGGTTGAACAGGATTTGATTCGCTTTCCGAGCCTCGAGGTAGGCGGCGATCCGCCGATGCTGCCCGCGCAACCTCTCCGAGACCGTCCGACCGGTCAGTTCCTGGGTGAAGTTGAGGTGAAGTCCGAGGGACAAGCCATGTTCTCGTGCCAGTGCCGCAGCCCGCTCCGAGTCGTTCATGAAAGCCATCAGGCTCGCGGAGTGAATCCTCCCGCGGCGGTGACACGCCATGATTCGATCGGTGATCTTTTCGGTCCGGCCCAGATCATCCGCATTCACCTGGAGCATATCATCTTCCCGAGCCTGTTCGACGAGGCCGATCGGCTGAATTGGGCCCCGAGAGTTCCCGCGGACTTGACGGTGCCGATGAGTCTCAGGTCCGTCGCTCCATGGAGTTCGAAATCGGAATCCCGGGCGAGTGCCGGAGTCCGGGGTTTCTCCTGAGACCATCCGGCAAGTTGAGACGAAAACCGTTGGACCATGGCTTCCCCTGTGGTCACGTCCGGCTATCCCGTATTCTCATGGAATTTTCCGTTCGTCACACCGGATGCGCGGTATCTTCTCACTCGTGCCGCCCGTTGATAAGCGGACAAAAGCCTCTCACCGCACTCGACGACAAAGGAGCTCAGCCTGTTGTCCGCCACTTGAAACTTTCCAAGCAATTCCTGATCCACCCCACCCTTCCCGGCCAGTCCCTGCTTGAACTGATAGGTACCCGGATTCGTCTGGGGGTTTATCCCGTTGAGATCATAGTAACGAAAGCCGTTTTCCTTGAGCCATTTCAAAAATGCCCAGTGGACCGCATAGGACCCGTATGTTTTGAGCCCGACAGTACTGGTTGCCCCTATCAAGTACAGACCGGTCGTGCCTATCGTGGTGAAAATGCCTCCGGCACACGGTATGCCGTCCTGACGGCACAGGATGATCTTCAGCTTGAACGACGAGGGCATGTCTTTCTGAACGGATTTCAAGTGCACGAGGTCACTTCGTTCAACAAGTCCTTTGCGGTTCGCCATTTCCAAATAGATTTCCGACATCTCGTCAAACAAGCTCTCATCCTCTCCAAATATCAACTGCAGACGATTCCTTTCCGCCCGGTTCAGGTGGTATCGCCATTTGTGATGCAAACCCGCTTTCAATTCCTCCAGGGGCGGCTCGAGGTCGATCATCAATGTTCGCTTGGTCACTCCCTCGTCATGGGGATGGTAACCTTCTTCGATGAGGATTTCACGCAAGGACGCATGGCAACCTCGAAATACCAGGGGGTACAGGCGCAAAACGAGTCCTCTCCTCAACGACAGTTCATTTCTGAGCGCTCGAACCGCCTGGCGAAACACTTCCTCATCGTCCGGCGCCCCCGCAAGCCGCCACATCGGGCCCCAAAAGACATAGGCGATGCCGGTGTTCGTTCGAGGCACCCGGCGAATCCTCGCCTGTGCCGCGGCCACGACCTCGCGTCCTTTTCTCAGGACCATGTGGGAAACGCCCTTCAGCCCGTAGCGAACCACGTCATAGGACCAGGCCTGGTATAGGTTTGCATCCTGAAAACGGTTCATGAGCTCATACCACGCCTCCTTGCCGTTCCGATCGAAATCAACGGAATACGTCATGTCGAGCCTCTTCATCATCGACCTTTCAGGATGCCTGGGGCCGGGTGGCGAATCACCCTCGATTCCAGGCCTAGAAGGTTCTCTCGCGGACCAGTTTCACACCGCAGTAAGCAAACAGTTTCGCCAGATGGTCACAATCCTTGACCAGGTATCGCATGAACAGATGATGCCCGGCTACCAGCAAGAACGGAAGGGAGACCGTGTAGGCAATCACCGCAACGACGGACTTGAGCGTCCCACGGCTCAGAAGCAGTCCGGGGGTTGCAGAAGTCAATCCCCTTATCATGGCCCGCCGAAGGTGATAGCTCCTCGTCTGCCGCTCCTCCGGAACCTCCTCATGAACCACCGCCTCGTCACACCAGACAAAAGTACGCCCATGCTTGGCCATTCTCCCCAGAAAATCCGCATCTTCACCGCCGGTTCGACCGAAGCTCGGATCGAACCAGACAGTCTCTTTTTCAATGATGTGCCTGGAAAACAGAAGATTGCCGGCTCTGAAGTATCTCGGATTGTTCAAGCGGGTGCCGGTTTGGAACGATTTGCGCAGGCACAGCCCGCTCTTGACCAGCCAGACGGGAGGCGTGCCTTCAAAGTACGGCATCACAGGCCCCAGAACCCCGTCAGCCGAAAACCTGCGGGACGCGTCGAACAGCTTTCGGAGCCAGTTCGGTTCCGGAAACTCGTCATCGTCGATGAATGCGATGAACTCTCCGTGCGAATTGCCGATGGCCCTGTTTCTGGTGAGTGAGATATTCTGCTCGGGCTCGATATCGTAACCGATCTCCACGGCAGATCGGCTTTGCCGGCCTTGAACGGTTTCTGAGGCCGATCCGTTGATGTCGTTATCGACAACCGTGATCGAGTATGTGAATCCGGAGCACTCCTGGTTTTGAAGCGCTTTCAAACACCTGTCGAGGAGTGCGGGGCGTTTGTAAGTCGGGATGCATACCGAAATGTGCGGGAGGTTTTCATTGGCCATTCTTCGGGCCGCGACTCCAATTCACGTGCTCAAACTCCACGTGACACGGTCTGTTTCTCCTCGTCCTCCGGAGCATTGTTCCAAGGCGGGAGCATTGACTCGAACCTTTGTTCCGCGACGACGGCGGTTGCCGCGCGAGTCCCCTGCGTCCGGCCGGCACACCCCTGCCGACGATCTCTGATACAATTTACCTGGAAAGTGGATTCCCGGGTGAGCCTGTTTTCATGCTTCGCGGATGAAGCGCAGCATCATGGAAAATTGAGTTCAAGATGACACAACACCTTCCCGTCGGGAGGCTGACGCGAGCGGGGATAAACCCGGCCCCTACGGACCGATGTGCCCGTCAGACGCAGGGGAGGGCTTTATGCCCTCCCGCCCAATGCACTCATCTTGAACGCACCTCGGTATCAGGAGCGGGGACACGGCCTGACGCGTTCGCCGCGCGGCCCGGCGAACCGGTGTCGTGTAATCTCGAACGTGAATTGATATAATAGTTATAATTTAACATAAATGTATTATACTGTCTCTGTAATTCTATTATCAAAACGCTCAATTGGGGCAAGCTCCGACTCCTCGCAGTAATGTTCCTGCGAAACCTCCAAGATACCGAAAAGGAGTAGAATAAACATGTTGCTTACTGGCTTGAAAGTTGCCTCAGTCCAATTGTACAGTATAGATATGCCTATGAATGAAAGTCTCAAGATCGCATAAGAGTATTCATAGTGTAGATATTTGATTGCCTTGAACAACCCGGAAATAATACTCAGTACCAGCAGGGACACCCCGACGAAGCCGACGTTCAGGTACAAATCGATATACCCGTTGTGTGCCTGGAGGATCTCGGCGCCCGTGGCCCAGATACGGGACATCCGCTCTCCACTCCAGAACATTTCGTAGCCGACACCCACCAGGGGATTCTGCACCATTGCGAGAAGCTGCTCCCACAATGGAGCGCGGCCGGTCAGATTCGGTTCACGGCCCAGCAGGCTGATGATTGCATGCATGGGATCGAATACGAGCGACACCAGGCCATAGAGGGCAACGCACGAAACCGAGATGGCTACGATCCTGCCCGGTTTTTGCCTTATCGAGGTCAAAAGACCCAAGGAGAAGAAACAGACGGCAATGAACAGACATAAAATGCAGGTGGCGCTGTCTGCCATGCGCAGGAGCCAGGCGACCATGAACAACATGATCACGTAGACGTGCAAGGGCAGCCCCGATTCGCCTTCGGGCTCTTTTCTGCGGTTGAAAAGCAATTCCCAGAAGAAGTACATGCCCGAAAACAGGCAGGCTTGCCCGAGCGAATTTTTCTGAAAAGTCACTCCCGTGTACATTGCTTCCCCCATGTGATACGCCCTCCCCAAGTCCGGGTAATACTTGATGAAGAGGACGGAAAGGGGGAGAATCACATAGGCAAGGCGCCTCAGAACGACTCCAAGCGCCTGGTACGGCCGCTGCTCGGTCAAAATCACGAGGACCATGACGACGTTGCCGAATGATTTGATCCACCTTTTGAAGCATACGAACGGATCGTCCGACCAGAACATGCTCATCCCGCAGAAGGCGAAGAAAAGCCATATCCATGCGTTCTGCGTGATCAGTCCGTTCCAGTCGATTCTGCGCCGCAGCAGAGCAATGAGACCGGCAACTATGAGGGCCAGAAACACCGCGGCGTCCAGAGGAACGCCCTCAGTGCGTATGTCCATCGGGTCCAGGTGTTCCACCGGCGCGCCGAGCAGCAGCCACTGGGAGACATAGCGCGACCCGCCGAGGAACATCCAGGCTATCGGAATCCAGATGGCCTTGGAAACACCCTTGCTCTCATTCTTCAGATCCACCCGAAAAAGATAGAGGATCAGAAGAACGTAGAGAAAGCTGGCAAATAATGGAGGCATGCTACTGTGGAACGACTTTCACACCGGTTGGAGGTTTCAATCCCGCGACTCCTTCAAACCGATCCTGCGCCGGTATTCTTCCGGCCTTGGGACTGAGGTCCGGTCCGATCGGAGGCCAGGCACGACTTCCCCACCAGGACGGTCTGGCCGACAAATACAAGGAATCGGGAAGGGTGCGGCTCCCATCCCCTCCCTGGCAACCGGGTTCGCCGGCTTCCGTGCAATACTTGGTGGCGGAGTTGTAGTAATCATAGTTCATGTGTCTGAACAGGGTTGCCCTCACTTTTGGGTCGAGCCCGCCGGAACCGTCCGAATCACCCGAGCCCTGAGGAGGTTGGCCGTCCACGAAACCGTTGTTTCCCATATGAGGATAGCCGAGCCTGTAAATCGTTGCGGTAACCGAGGGGGTACCGGTCATCTCATAGGATCTGGCCGTCCATGAAGGATCACCCAGAACATTGCCGACGACATTGTGGTAGTAAGAAAAACGACACAGATCCACCATCTTGCGATTGGCCGTGAAAGACGGATTCAGGCCGTGAAAATGATTCCTGAAGAATGTTTGATGAGAACCCGAGCCGTGATAGCCGTCATTTTGTATTCCCTGGCCGACATTGCCCTCCCAAAGGCTCATGAGCCCATGGGGGCCGTGCTGGGTGACGTATGACGGCGTTTGTATGCTCGCCGAATTCGTATGCGTGTTATGAGCATAATTGTAGGCAACCACGCAGCCCGTTGCGTTGTTGAGTATCACGGAAGTCCACAGTGCCGCAAAAATGTTGTTCTCGACCAGAAGTCCGGTATTGGCTCCCGAAAAATCATAGAGCTGATTAGCATATACACCAAATCCATCGTTCTGGGACGTGGTTTCCGTAATATAACACTCTCTTATTTCATTAAATAAGGTTCGGGTTAAAAATATATGTGCATTGTTGGTATATTTGGTTTTTACATTTTTAATCCACGATGCATAGCAGCTATCATACCATACTATATTACCCAATACGCCTTTTTGAGCATTCAAGGTCATATCTTCAAGTCCGATATGCGAAGACATATTGGCAACTTTTCTGAATCCCGGATTCAAAGAAGCCTTGTAAGTGAAAACCAAGCGGGGAGTAAATGTAACAGTATTTCCACTTATTCCGGTTATCCGCACAATTTGACGTATTACATTTGTGCCCCCGGTTCTCGACCATACAATATCCGGGTCATTGTTTTCGTACAATATGATCGAATCATTGATGGACAGGCCGGATGCGCTCGACACCACCACCGAGTTGCTCCCTTTGGTGTGACCGCTGGAGAGCGTTCCCGAGGAGGAATAAGCGGACTGCGGCGTCGTGATTCCATCGCCGCTGAAATTCAGATTCAACGTGGTTGCATTCATCCCCGCACCGCGGAGCACCACCCGGTTTTTCAGCCTGATGCCGCCGGTGATGTCGTAGGTTCCGACCGGCAGCCTGACCACCGAGTCGACCGGCGCCGAGCTGATGGCATTGTTGATTGAGGCGGCTGTAACCGTTCCCCCGTACAGCGAATTACAAGCCGCAGTCGTGCAGTTCGTCGTCCTGGACGGAATGCCTCCGGGAACCCCCACATTACCTTCCCACGGGACCACTCTCCCGGGAGGAATCATCTCCGCCGCAACAGGCGAAACCGTGACCGCCAGGAGCGCAATACACATTGTCACATATGTGGTGCCTTTCCAATTGAAGCCGGATCTGTGGTTCTTCATTTTGCCACCTCGTTTTGAATTCCCCGTTCCTTGACGGGATGCATCGATTATTGTGCCGCAGGACTGGGCAGGACAACTCCATCGGCTGATTCTTGAGCAAGAATCGTACCGAAAAGATGCGCGTTTCGCGTAAAGCGGGCGGGAACGGCAGGGAAAATCACTGCCGGCTCACACCGGATTGTAGGTCATTTGCCGTTCCGCAGCCGTCTTCAAGCCCCACGTGAGCAGGCCGACCTCCCGCATGAAACAGACGGTTTTGGACATTCTGATTTCGAATTTGTAATCGACACATGTAGGCGATGGCATTCAGATCTTCTCGATAAGGTGTCTCTGGATCAATTCACTCGTGAGAAGCCAGTGGATTTCCTGCGTGTAGTTTCGCCGGCCTTCAAGGTGATTCATGACGACCTCCTCCAGTTGCCTTCCCCGCAGGTATGGCCTGGCGCGCGTTCGCGGGTCCAGGAGCACGTCTCTCACATAATGGGCCAGTTCGCCGCGGTACCAAACCCGGAAATGGTAGAATTTGTGCCTTCCGAGGAACACTTTCTCCAGGTGAAGTGGAGCCAGAAAACGGTCGGCTCTCGCAAGCCACTGGGGCATGCCGTAATCATAGGCGTATTCCGCCTTGATCATGAACTCCCGGCACAAGCGCCGCACTTTGTTCGCAATGGGCACGGGCCGAAGCACAACGCCGCGATCGGTTGCAATCCCGCTCAGGGCCGGATCCCCATCGGCGATCAATCGAAGCGAGTCCGCGTTGTTTCCGACATGTTCCTCAGGGGCCTGGTAGGCCAGAGCCACGAGATCATTATCGAGGAACGGCGAACGCATGGTGACTTGCGTGAGCTCCACGGAAAGGCGCCCATAATGGTACCATGGCAGCTGCTTGAACGCGAAAAACGACACGGGAGGATTCCGCGTCATTTCCGCATAGGCCTGGATCCCGGACCGTACCCTGCGCGCGAAATCGGAGCTGAAAATATCCCCCTGCAACATACCGGGTTTGAATCCGATCACTCCCCGCAAGAGCTGATCCCCGTAATTGCCGGTCAGCCTTACGGGTGCAATTTCCCTTGCCATCCTGTTTACAAACAGTTCAACGGCCCCGCTCACATCCATGGTGCCGTCAGAGTAGAAAACACTCTTCTTCGCCAGGGCCGGGAATTCGGAAAAGAACCTTTTGTTCAGTCCGATGGTTTCGTGGTGCTGCTGGCAGACACTCGCCACTTCCCGCGCGATTTTCACGTCCGCGCAATCGCGGTACATCCCGCCGAAAGTATAACAGGGGACCTTGAAGGGATGGGCGGGGGACCACGCCATGATCATGCGGGTATCGATCCCGCCGGTCAGGGACATGCCGATCCGATCCTTTCCGCGAAAATACCTCGGAACAATCCGCGAAAAGGTGTCTTTCAGCCTCGCAGCGTATTCGGAGTCGGGCAGTCGGGGAAGATCCTCCCAGCGCTCTCGATTGAAATAGCTTTCCTTCACCACCGGTCGACGCGGGAAAAACGTCCACGACGAACCTCCCGGAATCAGCGACACTCCCGGGAAGAGCGTCCTGTTCTCCAGGACGCAACCACAGGAAAACAATTCGCCCAGGCTTGAAAAGTCCAGTTGACGCAGCTTAGGGAAAACCTTGAGCAATGCTTTCGCTTCGGAAGAAAAATAGAATCCGTCATCATCCTCATGACAATAGAGACGGCCCAGTCCATAGCGATCGTTGAACAAAACGGCCTTCGGCTCGCGACGATCGATAAGGAGCCCCCTGAAAGATCCGTTCAGCTTCTCGAGAAACCCCATCCCGTCTTCTTCATACATGTGCACGAGATACTCCGCGCGCTCCGGATGGAAATCATGCCCGCGCGCCTTCAGAGCCTCGATCGCGGCTCCGTCGGAATACTCCTCCCCCGAAAAAACCAGACAGATGTCCTTCTTTTCGTTCCAAATCGGCAAACAATCGCAAAAGGAACCCTCATGACATGTCCAACCTATGTAAATCCCAATATTTTCCTCAATATATGAACCACTTGTATAGAACTTCTCATGCATCAAACATTTCAACATCGTTTTGATGGCATTCCTGTTCTCGTCCTTCTGAGTATGTCTAATAATTCCTATTAGTCCAGGCATAATGACTACTTCTAATCAATACATTATTGTGCTCACCAATTATTTGATATGAACTTACGTGGAAAATCAATTCCCGGGTGAGCCTGCTTTCATGCTTCGGGGGTGACGCAAACGCCATGGGCAATGTGTTCTATTTCGACGCTGCAAATCGAAATATATTTCTTCGATACATTTTGCTTCTCAAATCCACCAGAAAAGATATTAGAAATCCCGGAAGAATACCAATCCAGCCACGTTGGAGTTTCAATTTTATAGCGATTTTGCCTTTAAATGTAAGCGGTACATAATATCTTGGAAATATTATTCGCAAAAAACCGTTTCTGCGCTTGAAATCAACAAACGAGCTCTTCTTCTTATTTCCATAGAAAAACGGTCCATAAGTCAAATACGACTTTCCCTTCTTCTCGCATACCTCAACTGCCTTTGAAATGAGCGCATTCACCGGCCTCTTATCATTATGCGCGGTTTTCGAAAGGATTTCCATGATGCATGCAAGATCTCCAACGTAAACCATTTTAATTATGCCGACCAGTTCACCTTCATAATATGCGGCCAGAAATTCGCACGTATCCAAATAGGTTGAATATTCTTTATTCACTACTTCAAAACTCTTGCCGTAATGCACAAAAGGTCTTCCCTGTCGGATGGGAGTCTCATTATTGATTTCAACGACGCCTCGAACGATTTCGTCGCTGAATTCCACTTCCTTGACGACGATTCCTCGCTTTTCGGCCCTCTTCACATCCTTTCTCATATCAGTGGAGACCTGTTTCCACCAGTCCGCGTAGGTTGTAATCGGAATGGCCGCGACATTATCCCACTCCATCGGATATCGATATTTGGGTTTCGTATCGGGAATCTTTTGAGCAAATGTGAAAATATCCGCATCCAGACGGCTTTTCCGTAGTTGCGAGATAAACGATTCCGGATTATTCACGACCTGTCCGGGAAGCCAATCCTCATCGTAAATTGCCGCCACTTTGATCCATTTTTTTGAAACACGGACAGGCAGTCCATCGATGACTGTCGAACAATGTTGATCGGGTCCATTCATTATATTGAGACCTGCGATTGCTCATTCATGCCGGGTTGCGTTGCAGATGCCGGCACTCGGCGGGGGAAGGCATAAAGCTTTCCCCTTGTATGTTGGCATGACGGCAGGGGCAAGGGTATTGGGACCGTGGGCTGCGCTGCCGCGCATCCCACCCTACGCGGCTCAAGAGTTGATAAAGAACACAGTTGCTATGTCCGACCGGCTTATCGGCTCGTATACAAGGGGGGTTACCCACGACCGCGTCACACCTCCCGCCGAACAGGTGTTGTATGATCTTGAACGCACCTCGATGTCCGTCATCGATGACATTTACATGCTTTTTCGCTTCTTGCTCCCTCACTCATGTAACTATGCAAGTCGAAAGCATTTTTTCAATCTTTGGAGTTGTTCTCCGCGAATGAAATCGACCAGTTCTTTTGAGATCGGGACAGGTGTCTTCTGGAGGGCCGCGAACGAATAGCCGAGCAGGAGAAAGCCTCCCCCGATGACATGAGGCTTCCTGGTCATCTGATAGAAAGCCCTGAAGATCTCCCACAAGGGATGATTGCCCAGGAAGTAATCCTTGCGCCCCTGTTTGAAGGAGAGCATGGACGGACCGACCGTGCCGGTTCCGATTTTCCGATGATGCACGCAAGTCTTTTCGACAAAGGTGCGTGTCTCCCATCCCGTCATTCGAGCTGTCGTGACGGCCACCCAGTCTATGCCGCCGCCCGCGATCGGCTTGTACCCCCCAATGCTCTCGAAGCATTGCCTTCTGAACATCTGGCAGGCCCCCGAGACATGCTCGATATTCGTGAACCGGTAGTCGTAGTGTTGACCTTTTTCGACGAAAGGAGTCCCTCCCACACCCAGTTTCGGGTTTTCGGCAAACCGGTTCAAAAGATATTCGAAATAGTCGGGCTCGAAGGTGATATCGGCGTCAAGGTTCCCCAGAATATCGTATTCGAGGCCGTTGAGAAGCGCGTATCCGGCGTTGAAGCAAGCGACTTTCGCGGCAAAGCTGCGGTCGCGGTGATCGGGCATGCGGGTGAACCGGATGAACTCGTGCGTTCTTGCATAGTCTTGTACGATGTCGTCCGTTCGGTCGGTGGACCCGTCACTCACGATGACCCATTCCCGCGGAAGAACGGTTTGTGCCGACACCGATCGAATGACCCCCTCGATGTATTTCTCCTCGTTCCGTGCGGGGGTGATCAATGCGTAGGTCATGTTCATGAAACCCTATCCTTGTGAGGCCGCCGGGAATCCTTTCCCGTCGTCACAGGCGAAGGCATCCCCTACAGTCTTGTCAACAAGTAGGAGAGAGCCCTGTACATGGTGGCTTGTCCCCAGTGGATCAGAGGTACTTTGGCCTTGATCCCCAACGGGTACATTCGATAGTAGAAGTGCCCGTCCCGGTCCTGCATGTTGTCTATGGTCCAATTCGCCACTTTGCAGGCCTGGCCGAGGTTTCCGGGATTATCCTCGGCGAAGAAGGCGAGCGTCTCCATCGCCTGGGAAGCACATTGAATGTCCAGCGGATAGGCGCGTTGAGCGTAATATTTCGGGAAGCCGTCATCCTCGATGAACGTTCTGCTGTAGTAGTCGATTCCCCTTTTGAGGTTGTCGGCAAATGTCCGGTCTGCGCTGAACCGGATATACCTTTTAAGGCTGTCCAGATTGTAGCCCGTGTGGAAGTTGTCGATCCAGCGGTACTTCTCGCCCGCTCCATAATACCAGGCCCCATCGGCGCGTTGGTGACCGCACGCATACTCCATCGCCTGGCGCGCCGTTTCGAGCGCCTCCCGGTCGCCCGTGCATCGCGCAGCTCCCGCGAGAAAGGCCGCCCCGATCATATTGGAGTTATGAATTGAGCTTTGTTTGAACGCGACGTAGCTGAGGCACGTACCCAGGGGGGTCTTTTCCCTGGGAAGACTCAGAATCCAGTTCGTGATGCTTTTTATGATTTCAAGGTGCCGTTCCAATCCGAAAAGCTCGTAGGCCTCCAGGAACGCCTGGCCGATGAGCCCGGTCCAGACAATGGTGGATTCATGCTTGGGCATTCTGCCCCCGCGACTCGCGTAATCGAAATGATTCCCCCAGCTGTGATGCGCGTATCTCGGAGATTTGTTGCGGTCGAGCCAGTCCAGGCAAAGAAGCGCCTTTTTCTTGTACTCTTCGGCACCGGTGAGCCTGTATCGTGCCAGATAGCCCCACGCCATGTACCCCCTCCCCTTGGTCGACTCAAGGGGCCTGATGCCCATGAGAGGCCTCAGGTTCACCGGACTCTGCCGCCCAACCTGCTGAAGCATCCTTTCCAGAAGGGTGTTGTTGAACGTCAGGACCCGCAAAAAGGACGACAACCCGTCCGAAGGGTCGTACCCCTTGTAATCATGCGATTCAACCCACTTTTCAACGGCCAGCAGGCTTCTCTCGAATTTCTCTCTCGAAGACACTCCCTCTCTCCTCGTCTGCCCGGTGGGCCGTACCTCGGCGGAAGCCGAGGTCACGACCACATGTCAACGCGCATTATGACTCACATTCTTGCCAACCAGTCTCTCGAGAATCGCCCAGTAATCCGTCCTTTTCCTGTCCCAACGGAATTCGGTGATGAAATTGGAGGCGTTCTCGATCAAACCTTTTCTTGTCTTTTCATTTTTTGCGAGCTCGAGAAACGAAGAAGCGAGATCATCGGTATTTTCCGGGTCAAAAAACTTCACCACGGAGTCATTGAAGTAATACGCGTCGATCCTGGTCCTTGACAGGACGATGGGCACTCCGAGAGCCATGAACTCGAAGGTCTTCGTACTGAAAGCATCTCCCCCGAAAGCGTCGTTCCTCTTGGGAACCACTCCGAGATCGGCGTCGGCCATTATCCGGGCGATTTCATCCAGAGATTTCAGTCCCTTCAGGAACACCTTGTCGTCGAGGCCCAGCTCGGAAATCAGCTTTGCCAGGAAAGGCCGTTGAGGACCGTCTCCATAGATGTAGAATCTTGCGTTGGGGATTTGGTCCGCAACTCTGGAAAAGGCCTTGATGGCAATATCCACACCCTGGTGCCAGTTCAGGGTTCCCGGGTAAATGATCTTGAACTCTCCGGCGCCGTTGAGCTTTTGGCCGCGTGAGTAAAAAAGGGAATTATCCGGGTAGTTGAGCAAAACCGTGCACTTGTCCGGTGTGACGGACCTGGATATGAGTCTCTCGTACCACAAGTGATTCGAGATAATGACATGGTCCGAGAACAGGATGGAAAGCTTTTCCACCCATACGAGGCACCTGAAGACAAGCGAGTGGTTCGTTGCTCCGAACTTGGCGGCGTAGAACTCCGGCACGATGTCATGGATATCCAGAATGACCCTGGTGCCCAGGCATTTTATGAAGAGGGCTGCGAAGACCTCGAAATCCGGCGGCGAATGAACGTGGACCGCATCGTAGGGCAGATCCTTGTGTCTTCGGGTCAGTACAAGGGTGGATCTGACCAGGAACTTCATCACCCTGAAAAGGTATGTGATGCTCTTTTTCTCGTTCAACACCCTTTCCTGAATCCGATAGACATTCACACCGCCGACAACGTCGAAGTCGCTCTCGCCTTTGCGTTTCAACGCAATGACATCGACGGTGTCCCCTCTGTCGCGGAGGCTTTCCGCGTACCTTCTGATCCTGTTGTCGGTCTCGTAGTATGAATATGCAAGCATGCAGACGTTCATAGGTACTCCGGCGAGGTGAGCATTTCGATCGATCGATCGATCGAGCTCCGTCCCTCAAAGAGTTTCGCGGCTCTTCACCGCGGATGGGAAATCTTTTGGATAAGGTCCGGCAACGGTTGCCCCGGGCATTTGTTCCTCGTTGGCGGGCACCCCCCGCCGTCTGAATTCCGGGGTCTTCCTTTTTAAACCTTTTCTTTCCATCCGGCCGGATATCAGCCGCCGGGCGACGGCTACGGTTGTCGAAAAAAGCAGCCCGAGACAATCCGCGTGCCCTGAAGCTCAGGCCAGGTGTTTGTAGAAAAGCTCCCCGCTCAGGCGAATCATGGAAAGGGGCAGCCTGGACATGATTTCCTTCAGATAACCGTGAAGGCGTGATGATTCGTCGAAAACCTCGGATTTGCGATGGTCCGGGATCCTCACGTAGCTCAGCGGCATGCGCCTCGAACCCCATCGATCCTTGTACCGGCACAGTCCGTGGTTGGAAAGGCTGGTCCTCCCGAAGTCAAAGGTGACGCATCCCTCCCGCCGAGCCGTTCGGATTGCCTCCCACATCAACAACTGATTTGCCCTCAGATGTGAAAACCGGTCATCGGAAGCGCCGTACTTGTAATAGGCCTTACGTCCGAACCGGAGGATAACGACTCCGGCGATGACCCTGCGATGATGTTGCGCGAGCAGGACAGTGAGCATTTGCTTCGGCCCGAGCGTGTCATGGAGGCGCCGGAAGAACGCGAAAGGCTGAACGGGCACCCCCTGCCTTCTGCGGGTTATCGCGTGAAGACGATAAAACTCCTTCATCCCGTGCAGATCGCCTTCGACGATTTCGATATCGTTCTTCCCGGCCGATCTCACCGCCCTCTGGACGCAGTTCTTATGAAAGGACCCGAACAACACATCCTCCCGGGGGGAGAGGTCCAGCACATGGCAGCAATACTCGGGTCTGCCCTCGATACCCGGAGGACGGTCGGCATCTGAGAACCGCAGCTCCACAAACTTTGCACCCAGGTCCGATCCGGACCGTGCGACACTGCCGATCAACGCTTCCGCGGCATTGGAGTCCGCGGCGAGCGGATCGCAGCTGTCGGAAAACGGGAAGGCGACAATCCTTTTCCCCGTGAGAGGGCTGTTGACGTAGGCCGCAAGTGCGCCGGAAGCGATCCGGCCTCCAGGTTCGCGCGTGAAGTGGTACATGGGGCGATAGCCGTACGTCCTGGTGATCACCTCCTGCCAGAGGCCGTGGTGGTAGATCGAACCGCACGGGTGCTCCTCGATGAAGGTGTCCCATCCGTCGGGAGGCTGTTCTTTTACTATAATTTTCATTGTCTTCTATCTTGGCTGAGCGGTTCCGAGCGCGGGCCCGGAGTACACGATTCGCCCGGGCGAGGCGCGGGGGCCGGATAGGCGCGGCCGCGTTATCGAGAAACGCCGGGGAAGCGGCACTACCTGTACTTCAAGAACCAATAAACGCGCCTGACGAAATCAAAGAGCGTGATGGCGTCCACATCCACGGAAATCGCCAGCGCGCTCCGGTATCTGCCGGGCCAGCGCCAGAACCGGAGCACCGGGCCGCTCGCCTGCCCGACGACATTCAGGAGCCCGCGATGAGACAGGTCCCGGGGATGAAAACCGTTCAAGACGGACGCAACCATGTAGGGATCCGCGCAGGATTCGACCGGAAACCCTTCCTTCTTCAAACACAGTACGGTTTCCGGGCTGCAATCCTGCGACACGCCGATGACGGGTCTCAAAGGCGCCTGCACGACAAAAGTGCCGTTCCCGTCGTGTTCCGGAAACTCCATCCTCCCGTCGGGATGCTGAAGAACCAGGCAATGATCGTCGGTTATGTTGGTTTCCACCGTGTACTTGCCGCAGTTTTCCACGATGCTGCGGAATTCGAACGCGGCGCGCTTCTTCCACCACTTGCCGATGTCGTCCAGGGAGGCAATCCACACGTTACCATGGCTGCGGGCTCTTTGCAGGAGCTTCTCCAGCGGTTCCGAAACATAGGGAACCCGCTCGGGATGGAAAATGAAATTGAAGAGCTCCCCGTCGCGATGCGCTCCGTCGAGCATGTCCAGCCAGATGTGCGCCAGTTTCGCGCTGTTTTGAATCTTGATCCGATCGATCAACATTTCATCGTCGGGCAGCGACACGGGAATATCGACGCAGCCGCAACGCAGGAAGGGAATCGAGGGTTCTTCCGAATGGCGCTTGCCCGTGTAGAATCCTTCAAGGAGATTACGGGCGCTGTCGCTCCCATTCACGAGACTGCTGCAACTTTCCTCCCTGGAAAGCATGCAGGTATTGCTCACCCACACCAGGTCGCTGTCCACCACGGCTTTGGGGGTATCGTCGTTGAACCGGAGAAAAGGAGCCCTGAAGCCCCCGATCCGTATGCCGAGTCTCCGGAATTCCTCGACTCCCCTCCTGATCTCCTCGGTCTGGTCCCGCCTGCTCAGGAGGGCGTGGTCGATGTGATGGTAGCCATGAAGGCACAGGTCGATCTCGTGCGTCGAAATCAAGTCCACCAGGCACTTGTGATGGTCGAGCAGGTCGGCGGTGATGAAAAATGACGGCTTGCAGCCATACCGGCCGCTGACCTCCACGATCTGCCGCATCGCCTGAATCGACCTCCGGTGGCTCATGCCGAACCTTTCCAGAAGCATAAACATCCGGCCGATCAAATTGATCGCCCCTTTTGATTCGATCAAGTGCCTGAAATAATTCATCGACTTTCGATCCTATGCAGACGGGTGGCGAGCATGGCCGAGGACAACCGGCAATTCCCGATGAGCGCTCCGAGATCATCGCAAGACTCGATCGCGCGCCGGTCGGGCGCACGTGTACCCCCTCACGGTACCGGACGGTCCACGCGCCGCGAGGTGCCTCAGTGATCCGAGAAAAAAGTCCGGATTGCATCGATAACCCTTGCCTGCTGCTCAGCTTGCAGGGTGGGGTACATGGGCAGGGACAGTATCTCTTTGGCGACCTTCTCCGAAACCGGGAAATCCCCCTCCCTGTAACCGATTCCCGCATAAGCCTTTTGAAGATGAAGGGGAACGGGATAGTGCAGCCCGCAAACGATCCCGTTTTCGGAAAGGTACTTGAGCACCTCGTCTCTGAACCGGGTGCGCACGACGTACAGGTGGTAGACCGCGCGGCTCCATGACGGCTCCATGGGCGCGATGAGCCCGTTGGAGGCGGAGAGGAGCCGATTGTAACGGGCGGCGATTTCACGCCGCATGCCGTTGCCCCGGTCGACGGATCTGAGCTTGACCCGCAGAATCCCGGCTTGTATGGCATCCAGACGGCCGTTGTAGCCTTCGACGTCATGGTGATACTTGCGCGCTTGGCCATGATCTCGAATCATGCGGATTTTGGCGGCAATGCCGTCGTCGTCGGTGGTCACCGCCCCGGCTTCCCCGCAAGCCCCGAGGTTTTTTCCCGGATAGAAACTGAATGCCGCCGCGGCCCCCATCGACCCGGCCCTGCACCAGGCGTTCCGTTTCCGGGAAAAGTATTCGGCGCCGTGCGCCTGGCAGGCATCCTCGACCACGATCAGCCGAAACCGGTCCGCCACGTCAAGGATCGCGTCCATGTCCGCCGTCTGGCCATAGAGGTGCACGGGAACCACCGCCTTCACCGGGCGTCCGGTTCTTCGGCTCACGGGGATTCCCGTGCGCGGGTCCGTGTCGCATTTCGTTTCCAGGTACTCGCGGAGCTGCTCCGGGCTCAAGTTGTACGTGGATTCATCGATGTCCACGAAGTCGAAAACCGCCCCTGCCTGGGAAACGGCCTCCGTCGTGGCGATGAACGTGTTGGGCACGGTGAGCACCGTGTCCCCGCTGCCGACGCCCGCGGCCACGAGCGCAAAGCGCAGAGCGTCCGTGCCGCTGCCGACGCCTACGCAATGCCTGGTTCTGCAGAACCCGGCAAAGTCCTCCTCAAAACCCTGCACCATGGGCCCGCCGATGAATCCGGCCGTTTTCAGCGCCTGCCTGAACACGGCCACCAGATCTTCTTCCAGCTCGTGGTGAGGGCTCACCAGATCGAGAAACGGGATCTTCGCATCAGTGTTCATCTTCGATAAGCCTCAGGAATCGGGAAGGATTTCCAGCCGTTATGGCCCCGGGGGGGACGTCCCTGGTGACAACGCTGCCCGCGCCGACGATGGCGTTCTCGCCGATGGTGACGTTGGCCAGGATGGTTGCACCCGAACCGATGGAAGCCCCCCTCTTGACCAGGGTAGACTCCACTTTCCAGTCGCTCTCCGTCTGAAGCCCGCCGTTGGAATTCGTCGCACGCGGATACGTGTCGTTGACGAAGGTCACACCATGACCGATGAACACGTCGTCTTCGATGGTGACTCCCTCGCAGATGAAGCTGTGACTGGAAATCTTGCAGTTGCGCCCGATGCGGGCGTTCTTCTGCACCTCGACAAACGCGCCGATCTTTGTATTGTCGCCGACTTGGCATCCGTACAGATTGATGAATTTGGACAGCTTGACGTCCTTGCCCAGCCGGACGTCATCGGAAATGGACAGAAAGCTCATAGGTGCACCAACTCCCCTCTGTTTTTCAGCGACCTGTCGGCGGCTTCGAGCATTTTCACCACCCGGTAGCCGGCCTCGCCGTCATTGAACGGCGTCTTGTCGTTCATCACGCAATCCACGAAGTAGTCGGTTTCCAGCTTGAGGGCTTCCTTGGTGTCCACCTTGGGTGCCCACATATCCCCCGAACGATAGCTCACGAGGAGGTTGTACACGTTTTCGCTGTTTTCGATCTTGACGCCCTTGTCGTACACCTTGATCTTCTCGTCGGCCTCAAGGTCGTTCCAGACCAGCATCCGCTTCTCGCCACCGACAAGGGTGGTTCTCACCTTGACCGGCGAGAGCCAGTTCACGTTCAAGTGGGCGATGACGTTGTTCTGGAAGTAGATGGTGGTGTAGGCCACGTATTCGTGTTCGCTGAAGTGGTTTTCCCCCGTTGCCACTATGGCTTCCGGGGTTTCCTTGATGACGTGGTCGATGATCGACAGATCGTGGGGCGCCAGGTCCCAGATGACGTTCACATCGTGCTGGAACAGTCCGAGGTTGACCCGCATGGAGTCGTAATAGTAGAGGTTTCCCAGCGTTCCGTCATCGATCAGTTGCTTGATCTTTCTCACCGCACCGGTGAAAAGAAACGTGTGATCGACCATGATTTTGAGGTTTTTCTGGGCTGCCAGTTCTATCAGTTCTTCGGCTTCGTCCGTGGTCGCGGTGAACGGCTTTTCCACGAAGACGTGTTTCCCGTTGCGCAAGACTTCCCTGGCGAGCTCGAAATGCGTCGACACCGGGGTGATCACCGCGATCGCGTCGATATCCGTGGATGCGATGAATTTGTGGCAGTCCGTGGAAAGTTCCACGCCCGGATGCGCCTTCCCCGCGCGTGCCAGTGCATCGGGATTGCCGTCACAAATCCCGGCCAGGCGGCATCCTTCCGTGATGCTGAAATTCCTTGCTATATTCGGTCCCCAGTATCCGTATCCCAAAACACCGAGGCGAATCATATTCCCTCCTTCCACCCGTCCATCCGACGGGCACTCTCGGACCGTGCGAAGGGCCAGGCCGAAAGCCCCCCGACTCCGAACGGTCAGTATGCTCCCCTGCTCCTCAGAACGACCCACGGCGTCAACACGAGCAGCTTGATGTCCAGCCAAAGGGACCATCTTCGCGCATAACGGATGTCCAGACGGACCATCTCGTTGAAGGTGGTCCGGCTTCTGGCGGTCACCTGCCAGAGACCGGTTATTCCCGGCGTCATCTCCATGAGCCGGCGTCGATGCCAGGTGTCGTAGCACTCGAGCTCATAAGGGATCGGAGGCCTTGGTCCCACAAGGGACATTTCACCTTTGAGGACGTTGATGAACTGAGGCAGCTCATCGAGGCTTGTCTTGCGAAGAAATCTCCCGATCGACGTGACCCGGGGATCGTGCTGAATCTTGAAGACCTGCTCCTCCCCACGCGCGCAGTTTTCCGCGGGCCGGTCGCCGGAGCCGATCAGCTGCTTTATGTACTCCCGGTGTATCCCCGGGTCATTGTCCACGAACATCGATCGAAACTTGTACATCATAAAAGGCTTGCCGAACTGCCCGACCCTGCTTTGCCTGAAAAAGACCGGGCCCTTGGAAGTCCATTTGATCAGTGCGGAGAGGGTCAGGAAAAGGGGGGAAAAAAGCGCCAGGGCAAATAGGCTGCCCGCGATGTCAATCCCTCTCTTGACGGCCAGAGCGATCTTTTTGGAAGTGTTCTTCGTCTCGAGGTCCGGATACAGCTTCAGGTCGGAGGAGTACCGCAGATTCGGTTTATCGAACTCTTCCGGGAACAGGTGTATCGTGATGTCGATGTCCTTCACCCTCATGCCGTCCAGGTTGGCGGTGAGGTTTTCACACACCCGGTCGAGGATCTTTCCGGCCGCGACCGCGCTGTCCGATTCACCCAGTTCCGTGAACAGGACTCCGAGAATGTCGTCACCCTTGTACCAACCCACGATGTCGGTCTCCCTGGTGGAAGAAGACAGGGAACAGATGACCTTTTTCCTCGGGTTTTCCCCATTGTAGCCGGAAGGAAGAACGGAAATGTCCAGGAGCATGAGCATGAACGGTCGCTTGGAGCGCTCCGCCCTCTTTCTTTCGAAAGCGAGCATCTCGTTGAAGTGTCCCTCCGGGTAGACACCGGAGGCGGGGTCCGTGACGGCTTCAACGGAGTCCTTCGAACGTTTCGAATGGACGCCGTACCGTCGGCTCAGTTTGTGAAAAAGCGATTCCATTGCTTTGGCTCCTGTTCATTTCAATCGCTTGTAGATGAATTGAGGAATGTGATAACGCCGCTTGTTGAAGGCGATCCCGATAATGTTTCCTCCCATTTTCGCGATCTGCTCCTTGACGTTCTCCACGACGGTCCATCTCGTTTTCTCCGCCTCGACCACCAGCACGACCCCATCGACCCTGGGGACGATGGCCAACGCATCCGGGGACTTGGTCAGGGGCGTGGAATCGATCACCGTGATGTCGAACCGGTGCCTCAGCGTCTCCCAGAAGGTTTCCAACGACTGCGAGTTAAAGATCTCGGGCGTGAAGGTCGACGTGTTGGAAGATTGGCCTATGTACAGATTCGTATCCTCCACCCGGTAGATCGCGCTGTCGATGTCCTGCCCTCGACTGACGCTTTCCTGCCAGCCCTGATTTCGCGAGTGCGGAAAGAACAGGTGGTGACAGGGATTGAACCGGTCGGCATCGAGCAGGAGAACGTTCTTTCGGATTCTGAAGGCCGAGACCAGGGAAAACTCCCGTGCGATGGTGGAAGTTCCCTCGCCGAGGCGGGAACCGATGAATTGAATGATTTTTCTCTCCACTCCCGGAAGGCGCGCCTCGATTGCCTGGTACAGCTTCAGCATCTCTTCTTCCATGCCCGAAAACGGAGTGGGGCGGTGCGCAAACGTCACCGCAATTTCCGAATGCACCTCCGGTCTTTGCCTGGACGCATGTATCAAAGCTTCATAAATCTTTGTCATGGTTTACACCTCCGTGGGTTCCGATGAGCCGGGCAGGCATGCTTTCCGAATGGAAAAGCGTTCTTCAAAGCATGCGGGCATTTGCTGTACGGATTCTCCAGTCGCGACTCGAGCCGTCAACGAACCACTCCCGGCACTGCGGCTTCAGCGCGTTCGGGCGATTGGGTTATCCTGGGCAGGAACAGCTGCCCTCCGGCAAGTATCCGGTCGGCATCGGTAATCTGCGGGTTGTTCTGCCTGATCAACTCGAACAGGTGAGCATTGACGACGCCGTAGGTATCCCTGATTATGGAGCTCAGGGTCTCGCCCCTCTTGATGATGCGCGAAGGAACTTCGATCGCTCGCGCCGGAGCGCTTTCATCCCGGCGGAACACCGATGGGGCCTGGTCCGCCGAAGCCGGTGGATTGCCGGCGGGCTGGTTGACGACGGCACCGGCAACGCCGACCGCTTCTGAATAAGCCTCGGAGCGAACCGGTGGCGGGGTGGGCAGGGTCTGTGCGGACGCGGACTGGTCGGGACGTGGCTGCGGCTCCACAGTCGGTGTGTTCTTCGGAACCTCGACGTTGCCGGTCTGCGGTATTTCAGGTTTCGCCGCGTCGACGGGCACGGGCATCCGGGTCGGCGTGCCGGTGACGGGAGCCGTCCGAGCGACGTCGCTCACAGTCGAGACGGCACGATCCCTGAACACCCGGATCTCCGGAAGAAAACCCTTGACGGGAGCCAGGAGAAGCGCGCTCGCCGCCAACACCAGCAAAGCCGCCAGCGCTATCCCCCATCTAAGCCGAAGCGTCCTTCGCCTGCCTTTGTAATCGGCGATCACTTCTCGAACGATTCTGCGCCCGACGGGCTTTGCCTGATATCCCAGCCCCGCAATCAATGTGTTGTCGCACAAAATGTTGATGACCCGCGGAATCCCTTTTGCCTCGTCTACGATCAGGTCCATCGCCCGCCGAGTAAAAACGCCGTCCCACCGGTCGGTCACCAGGGACAACCGATGCCGAATGTACATGATGCTCTCTTCACGGCTCAGCGGGACAATGTTGGAGCGGATGGCAATCCGCTGATTGAGCTGCCTCAGCTTGTCAAGGCCCAATTTTGCCTGAAATTCCGGCTGACCGATCAGGATCATCTGGATCAGCTTTTCCTTGGACGTTTCCAGATTGGACAGCATGCGCAGGTTTTCCAGGGTCTCGACCGGAACGTTCTGAGCCTCGTCGAGGATGAGAACGACGTTGTTCCCCTGCTTGTATTCTTCGATCAGCGTCTTGTGGAGCTCATTGACCGTCTCGAAAGCATCTTCGGTTTTCGGGACGACCCCCAGTTCCGAGCAGATCACTTTGAGCAGACTTTGGAACGAGAGGTTCGCATTGAAGACATAAATCACTTTCTTCTTGGACGTGTGAGGGAGAGCCTGGCCCTCGAGATAGGACCTCAGGATGGTGGTCTTGCCGACACCGACCTCACCGGTGATCGCCACAAACCCTTTCCTCTGCTCGATCCCGTATATGATGGCCCCCAGAGCTTCCTTATGGGTTGGGCTCAGGAACAGGAACTCCGGGTCCGGAGTAATGTGGAACGGCCCCTTGTTGAATCCGTAATAGCTCAGATACATGATACTGAAGCCCTCCCTATGCTTTGTAGGGAATGGTGGTCAAAACGGGAATGTTCAGACACTGTTCGGTTTTCTGGGGTGAGCTCAACCCCTGGTTGATGAATTCAAGCGAGAATGCCAGCGTGAGCCCCCCGCCGATCCCCAGGAACGCGGCGAGGACGAGGTAGAAGCTCACGCCCTTGGTCGGCCAGATCGGCAATTCGGAAGCCGACGCCTGCTCGATCACGTTGACGCTCGCCATCTTGTCCTGACTCATGTCTTCCGATACGCGGGCTTCCTCAAATCGCTTCTGATACAATTGATACATCTGTTCGTTGGCCGTCAGAGTCCTCTGCAAATCGCGCGCGGTCCTTTCCTGCTGGTCGAATTCCTGGATTCGCTTGTCCGCCAGTGTGAGTTGGGCTTCAAGCTCTTTGCTTCTGACTTCCAGCGAACTGACCTCCGCTTTCGTGCTGATGATTTCCTTCTGCAGATCCTGGTACAGACTGTTCACTGCGGACCGTCCCCTGGCGGCGGCCTGCTTCTGCTTCTCGATGAACCCCTTGACCACCTGGATCTCGCTGCGAACGCTGGTCACAAACACGTTGCCTTCTTTGTACTTCGAGAGAAGCTCCTGTTCTTTCCGCTGGAGCGTCACCAGTTGCATCTCAAGCTCATTTCTGGGATCGTTTTCGGAAGCGACGGGCAGGCTCGCGGCTACGCCTTTGAGCTGGCTCTCCAGAGTGGACAGCTTCTGCCTCAGTTCCTTGACCAGGCTCTGAGTCGTCCTTGCGGTGGTTTCGAGGTTCATTCTCTCCTTGAGCAGCAGGTCGCGCTGTTCGTCAAAGGCGAATACCTGGTGTTGCTGTTTGAACGCCTGCAACTCCCCTTCCGATCGCTTCAACCTCTCCAGGTATTCGGCGACCTTCTTGTCGAGCAGTTGCAGCGGTCTCGAATCGTGCAGGATCTCAACCCGTCGCGCGATGTAGGCGGCGACCAGTGAATTCACCACCTTGGCGGCTGTCCCGGGATCGGCATTCTGGAAAGTGACCGTAATGAGGTTTGAGTTCCTGCCTGCCTGGACATGCAGGTCTCTTTCGAAGAACACCTTGGCATATTCGAGCTGCTTGACCGGCTCATCGGAAAACGCCCTCAGCTTGGGGTAGATGTTTTCAATTCCCAGGCTTTTAAGGAGTCTTTCCTTGAGGTCCGTGCTGGAGAGGATCGCCAATTCGGAATGGAGAATTTCCTGCAGACCGACCCGCACGGGAGTCTGCTCCCCGCTCACCATGGGGCTCTGATACTCCTGGCCGTAACGAAACATCAAGGTGGAGGATGCTTCATATTTTGCCGGCAGAAAGTAATAGACCAGAGGGGTAAGAATAACCGCGAGGCAGAATATGGAGATGATCATGTACTTGTGTTTGAAAAACACGATCAGGAGATCCCTCAGGTTGAAGGGCCGAGGTTTTCCATAAACCCCCGAACCAGCCGTATAAAACGAGACAGCGCGGTTTGACGCGGCCGTCGGTACACCTTGATTTGCAGGGATCGGTTTCTGTGTCATTTCAAAAGTCCCTTCACTACAGGATGGGTATGGCGATGGGTACGGGCGTCATGTTCTTGATGTACTGCTCGACCCAAAGATTGAGGTTTGCAATGGGCGATCTCGGGACGTAGACAATGTCATGGGGTGCCACGAGGAAGTCCTGGGACATGTCCGTCCCGTCGTTTACCTTGTTGATGTCGGCCGTCATCACCACGGGCTTTGTCCCCGAGGCCGCTCGAATGACGACAATCTCATTCGTGCGCGCGGTTTTCGTTACTCCACCGGCCTTCGCGATGGCCTGCCTCAGGGTCATCGGCCCTACGATGTCCTGAAGCCCGGGCGAAGTGACTTCACCATCCACAAACACTTTGTTCCCGCCGAAGTTGCGAACGATGACGGTGAGTTCGCACTTGGCCAGTTCCTGGGAGTATTTCTCCTTGAGCAGGTCGGTCAACTGTTGCGGGGTCAAACCAACCACGGAGACCTCGCCGATCAGCTGCAAAGCGATCCGGCCATCGGGACGAACGATGATCTGCTCGTTCAACTCACTGTTGTAGAAAAACTTGACGTCCAGTTGATCGCCGTAGTTGATCGTGTATTCCTGGGCGGGATAAGGAGCAATGGTCCCGGGTCGACCGACGGGCACCGGGTTCTTGACCACCGGCCCGCAACCTGCGAGCAGGAACAGGACAACTGAGCAAACTTTTACGGAAAACAGTCTCGATTCGGTTGTTTTCATATGAATCTCCATGGAAATTGGCCAATTGCGGGATTGAGTTGACTTCCTCTTCTATATGTAACAAAGCTTTCGACAATCATATTTATCGACCTGAACAACCTTGAAAAATTCAAAAACTGTCAGCATCTATATATTCTTTTGATTCCGATTTCTTTATACATGTGTCAATACCATGCATTTTAACTTGTTCGTTTCTTATTAGATAGAATTCGATTATTAAAAATCGTCGTTACTAACGATAAACGATCTCAAATGCTTAACTAATGAAATTACAAGTCAATTATCGTCTATTATATGCTTTTTAATGAAATTATCCAAATCAATTTTTTGTTCGATGGACAACTCACTGAATTCTACACCACAACGCCTTGTTGCAAGAGAATACCATGAATCCTTATCAATCTGAATGTCGTAAATGACTTGACATTCTATCCGTCTCATATGTGCAAAATGACCATTAGTGGCAAATAATTTTATATATGAAAATCCGACATTCTGAGGTTTTCTTGAAAGATAACGCACTGATATTCCATTTGAACTTATGTCTATTATCTGTCCAATGGTTATTGGTTCATCTTTTTTGATCAATACGGCAAATGAGCCTTCCTTGCCAACGTATCTTTTACTTCTCCTATGTTCTATCATAACTATATTTTCCTCTATAGGAATTATGTTATGGAGCATCAAATGCTCTTAAGCCTTTGGACCAATTCGTTGGCACCGTTTTCAGCAATCTTCGCCTGACCGCTATTGCCGCAGTTCGTCAACAATGCGCACTCCCCTTGCGCCTTCACTCGCTGAGTGTTCGTTGACCCTGTCCATGATCCTTCACGCTTGCACGATTTCGCCTCGAACCAGGCGCTGTCCGCCGCCGAGACTGCCGGCCCCGTCAGGCCGACAACCGCTCCTCCGGCAGGAAGACCCAAAACAACGCGAATGCTTTCATTTCGGAACGAAACGAACATGCGGGTTCGATGAACCAAACAAAGACTTCAAACGCAACCGCCGGTGGGTTTCGGCACGGTTGCCGCCAGGCAGCTCCCGGGGGTTGCCCGAAAGAGGCTATCCGGTATCGAGATCGGTAGGGGGTCGATTCGGCGGTGTCGAGCGATACGGGACGGAAATGATTGCGCGGTGAGCGTTTCGCTGGAAGACGGCTTCCACAAAAAGACTGAGGCTTCTCTGATCGGGCTGTTCGCTCTCGATTGACCGGAGGGTCGGGGAGCCTTGCCGTGGCCTCCGTGAAAACGGAGTCTGTCGGGCTCTCGTCTCGACCACGAGTCCACCGACCGAGTCGCAGAAAAAGGGCTAAAGCTCCGCCAACTAAGTTCCATCTCCCCGGTCCAACCCGGCGAAGGAACTGCCAAAATAACTCGGGGTTCTCGCAATTCTCAAAGATTGAAAGTTTAGCGACTGTGATCCTTATATGACATACAAGAGAGGGGGAAAAGGACTAATCTGTAGGGTAAAAATTGAGTATAAGTTATCCCTAATATCGTATTAATCTACGCTATTTTAATCAGTTAATCTAATTCATTCAAAGTTGTCGAAAGCTGCCGGCACTTGTATTTTTTTCCGAAACGGCCCGGCGCCAAGGCAAGACCCATCCTCTGCCGTACTTTGACAAAAGCGAAGCCGTCCGGGCTTCCTTCGCCGCGGGATGCCCATCCCGCCCCGGCTGTGGCGGATTCGAGCCACGGAAAGCCGAACGAACGGATGGGTTGCAGGGACCGGAAGTTCGCGCTCCATCCGATTGGACGTTGACGGCGTTCCATCGTGCAAGTTATAATTTAGCATGAAATTTGATATGAACGATTTCTTTCTGAATATCAAACAGTTGCTCATCTCCACACAACTTCTCTTTCACTTGCCTTTTCCTTTTTCCACGATGGACATAGGCTTCGGAACGGTGAGAACGGACTGTATGGCGGGCGAACCTGCACGTTCAGGCACCGGGTTTCCGGTCGGCCCGTGCGAGCGGGCGAAGGTTCGGCCGTTTGGTTCTCATACATTTTTGCGTTCAAGAGATGAGTGCATTGGGCGGGAGGGCATAAAGTCCTCCCCTACGTCCGATGGGCACATCGATCCGTAGGGGCTGGGTTTATCCCCGCCCGCGTCAACCTCCCGACGGGCAGGTGTTGTGTCTTCTTGAACGTACCTCCGTATCACGCATCGCTCCGGCATGCGGCTCTTCTTTGTCCGGCAAGCACAAAGCGAGCGCGCCTGCCATCAAGCACATCCTGGGGCATGCGCAGGTGAACACGACTCAAAACATCTCCGGGGATATCGAGGGCGCGAGGGATTTGCTGAATGCAAATCTGGTGGAAGAAAAACCGGATTCCCCAAATGGATTCCTCAAGGAATCAGAAAACCGTGCTGAGTACTGGTAGTCCCAAGGGGACTCGAACCCCTGTCTCCGGCGTGAGAGGCCAGTGTCCTAGGCCACTAGACGATGGGACCGGAAAAGTATGGCTGGGGGACTAGGATTCGAACCTAGGTAGGCAGATCCAGAGTCTGCAGTCCTGCCGCTGGACGATCCCCCAACGGAGAGTGAAATTTATCCAAAGTCCCGCTGCAAGTCAAGCGGAAAGCTCATCCGCAGGCCGGGATGCCTTGCGCTTGTTCTGTCGCGGAAGTTACTCTATAATGAAATTTCAGAGGTTGCCTTTTGTATTCGCTGGAATTCCCGGGATTATCGGGAGCGCAACACCGGCCGCAAGGCCCGTATTCACAACGCAGCGTGGTGCGGCGAGATTCGCCTGTGCCTGCCGTCCCGGCACGGATGCCGGCCGCCCGAAGGGGCGCTGCGAAAAGACGTCCGGCGCACGTATGGCGCGAGAGGAAACCGTGCAAGCTCCGAAATCGGCGAACGCCTCCAGAATCCGCATGATGTTGCCCTCTACAGCCGATGTCCACGGTTTCGACCTCGAACACTATCGTGCACGCATGTCCAAGTTCCTTGACCCGGCAGAAAGCGACAACCGCGTATTTTATGACGCACTGCAGTATGCATACGACCTTCACAAGGGCCAGACGCGTAAATCCGGGGCCCCCTATATCAGTCACCCCTGCTCGGTAGCCGAAATCCTTGCGCGCGAACTGCATTTCCGGGACCCCCATCTGCTCGCCGCCGCCCTGCTTCACGATGTCGTGGAAGATATCCCGGGCATCACCCTCGAAGATATTCTGCGCCGTTTCGGAAGCCGCATCGCGGAACTGGTGGACGGATGCACCAAGTTGACCCGCCACCAACTGGACCGAGCCGCTCTGAAGGATCTGACGCACAGCAAGATTTTTCTCAGCGCCAGCCGCCGCCTCGGAGTCCTCATCATCAAGCTCGTGGATCGCCTTCACAATCTGAGAACGCTTCATTACCTTCCCCAGGCCAAGCGCCAGCGAATCGCACAGGAAACGGTCGAGGTCTATGCCCCCATTGCCGCGCGGTTCAACATCTACCCGCTCAAGCGCGAGCTCTACCACCTTGCGTTATCCTACCTTTATCCGCGCAAAAGCAAGAAGATCCTCCAGCACGTGCGGGAGCTTCGAAGTTCCGCGGAGGTTGTCGACATAGAGAACCGGCTCCGCGAGATCCTCCTGCAAGCCGGGGTCGCCGCGGACATTCGCCCTCGGCCCAAGGGGCTCGGCAGCTACTACAACGCACTGAAACGCACGCTCGACATCGGCAACCCCGAGAACTACTTCGATTTCGCCGTCGTTCTGGCCACCGGCGAAGATTTGAAATGCTACCTGGTCCTGGGAATCATCTGCAAGGACTTCGTGTCCATTCCCCGCAGCTTGAGGGACTTCATCGCCAATCCCAAGATCAACGGCTACCGGAGCCTGCACGTCCGGGTGCATGTGGGAGGACAGAACTACCTGATCAAGATCCGGACTGAAGAGATGGACCTCCAGGCTTCCTACGGCGTGCTCCAGGACTGGACCGCCCAGACTCCGATGAGCGATGACCACTGGGCGGAAATCAGCGACCTGTTGCGCACCATCGGCGAGTACGGCGGGGCGGGAGCGCAGCGAAAAGAGTTGATTCGGCTCTCGGAAGCCGAAGAGATTTTCGTGTACAGTCCCCAGGGCGATATTTACTACTTGCCCAAGGGCAGCGTGGTGCTCGATTTTGCTTACAAGATCCACTCCGAACTGGGGGATCACTGCCAGGGAGCCCTCGTGAACGGCTTGTGGGAACCCCCGACCCGAGTCCTCAAGGATGCCGAAACCGTCGAAATCATCACCTCACCCGACCTGCTCGATGTGGACCCCGATCTCGAACAGCTTTGCAAAACCCCCAGGGCGCGATCCTTTCTGAACCGCCACCTCCAGCACAGAAGGCAGCACTTCGCCCGGGAGATCGGCCGCCAGGTCCTCAGCCAGGAGCTTCGACGTCACGGGTACGGACCTGACGCACTCGACGACGAGACGGTCTCGCTTCTGCTCGAAGTCATCAATCTCAAGGATATTTCCGACCTTTATACACGACTCGGCCAGGATCTCCTGTCCCCGGAACTCGTTCTTTATTACCTCGAGGCGCCGCTGCACGCCAAAGACCGCCACCCCCATCACAGCCCTCATTCTCTGGACGAACGCAACGCCATCCTGGTCTCGGAGCTGGACAAGGCCTTTCACAAATTCGCACGGTGCTGCAACCCTTACCCCGGTCAGGAGAATGTGCTGGCCACGATCAGTGAGCGTGGAACGACCTTCCACCATCCGCGATGCGAAGACCTGAAGAGTCGTCACGGCCTTCAGCCCCAGCATCTGCTCGATGTCTGCTGGGACTTCGACGGTGCCTGGCGTCACGTTCTCGTCTTTCAACTGCACATTCAGCAGCAGAGCATCTCGGATCTGCTGCCCCTCCTGGTTCGCATGCCTTCCACGGTCCGGATCCGGTATATCGAATCCGTCATCGGCAAACACAACGAGCCGACGGTCCGGCTGAGCGTGGCGCTCCACAGCTTCGCCGAAGCCCGGGAGCTGTTTCGGATTCTGCCCGAAGACCGTGTCTCCATCGACGAATACGGCCGCCAGGGAACGTCCGCCAGAGTCCACGCCGAGTGCCCCTATGTTCCGGATCGAGCGCGCTGAAGACCTTCCCTCACGGACGCGCCGTGAATACTGCCCTCGATCCGCGCCATGGCTGGCCTCAAACCGGGATCGGCAGGTGCCCGGCTCCGGCACGCGAACCCCGATTTTATTGCGCGCGGGCCTCTCGCGCATCGGGCGTCGATCCGATTCGTGCCGGGTCACGTCAAGCCGTCAACACCTTTCCGTTATCCCATATCTGTTGCATTTTTAATGGATTTGTTTATTTTGTTCATAACGTCTTCCCGGAGCTGGAGGAAGGTGGTATGTGATGGAGTGGTATGTAAACACGGCCCGGTGCCGATCCGGATCGTTTCGCGAGCGCGACCGTGACGGGTGCCGGCGTGTCGGAGAATCACATCGGTGAGTCATGTGGAAAGGAGACTACATGGAAGTTTTCCGGACAGGTAAGGCTGGGATTGTTTTTCGATCGATTCGGTTGTTTACGTTCTTTGTCGCTCTGCCCTGTTTCCTGCTGTTGTCGCAAAGCATCCCCTCCGCGCACGGAGCCGCTTGGCAGCAGGGCCCTCCTTCGTTTGCCGATCTTGCCGAACAAGTCAAGCATGCGGTTGTCAATATTTCCACCACGCAGGTCTTGAAGGAAAGCCCGATGCAACAGTTCATGGGACCGAACTCTCCCTTCCGCGATTTTTTCGACGACGAGTTCATGAAGCGATTCTTCGGAGAACAACCTCAAGGACAAAGAAAGGGGCACGCTTTGGGTTCCGGGTTCATTATCGACCAGTCCGGTCTGATTCTCACCAACAATCACGTCGTGGAGAAAGCTGACGAAATCAAGATCAAAACACTCAGCGGGAAGGAATACGACGCGAAAGTGGTCGGACGCGACTCCAAGACCGATATCGCCTTGATCAAGGTCACGCCCGACGCCGATTTCCCGAAGCCCGCGCAGCTTGGCAATTCGGACGCCATCCGAGTGGGCGACTGGGTGATGGCGGTGGGAAATCCTTTCGCTCTGGGGCACACCGTGACCGCGGGCATCATCAGCGCCAAGGGCAGGGTCATCGGGGCGGGCCCCTACGATGATTTCCTTCAGACCGATGCGGCGATCAACCCCGGGAACAGCGGCGGCCCCCTCTTCAACATGAACGCTGAAGTGGTCGGCCTCAATACGGCCATTGTAGCCCACGGGCAGGGCATCGGGTTTGCCACCCCCATCAACGTGGCCAAAGACATCCTGGAGCAGCTCAAATCCGGCAAGGTGGTTCGGGGCTGGCTCGGGGTCATGATCCAGGACATCACTCCCGAACTGGCCGAGTCGTTCGGGATCAAGGAGACCAAGGGAGTCATCGTGGCCGACGTGGTGCCGGACGCTCCGGCTGAAGCCGCGGGCATCAAGCGCGGTGACGTCATCACTTCGGTCAACGGGAAAGAAATCGATAATGCCCCCGCGCTCTCCAGGTACATCGGTTTCAGCGCTCCCGGAACCCCGCTCTCGCTGCAGATCATCCGGGACGGCAAACCCATGTCGATCAAGGTGTCCAGCGGAACCATGCCCGACGAAGGCAAGGAAGCCAAAGTCGAAAAGAAGGAAAGCCTCTGGGGCATGGTCGTTCAGAATATCACGCCGGAAATCGCTCAGCGCTTCGGATGGGACGAAAACGAGCGCGGCGTCGTCATCACCGAAGTGAAGCCGGGAAGTCCCGCCGGCGAAGCCCGGTTGCGCCCGGGCGACCTGATCAAGGAAGTCAACCGGCAGAAGATTCAGAACATCAGGGATTACAACCAGGCCGTTCAGAAGCCTCAGCGGGGCCAGAGCATGTTGCTGCTCGTGAAGAGAGGCAAGAATACGTTTTTTGTCTCGCTGAAGTCGACTCAGGAGTAGCATCCGCCGGGTTTGCTTGCCTGAGTTTCCAAAGACATGTACAATCCGCGCGTGGGAAATCGGCGCCATGCGAAGTGCTTGGCGCCGTATCCCTTTTGACGCGTATTTCCGGTACGGAGGCCGGACTTCTTCGGACCATGATTGCAGGACCGACCTTTTTCATCGTCACCGCTTCGCCGGAGGCCGTCCGCAGAGAGAAGGACAAGGCCCGTGCGTTGCGCAGGACTCAATGGTGGCAGAACCAGATTGCCAAGGGCGTATGCCGCTATTGCGGTAAACCGACTCCGCCGAAGGAGCTCACCATGGATCACGTGGTTCCCCTGGTGCGCGAAGGCCGCACCACGCGAGGCAATGTCGTGCCCGCCTGCAAGTCCTGCAACGACAAGAAGAAGTACCTGCTTCCCATCGAATGGGAGGAATATCTTCGGAATCTCGGCCGCCGGCCCGTCCGCGAAGACTAAAACAAGGATTGTGAGATCGAGGAAGAACGGAATGGAACAGTGCAAGGAATGTGATCTGGCCATCTACTGCTATTCGGATTCAAGCACCTGGATTTTTCGTACCAAGCAGGAAATGGAAGAGAAGAAAGCCGCCATTTCGGAATGCCCGGTTCGCGAGCAGGTCGAGCAATTGCGACTGCAGGAAAAGCGAAAATGCTCCGGGGTCGGCGCGGGTTAGTCGTGCCCGTGTCCCGTCTTCGCAGACGGGCCACCGGCACAAATCCGCCCGGATCGGCGGGGATTTCTTTACGTGAACATGTTGACCCGGCAATTCACGGCGTGCTTGAGGTAATCTTCAGCTGTCTGGATCTCGACCCCCTCAAGGAACTCTTCGGGGTCTATTCCCATCATATCCACCGTCATTTTGCATGCCACCAGGTTGACCCCTTCCAGTTGAGCCATTTCCAGCAATTCACAAATACTCGGGATACCCGCCGCCTCGACTTTCTTCTCCATCATCCGGGTCGCCACCATGGCCATCCCCGGCAGGGCCCCCATGGTCCCCGGCGGAATGAACCGGCACCGGTCGCCACCGCCTTTTCGGATCACGTTGATTCCCATGAAGGTGTAGAAAATCGTCGACTCCATCCCCATCCGAGCCGCATTGATTCCCAGGATCAGGGCCGGATAGGCGCCGTCCAGGGTATCCCGGCTGCAGATGAAAGTGCAGGACACCTTTTCGTCGGCGCTCTCTGAAGAGTTTCGGGTTGCGGGTTTGCTTTCTTCTGCCATGATTGACTCCATTCGGGACATTGCCCATTCTTGACCCGTCAGGGCGGCGGCGTTTCACGAAACGCTCGCCGCGCGCGTCATTCCCTTTCCGCCTCGCCCCAACGATCACTGCTGCCGCACGCAATGAATCACTTTCACGACACTGGGGTGCGCCACGCGGTAGTACATGAGGTTGCCGTCCCTGCGCGAGGCAAGAATGCCCTTTGATTTCATGAGGTTCAACTGTTGAGAAGTGTATGGCTGCGCGGTGTTCAGCAGCCGGCTCAGTTCGTTCACGGAGCGTTCGCCCTGCTCCAGGATGTCTATGATCCGCAGCCTCACCGGGTGAGCCACTGTCTTGAGGATTTCAGCCGCTTTCTGCAATTGAGCGGTCTCGACCTGGACAATCTCTTCGAGATCCATGAATCCTCTCTCATTATATGAATATCCGAATATGCGCTTTGTCAAATATATCTTCCCGCCGACGATGTCAAGTATCCTTTTGATCCTTTTTTTCCTATTCCGTACGGCCCCGCCTGCCTCACGGGCCATTTCGACGCGCAACCCACAAGCAATGCCTCCCCGCGGGTCCGGGCGCCGGGTGTTCCTCCCGGCCGTCCGGCCGTGCTCCGGCTATGGCTCGTTTCGATCTTATGGTGTATTATTGAATTGGAAGTGAGTTGAAAGGAGAATAGAACATGGCTGCGAGCGGGCGCTTCGGAAAGTACGGCGATCTGAAGAGGAAGGCGAAACTGAGGGCCAACGTCAAGTTGGATTCGGACCGGGTCAAAATGGCTTTCACCTCTCGCAGAGCGAAAACGCCCGGCCAACACACCACGGGAGGCGGCGGCAAGTAGGGATTATGGAGGCCGAAGACAGTCAGGAAACGAAGAAAAAGAAACCCAATGTGGTCATTCGACCCATGGAGATCGACGATCTTGCCAAGGTGTTTCACCTGGGCGAGAAATTGTTCACTGCAAGAGAAGTACCCAACCTTTATCGTACGTGGGACGAGTACGAGGTGATCGCCCTTTTCCAGGGAGATGCGGAATACTGCCTGGTGGCGGAAATCGAAGAAGAGATGGTCGGCTTTGCCCTGGGAACCACCGTCACCAAGAGCCATTCCGCCTGGCGATACGGATACCTCGTCTGGCTCGGTGTTGTCCCGGCTTATCACGGCATGGGGATTGCCTCCAGGCTTTTCAACCGGTTCCGCGACCTGATGCTGGAATCCGGCGTGCGCATGCTCCTGGTGGATTCGGAGGCGGACAACCTGCCCGCCCTTCGCTTTTTCCGCAAGATGGGCTTCCGCCACCCCCAGCAACACATCTATCTGGCGCTCAATCTCGATCCTCGCCTGCGCCGGATCCGGGAGAAGAAGACCGACGGACGCCAGGACGGCCGGTACAAACTGGATGACGATGACTAGAAATCAGCAACTCATAAAGCCGAAACGGCTCAAGCAGCTTCTGCGTCGACTGGTGAACATCTACTCGCCGTCCGGCAAAGAAGAGGAGATCCTCCATTTTCTGCAGAGCTATCTCCGACGGCACGGCCTTCCCGTGGAACTCCAGGAGGTCGACACGAACCGGCACAACCTCATCGTAATGCCGCCGGACACGGAAGTTCTCCTGGCCTTCGTCGGACACGTGGACACGGTGATGGCCCACGATCTGGACCACTTTGGCTACGAGGAAGACGGAGACCTGGTCTACGGCCTTGGAGCGGCCGACATGAAGGGGGGATGCGCCGCCATGGTGGAAGCCTTCGTTGCGTCGTGGGAGGCGGGTCGTTCCGTTCTTCCCGTGGCGCTCGCCCTGGTGGTCGGGGAGGAGGAAGAAGGAGACGGCGCCCAGAAGCTTGCCAGGGAGTATCATTTCCCCTGGACGGTGATCGGCGAGCCGACCGATCTCCAGCCATGCTTGAGCCACTACGGGTACATCGAAGTCCAGATCACGGCCACCGGCAGGCGCGTTCACGCATCCCTGGCCAACCTCAGCCGCAATCCGGTGGAAACCGTGATGCGTTCCGTGCTGAGAATAGGCGAATACGTGGCGGCTCGCAGACCCGACATGGTCTACAATATACGTGACCTCTCGACCTCACGCTCGGGTTTCGCCGTACCGGATCGCTGCACGGCCTTTCTCGACATCCATCTGCCCCCCTCGGCGCCCATAGGAGAAATCACGGCGGAGATTGAAGAGGTCATGCTTCAACAGGAGCATGACAGCCCGGAACACAGCGAAACCGTGCGCTTTGCCAATATTCACTCAGGATACGAGCTCCCGGAAAAGGGAGCTGTCGTGGAGGCTCTGAAGAAGGTCTATTCGCACAATGCCATCGAGTGGTCCCCGCAGGCGTTTCGGAGCCACTCCGACGCGAATCTTTTTTGGGCCGCGGGAATGAAGCCCCTCCTGCTCGGCCCCGGCGCCCTGGAACAAGCCCACTCCCCCGAAGAATGCATTCCCTTCAATGACGTTCTCGCCGCAGCGAGGCTCTATCACGATCTGCTGACGGCGTTCACATCCTGAAGCCCCCGGGCCCGGGGCATTCGAAGCACACATCGAGGCCGTTTCGATCAGGAAGCCGTCGCGGATGTCTCTTCCCGCTGCCGATCCAGCTCCGGCAAAACCATTTGCCGTTCGCTGTAGATGAATATTCCGCCGCTGAAATGCTCCCTGTGAGCGACGCACACCTCTTCGATCAGGCCTTCCAGCTCGGGGCAGTTCTCGATTCGCACATAGAGCGCGTACCCTTCGGCCGCCAGACTGGGCAGCGGCTCCCTGCTCATCGCCACCAGCAGCGGTCCGCTGTGGATGCTCATCGTCCACCGGAAGGCACGCCTCAAAGGTTCGAGCACATAGGGTTGTGCCGTAAGCGCCGCCTTGATGCGATCAATCAGTCGGCCCGGACTTTTCGGCGGCTGTCTGTAGAATGTGACATCCGCTCGGTGAGACTTCTCCTCGCCATCCACAAAGACGGTGAACGGGTCGCCGCCTTGTTCCCTGGAGCAGCCGGTGACCCCGCTGATCCTTTCATAAAGCTCGTTTGAAACCGCTTCAAGGGGATCCTTCCTGTCCCAGACTATCATGGTAACCGCCTGCTTTTCCATGCCAAGACCTCTTTCAAGGGATTTCACCCGCCGCCTGCAGGGAAACGAGAAATCCCCACCGGCGGCAGGCTGCACTGTGGTACACTAAACGTTGCAGATGACGAATAATCCGGTGCAGTTTATTCCAACTGGAATAATGATGCCACATAATTCCGTGGTGCGCCGTTCAACATGCAGCCGCGCAGCGGTGCCGACGGTTTTGGACAACATCGGAGCAAAGGCGGCGGGACTCGCGGATGGTGACCCTCCGCCACCCCGGGCACGCAACCCGGGCAATCATGAGAGCGGAGGCGGCAGGATTCTCGGATGGTTACTGGCAGTTTCGGTTCTTTCGTCGGATTCCCGCGAACGGCGTTCGCCTGGCTTCTCCTCCCCTTCTGTCTCTGGGCCTGTGGAAGCACGCCGGCGGTCATCCGAGACATCGAGGTTCACCCGCAGGATGCCCTTCACTACCTGGATGGGACCGCATCGGAGGTGTTGATCGACGCCGATCGGCACGCCGCCCTCGACCGGGAATTCGACCGTCGGTATTTTGCCCCCTGGCATCGGCAACAACCGGTCTATTCCCGATCGGAAATGGAAAAGGAGCTTCTGAAGTTTCGAAAAAACCCCGGATTCGGCGAGAACAAGCGAGCGCATGCCCCCGACTGGATCGAATCCATGGCTGCCCGCGCCAATCTTGAACATTACCCCGACGCCGGCTTTGCCGGCGTCACCGTGGTCAACTCCGACCTCCGCGTTCTGCCCACCCACAGACCTCACTTCGACAGCGCCGACGGAGCCGGAACCGGCTATCCCTTCGACAATTTGCAGAACTCCGCCCTTCACGCCAACACACCCGTTTTCGTCAGCCACCGGTCCGCGGATAAAGCGTGGGTCTTCGTCGAATCCCATTCCGGATTCGGGTGGCTCCCCGCCAGGGACGTTGCCCGCGTGGACGAGGCTTTTGTCGCGCAGTGGGAGAACCGTCGGCTCATAACGGTTCTTGAAGACGAGTCTCCCGTCTTTGACGGAAAAGGCATGTTCCTGTTCAGTGCCAACGCCGGTGCGCTGTTCCCCCTCTCCGGCGAGGACCCCGACGCGTACCGGGTCCTCGTCGCCGTACCCGACGAAAACCGCAATGCCGAAATCCGCGGCAGCCGCCTGCTTAAAACCCACGCCCGGGTGAAGCCTCTGCCCTTGACACGCCGCAACATCGCCTCCGTGGCCAACATTTTTCTCAACAAGCCTTACGGGTGGGGCGGAATCTATCAGAACCGCGACTGCTCCTCGACGCTCAAAGACCTCTTCACACCGTTCGGGATCTGGCTCCCGCGCCATTCTTCCGACCAGGCCCTCCACGGGGGATATTACATGGATTTGTGCGGCCTCGGTCCCACGGCGAAAGAACGCGTCATCGTCCGGGACGGTTCGCCTTACCTGAGCCTGCTGTGGCTCAAGGGTCACATCATGCTCTACCTTGGGACCATCCAGGGGCAGCCGCTTGTGCTGCACAACATGTGGGGCGTCAGAACCCGGCGCCTTTTGCAGCGCGAAGGAAGGCTGATCATCGGCCGTGCAGTCATCACAACCCTGCGACCCGGTTCGGAGCTCCGTGAACTGGACCGGTCCGGGGGCGGCCTTCTCGACAAGCTGCAGGGCATGACGCTTCTGATCACCCCTCCCACTCCCGCCAATAAGGAATGACTCCGCCGGATGCCCCTCCCGCCGGCAAGGCTGCTTTCCGAATCCCACACAACTCCGCATCCACCTCGGCAGGACAGGAATCCCGGCAAACACTCCAATCCGGGGCCCGGCCGGTGCGAGGTTTTTGGTTTCACCCGGGAGGTGCGACCACCAAAAGGTCCACTCCAGGGCCTGCGCCAGTGGCGTGAACATTTGCCCATGTTCGACTCGGACGCTGCTCCGGCTTGAACTGCATGGGATGAAATCTTAATTTTTAAAACAGCCAACAATGGCTGGGGGTTGTCAGGTATTGGAGGTTGAATGATGGATAAACGAGATATTTTGTCTCTCAGGAATATGCTGATTGTGAGGCGCAAGGAGATTTTGGACCGCGTCAATCGTCTGGCCGCGGTCTGGAAGGGTGTGGAGCCGGCCATCGAATTGGAGGAGGAGGCCCAGAAGGCGAGCATTACCGAGCCTTATCAGCGGTTGGATGCAAACCGGAAAAAGGAGGTCGAACAGATCGACCTGGCTCTGGGCAAAATCGCCATCGGTGAATACGGAATATGCGAATCCTGCGGGGACGATATTGCCCTCAAACGGCTTGAGGCGATCCCATGGGCCCGGCTTTGCGTGAATTGCGCCCGGGATTTCGAGCAGAGGCACGAGACGCTTCCCGAAACCACGGAGGTCCTGGCGGCCGCCAGACTCCCGGACCTGTACCACGACCTTTCCAACGAACAGATCGTCAAGCTCATCCGCGAGCGGCTGCACCCACTGAAAAACGTGGATGACTCCGATCTGCGGATATACGTACGAAGAGGGGCGGTCAATCTTGAAGGCGTGGTTCCCGGCGAAGCGGAGCACCAAGCCATCCTCCGGACGCTCATGGGGGAAATGGGATTTGCCTCTGTCGTCGATCGCCTGGAAGTTGAAGAAGTCCAGGTGGAACACAACGACGACGCGAATGCGGAGGTCGAGGAGCCCGATGAAACCGAGGTGGAAGAGCTTCTCATCGAGGAAGGCGGAATAGCCGAAGGCCTGTTCGAAGGGCAAGGCGACGATTCACCCTATGCCGACAGCGACGATCGCATGTGAACCCGCGCTTTGCGGGGCTTTCAAGCATGTGCGCGTGCGCGCCGCCAGGCGCCCTGATCACCAGTCCGCCGCCGCCATTCATGGGAAGGTGGGATCCCACGCGCCGGTATGGCGAATCTCCGCGCGATTCGGCCCGGATGCCTCAAGGCACCCCGGAACGCCGCCGTAGAGCGGAACCGAACCGCTGTCAGTAAATTTTCAGCTGCCGGCAGGAACGCACCGAGATACCGAGATGTTCGTACGCCAGGCGCGTGGCGAGGCGCCCGCGCGGCGTTTTGTTCAGAAACCCTTCCTGGATGAGATAGGGTTCGTAGACGTCCTCGAGGGTATCGCGCTCCTCGGACACCGCCGCCGAGAGCGTTTCTATCCCGACGGGACCGCCGTCGTATTTTTCGATGATGGTGCTGAGGATCTTCCGATCCATCCCGTCGAATCCCTTTTCATCCACATCGAGCATTCGGAGCGCGAGGTCCGCCACTTCGCGCGTGATCCTGCCATCCGCGCGGACCTCCGCGTAATCCCTCACCCGGCGAAGCAGCCGGTTGGCGATTCGAGGAGTGCCCCGGGACCGTTTGGCGATTTCCAGCGCGCCCTCCGCGTCGACCCGGATACCGAGGATTCGCGCCGAGCGCGTGACGATGAGCTTCAATTCGTCCACCTTGTAAAATTCCAGCCGAAGGGTAACCCCGAACCGGTCTCGTAACGGCGGAGAAAGCAGCCCGGCGCGGGTCGTTGCGCCCACCAGGGTGAACGGGGGAAGGTCCAGCTTGATGGTACGGGCCGAAGGCCCCTGGCCGATGATGATGTCCAGTTGAAAGTCTTCCATGGCCGGGTAGAGGATTTCCTCGACCACATGATTCAGACGGTGGATTTCGTCGATGAAAAGCACGTCGCCCTGTTCGAGGTTGGTCAGGATGGCCGCGAGATCGCCCGCCCTTTCGATCACCGGGCCCGAAGTGCTGCGCATGTTCACGCCCAGTTCATTGCTGATGACGGTGGCGAGCGACGTCTTCCCCAAACCGGGAAATCCGTGAAAGAGCACGTGATCGAGCGGTTCAGCGCGTTGTCTGGCCGCCTCGATGAATACGGCGAGGTTCTCCTTGACGGTCTGCTGTCCCACGTATTCATCGAGTCGCCTCGGGCGCAGACTGTTTTCGACCGGGAGGTCGTCTTCATGGGGTTTGGGTTCGACGATTCGCTCCGTCATATCGGCACTCTCGTCCGGAACGCCGACCGCGCGCCCGGCTTTTCCCCTCGGGGTTCAACTTTCGACACCGCCTGCATTGTATCGTCTATGCCAGCAATCTCAAAGTTTCTTTGAGCAGTTTTTCCACCGGCGGGTCCGCCCCCAGGGACTTGACCGCCTTTCCCAATGCTTTCTCGGCTTCGGCCGGACGATACCCGAGATTGACCAGGGCCGAGTACGCGTCGCCATAGGACGACTCCGCGGCGGGAGCCGGCTGCTCGGCTTCCCTGCCTTTCTTGACGGACATCTTGTCCCGCAGTTCGAGCAGGATCCGCTCGGCGATCTTCTTCCCCACTCCCGGGATGCTCTTGAGACGAAAACCTTCCTGCTGAAGGATGATCCTGTGCAGGTCATCCGGGGTCAATCCCGACAGGATGTTCACCGCCAGTCGCGGCCCGACCCCATTCACGGTGATCAGCCGCAAGAACATGTCCTTTTCGGCGACGGTCCTGAACCCGTAGAGCTGAATGGCGTCTTCGCGGATATGGGTGTGAATGTTCAGAGCGACCGTATCGCCCGGTCCGGGCAGGTCATAGAACGTGCTCAGCGGGACGTACACGATGTAGCCCACCCCGTGCACGTCGATCACGAGGTAGTCGGGAGCTTTGTGGCGCAGTCTTCCTTCCAGGTGTCCGATCATGATTTGCCCCGGACGATCCAGCGCGTTCGGGAACCGCTCGTGTTGACGTGGCAAACGGCCACCGCGAGTGCATCCGCGGCATTGGGGTCAATGGGTTGGGACAACCGGAACAGGCATCGGACCATCTCCCCCACCTGGTCCTTGCCCGCCTTGCCGTATCCGACCACGGCTTTCTTGACCTCGAGCGCACTGTATTCGTAAATGGGCAGCCCGGCGTTTACTCCCGCCAGAATGGCCGCGCCGCGGGCCTGCCCGAGCCTCAGGGCGCTCTTCACATTCTTGGCGAAGAAAATGTCCTCGATGGCCATGCATTCGGGACCGACTTCAGCGATCACCCGGGTGAGCTGCTCGTAGATGAGCTTGAGCCTTTGCGTGAGCGGCAATTCTCCGGACAGTCGGATTACCCCGTTGGCCACATGAAGGAGGCGGGTCCCCTCCCCCTCCACAATGCCGTACCCGGTGAACCTGGAACCCGGATCAACGCCGATCGTTCTGATCATGATGGTTGGTTTCCGTCCTTGACCGCCCGTGCAACAGGTTCAGGACAATCCTTTTTCCTCATTCCCGCAGCCCGTCGCGAAACCGACGCCCACGGCATGGCATGGAAGTCGTCGTCATTCCCGCCAGGCCGATAATCCTGCAAGTTTCTTCGATCCCGCCCGGGACGCCGTCTCTTCCCGGGTGTGCCCTTCGGGAAGGACTGTTCGCCACGTTCCCGACAGAGGTGAATCATGCGATTCTGTCCAGAATTTCGTCGGGTATGTCGAAATTGGCGTAAGCGTTCTGCACGTCGTCGGAATCCTCGAGACCGTCCATCAGGCGCAGGAGCTGCTGGGCCAGTTTCTCATCCTCGACGCGAACCGTGGTCTGGGGGACCATCGTGATTTCGGCCACCTCGTAGGCGAGCTCCCGGGCATCGAAAGCCGCCTTGACATTGACGAATTCCTCCAGGCTCGTGATCACCTCGAACTGATCGTCCTCGTCCTTCACATCGTCCGCCCCGGCATCCAGGGCGATCTCCATGAGCTCATCTTCCGAGACTTTGTCCTTATTGAAGACGATGCTGCCCTTCTTGCTGAACATCCAGGCAACACACCCCGCCTCCCCCAGGTTGCCGCCGTTGCGGCTGAAAATATGCCGGATATCGCTTGCGGCGCGGTTTCTGTTGTCCGTCATGATATCCACGAGCACTGCGACACCGCCGGGGCCATAGCCTTCGTAATTCATTTCCTCGTAGGCCACCCCTTCGAGCTCGCCGGTCCCCTTCTTGATCGCCCTCTCGATGTTCTCCTTGGGCATGTTCTCAGCCTTCGCGGCAAGGACGGCCGCTCTCAGACGAGGATTGGCATCGACGGCCCCGCCGCCCATCCTTGCCGCGACCATGATTTCCTTGATGATCTTCGTGAAGACCTTGCCCCGCTTGGCATCGGCGGCACCCTTCTTATGCTTGATGGTGCTCCATTTCGAATGTCCCGACATCTAGCCGTCCTCCTGATACCAGCAATCCGTTTATAAAGCCCGTGAAAATCCCTTTCCACCCTACTCGTCAATTGCCATAAACCCGGTGTTCACAACGAAGCATGCGAGCCTTCCTCCCGGACAATGCCGCAGTCCGGGCGAAAGTCCCGCTCCGGGTTCCCGTCCCGTAGCCCCTCCGAGCGGCTTGTACGACACCGCGTCCTACGATTTCCTCAAACGCATGCCAATCACGTAGATTTCCTTGCTCTGTTTTCGCGAGGCGTCGGGTTTGGTCACCTTGACCCATTCGAAATCCCGCTTGACCGCCTGGAGAAGCACGTGGAACTCCGCCCCCTGAAACAGTTTCGCCACAAAATGTCCGCCCGGCCTGAGCGCGGATCGCGCCATTTCCAGGGCGCTCTCGAACAGCAGCGCGGATCGTGCGCTGTCCGCCACGCGAATCCCGGACGTCGAGGGAGCCATGTCGCTCAAAACGACATCGAAAGGCCCATGCTCGACGCTCAGCGACCGGGCGAGCCCGGGATCCGTGACGTCCCCCTGCAGCACCACGACGCCCTCGGGAAAACGGTGCTCAACCCCTTTCAAATCCACGCCGACCACCAGCCCCGACGGACCCACAATCTCCCTTGCGAACTGCATCCAGGAGCCGGGAGCCGCTCCCAGGTCCAAAACTCTGTTGCCGGGTTTGAGGATCTTGTACCGGTCCTGGATTTCTTGCAGCTTATACACCGCCCTCGCAAGATAGTGCTCTTTCTTTGCCTTGTGAAAATAGTGATCCCGCACCGTATAGGACATCGAATAAGCCTTAAAAGTCGTTCATTTTTCCGGAAATCCCGTATAACATAAACGATAGTTTTCTGTAAACAAAGCCCTTCTTTGTCGTTCGTTTCTAACGGACTCGGACTCGGCGCCATCGCCGGAAAGGGGGTTGACCATGGAAAAGATCGTCAAGGGCAGGAAGATTTCTTTAGTGCAGGGGGATCTGACGGAGCTCCGGGTTGACGCGATCGTAAACGCCGCAAACAGGCACCTCGCCCTGGGCGGCGGAGTCGCCGGAGCCATCAGGATGAAAGGGGGACCCGCCATTCAGGAGGAATGCGACGCCATCGGCGGGACAGTGGTCGGCCAGGCGGTGATCACCGGAGGGGGCAACCTGAAAGCCGCTCACGTGATCCACGCCGTGGGCCCCCGCTATGGAGAAGGAGAAGAAGACGAAAAGCTGCGCAATGCGACTCTGAACAGCCTGAAAAGGGCCACCGAGAAAGGCCTCGCATCCATTGCCTTTCCCGCCGTCAGCACCGGCATTTTCGGCTTCCCGAAAGATCGGTGCGCAAAGATCATGCTCGACGCCGCCGTTGCGTTCCTCGACAGGGAAACCACCTCGCTACGGGATGTCATTTTCTGTCTCTGGTCGAAGGAAGACCTGGAAATCTTCGAGAACACCCTTCAATCCATGGGCTGACCCTGGTCCGAAGGTGTTTGCGCGCGCCGTCACTCGAACGGCACGAGACGACTCTCGCGCCGTTCAAGTCTCATTTTCCTTCAACCGCCGAACGGGCGGCAAGTCGTTCCTTGAGCTTCGGGAAACGATCGATATCCGTGTGCGGCAGGAAACAGGCCGCCACGTAGCGATCCATGTATGAAGCGGTCACCGAGAGCTCGAAATTCGTCGTCTTTCTCATCACGTCGACCACATCTTTGCGGATGCGGTTGGTGAGACAGCATATTCTGGCCCCCATCAGCGATCCGTTCCCGATGTAGGTGATCTTGTCGGGATCGATTTCAGGCAGCAAACCGATGCACATGGCCTTCTCGATGTCGAGATGGCTTCCGAATCCGCCGGAAATGATGATGCGATCGAGCTTGTCGATACTCAATCCCACTTCGTCGAGAAGCGTCCGGCATCCGCTGTAAATGGCGCCTTTCGCGCGAATGAGGTGCTCGATATCGGTCTCGGTGATGACGATGTCCCTGTCGATTTGCGTCACGTCTTTCCAGGCCAGGACGTATTCGTAAACTCCATCGACCTGTCGAATGCGGTCCGACTTCAAGTCATGCCTGAATTTGCCGAGGTTGTCGATGATTCCCGCTTCGAAGAGGTTCGCCACGATGTTGATCAGGCCCGAACCGCAAATTCCCTTGGGCCGTACATTCCCGATGGTCAGAATCATTGGTTCGAGCGTGTGCGGGTCGATCAGGAACTCTTCAATGGCGCCCTTTGAGGCAAGCATGCCGAACTGGATGCCCCCGCCTTCAAACGCCGGCCCGGCCGAACAGGCCGCGCAGACGAGCCAGTCCCGGTTGCCGATGACGATCTCGGCATTGGTGCCGATGTCCATGTACATCGTCAATTCGCTCGAGAGATAAAAGCCCGATCCCATTACACCCGCAACGACATCGCCGCCGACGAAACTCGAGATGTTCGAATAGACGAGGGCGGTCGTGTGCCGCGGCAGCTCGATGCCCAAATCCACTGCCCGAACCGGCGGATAGATGGTCGAAGCGGGCACGTAGGGCGAACGCCGGATATGCGTCGGATCGATTTTGAGCAAAATCTGTGTCAGGGTCGTATTGCCGGCCAGGGTAACCGTGGAGATCTCATCGCGCTTGACGCCCGATTTCTTGACGATTTTGCGAATGATCCTGTTGATGGTCTCCATGACGGCTTCCTGGAGCTTCTCCAGACCGCCCGGCTTTTCGGCGGCAATAATCCTTGAAATAATGTCCTCGCCGTAGCCGACCTGGGCGTTGATATCCCCGCGTTCGGCCAGAACATTGCCGGTGATGAGATCGATCAGTTGACCGAAGACCGTGGTCGTCCCGATGTCGACGGCGATGGCAAAGTTCCTGTCGGTGGTGTCCCCCGGCTCGATGTTGATGATGTGTGTCCTCCCACGTTCAAAAACGGGCCGCGCCAGAGTCGCGGTGACCTTAAAGCCCGACTCTCTCAGAATCCCCGGCAGTTTTCGAATGACGGCCAGGCGGACCACCAACCGGTGCTCGCCGTGCTGCTTCCTCAGCGCGCTGATCAGGCGGCTCGTGTCGGCGACATTGTCCCGGGCCGTCGGTTCGGGGAGCTCGATGTACCTTTTTTCCACCGGCGGGATGAAGAGCCCCTGGTTCTTCAGATCCTCGAGATCGATCTGTTGCACCCGGGCGGTGCGCCCGGGAGGCCCGCATCGGGTCAACGCTTCCGCATCGATCTCCGATTCGACGGGAATCCGGACCACCAGATCGCTTCTCACCCGTGAGCGGCAGGCAAGCCTGTACCCCCTGGCAAGCTCATCCTCGCTCAACATCTCCGAGCAACCGCCTTCGACGCGGCCCTCTTCGATTATCACCCGGCACTTGCCGCACTGGCCCTCGCCGCCGCAGGCGGCATTCACATGAACACCCGCTTCCAGGGCGGCACGTATGAGACTCTTGCCGTCGGGATACGTTATTTGCCTGTTGAAAGGCAAGAATCTTACCCGGTGCTTCGTCATCTCCGACTCCTCGCTCCCGCGTTCGAGGGCGGGCAGGACTTCCCGCGCATCGACCCGCTTCTGCGCAGGCTCCCCGGGGAAGATCCGTGCACGACTCACGGAAACCTTACCCCAGGATATATGAAAGAGGCGATTTCAGGCGGTCTCCCAAATCCTCCTCACCTCATCGAGCCAATGGGCCAGGCTCCCATTCAGTATTCGCTCCGCCCGGCGAGCGTCCAGGCGATATTTCTCCGGAATATAGGACAGATCGACTACGTGAATCCCGCTCAACTTGCCGACGAACGGGCAACCTCTCAACTCGGATGGGGACAGCAGGGCCAGGAGCGAGAATACCCGGTTGAGCAGCGGCTTGGAGCGCTTGATCTTGACCCCTTGCAGCGTGTAGTTGTTGCTGAAGAAGCTCACACCCCCCGGGAAGTCCCCGGCAAGCGACGCTTCCGTGCATATCCCATCGCGTTTCAGAAGGAAGAACGGTGCCACGAGTGCCAAGGGCGGTGCCGCGGCCCGAACGTCATCGGATCGCATGAAGACCCGCCTGAGAGCTGCGCACAGCCTTTCCTGCCTTGGATCGAATTCGAAAACCCTCGAGTGCTCCCCCTCGTCGCGCAGGCGCTCCAGAACGGCGTTCCGGATTTCGGGCAAAACGAGCAGAACGGATGCACCCTCAAGGGGTCGACCCCGAGGGTCAAGCGATTCCGGGGCAAGCTCATCGACGCCCTTCACCTGGAGCACCCGAGTGCAGGATACGCCGGCGACGGAACATTCCCGAAGCCGCCCCGCCACTTCACGTGCATGAGCCCCGAAATGGATCTCCAGTTCCTCCAGCTTTTCTTTTTCGACAAACGCCACCTCGGCCGCCTGGAGTATATCGTCCACGGCAACCACTTCCAAAATGTGGCGTGAGTAGTCGAACGGTTCGTGATCGCGCGCCCAGTCTTCAAAGCCGAGTATCTGCAATTCGTCTTTGAGCGCATCCGGAAAGCGTTCGATCCCCCCTTCGCCGAAGAGATTCTCTCTTGGAATGATCACGGTCTTGCAACCCGCGTTGAAAGCCGTTTCAATCTTGAGGGCCAGGGCGCCGACGGCCGAGATCCGCCCCTTGGTGTCGATCTCCCCGGTCATCGCCACGTCTCTTCGTATCTTGCGCCCGGTGAGCAGGGAGGCCAGCGCGAGGGCAATGGCCCCCCCCGCCGACGGACCGTCCTTCCGGGTGGAGCCTCCAAGAAAGTGCAGGTGAACGGGCTTGCCCGCATGTTTGAGATCGATGCCCAATTCCCGCGCATGGTGGAATATCCCCGTGCCGGCGACCTTCCGGCTCTCATCCATGACTTTCTCGATGTTTCCGGTGGCGTGCAGGATGCTCATATACCCGCGCTTCTTCTCCCCGGCGCCGGCTTCCGCGCCCACCTCGGTGGCCTGTATGGGAATAATGGCCCCCACGCCTCTTTCCAGATCGACTCCGAGCGCCAGCATCTCACCGACCGCATCTTCCTGACCGATCTGACGGGGCGGCGTCGGAGCCTTCAGGTATTGCTTTATCTTCTGCCGCGTAACGCTGACCGAGCATTCCGCTCCGGTCAGAATCTCCTTTCGCTGGATGCGCAGGAAAAGAGTCCGGATGATTCTCTCCAGCTCGCGCACGCCGGGTTCATACGTGTAATTCCTGATCAGGTGCCTGAGCAGATCGGTTTCCTCGTCCTTGTCGAAAAAAATCTGCTCTTCATCGATGCGGTATTTCTCCCGGATGCGTTCCATCAGGTGCTTTCTTGCGATGGCAACCTTTTCTTCCACGCTGTAACGGTCGAGGAGCACCACCTCGCAACGGTTCACCAACACGGGCGGGACTGCCTCCAATGTATTGGCGGTCAGGAAAAAATGGCAGTTGGAAAGATCGATGTCGATGGTGGTCTGAGTGTACTTGTCATGGAAGAGGTGATTCTGCTCCGGATCGAGGATCTCGAGCAAGGCCGCGATGGCGAATTTTTCCGTCTTGTCGGCCTCGTCGAGAATGAACATCCCGTTCATGGCTTCCATCTTGATAAGCCCCTGGACTATGGCTCCGGGCTTCGATCCCTCGTAGGTGAACCCGAAGCCCTTCAAGTCCGCCTCGTCCCTCATTCCTCCGAGCGAGATCTTGTGATACGGGACCCCGAGGTTTTGAGCCACCGAAATAGCGAGCGACGTCTTCCCCACTCCGGGAGGACCGACGAGTAGAAACGCGCTGCCGGTCCGCTTCCAGCCGGCGACCTCCGCCTCGGTGAATTGCCGGTACCGCCAAATGAGATTGGTGAAAAAATCGCAGAGGAGCTCCTTCGGAGCCTGGAGTCCATAATGACTTCGATTCAGACCTTCCTCGAACGCCTCGGGAGTAACCTGGATTCTCCGGATTTTCCCCCAGGGGATCGCCAGCAGCGTCTCGATCAACTCGCTGTACTTGGAACCACTGTGACCGACGGCATTGAGCTTATTCTTATCGATGAACTCCATCACTTGGGAGGGAACATCCGGATCGTTGCGGGCATCCTCGATGCGTTCCTTGAGGCTCCTGTCCCTGGATTCGGGAGGCTTCCGCTGCACCGGGCGCCCCCCTTCAGGGGATTGCACGAGCGGGACGGAGGGCCCTTCGTCAAGGTGGGCGACAATCCCCGAATGGAACAGCCCGAGCAGTTCTTCGACAGTCTTGTCCCGGAGAGCCTTTTCAGGCAGTCCCAGTTCCTTGAACAATTCCACCAGTCCCCAGCGGTCCTTGAAGGAATTGAAAACGTCCAGGGCCTCCTTGACGTCCTTTTTGATGAGGAGGTCGAACAGCCTGAGGGCAACCCGCAGGGAATGCGTCCTTTGCAGCATCGAATTTGTCGTGTTGCGGCTGTCGCGGTAAATGTCGTCCAGGACCCTGCTTTTCAGTTCCGTATCCAGCCAGGGGTAAACCTCCAGGAGAAAACCGTCGGGCGCATCGCCCAGATCCGAGGCGAGCTCATTGAGGATCGAATCCACGATCGCAGCGAGCGGCAGTCCCTTTTCCGCCTCGTCCAGGAGCGCCACGTAACGATCCCCCTCGATCCCGTTCATCTCATCCGCCAGCGCGTGCCGCAGCGCCCGGTAGAATGTGGGATCGCCCGCGCGGCGGTCGAGGGCGAAATCGACATCCGACTGAATCACCTCCCGTTCTTTTCTCTCCGGATAGAGCATGTGCTCAACCTGGTGGCGCAGGAAAAGCTCCGTAAACGCAAGCATCTTCTTCTCTTCCAGAGTTCCGTCGCCGAGCCTCGTTTCCAGGTCGCCGGGAATCACGAACGACAGGTAGTCGAAAATGCGCTCGTGAATCTGGAGCCTCCACTCCCGGCCCGACCGGGTCAGCACACTCACGATTCTGATTCTGTTGTTCTCGTCTTCGAGACGAACGATGGACAGATGGTCCATCAATTGGCCGAGCTTGAGGGAATCGGTTCCTTTTCGATTCTTGAAATATGGGATCACCCGCCTGCGCACGATGCCGCCCAGCAACCGGGCGACGTCGGCCGCCCTCTCGGAGCTTGGCAGAGGCAACGTGCTCAAAATGCGATAGTCAAACTCCATAGGAAACATGCCATCCCCCTCGTCTGACCACGGGATTGCCCTGACGTTCGAATCGAAAAACCGGTTCATCGATCACCCGGCCGCATCCACGCGCGATCGTGTCGAGCCCCGCCGCCGCCCGCGTCGGACGATCGAAGGCGACGGCTCGGCGGGTCTGCGGTTGCTTCAGCCGGAGGAACCCTTGGTACCCGGCTGCCGGTTTGCACGGAGGATCGCCCGCGCCGCCACGACACCGCTGACGGAAGCCTGGATGAGCCCACGAGTGATGCCGGCGCCATCGCCGACGGCGAACAGGTTCCGGACGGGAGTCTCCAGATCGGCCGTGAGCTTGAGACGGTGTGAATAGAACTTCACCTCCACGCCGTAAAGCAAGGTGTGCCGGCTGTTGATCCCCGGTGCCATCACGTCCATCGCCTCGATCATCTCGAGGATGTCTCGGAGGTGGCGGTACGGCAGAGCGAAACTCAGGTCTCCGGGAGTCGCCGCGCGAAGGGTCGGTCGGGTCAGGCAGCGCTCCAGCCGGGCCGTAGTGGATCGGCGGCCGGCCTGCAGATCCCCCAGCCGCTGCACGATCACCCCGTGTCCCAGTAGATTGGCCAGGCAGGCGATGTTCCGCCCGTAGCTGATGGGATCATTGAACGGTTCGGTGAAAAAAGAGCTCACCAGAATGGCAAAGTTGCTGTTCTCGGTCTTGCGCGATGCGTAACTGTGTCCATTGACCGTTGCGAGGCCGTCCAGTTCCTCTACCACGACCTCTCCGTGAGGGTTCATGCAAAAGGTTCGCACCTTGTCGTCGAAAGTGTGCGAATAGTGAATCAACTTGGCCTCATAGGCGGCTTCGGTGAGCGGGGCCAGGACCTCCGCGGGCACCTCGACACGCACGCCGATGTCGACCGGGCTCGGCACGGACGGGATCCCCAGTCGCCGGGCCTCCTCGCGGACCCAGACAGCACCTGCCCTGCCCGGCGCCGCCACTACGTGACGCGCCGACACGAACGTTCCATCCTCCAGCGTCAATCCCGTAACGGTCGAATTCTCAACAAGGATGTTTTCCGCACGGCACAAAGTACGAATCTCAACGCGCTCCGCGAGGCGCTCGCGCAGATTCCGCAACACGAGCCGGCAGTTGTCCGTGCCGATGTGGCGCAGGCGGGTGGGAATATAGGTGAGAGCGGCGTGGCGGGCGCGAGTTTTCAACTGATCAATCGCATCGTAGTCGTCTCCAAAGGACCCCGGAGGCGCACCGAGGGCCTGGTAGATTCGGTCCACCTGCTCCACCAAAGCGTTCAGATCGTCCGCGGGCAGCAATTCCCCCAGGAGTCCCCCCACATCCGGGGAAAGAATGAGCTTGCCGTCGCTGAAGGCTCCCGCTCCTCCCCAACCTCGCAGGAGCCCCCCGGGCCCGTCTCTTCGGCGCTCTTCCAGACCCGGCCCTTGCTCCACCAGGAGGATCGGAGACACGCCCGCATCCGCCAGGTGAAGAGCCGCAAACAACCCGGCCGGTCCCGCTCCGATCACCGCCACCTCGTAGTCCATAACCTGTCCCTTTCGGCAAGGTATTGCACGCTTGCGCGCTCCCATGTTCTCACCCGGACGGGATATGGGTTTCCCGGCATCGAATCAGGGGATTGGCCCGGGCAGGAACTGCAGGAAACAAACGAGCCGGGATGATCCGTCGACGGCCCCGCGCGGCGTCCGACCATATCCAGCCCGATGGAACACAGCCTCATGCTTCGGTCATTCTACAGGCAATCCGCTAATCCTCAAAGGGCAAACCCACCGGTGAGCGGCGCGGAAAACGTGCTCGCGCGCGAAACCGTCGAATCCCCCCTTGACACCTCGTCTCGTCCCAGGCCGCGGAGGGTTCCCGACGCATCGATGTGGTCCCGGAAATACGCTCTCGCCGTTTGCCGATCTTGCTGATAGAATCGCCGGGGAGGTGCGGTTTCCATTACTTTTTCGCCGCGAAACCGGGACTGGCGGCATCGACCTTTGCAGGACCCTTTCATGCCCGAAAAGTGGATCAAGACCCATTGTGCCCGATTCGACCACGGAGGCTGCGGCCTCGAGGTGCTGGTCAAAGACGGAAAGCTCGTGAAAATCAGGGCCGACAAGACCGATGCTTACAGCGAGGGGTACTGTTGCCCGAAAGGCCTTGCGGGAATCGACCGCGCCTGCCATCCCGCACGCCTCAGGCAGCCCCTGCTGCGCCGTGGCGCCAGGGGCGAGGGCGAGTGGGAAGCCATCCCGTGGGAGCGGGCACTGGACATTCTCGTTTCCGAATTCCGGAGCGCCATGGCCGGCGGCGGGCCCGAGTCGGTTGCCTTTTGCCAGGGGGCGCCGCGAGGGCTCGAATTTTTCATCCTGTTGCGGCTCGCCAACCTGTTGAATTGTCCCAATGTGGGTGCCGCTCAACACGTGTGTCACATGCCGCGCGAACAGATGGCGGCGGTGACCTGCGGGTTTTTCCCCGTCCCGGATTACGACGCCCCCACTCGCTGTATCCTTTTGTGGGGCAGCGATCCGCAACGAACCAACGAGGAAGGGATCCTCGGCGTCCGTTTTCAGAAGGCGCTCAAGCAGGGGGCGGGACTCATCGTCGTGGATCCGCTCAAGAGCGGGCCTGCCCGGACGGCCGACTTGTGGTTGCAGATCCGCCCGGGGACCGACGACTTGCTCGCCGTGGGTCTCCTTCACGTCATTGTCGAGGAGGGCCTCTTCGACCGGCCTTTCGTGGAGCGATGGACGACGGGTTTCGCGGAATTGAGAGCCGCGGTACGGCCCTTCGATCCGGCGACGGTTTCGCTCGGCACGGGCATTCCGGCGGAAAGGATCACCTCCGCGGCCCGGCTTTATGCGAATTCGCGTCCGGCCATGATCCACTGGGGAAATGCCGTCGAGCATTCCGCGAACAGCTCCCAGACCTGCCGGAGCCTCGTGCTCCTGATGGCCTTGACCGGCAATCTCGAGGCCCCGGGGGGGAACGTGAAAGCCGAAGCCCCCAATGTCATGCGTCCTGCCGAGTTGATCTGCCTGAAGCAGTTTCCGGGAAGGATCGATAAGCTTCCGAACCGCACTTGGGGGCTTATTCCGAGACTCCTGACCGTCCCCAACTGGATCCTGTTCCACAGCATCCTCGATGCGTCACCCTATGCCGTGAAATGCCTCTACGTGCAGGCGACCAACCCGCTCATTTCCTGTTCGGAGGCCGACAAGGTTCTCCAGGCACTCCTGAAGCTCGATTTTCTGGCCGTGGCGGACATTTTCATGACGCCGACGGCGGCATTCGCGGACCTGGTCCTGCCGGCCGCAACTCACCTCGAGTACAACGACATCGGCCACTACGGCCTCCCGCACGGCCATGTCTTCGCCCGTCCCAAGGCGGTCGACCCGCCGGGTGATGCCTGGCCGGACATCAGGATCCTGAATGAATGGGGAAAGCGCATGGGGTTCGGCTCGCGATTCTGGGACACGGAGGACCGGATCCTGGAGGCGGTGCTTGAGCCTTCCGGGTTGGCCTACGGGGATTTCGCCGCAAAGGGATTGTTGAGCGGCCCTCGAACCCACTATTCATACCGGGAAAAAGGGTTTGCGACACCATCCGGAAAAGTCGAGCTCCATTCCAGCCTGCTCGAAGAGTGGGGGTATTCTCCGGTACCCACCGTTGGGGCACATGCAGGAACGGACGAGCGGTTTCCATTTCTGCTCACCAGCAGGAAACCAAGGTATTTCTTTCATTCCGCGTACAGGCAGATCGAGAGCTTGAGGGAGAGAACGCCCCGTCCCACGGTCATGATCCATCCCGACACCGCGTCCCGCCTGGGAATTGCCGCGGGGACGCCGGTCAGGATATCCACGGTGTCGGGATCGGTGACGCAATTTGCCGAGCTCACACCGGACATCGACCCGGAGGCGATCTTCGCGGACTTCGGCTGGTGGTTTCCGGAAAGAGCGGATGAAATGTTTGCGTGGAAGGAATCGAACCTCAACCAACTGACCGGTTCGGGAGGTCCGACCGACCCCATAATGGGCACGGTACAGCTGCGCGCGATCCCGTGCAGCATCGAAAAAGCGGAATCCGTGCCCGCCATGAAATCACGAACCCCTTGAAACCCCGGATGGGGAGACGCTCATCGCCTCAGCCGACGGAGTCGTTATACCGTGAAAGAAAAGGCCGAACGCCCGGAAATCTTCGCCGAAGGGCTCACGCGTATCTACCGTCTCGGAATGGGCGAGGTGATCGGAATTCGCGGCATCGATCTCGAAATCCCGAAGGGTGAACTGGTTGTGCTCAAGGGCGACAGCGGCTCAGGCAAGAGCACCCTGCTCGCCTTGCTTGCGGGTCTGGACCAGCCCACCGGGGGCAGCCTGTCCGTTGCCGGCCATGATCTGAGCTCGGCCTCCCAGGCGCAGCTCACGGCATTCCGCAGGCAGGTCGTCGGCATGGTCTTCCAGTCCTTCAACCTTCTCCCCACGCTCACCGTCATCGAGAACGTCTGTCTCCCGGCCCTGTTGGCCGGCAAACCCCACGCCCGCACGCGATCCGAAGCCGAAGAGCTGCTGAGCTGGCTGGGAATGGAATCGCGGCATGAGCACCGTCCCTCCCAACTGTCGGGCGGGGAGATGCAAAGAACGGCCATCGCCCGAGCGCTGATCAACAGTCCCGAGATCATCCTCGCGGACGAACCGACGGGAAACCTGGACAGCAACAACGGCGAAATCGTCATGCAACTGCTGGCTGAGCTCAATCGCCGCCTTCGCCGCACCGTTATCGTGGCGACTCACAGCACGCTCGCCGATCCCTTCGCCACCGTCCTGCTGCGGCTCAAAGACGGCGCCGTCACCGAGACGTCATGGATCAAGTAGCCCTTTTTTTCCGGTTGTGGGTCCGGTTCAGCTTTCGCCACCTGCTTGCCCATCCGTGGCGCACGCTTGCAGTGTTGTTCGGGATCGGCCTCGGAGCGGCGGTTTTCACCAGCGTCAGGCTGGCTTCGGACGCTTCGATCGGGTCCTTCAAGGTCAGCGTCGAAGCCCTTTCCGGCAAAGCCCAATGGACGCTGGCATGTCCGGGGGGGCGGGTACCGGAGGGGATCGTGGCGGATTTGATGCGCTATCCTGCCGTGCAGACCGCATCGCCCTTCCTGTCCACCTATGTTCATCCTGCCGGAAAAGCGGCCGAAGCCTTTCTTTTGATCGGCATCGATCCCATACTGGATCGTCCGCTGCGCGCATGGCGGACCGGGGCCGCCGATTCTCCCGAACGGTCGCTCCCCTGGCTGAAACTGATGACCGAGCCCAACACCATCCTGTTGGGAGAAGCGGTTCTGCAATCCCCGGGACCGGGCTCAGGCGACGGCATCGAGCTGGCCGGACCGCGGGGCGTGAAACGTCTCACCGTCATTGGCACGCTCACCTCCGAAGGGCTCGGCATGGTGGAGGGAGGGCGCGTCGCCATCGCCGATATCGCGACATTCCAGGAATTCACGGGCCTGGCGGGTTTCGTGGATCGAATCGATCTCCTCTTCAAACCCGGGGCCACGGACAAAGACGTGGACGCCGTCAGGGCAAACCTTCCGCGGGGTGCCGTGCTCGAACGCCCATCGGAATCGGCCGAGAGCGGAGAGGGAATGATACGGGCCTACCAGCTCAATCTTTCCGTGCTCAGTTTCGTTTCGCTCTTCGTGGGCATGTTCCTGGTCTACAGCCTCATTTCCCTCCACGCCACGGCACGACGCCATGAAGTGGCGATCCTGCGATCGATCGGCTCCTCGTCGCGCATGGTTTTTCTGCTCTTCTTTTCCGAAGGGCTTTTCTTCGGCATCGCGGGGTGGCTGATCGCCATTCCGCTGAGCTCGTTCATGGTCCGCCACCTGCTGGGGGGAATCAGCTCCACCATCTCCAGCCTCTTCGTCCGTATACAGGTCCAGGATCTGATGCTCAACCCATGGGAGGTCGTGCTTTCCTTCGCGCTCACCGTCCTGGTCGCCCTTACGGCCGCACTCCAGCCGGCCTGCTCCGTCATGGCCGTTCCTCCGCGGGATGCGCTCGCCGCGCGTGACGCCGTCGCCCCGCAACGCACTTCGCCGGGCCGGACGGGACTCCTGGGCCTTTTTCTCGCGGCGGTCTCGTGGCCGGTCTCCCAGCACCAGGGGGTATCGGGCGTTCCCGTGGCCGGCTATCTCGGCACATTTCTTCTGTTCTGCGGCTTCTCGCTCACCTCCCCGTTCATCCTTCGGCTGATCGGTTCGCACCTTCCACCCGTCTTGAGACGCCTGGGCGGAGAACCCGCCTTTCTTGCCGGGCGGTTCATCCGCGACTCGGGAACGCGGATCGCCATTTCCGTGGGAGCGCTGATCACGGCCATCGCCCTGTTCGTTTCGCTGGCCATCATGATTCACAGTTTTCGAAACACCGTGCAGATCTGGGTCGACCAGAGCATCCGAGGCGACCTGTATCTTCGCTCCGCCATGGCCGACATCAACCGGTACCGCAACCACCTTCCCGGCGAAGTCACGGACCGGTTCCGTCTGCTGCCCGGTGACGCCGATGTGCTCCCCTACCGGAGAATCTACCTCCGGCTCGGGACCGTACCCTACCAATTCGAAGCGCTGGATTTGCGCATATTCTTCCGTCACGCCAACCTGCTGTTGCTGGACGCCCGCCTCGACGAAATCGCTCCCGCGCTCCTTGACGGAAAGGGCGTCGTGGTTTCCGAGGTGTTCGCAAGCCGGACGGGCTTGAACTCGGGAAAACGCTTTCGGGCCAACATCGAAGGGTACGACTTCGATCTGCCGGTATTGGGCGTTTTCCGTGACTACAGAACCCAGGGAGGAGGCGTGATCTACTATCCGTTCGAGCATTTCGCGGATCGAACCGGAGACCCGTCCTGGAGTGGGGCGAGCGTCTATCTCCAGGGATCGGAGACCGCCCGTGAGGAAAAAGCCGCTCAACTGCGCACCAGGCTCCTGAGCGATTTCCCACCGGAGCGATACGCGCTCCAGATGACTCTGGGCAGCGAACTGAGGCGGGCGATTCTGCGCATCTTCGACGAAACTTTCGCCGTCACCTCCGTCCTTCTCCTGATCGCCCTGATCGTCGCCGCCCTCGGAATGACCACCACCCTCACGGTCCTAGTCCTGGAGCGCACTCGCCAGATACACACCATAACCGCCACGGGGGCCGGTCACGGACAGATCCGCGCGATGATCTTCTGGGAAGCCCTGCTCATGACGCTGGTGGGTGAAGTCGTCGGGGTCGGCTGCGGTTTCGCACTGTCACATATCCTGATTTTCGTGATCAACCGACAGTCTTTCGGCTGGACATTCCTCTACGGCGTGGACTGGTTCGCCCTGGCCATGTCGTTGCCGCTGATTCTCGCCGCCTCCCTGCTGTCGGCAATTCCGGCCGCTCAGCTCGTTTTCAGGCAATCGCCGGCCCTGGTGCTCAGAGAGCATTGACGGCAACACTCTTTCGATCGATTCGGATGCCGGCCCCAGACGGACTTCCGATACCGGGCCAATCCGAAGCGGAGGATCACACTCAGTGAACATTATTCGGACACTCGTTCCCGTGTGTGTTTTGTTGCTTTGGCTGTGCCTCCCGGGCACATCCGCAACAGCGCCGGGCGAATCGTATCCGGCCGTGAGCGGGCCGTGTCTTCTCCGGTTTCCGGACGACCACGGAGCGCATCCCGACTTCCAAACGGAATGGTGGTATTACACGGGAAATCTCCGATCGTCCGACGGAAAACCGTTCGGCTTTCAACTGACCTTTTTCCGCAGACGATTGATACCGCCGGGACATGAGCGCACCCTGGCGGAACCGGCCTCGAAATGGCGCACCTCCCAGGTCTATCTCGCGCACGCGGCCATCTCGGATATCACCGGCAAGCGATTCCGCCATGCGGAACGCATGTCCCGGGGGACTCTCGGCTTCGCCGGAACCCTCGACAGTCCCGGGACGACAACCGTCTTTCTCGGCAACTGGTCGGCCGAACTGGGGGCTGAAACGCACCGCCTGAGAGCGGACACCGGAGAGTTTTCCATCGACCTCGACCTTCGTCCCGGAAAACCCCCCGTTCTCCACGGTCAATCCGGATACAGCCGCAAGGGCCGCAGGCCGGAAAGCGCCAGCTGCTATTATTCGCTCACCAGGCTGGAGGCGGAAGGCAGCATCGGCCTGGAGGGCAAAAACGTCTCCGTGCAGGGAACGGCATGGATGGACCACGAGTTCTCATCGGCCGCTCTGGAATCGGACCTCGAGGGGTGGGACTGGTTCAGCCTCCAGCTATCGGACGGCACCGAACTGATGATCTATCTCTTGCGGGAAAAGGGCGGCCCGGTCAGCGCCGCATCGAGCGGCACGCTCGTCGAACGTTCGGGGAGCACCATTCACATCGAAAGCACGGACATGGAAGCACAGGTCACGGACTATTGGACCAGTCCCGACACCGGCGCGCGTTATCCGCAGAAATGGAGCTTCCGAATCCGGTCTCCTGACATGGAATTCACCGTCGTTTCCAATCTGCCGAACCAGGAGATGCGCACCCCGGGGACCACCGGTGTGACCTACTGGGAAGGAAGCATCACCGCGCGCGGCAGACGTGCCGGAACATCATTCGAAGCACGAGGCTACATGGAGCTCACCGGCTACGATAAACCCATGGCCGGCGTCTTCTGATACGGAGGCGCGTTCACCTGCGGCGTCCCGCGCTGGAGGCGAGCGGACTCTCCCCCGGTTCGCTCATTCGGTGCCGTCGAGGAGCCCCCTGATCCTTTGCATGAGGACCTCCGAGGTGAAAGGCTTCTGGAGGATAGCCCGGGTTGCATCCGATAATTCCCTTCGAACAGTGGGGTCGTCGGCGTACCCTGTCATATAGAGCACCGTGGTTTCCGGGCGGGACGCCGCGAGCTTTTGCGCGAGTTGGTGCCCGTTCATGCCCGGCATGACGACATCGGTGACCAGCAGATGAATCGGACCCGCATGTCCGGCCGCAACCGTCAAAGCCGATTCCCCGTCCGCGGCCTCCAGGACGGTGTAGCCGTGCCTGCGCAGGGTCTGGCCGATCATCGTCTTCAACAGCGCTTCATCTTCCACGAGCAATATGGTTTCCGATCCTCTCGGATAGGCATCGGCTCCCGCGCTGGGGTACCGCTCGGCTTCGGCAACCTCCTCCACCCTGGGCAGATAGATGCTGAAGGTCGTTCCGCACCGCGGTCGGCTCCGCACGGAGATATGGCCGGAGCTTTGTTTGATGATGCCGTAGACCGTCGCCAGTCCCAGGCCGGTGCCTCTCCCCTTTTCCTTGGTGGTGAAAAACGGTTCGAAAATTCGACGCAGCGTGTCCTTGTCGATGCCCGCTCCGTTGTCGGCCACCTCGAGAAGCACGTAGGGCCCCGCGACAGCCTCCACCTGTTCGCGCGCGAAAGAGTCATCCAGGGTGACATTGGCCGTTTGGATCGTCAGCCTGCCGCCATCCGGCATCGCATCGCGCGCGTTCACGGCAAGGTTCAGGATGACCTGCTCGAGCTGGCTCGGGTCGATTCTCACCGGCCAGAGATCGGGCTCGAGCGTGGATTCCAGCTGGATATCCTCGCCGATCAGGCGCCGGAGCATTTTCTCGGTCTCCGAGATGATCGTGTTGAGATTCATCACTCTTGGATCGAGAATCTGCTTGCGGCTGAAGGCCAGCAACTGCCGGACCAGCGTTGCGGCACGCAACCCCGCGTTCTTGATGTGCTCGATGTTGTCGTATAGAGGGCTCTCCTTGTGGATGGTCGTCAAGCAGAGCTCGGAATAGCCCATGATCACGCCCAGCAGGTTATTGAAATCGTGGGCGACACCGCCCGCCAGCAGGCCGATGGCTTCCATTTTCTGGGCCTGCCGGTACTGTTCTTCCAGGAGCTTCTGGTGCGTGATGTCGTTTCCAATGGAGAGGATTTCCACGAGCCGGCCGTCCTGATCATAGATTCCCTTGTTGGCCCACGCGACCCAGACCCGCTCGCCGTTCTTGCGGATGTTCTCGTATTCATTGTTGGGAAAACGATCCGGATCGCGCAGAATATCCCGAATCATCAGCGTCAGATCACGTCCCAGAGAATCCTTTTCGGGAACGATGGCGTCCAGGATGTTCTTCCCCAGGATTTCGTCGTCCGAGTAGCCGTAAAACGTCTGGGCAAACTCGTTGAGAAACGTAACGCGCCCTTTGGTATCCATCCGCAATATGATGCTGTTCGCGCTCTGGACCAATTCCCGGTACCGTTTTTCGCTCATGACGAGCGCGTCCCTTGCCAGCCGCAGTTCCGTGATGTCGGTCGTCACCGACAGCAGGCAGCGCTCCCCCTTGAACGTCACGATATCGGACGAAATCAGGCCTATGAAGGTTTCTCCCGATTTTTTCCGAAACTTGATTTCCATGTTCCGGACCGAACCCGTGTCCGAAAGGGCCTGTATCATGCGCCAGCGGTCTTGCGGATCATCCCATATGTCCAATTCAAACGAGGTCTTGCCGATGACTTCATCGTGCCCGTAACCGAACGTTTTGCAGAAGGTTTCGTTAACCTCGACATAGCGCGATTCATCCTCCGAGCTGACGGCGATAATGTGAGGGGTCAACAGGAAAGCCTTCGAAAACTTCTCCTCGCTCTCTTTCAACGCCCTTTCCGTCATCTTCCGTTCGGTGATGTCGATGAGCGAGGCGACGCTCCTGCCGGTCCCCGGAATCAGGCCGACCGTGACGTTGACGTCCCTGAGGTTCCCGTGTCGATCCACGAACTTGAATTCATATTGCTCGGGGGCAAGACTCGACGCAATCTGTCTCAGGCGGTGGTATTCCCGCATTCTTTCGAGGTCTCCGCCCGCCACGAATTCGGCCCAATTTATCTTGCCCTCCACCTCCTCCCGAGAGTACCCGGAGAGGATTTCGAATCTCCTGTTTGCGAGCAGAATCACGGTGTCCTCGAGAATCACCGTAGCCGTCCCGGTGTTCTCGAAAATTGCGCGATATCGGTCTTCCGACTCTCTCAGCCGCTCCTCCGCCCGCTTCCTCTGACGCTCCTGTTCCATGGCCCCCAGGGCGAACGAAAGGTCAACCCCGATCTCCTCGATGAGCTTGAACTCTTCCGCATCGAAGAAATGAGGTTCCGCCGAGTAGATGTTGAGCGCCCCGATGACCGTGCCGCGGACCTGGATGGGAATCGCCGCGGACGAGCGGAAGCCGTGCGCAAGGGCTTTGTCCCTCCACGGACGCATCACGGGATCGTGCTTGATGTCGTTGGACACAAAACACCGGACTTCGCGAACGCAGGTCGCCGTGGGACCGTACATTTCGGGTTCCCGGTCGAGGAATATCCTGAGACCCGTCAGATAACCCGCGGCTTCTCCACTGGAGTGAACCGGCCGCACCATTCCTTTCTCGCGGTCGACCAGCCCGATCCATGCCAGGCTGAATTTTCCGTGTTCCACGGCTATTCGGCACACCTCGGCAAACAGCCGGTCCATGTCTTTTTCGCGGACGATCGCCAGGTTGATCTGGCTCAGAAGCGCATACAGGCGGTTGAGGTAGATGATTTTCTCTTCGGCCTGCCTGCGTTCGGTCACGTCCCGCACGGTGGCCCAGTACACGAGCTCGTCGCCGACCTGCACCAGGCGCGAGCTCACTTCCACGGGGAAAATCGTGCCGTCCTTTCGCCGGTGTACGGCCTCGTACACCAGACCGTTGGCCATGGCCACTTTGTTCATTTGCGCGGCCAGTTCTTCCCGGCTTCCTCCGAGTTGCAGGTCGCCGAGGTTCATGGAGAGCAGTTCCTCGAGGGAATAGCCGTAGGACGCAACGGCGCGGTCGTTGGCCTCCACGATGTTCCAGTCCCTGTCCGAAAGAATGATGATGTCGTTGGCGTACCGGCTCAGATATCTGTACCGCTGCGTCACTTCGAGCCGCTCGCGCTCGAGCTCATATCGATCCCGATAATCCCGGGCGGTCCTCCGGCTCCAGATCAATGCCAACACCACCGCCGCAACGAGAATCCAGGCTCCCGCAAAGACGCCGACCAGCCCGGCATCTTCACCCAGAGGCGCGAATATCTCTTCCTTGTCCACCTTGGCGATCAGGGTCCACGGGGAATCCTCGATCTCCCGGATCGCCGCAAGCACCGGCACCCCGCAGTAATCGATGCCCTCGACCACCCCCGGGCTTCCCCACTCCGCCGCCGCCGTCAGTCTGTGATCGCTCGCGGGAACGCGCACGGAGAGCGGACCGGCTTCCCGGTGCCGAAGCTCGCTCAGGTAGACCACCTCCTCCCCTTCCCTGCGAACGAGCAGGCTTTCCGCAGTCCGGCTCGGCATCGGCCACGATCGAATCACGGGATAGAGAAACCTGTGGGGATCGATGCGCAAAACGATCAGGGCGTTGGGAGTTGCCCCGGCCCCGGACGGCCCGGGGATCGGAACGACGAGACCCAGGTGGGCATGCCCCACCCCCTCAATCATGTGAAAATCCACCAGGCGTGGTTTCCCGAGCCGCACCGCCTCGGTCATCGCCGCCCGGGCATCCTCGTCAATCGGCTGCCCCTCGGGAACCGAGAATCTCACCACCCCGTCGGAATCTGCGAGCAAAACGGCATCATAATCGGAATGCCCTTCGATCGATTCCAGCCAACCCAGCGCCTCCCGGCGAAAATCCGCGCCTGCGTCCCGCGCAAACCACTTTTGAACCTGCGCGGCAAGCAGAGGATTCTCCATGAGCGAGGCGGCGTCCTCCATTCGTTCATGCCGCCAGCGGGCCAATTCTCTGATCTTCAAGTCCGCGATAGCGGCCAAAGCATCTTGCTTTTCCTTCCGGATCTCATTCTTCTGTTCTTCATAGTACAATCTACCGGTAATGCCTATCCCCACCGCAAGCGCAATAAAGATAATTATCAGGAATAACGGGAAGTTGACTTGGACTCGGCTCTTTCTTGCCATCCTGAAATCCTGCATTCCGCGTGTCGTTCATCAACACTGATGCCGATTTTTGAAATCGATGCCTATTCTATCGCGCCTACAGCCGATTTCACGAACAGTGACGCTCAGGAGAAGTAGATCATGTTACGGGAAAAAATATCGCGGAAAACGACACTCTGTTCATTCAAGCATATAAACAAAAGGTGCAACCGATGAAAAGATGTTCTTATCTGATCCGATCCGCTGAATTGTTTAAATCTTATCAAATTTCAAGAATGAACTTCAAGCTAAATCGCCTGGATGAATAGGGTCCGATCACTCCCGCGTGGACCGGTGATGGATCGAGGCCTGTGGAATCGGATTTGCGTGGACAAGGCCATGGATGATCGTGTATCCATGAAAACGGCATATCGGGGGGAAGCCGAACAAGAACGGCGTGCTTTCTCCACACAATAATGGGAACAACGACCCGATCCGGCATCATTCAAGAAAGGAAGTCCAACATGAAACACCCGAACCGAACCTGTCCAGCTCGCGTGGCGTGGATGCCGTTGGCTCTAGCCGTCTTCCTGATGACTTTTCCTCCAGGTGTGGATGCCGCGCCGGCAACACGATACGAGCAGCCCGCAAACCGGGTGGTGACGGCTGTGCTGCCGCCCGAGATGATCCAGGGACCTCATTTCCGGGTTGAAAACAAAGTCGTCTCCTACGGCTACATGAACAGGTTTACGGTCACATCCGATTTCGGCGTTTTCGAAGCGCACGGAAACACCGCTTTGCGCAAGCTGTTGAAGGAAATCCAGGCGATCGCCAGGCTCAGGGAGATCAAGCGGGGGGACGTTTACGCGGATGCCGTCAAGAAAGCCGGCAAAGCCCCGTTGGAGTTCGGCCAGAATCTGATCACCGATCCCGTCGACACCATCACCGGAGTCCCCAGGGGTGTCCACCGGCTGATCGACAATGTGCGCCTGAACCGGTCCACGCCCCGCGGAGCTCACGATGATCCGCGGATGGAGCAGGTCCTGTCGGTATCGGCTCACAAAAGAGAGTACGCGGCCGCTCTCGGAGTCGATGTCTATTCCAGCAATGCGGTCCTCCAGAAGGAGTTGAACAGTGTGGGGTGGGCGGGAGCACTCGGTTCCCTGACGGTGTCCGCGGCGATGGCGCCGTTCGGAGGCCCCGCGGTGCTGGCGCTCCAGTCTTCGCGCCTGGCCCAGCAAATGAACGATCTGCTGAAGACCGAGACCCCCGCCAGGCTCCGTCAGATCAATGCGGAGAAGCTGCGCTCCATGGGAGTGCCCGCCGATCTGGCGGAGAGTTTCCTCAGCCATCCCGCTTTCACTCCGCGCCACAACACGATCATCGTGACCTCCCTGTGGGCGCTCGGCAACGCGCAAGGACGCGACAACTTCCTCCACCTTGCCCTGTCTGCAGACGACGAGGAAAGCGCCAATTTCTACCAAAACATGGCCGAGATCATGAGGGGTTACCATGAGAAGGCGTCACCCATCCGGCAGATCACCGTGGCCTCCGTCCTGGTGCTGGCGAGAGCCGCCAACGGATCGGTCCTGGTGCCCTTCCCGCTGGACCACGGAGTCTGGACGGAACGGGCCGCCGACGTCGCCGACAGCTTCATGAGAGGACGGGAACACCAGTCGAAAGGCTCGAAACCCCGCGTGGAACTGTGGGTCACCGGAACCCTGTCTCCCCTGTTTCGAGAGCAGATGGCACGCCGAGGCGTGAAAGCGAACGAAAATGTCTATCGCCAGGTGGAACTCATGGACTGAAGCAAGAGCCTCTCCCCCGCCCCGGGGCGCGGCATGTCGTCCCTGCCCCCGGGCTCCACAAGTCGGGTCTGCGTTCTATACACCCCCGCTTTGCTTCTCCAGGTGTTTGGTCAGCTTGGCCGGGGTGAGCGGCCGGCAATAGTAGTACCCCTGAGCCATGTCGCAATTGTTCTCCTGCAGGAATTGCAGTTGCTGCTCGTTCTCCACCCCTTCGGCTATCACCTCCAGGTTGAGATTGTGGGCCATGGCAATGATGGCCCTCGTGATGGCGGCATCGTCCGCATTGATCGTGACGTCCCTGATGAACGACCGGTCGATCTTGAGCACATCCAGAGGAAAACGCCTGAGGTAGCTCAACGAGGAGTACCCGGTACCGAAATCGTCGACGGCGAGTCGCACCCCCATGCTTTTCAGTTCCTTCACCGTATGGATGGTGGATGCGGCGTTTTCCATGAGGGTGCTTTCCGTGATCTCCAGTTCGAGGTGCTGGGGGTCGAGCCGTGAGTTCGTGAGGGTCTTGGCAATGGTCTTGATCAGGTTTCTCTGGCGGAATTGATGCCCGGACAGGTTCACGGCCACCCGGATCGGTTCGAGACCCGACTTGTGCCAGATGGCGTTCTGCATGCAGGCAATGGAGAGGATCCACTCACCGATCGGGAGGATGAGTCCCGTTTCCTCGGCCAGGGGGATGAAATCGAGGGGAGGAATCAGTCCCAGGGTCGGATGGTCCCATCGAACGAGTGTTTCCAGGCCGACGGTTTCGCCGGTTTTGAGGTCGATTTCGGGCTGATATTCGACGAACAGTTCCCTGCGGGCCAGGGCCATGCGGAGGTCGCCTTCGAGGGTGAGGCTCTTCAACGCGGCGGTCTTACCGGAAGACGTGTAGAATTGGAAGTTGTTTCGTCCTTCGGCTTTGGCGTGATGCATCGCCGAGTCGGCATTCTTGAGCAGAGTACCGGCTTCCGCGCCGTCATGGGGATGCACGGCTATGCCGATGCTGGCCGTGACATAGACTTCGTGACGATCGAGCACAAAGGGCTGCGAGAGGTCGTCAAGCAGCCGCTTCGCCAGGTTGGCGGCTCCCTTGACGTGGCTGATTTCGGTCAGCAGAACGACAAAGTCGTCCCCTCCCATGCGCGCAACCGCTTTGATCGACTGGTCGCTTCCCAACCTGGCCTTGCGGTCGGTCCTGCGGGCGCAGCCCAGCATCCGATCCGCAACGCGCTGCAGAAGCACGTCTCCAAGCTCGTGGCCGAAGGTGGCGTTGACCCGTTTCAAATGGTCGACGTCGACCCACAGGATGGCCGTCATGCGGCCGTGCTGTCCGGGAAGCTCCAATGCCCGCGCGATGCGTTCCCTCATGGAATGCTGGTTCAATAGCCCTGTCAGCGGATCGTGATACGCAAGCTGAAGCAGTTCCTTCTCCATTTTTCTGCGTTCCGTGACATCCCTCATCACGACGGTGGGCTCACCTTCCGCATTGGGAAGGATGCGGGTCTCATACACATGAATGTCGTTCCCCATGCGAACGTTGTGCTCCAGAACCTGGCTTTCGGCGGTTTCGATCACCCTTTCGATGCACCTCACGATCACGTAGGGGGCATCGGCGAAAAAGACGTCCTGGATTTTGCGTCCGCGCAGGCCGTCGGGAAACTGCCTCAGGTCGAAATCCCGGGGAGCCTCGAAATCGAGCACAGTCCCCTCTTTGGATATCTGCAACACCAGGTGGGGAATACCCTTGATCAAACCACGGTTTCTCTCCTCATTCCGGCTCAATCTCTCACGGGTCTGCGCGGAACGCCGTCCGCAGCTCAGGCGAAGCCCGAGCGTTTCGACGTCGACGGGATGAATGAGAAAATCGGTCGCGCCCGCATCGATCGCCCGCCGAACACCCTCCAAATCGCCGCGGCCCGCAACCGCCAGGATCGACACCCGTTCGCCCCCCCTGGCTCTGTGGAGCGAAGCGCAAAGCTCGAATGCATCCGCTTGCCTCATCGCGAGGTCAAGAAGCACGATTTCGGGTTGAATCCGCTTGAAAGCCGCAAGCGCCTGTTCCCCGTTGTCCGGTTCTTCCATCACACATCCGAGCCTCTCCAACGAGTCGTAGACGAGCCTCCTCACCTCCGAATCATCATCGGAGAGCAGCATGACGGGTCGCTGTACCTGAACATTATTGGTTTTCATTGCACCCCTGCGTCATTGTTCCCGTGCGTCCATTCCGGGTAGCATCCTCCACCTCGTGCAGGTCTTGCCGCGGTTCCGTTAGAATGATCGGCATTCCAATGATTTTCCTCAAAAACACGGACCCGTGGACGTCGCTTTTTCAGAAAGAAAGCACGACATCGCAATGCCGCGGGGACTGCCTTTCATACACTCGCGCCGGGCAGGCTCTCAGGGGTATGAGGCACCACCGCGGCAAAAAACAACAGGCACCTGCAGTTTCCTGCAAGTGCCTGTCTCCATTTCGTTCGATGGAATCCGTCCGCCCGGGTCGTAAAAACAACGCTCACCGCTTCGGGGGGATCGCGCCCCTTCTCGTTTGCCGCCGTCTTCCGGTCAACCCGGCGCTTTCATGGGTTCGGCGATCCCGTTCCAGGCGATCGACAGCAGTAAAAATCAAGCCGATGACCCAGTCGCACCCGCATCGTTCGCGGTTTTTTCGCCTGAAGCGGGCCGGGGCGCATACACGGGAGGTCTAAGCGACGGCGCCGCCCACGGTTCTGCTGCCCCTGGCTCAACCATCGGAGCCCGATACAAGACGGCTCCAGGCTCGGCCCGATCGTGCGCACGAAGGAACCGTGTCCCTCCCTGCCTCCTCTCAGTACCGCCGATAGCGTCCGGGGACCCAATCGCCATAGCGGTTGTAATGCCCGGGGACCCATCCTCGCCCGCCATGTCCGCCATAGCGGTAAGGCCGGTAGTACCTGGGCGAGTACCGGTAATAACCGCCTCCGTACCTGTAGTAGCCCGGTCCGTACCCATAATAGCCTGGTCCCGGTCCGTACACGACGGGCCCGCCCACGGCGAGGCCGGCCACCGATGCCGCCGCCGCCAGCACGCCGCCCGCCACCACGAACGGGACCGCAAGCGGATTAAACACACAGCACTCCTGCGCCTGTGCGTTCCTGGTCGTAGTTCCCAGGAAAACAACAAGACTGATGCAGAGTGCCAACGCTATCTTCTTCGTTGCGTTCATGTCTTTGGCCTCCAAACATATCGCTCGATTCCATACAATGCCCAGTCATCCGTTCTATTGCCACAGACGAACCAGCGGGTAAAAATGTCTATAGCCGGTGGAATATTCGTCGGAAGCCTTTGCACGAAAAGGATTTGCGGCCTGAGGAATCCCCTCGGGGAAATCGTGTCGGAAGGAAATGATACGGTGGGCCATGAGCGGGAATGATGCCGTGCCGGTCCGCTCCACCCGCAAAGCCGCTTCCATTTGGAGGCACCGTGCGCGAGAACCGTCCGGTGCAGCACGCAGGCCGTCGTTGCCCGGACCCCGACGAATTTCGCCGGAGCCGGCTGTCGTTTTTCCGCGGCGGCCGGGAATTGCAGCGGCATTTCAACCAACGGGTGAACCCGACAATCGAAGGGAGGCCCGAAAAACATCACGGGCGCTTACACGGGAAATTGCGCAAACCCGCGTTTCTCTCCCGCGGGCGGCCACGGTGCGGGGGAGGCTGAAACCGTGGTTTCCGCCGACGATTGTGAATGAAAAGGGGCTGTCGGCGGAACCCGGGTGCGAGTATTATTTGACCCGCTCGATTTCAAAGCTGAGATCGTAACTTCCCCAATTGGAGCTCTTCACTCCGTTTTTTGTGGAACCGACGTATTTCGTCTGGCCCGGACGGAAGGTCACCTTGACCACCCCGGTCTCGCCCGCCTTGAGCACCCCGGCGTGAACCGCGACCATTCCCAGATCGGAATCCGTCGTATACATCTTCGATCCCCACACGGAGCCCCCCGACCCGGCGCCGGTGACCTCGAAGAGCATGACCTGCCCCGGGGCCGCACCGGGCACGTTCTTGAGCGTGCCCGGATTGGGCATGACGGCGTTGCCCGCCACAGGCTTGACTCCTTCGGCAGCCTCGACCGCGAAGCTCAACTCATAGCCGCCCCACGACGAGCTCGTCACCCCGTAGCGCGTGCTGCCGGCATATTGAGCCCGTCCCGGGTAGAAGATGACCTTGCCGACCCCGGTTTGCCCGTTCCTGATTGCGCCCGAATGAACCGCCGCCATCGCCAGGCTCGAATCCGTCGTGTAATAGTCGGTCCCCCACAGGGAACCGCCTGTCGTCTTTCCTGTCACGTTGAAAAACAATGTGGTTCCGGGCGCCACATTTTCCATTTGGTTGAGAGTCCCGGGATCGGGCAGGACGTCCTGTGCTTCCATGGTGGAATGACCGATAAGAAGAAATGCGCTCAAGACAAACACGCCCAGTGCCAGAGTGGCTTTACGCATAGAAACCTCCGTTTTCATTGTCCTTTCACTGAATTCAACCGGCATGAACCGGCCGACGGCCCCCAAGTCGGTCGAATCAACCTACTTCAAGGAAAAGCTGGATGCAAGAACAATAAATTCGAAGGCTTACCGTCGTCGCAACGGTCGAGTCAAGCCCGTCCCACCCCAACGACGGCATCCGAGCAATCGGCGGGTTTGCCGCAACCTCGCCTATCGCGTCCGTCCGGCCCGCGGGACCTTTCGAGCGGGGGCGGTCCTCCGCGGAAACATACCGGGAAGGGGATTGGATCGACTCTGCCTTGAGGGGGGTATTCCAAGCGAGGTCGGTTCCCGGCAACGTAGCAAAAGCTTCAGCCACGCTCAATCAGGCAGCGAAGCCCAGGCGAAATGCAGGTGCCCGACAGCGGGATGAACCCGCGGTTTTACATCGAAATGTTGCGATTCCCCCGCGCCGGCCCCATCAACGCCTCCAGGCAGGCAATCGGCCCGGAACATGGGCTGCGGCGCATCAATTCAGATGGTTGAACACCACGTTGCGGAAAAATGCGATGAGCGCCTCTTTGCGCCTTCGTTCCTCGATCTGGTGGGGAATGAGCCTTTGCAGCGGCCAGCGGAGCACCGACATCTCGTATTCCATGATCGCGCCATAGGCATTGTTGAGGTACCATGCATAGAGCAGCCCGAAAAGAAGACCGGGGGGAAGGAACCCCTCCCGATCGTTGAGGGTGATCCGGTACGTCCTCGGATCATGGGGACTCCGGATCATGCGGGCGAGGGTCAGATACGCGTGCAGCTGCGAATCGCCGAGAAAACAACCGCGGTCGTCCACGGGACGCAGCGTTATCTCGTAGCGCCTCGCCCCCCAATCGCCCTCGACCCAGCGGCGGCTTTCAAGATATCGTCCCAGCAACGACTCGCCCAGGGCAATCAACAGATTGTCCCAGAGCCGCTCGGGATTGTCGCTCAACTGCTCGTGGACCCTCAACATCCCGTTTTCCGGATCATAATACCCCAGGACATTGTCCCACTCTTTGCTCCTGTTCCACGCCGCCGCGGGAACAATCTCGGCTCCGCAAAAGGCTTTCAGGTGATCCATGCGGATGTCGCGATTTTCCCACACGACGTCCAGCATCGTTTGGCGAAGTCCCGGGGGAGAAAACCGCTTTCCCGCGAGGATTTCCTCGGCGGTCTTTCTGCCGTCGCACACCGGAGGAGAATGGGTCGTGAGGCAATCCGCGGATGACGCAACGACGGTCGATGACGCAACGGTCCGGGGCTTGAGGTTGAACTGCCGGTGGGCGAAGACGAGCGTGCGGACGGCCAGGGCAAACCTTTGGGGATCATGATGGATGACCTGGGCGAGCCGCATCCTCCGCCTGGAATAGATCGTCGCTTCGATGGGCAACACCCTGAGCCGTTCCACCCGGTCGCGATCCAGGTAGATGGGACTCTTGCCCTCCAGGGCGTAGTTGCACAACACATTCCCGGGGACGTGCTCGAGATTGGCGCTCAGCGTCACATCGAACAAGCCTTCCGCTCCCCCGGGAACATTCTGCTCGTAGGCCTCCACAAGCTCCGACACATAGAAGCCCCGATTCCTGCTCCGCAGGGATATGTCGGTTTCTCCCTCCTGAATCCAGAAGTTGGCTCCAAGAATCTTCAACGCCCTCGTATTTGCCCTGATCGCATTGACAATGGGCGGCAGCTGCAAAATCGGCATGAGGCTCGTGTAGACACTGCCCGGGGCAAAAATGATGAGTTCCGCCTCTTCAATGGCCCTGCACAGGTCTTCACTCACCGCAGGGGGCCCGCAGTATTCCACCGCCACACGATCGATGGGGAACTTGCGCCGGCAAAGGGCCGACTTTCTTTGTCCCCGGACGGCAACCCCGTTTCCGTAACGCAGTACGAGCTGTCCCGGAGTCGCGGTCGCGGGATGCAGCCGCCGGGGGGGCGCTCCGATCGCCCGCGCCACCATATCGAGCCCCTTCCTGATCGCGGCCGCTTCCGGAGGACAGTCCGCGCTCTCACGGGATTCCCTGAGAATGGCCGCCGTGATCAGCAGGTTTCCCAGGCAATGGCCTCCGGGCTTCAGGGTCGGACCGTCTCCGCCCGGAGAAACGTAGCGGCCCAATGCGGACAGGAAGCCTTCCAGCGGTTCGGGGCAAAGCCCCCGCAAGCCGCCGGGCACGACAAGCGTCGGATTCGACACGCTCTGCGTCTCATCGGTGCCCTCCGGGAAGCGGTGATTGAAGATGCAATGGATGATATGAGCGAGCTGCGTCGCATCTAAATCGTCGAGACCGTAGGTCGTTTTGAGGTTCTCGCGCAGGATCATCGAAAGGAGCAGTTTGCGCAAATCCCCTATTCCGATGATGGGAAGCTGCCGCAGCAGCAGACCGGTTGAGCCGCCGTCGTCCGTGGTGCACACCACGACGTCGATGGACGCAAACTCCTCCTTCAGCCCGACGAACGGGGCCTCGGGCCAGTCGTCGAGCTGTGAATTCCCGCCCACAACCGTCGAAAGCCCCGTTCCGCCTCCGAACGCCACTACGCGTGTGCTGCGGCATTCGAAGCTCAACACCTCCCGGACCAGGCGCGACCCGCGACTCCCGTCGGGCCCCGAGGGAGTCGTCCCGTTCAGCACGGCTTCCAGGAGTTCCTCGACATATCGGCTGAGCTCGGTCCCCCTCATTCCGGCCATCACTGGAGCCCCCTCCGGTCTCTGGCGGTTTCCCCACGCATCGTGCATCCTTCCGAGACTGTGACATAACATAATTGGCCGATCGAGGCCAACCGGATTTGCGCGGTCCGCGGTTCGGTGATCGAGGGACTCGTGCCGATGAGGGGGCCTCAAGCTATTCGATGAATACGACGCAGGAGATCACGGTCACGTAGCCCCCCTTCATGCCGCAGGCCACACAGGGAAGAGACAGGGCTTCGACCACCTTTCCGCTCATCAGGTAGATCTCTCTTCTCTCATCGTAGTCCTTGTCGGGATCGAATTCGATTCCGAGTGTCGTGGCCAGCATGGTGGAGGCCAGATCCTCGGCGAAATCTCCGACTTCGATTTCCTCCTGCCCGAAGGTGTGGAACTCGCTGATGTACCCGTACTGGTTCCTGTCGGTGGGAAAGGCGATGCCCACCGATGCCCCGATCATCCTCCCGAACTCGTTGGCACTGAGCCTGGCCATGACGCAGTACGTGATCTGCCCGGGCTTGAGGAGCTTCAAGCCCTCCTCGAGATCGATGATTTCGCAATTGGGCGGCAGAATGCTCGAAACGCTCACCAGGTTCTGTTTCTCGATCCCGGCGTCCCGTAGCGCCAACTCATAGGACTGAAGCTCGTTCTTGTGGAAACCCACGCCCTTGGTGAAAAAAGCCTTTTTCGGGACGATCATCGGTGCGCTCCTCACGGCGAAATACAATCGATCCTTGGATTAAAGCCTCTTGACGGTTTTTTCGCGCACGCATTATTGCACGCGCTTTCATCCCGCACAACCGATTACCTCAAACCGATTACTTCACAGCAGGTTCGCCGGCTCCCGTCCGTTCCGGAAAAGGCTCGACATCGCCTACTCGTCGATCCAGATGAAATCGGCTATCCGGGAGCAATCCTGCATGGGCAGTTCCATCAGGGATTCCGCGCACACCACGACCGCGATCTTCAACTCCGGGTGGTTTTTTGCGAGCTGATAAGGTATCCCGAGGTGGAAATCCGAATGAAAGCGGCCGCAGCAGAAAAAGATGCGGCGGCCAAGAAAAGGCTCCAGGGATGCGGCCATCACGGCGTCTTTCAGAACCTGGGCCTTGAAGAGGGCTTCCACGTCGAATCCTTTCATCGGAAGCGAATGCGGCATGCCTTCCACCTGAGCGACAAAACGATCGTGGTATTCCTCCGAATCGAAGTGAAATTCCGAGGGGAGATACCGGCCGTCCTCTCCCACCACTTCGGGTGAAACGGCATCGGCCTCCGCAACCGCCGCGGCCGCCCTGCGGGGGACGTTGGCCGCGATGACGGGGAGACCCCGCGTTTTCGCCAGCTCGACAAGCGGCCGATAATCCCGTTCGTAGTTCTGCCAGGGACGGGCCAGGTCGAGAAAGCGAACCTCGGGGATCGTTCCCTGGAGATAGGAATCCAGGAAACCCTGGACGTCGCGTTCAAACATCTCGAGGGCAAGAACGAGGTTCGAATCCCGCTTCGCCAGCTCGGTGAGCATGATCAGCTCCGCTTCGTGGGCTATGCGGGAATCGTGCTCCTCCCCGAAAAAGACGACATCATAGCCCATGAGCATTTCGAAGCCCTCTTCCAGGTGCATGGTCATCGCCCGGTTTGTCATCATATACTTCATTGAACTCTCCAGGAGTTGGGGTTGCGGACAACGAACGACCCGTTCGGGCAAATGCGCCGGAAGCGGTTCTCCCCCGGCATGCGATTCCGTTTCCTTTGGATTGGATCGCCCGGGTTGTGAGCAGGTTTCGCGAGCGGTTTCCATAATGACTGCTGCGAGCTCTTCCACAAGACTTGCCGGGCGCCTTGACGAAACTGCGGCGGGCGCTCCCGTTTCCGCAATCCTATCAGAAACCCCGCTCCCGCAGGTGGTAAAAACGGCTGATCGCGGAAGTTTTTTCCGGATCGTCCAATCCTTCCGGCCCGCCGTGATGCGGACGGCGAATCGACCTTGCGTGCTGCTGTCGCCTTGTTTTCCTCTCCGCAGCGCCACTTCCATCCCCCATGATCCCGACAGGAGAAGCCGGGGCCCCCCTCGCTTTCCGAAGCGAACCCATCCATTGCCCGGCTTTCGGCCCAAAATCCGGTTGACTTTCTCCTATGCCTGTGCTCCATGATAACAGTTACTACACAGTACTCCCTTTCCGAGTTCCATCGCACAGACAGACGGTTTTCTCATAGCACCGCGGGCGGAATGCCGCCGGAGGTCGATCGTCAACGACAGTCAGGCCGGGAATGCAGGGGCCTCGCGGTCCCGGTCGATGAGCTTCGATGTGCAACGACCCGGTTTGAAACCCGTCCCGCAGCCCCTGCCGTGTGAACCCCGCGACCTCATACGGGACGGTCTTCCGGTGATCCGCAAAGCGCGGTCGAAACCTCGACTCTATCCGCAACACCACGGAAAAAACAGAAAGACTTCATCGATACCACTGAATGGGGGAAGCAAATGGAGCGCCACAGGATAAATGTCTTTGTCATGATTCCGCTGCTGCTCGCAAGTCTTGCGCTGCTGCCGTTGCCGGGCGCGAGCGGCGCGGCGCGAGCCCAGGATGACGTTTTCCATCCCTATGAGCATGAACCGTGTCCGGCTGTTGACGGGGCCGCCGCACATCATGCGGTTTTTCCGGCGGGGTCCCCGTTTGGCTTGAATCCGGGCGAGCGAGGGATCCGGGACTACATCAAGGCCCGTGAACGAACGGCTGACGGCATGCGCGGAACCTTCGCGGACTCCGGATTTGCAGACCGCGATCCGGACGATCCGCCCGAAGGCTCGTCGGAAGATCCCGCGGAGCGGATCCCCGCGGATCCCCTGATGGTCAGCCCTCTGTCGCCCGCGGGAACGATCACCGATACGACGCCGACCTACAAGTGGACCAGGGAAGCCGGCGCCACGCAGTACCGCTACCAGCTCATGAAAGGCACGACCACCGTCTACACCAGGACCGTCGGATCCGGCGCCTGCGGAGCATCGACCTGCTCGAACACGCCCGCGACCGTACTGGGTTTCGCCACGTACAAGTGGAGAGTGCGCGCGATGGTGAGCGATATCTGGAAACCTTACAGCGCCTTCAAAACCTTCACCGTGGCCAGGCCGATCCCAACCCCCATGGCACCCGTCGGCACAATCGCGGACAGGACGCCCACATACCGGTGGACGAAGATCAGCGGCGCGACGCAATACCAATACCAGCTCGTGCAAGGCACGACCACCGTCTACACCAGGACCGCCGGGGCCGGTGTCTGTGGGGCCTCGACCTGCGCGAGCACCCCTTCAACCGCATTGCGTTACGCCACCTACAAGTGGAGAGTGCGCGCGATGGTGAACGATATCTGGAAACCTTACAGCGCCTTCAAAACCTTCACGGTCGAGAAGCCGATTCCGGGTTGCGACGCCGTTCTGCTCCCCGCACACAGCGGAGGGTGCACCTTTCGTCTCGTTACTCCTGAGAATTGCGAGAAGATCGACCTGACCGGGGGCAAGTACTATGAATTCGCGTGGTTCACGGACGGCGTGTATTGCGAGACCCCCTGGACCATGTGCATGGCCGGCAATCCCGCCAACGTCTCCACGGGGAAGAATATCTATTGCGAGGATTTTTCCGCGGGTTCAAGCGATTACATCACCCATTACGGGGGGATCGTGTACGTGGATGCGGAGGCGTTCAATTCCCTGGGCCTGACAACCGACAACGGGATTTATCACTGGGTGGTCATAAGCTTTTCCGGGGCCAACCCGAACAGTCGGACCTTCCGGGTCAAGCAATGACCACGCTGTGGAGTTTTTCGGGGTCCGGCGGCGAGTGGGCCCGGCTCTTCCTGCCGAGCTCACGAAACTGCTAGGACGAGACAACGCCCGGGAGCGATCCCGGGCCGGAGTCAAGGGAGGAAGTAAGGACGAGCTTTTTCGGCCCGCCCTTTCCTCCCTTTACCGTGTTCGGCCTCCTACAGGCACAACCGCACAGTGAGGCGGATCATCTGCCCGAAGCCTTCTCCCGGGGAGCGGAATCGGCCGTCAACGGGGCTTTCGGCTTCGAAGGAGCGGGGCCGCCCGTCAACGCCCCTGTGGCTTGCGCGCGTCCGGGTTTACTCTCAATATACGGGTGCGGCTGCTTGGGAGTGGCCATATCCGTGAAGGTTTTCAGGTACGCCACGAGCGCGGCTTCTTCCTCGAGAGTCAGCCTCATGTCGCCCATCAGGCCGATGTTGATGGCGGACAAAGGCGCATTGGGGAACTCGGGCTTGGGCCAGCAGTTGTTCGCCAGCGCATCCTTTTCCGTCGCGATACCCTCCGCGCATTCGGTTATGCCGAAGGATGCCGCCGTAACCCCGTTCACGTTGGCCGTGTTGTAGAAATGAACGAGTGATTCCAGGCTCTTGAACCATCCGTTGTGGGTGTACGCCTTGACAAAACCCGAACCGGGGCGTTTGTCCACGTTTCGCAGGCTCGGGCTTCGCTGGGCTGCCAGATGAGCGTCAATTCCCGTATGCGCTTTCAGCCCTTCGTTGAATACCGGAAATCCGGGGATCTCGGGATTCGGGGGTACGCCGATCACGTGATATGAATTGTCCGAATAGGTCTGCTCCGGCTCCACTCCCGTATCCCCCGGGGAGATGACGATGGGAGAACCGGTGGAGAGATCGATGACGGGAGGTGTATTGGCGTGACACAGCCCGCAGTTCGTGATCTTGGGCACCCCGTTCACGATCAACGGATTCGCAAGAGTGGAATAAAACAGGTCATGGCCCAGGTTTTCCTGCGCCGTCAAACCCTTGAGCGGGAACTGCCCGGGGGTGTCGTCGACGTCGATCCCGTCGAGCTCCCTTTTGAGCGCGATATCGCGCTTGGAGCTGAATGAGTTGACCTCCGGCGACGACTGGTACGCGGCAAGCGACACCGCGATTCGCTTGTAGTTTACTGCGAGCCGCTCCTCGCAGGTGATCGGCTCTTTCCAGACTTTCTCGAAAAGCGGGGCATACGCGGCCGAAGCGACGGTCCGGCAGACCCCCAGCTGAGTTTGATTCTGTTCGACGGGGTTCAAAAACGGATTGAACGCCTGTTCGGCCAATGGTCCCAGGTATTTTCCGTAAGCAGTCTTCAAACCCGGGATAAAGGCGCCTCCGGCGTCCTGGAAGACCTCATCGCCGATAGGCACTGTCGCCCCGTTCGGAAATACCTGAGGGTCCGCCCCCTCGGAGCGGCCGTTCCAGAAAACTCCCCCAAGAAACCCGGTGGGGAAATTGGGGAAAGGGAGGGGGGAGACCTGGAACGGGGGAGAAAATGAGGCATACGCGCTCATGGGGGGTTTGAGCCCTCCCCTGGTATGGGGGTTCGCACCGGTGACCGCCACCTGGTGCAGGTTGACCCCCGAAACCCCGAAGGTCCAACCCGCTCTCGGGACGTGGCAGGTGGCGCACGCCATGCGCGGAGGATCGGATATATTCTGGAAGAAAACAAATTTGCCCAGATTCTCAATGTCCGACAGTGCCGCCGGGCTGTCGTTCACGCCGACTCCGAGCAGGGCTGCCAGGACCACCGCTGCCATTACCGGAATATGTTTTTTCATTTTCATTTCCTTTCCGTGCTGAGATGATTCTTTCCTCCTTAGGACCGACGACTCAGAGGTATCCACCTCCTTTCCGTTGGGATTTTTCTGTGGACTTATCCGTTGGTTGTGGAGCCACGGCGACCTCCTTTCGACTCATTCCATAAAAGGTTGTCGATTGTTCCATGGCAAGGATATTTACCAGTTATTACAGTATGTTGGAATATTCTGCCCGGCATGATTATCTTCATTTTTCATATTCTATAGCTGGATATTATTATTAATTACAGGTAGTAATAGCCTATTCATTCATTATCTATATGATATTATTAATAGATTTCTTTCTACCATAAATTTGTTATATAGTAATTTGGAATATAGTTTCTTATTCTTCATAAGAAAAGTATATAATTACTCAATGCCTTTTATCATTTCATTATGATTTTATGCCATGTCGCGTTCAAGATCGGTGCATTGTGGGCGGGAGGGCATAAAGCCCTCCCCTACGTATTCCGCGAACATCGATCCGTAGGAGCGTGGTTTATCCCCGCCCGCGTCACATTACGCTTGGCAGGTGTTGTATAATCTTGAACGCACCTTTCTATTAGGACACAGTACTTCCATTAGCAACATAATATGCTTTCTTTCTAACTATGTTTCTTCTTTGAAATCGCTTGGGAATCGCGCAGAACGCAACAAGACCCGAGGAATTGTGAACTTTCGAGCTTTCAGATCAGGAAGCTCTCCGATCAACACAGCGCATCCTGCCGTTGAGGCGAGTGCGTCAATCCGCTGTTTATTGACGGTTGAGCGGAGACGAATATCATTTTGCAATCCAAGTCGATTGGCAATTTTCTATCCACTATTTTCGAAATAATAAATAAGGGGAAAACTGTAAACTCAAACGAAAAAGGTGGTAGGGGACATGTAAGGGAATACACAAAAACCCGAGCGGATCGCACGATGTTCCGTGCGGAGGCTCTCGTACAAAAACGCACGCGTTTTTCCGTTCACGCGGGAGGGTGGGTCTCTGAAGGCTGTCCGGCAAAGGGTTTCTCCCCGTCACGGCCTATTTTCCCGGCCTCATTCGAAGAACCCCGGAGCACAATCGATCCGGTACTCCGATGCGGGCGGCTCTACAGGGCTGCGCCAGAAAACGCGGCGGGTCTTTTCGAGGCACTTCTTGCGCCTTTGTGCCTTCGGGGCGGGCGTCCGCCTCCCGACGTCCATGCTGGTGAACCCCATGGGAGGCACCAGTCGTCCGAGTACTTTCCTGTTTTCATCGCCGATGCTGCCGGCGGAAAGCAGCGTACCGCACGGCGTGCATCCCGGCAGTTCCTTTTGAAGATGCCGCGGCCATTCTGCTTCGGCATCTTCTCCGGGACGTATCCGTTGCGCCCACCTGCCTTTTTTCATCCAATGCAGCGCGACGGGAGAACGAAACCCTCCCCTGCCGCGAAGGCCATGGCTTCTGAAGCTCAAAACCCGTCCTTTCAAACCATATTTTGCATGTTCGACCGTGAAGTGGTAAAGTTTTCGGGAATCCGGTTCACCATCGGAAGTTGTTCCGGCAGAAAACCCAACCCCAGAATGCAACTCGGGCGCATGGCGCGCAACCCGACGCATCATTGCGGATGATGATCCGAATGTGCGGTTGCTCTGCCGTGCGTGGTCGGGTCGCACCGGCATCGCTCCGAATTCTCGGGGGGGGGAAGTGTCGCCCCCCGATGCGGTCCCGGAACGCATGGCGCACATCCGGATGCACTTGCTCCGGCTGAATCTCCGTCTGCATGCCCGGCAATGCGCCGGGCAAAAGGAGCAGCGGTGCACAGACAATTTTACGGTTTTTCTGAAGAACCTTTCAGCATAAAACCGGACACCGGCTTTTGGTACCCGAGCCGCAACCATCTGGAAGTGCTGACCACCATCAGGGCGGGAATCAAGAGTGGAAAGGGCATTCTCGTCATCACGGGAGAAGACGGGATGGGGAAAACGATTCTTCTCCGGCTGCTGGTGGAGATGCTCGACCCCGGCGTGAAGGCCGCCCTCATAAGCGGGCCGTCGGAAAGCTTTGAAGGGGTGCTCGAAGATCTCCTTCGCGCCCTTGAGCTTCCCCGGGGGGAACCGGACAAGAGCTCGATGCTGTCGCGGCTTTATGAATATTTGTATTCGGGGCTTTCAAGGGGCAAAACCGTGCTGATCGCCGTGGATGAGGCCCACAAATTCAGAGGGCAGGTGCTCGAGGAGTTGCGCATGCTCTGCAACCCCGACCCGAGGAGGCCGGGACCGGGGATTGTGCAGGAACTCTTTGCGGCCGGACCGGAGTTCGAGGAAAAGCTCCGGGGCGAGGATCTGATGCGGATCCTTCAGAGAATCGAGGTCCGATGCCGGCTTGAGCCTTTGAGCGAGCTCGAAATCCCTCAATATGTCGAACACCGGCTGAGGAAGGTGGGGAGCGGCATTGCAAAGATTTTCACCCCCGAGGCCGTCGATTTGATCTGCAGGTATAGCCGGGGGATTCCCCGAAACATCAATATGCTTTGCTACATGTCGATCTGCAGCGGCTACGCCCTGTCCCGGAAGCACATCAGCTCGGACCTGGTGGAAAAGGCTCTCCCGGTTCTGAACGGGCACAGATCGGGAAGGTGGAAAGGAGTGACGGGACCGGTCAAGGCTTTTGACGACACTATCGAAAAAAGCCCGTTCATCACGACCATCACTTATATTCTGCTGGCATACTCGCTTCTGGCGCTGTTCATTGTCTTCCTGCTGAACCTGCGCCTTTGAGGAGAGGGCCTTCCCAGTCATTGCCGGAGCAGCACGGCCAGGAGCTTTTGCAGGGAAAAGGCAAAAATGACCAGTGATAACAGCAACAAAAAAATTCTGACCATTTTGCGCCCCGGCTTCCTGAGGGGCGGCATTCGCAGGAGAGGGGCGCTGCCGGCGGGGCGGAGATAATCCATTTCCTTGATGGCCTCCCTGGCGATTTTCAAGTCGATCGACGGGCTGGACCTGCTGAACCCGAACAGCAGGGCGCGGTCGCAAACCAGGTTGATCACCCGGGGAATCCCCCGGGCAAATTCGAGGATCCGGTCCACGGCTTTGGGAGTGAAAGTCCCGTTTCCTTTCCCTCCCGCCACTTTCAGACGGTGCTCGACGTACCGTCTGCCCTCCTCCCGGCTCAGGGGCGCAACCCGGCGATGCACCTTGATCTTATGCCGGAAAGCGCGCAGCCTGTCGCCGCCCAGTTTTTCCTCCAGCTCGGGATGCCCCACGAGCAGGATCTGGAGCACTCTCCCGACGGGCGTTTCCGGGTCGCAGAGCCTGCCCAGGCCTTCCAATGTGTCTTCGTCCAGGTTTTGAGCCTCATCGATAATCACGGCCACCGTCTCGTTCCGGGAGAGCCTCTCGGTGAGGTACCCTCCGAGCGCTCTCAGATAATATGACAGGTTTTCTTCCTTCTCCCAGAGGGGCACATCCAGCTGCAGCAGGATTTGTTTCAGCAGGCCCTTGAGACTGAGTCCCGTATGGAACACAAAAACGGTCTTTATGTTGTCGGCAAGGTCGTTCAAAAGCGCCCGAATGAGCAGGGTTTTCCCCGTTCCCACTTCCCCGGTGATCACGATTACGCCCTTCTGTTCCCTGATTCCCGCCATCATGGACGAGTAAGCTTCAAAATGAGAGGGCGCCAAATACAGGAATTTGGGGTCCGGGCCAAGACCAAACGGCATTTCGGCGAAGCCGTAGAATTCCGTGTACATCGGACATCCTCTCCGGGAAATGATCATCGATTTCCCGGAGCATACCACACCACCTCCCGGGGTCAAACCTACACTTTTCACATTTCTGCCCTGCGTGCGCAGGCAAAAAGAACGACGGAGCCGCCGCCGGGTTTCCATCCCGACGCCGGCGCTTCCGCCCCGCCTGGGCGCGGGCCCGGCACGGCCGTTCGGGCGAGCGTCGATATGGACGACCCCGGTTCCTCCAGGGCGGACGACGGGCACGGGAGTGAATCGTGTCCTTGAGCGCAAACCGTTCTCAACCCAATTTGCGCAGGCGAAGGACTTCCCGCCGGCCTGAATGCGCTCACCGCCCGGAAGAAGTTTGAATCTCCGGCCCGGAATCCTCATGCAACGCGGCATCCAGCCTGAGTTGCTCCAAGCCGTCCGCCGCGCAGAGTCTTTTCCACTTTGCCGCGGTGATACGGTCTGAGGCCAGGTCCGAAAGGATCGTGAAAGGATTGAACCTCTCGCCCCCGATTTCGACGAGAACCGGATCGCCGGGTTCGCAGGCGATCGCGTGGCCCCGATCGGCGAGTGCCGCGACAATGGCGGTCCCGAACAAGCGGCAAACCCTGTCCCATTTCTCATCCCCGGTACCGGCATCCGCGAGCTCGAAGCGGGCGGAAAGCTCCTGCGGCTTGCCGGCAAGCTCGGGCAATTCACCCAGTCGGATTCCTTCGAATGCCCGGATGTGCTCGCGCGCCGTCTGGCGCCATGCCGGCAGGTACACAACGCTCAGTGCATCCTCCCACCCAATCGGGCGCAGACCGCCCGGGTCTTCCTCCTCGAATAGCACTTGCAGCATTTCGAGCTCGAGCGCTTCGACACCGTCGATCAAGTCCATCGCCCGCCGATCATCGAGCTGACCGACGGCGGAGGGAAGCGCGGCCAGGGCTTCGATGCGCTCCTTCAGACACGGGTGGGTGTCGTAGGGGTCAGAGTGCGAGGCTTGCATTTCCTCTTCGAGGTTTTCGGCCATACGGGCGGAGATGTGAGGCGATGCGAGGAAGAGGGCGAACCCCTCGGCTACGGGTGGTCGAAATCCCGCCGAGAGCATCGGCACGACCTCACTGTGCCAGTACGCGTCAAAGGCTCCGGCGGCGCCGTTTACCTTCTTCAGCCCGCCGATCAACGGGGCGCGGCCGACGATCCGGGCGGCCAGGGCATCCGCCGCGTATTCCTGCCGGCGCGCCACGGAATTCGTGATCCGCAGGAACATCCTGCCGTACCAGACGAACGGCAGTTGGATGAGGCTGTCGTCCAGTTGATGCAGGGTCCGGCCGATGGCGGAGCGCGTCTTGTATATCCAGGGCGCCAGGCGGACGTCGCCCCCGTAAAAATGTCCGAACTCGTGAGCGAGTACCGCCCGCAGCTCGGAGACGGTCAGTGTTTGCAGCAGCGGCAACCCCAGCCCCATCACCCTGCGGCTTCCGAACCCCATGAAGCCGCCCCGGTGGCTCACCCAGGCGTTCATCTCCGGGATGAGGTAAATTTCGCCGGGCAGCGCCTGCTCCACGGCTCCGGCCGTCTTTGTCAACTCCTGGAAAAGGCGCGCGTGCCGGATTGCGTGAAAGCGGGGCCCGGGTGCCTGGAATTTGTCCGGGCGGGGCAGCACGGCCCACAGGATGCCGCCGACGCCAAGGACGCAGCCGAGTATCAGTCGAAGGTGAATGTGCCTGGAGTACTTGATTTCGACGTACGCCAGGTAGGCGAGCGCGGCCGCGATACCGATCGCGAGCACGAAGAAGGCCGCCAGCAGGATGAGCGCCGGCACGGCGCGGCTCGGCAGCGAGGAGTTGTTCACACCGGCACCTCTCTTCGGGGGTTGTTGGCATGCGGCTGCGGCTCGATGCGTCACAGCCCGATTTTCCATGTTGTCCTATGTGTTATCGGCTGGAACGCGGCGCGGCAGAACATGGAAATCCGGCCCGCTGATATTCCCGCAAGGACCCTGGTTCCCCACACGATCCGTTGGGAAGAGAAGAGCCAGGCGAGGCGGGTGTTTTTCCGTCGAACAAAACGCAAGCGGGAGGTTCGCTAACGTATGGGACCCGCAGATTGCGGAGAAATCGGGCATTCGACCGAACGGCTTCCATACGTTACCGGAAGTATGCACAAGAAGCCCCGCATGGAATTCAGACAGGCGGCGGCTCTCACTGTGGACCTCCGCCGCTGTGAATTGTCACCTAACCTGAGAAATCTTGTATAGGGCTGAAAATGGCTGAAGGACCCGGAATGGCGTGTTTTCAAAGATGGAGGAACAAGTTGCCGGACCGCCTGCCGTCGCCGTGTGCGATCCAGTAGAAATGCAGGTAAAGAGTGGCGCAGGAAAGCTCTTCACCGGAAAGTGCCGCCGGAGCAGCCCCAGGAAGCAAAAAAGGACCCAGCCGAATCGGCTGAGCCCTAATGTTGTGTCCTGGCGCGCCCAAGAGGATTCGAACCTCTGACCTACGGATTCGTAGGACGTATTTTCTGTAAAACTGGGTAAAACAGAATAGAGCCAGATAATCCAGCAAAGCTTTCTCCCATCTGAGTTTGAAGGCTCCAAGTAGAAGCAAGTAGGAACAATTCAGAGTAGGGTAACTTTTGGGTAACTGTTACCCAAGTGTTACCCAACCAAAGAAATCCTTTCCTCTGTATGGGCTTGAATCTGGCTATCCAGCCAAGCCGTATAGATCGTCATTGCCCGCTGAAGATCGTCATCGCTCGGCACAATGTAGTGAACGTCCATTCCCTGAAGGCTGTGCCCAAGAATCAAATCTCGATGTTCCTTCATTACTCCCGCGCTGAGCATGCATGTTTTCACCGTGCGCCGAATGTCGTGAAATGTGATTCCTTCGGGATGCTCTCTTCCGCAAGCGATACCTGCCGCCTTACAAAGCGCCTTAAATGAATTGCCTAATCCGTCCCTGGATTTGATCGGCGAACCGTAGTAAGTGAGCACAAAATCATGCTGTAAACTTACATGGTCATCATTGATGGTTCTGCCAGCGTTCTGAGTAATCGGGGTGACGTTTGGGGGAAGAATACCGTCCAAAACATTCCTGACATGATGATTAATCGGTATCACTTTCGGTTTGCCTTCTTTGGTGATCTCGGAAGGTAGTCTAATGAACCTCCTATCTCGGTCGATGTAGGACCATTTAAGCTGCCGCAGTTCGCCCAATCGCATGCCGGTATTGTATGCCGTAATCAGAATAGGCCGGAGATGCTTCAACCGGAGATGCTTTAAAGCTGCCGTCTCGACAAGCTTCAGGTATTCGCTGATGGTGACTGTCCTCTTTCGTGCGTTCGCTGCATTCTTGAGCTTCTTTTTGATGCTTCTAAAAGCTTTTAATGCTCTGCCATCTATCTCGTCATTGTCAAAGCCTTTCGTCACCATCGTCTTGGCTATCCTGATTTCCATGTCAATTGTAGCCGGTGCCATGCCTTGCATTTCCCGGAGTCCTTGATATTCCTCCAATTGAGTAGGCTTCAGATCGACAACAAGCCGTTTGCCGAATGTCAGATTAAAGTTTGTCAATGCTTGCGCCACGCGGTCATAGCTCGCCAATGCGCTCACAGACGGAAGAAGAAGATACCAATTCGCCAGTTCAGTGAAGGTCGTTTTTGATCCAGGGAGTATTTCAAAAATACGGTTTTCCCGCTTCTGTACCCGGCGCTTGCCGTCCGCGTCTCTGGCTTCCTCAATGGAAAATCCCACATATTCTTTTTTCTGCTTTCCTTCTGGGAGCCTGTATTGAATCCAATACCGGACCTTTTGAGCTTTCTTGAGCTTCACGAAGTCCGCCCCGCACTTGCAGAGCCGGTTCTTTACCGCTTGCTTCTCGTGACATTGTGGACACTCGGCTAAGATTGCCATAGAAGCCCCCTCACTTTCTCGCCGGTTACGGAGCACGTTTGATTACGTGCTTTATGTGCCAAGAACCGGCCTCATCTCTTGATGCGGAAATGGTCAGTTCGTCTTTTCCCCATCCCGATATGACCACATGCCAGAAGGTTGCCCATGATGAACGAAAATCATCCGAAACACCGCCTTTTTCGAATGTCCAGGGAGCTGCTTCTAACTCGGGGTTCTCACGTCGGTATGAAAATATCTCGCTTGCTGCGGGAGACCACTTCCAAAAACTATCTTCATCGTTAATGAACCTCATCTCGCCACCTCCCACTATCCAACATGCGATTGTCTTTGTTCTCGCTTGCCCGGCTAAGGATCTCCACGACCAAAGCATTCATGGACACATTCTTTTTCCGTTCTATGGTTTGTCGCGCTGCTTCTTCTCGAATCCAATCAAACAAATGATCCGGCATTCTCACGGTCCATGATTTCATCTTGGGCCCCCTCTCAAAAAGTGGTTACACTGTAATCATAATAACCATTTAGTCAAGCACAAAGTGAGGGGCACAAAAAAGCCCAGGCAAGCGCCCAGGCTTCTGATTCGATGAAATACTTCAACTACGTGCCGCCTACCTGCCCCAAGGCATCGCCCCCAGAAACCTGATTGTATCCTTCCAAACTCCTGATCTCATTTCGGCTCAAAAATCCACTTCGGAGCGCGATTTCATACGCCTGGTATCTCTGAAGCGTGCCGCCCCGGAGAAGCCCGCCGGAAATGTGCTCGAAGTAATAACCTTCCGTTCTTTCCTGCTCAGTGAGGAGTTGCGCGTCAAGCCGCTGCTCGAATCGGCAAAGCCAAGGGGTGAGGGTGAGGGTTAAAAACTCGGATGCAAGCTGCTCGATGTTGTTGTAGCTCATCTTGTCCAGGTGGCCCACGAGGTGAGGAGGTATCCGGTAGCACCTGGCTATTTCCTCAAGCGTGAACTTCCGGCTTTCGAGCATCTGAGCATCCTCATTGGTCAGGCTGATCGACTGCCAAGTCATGCCCTCTTCGAGAATAACCGTACTGCCTGTGTTCTCGGACCCGCCGTGCCGTTTGTTCCAGGACTTTTTGAGCCGGTTGTATGCTTCATCCCCAAGCTTCGCCGGGTGAGAGAGCACGCCCGCCGGTCTTGCTGCATTCGAGAAAAACTTGCTCGAATACTCTTGAAGTGCCTGTGAACTGCCGAAGGTTTCACGAAGGGTTGAAAGAGGGGAAAGCCCTATCACCCCGTCCGTTGACAGGCCCTTGAGATGTAAGATTTCATCGGCGCTGAATCTTCGAGTGCTGCCCTTGTCGGAATACACATATTCAAGCACGTTGCCCTCGAGTAGCCGCACCTGCATTCTTGTGGGGTGCAAAGGCCAAACGGCTATGATCTCGCCATGGTCCCTTTCGATGTAGCCATATGCGTTCCCCCGAAGGCAAATGCAGGCCACGAGGTATTCCCGAAACTCCAACGATGTTTGAAGCGGGTTCGGCTTCCGGTGCATGATGTAATTGAGCGGATGCTCAACGGCCCTTGTGCGGTCCCCGTTCGGAAGTTGCCGGAAAAGCACGAGGGGCATAGATGAAATAGACTCGGCCAGTATTCGAGTACAGGCATAAACGGCAGGGATCGCCAGACAGGAGCTTTCAGTCACGAACTGCCCGCTCTTGGTCGCGCCTTCGCTTAAACCGATCTCCTGAAGCTTCTGAAAGCCTCTTTCGGCCCGGTTTCGTCTGAATAGATCAAAGATACCCATGACAATACCTCTTGTGAGAGAAGGGGGCACGAGGCCCCCCAGAAAGGTTAAGCAGGGATGATTCCCTTGACTCTTACGAAGTGGTTAGCCCGGGCAAGCTGCATGTCGGCTCGAAGGTAGCCGCGAATGAGAACCTGCATTTTCGAGAAGCTATCAGACTCGGCCACCCGGGAAGCCTCGATCACAAGGCTGGTGCGCATCCCCACGAGCATGTTCACCCAATCGCCGATAAAGGCACAACTCGCATTATTGGCGGTCCCTTGCGTCTGATTGATTGGAATTTGGTTGCTCACGATCTTGGGAACGCTTCGGTAGCTCTCGGGAGCCTGAAGAGGCTGGTCGGTGGTATCGGTCAAAAGGTCCAAAACTCCCCATGTGCGCGGTGCGAAGACAATCGCTCCGGGCGAAGCGTTTACCTCGTACAGTTTTTGAATTCCCTGTGAAAACTTGCTGTAATCGGCAATTGCCGCACCATTATCACCCATGGAAATTTCCTGCACTCCGGTGTAGGTAAACAGGCCCTTCGGCTCTGCCCCGGAGCCGGAGCCAACCAAACAAACCCGGTCAAGCTCAAGCGCCAAAGCTGCCGCTATCGAGTCCTCGATAAGCTGGCCGACATTCGCGCCGTCTTCCATAAGTTCGATGGAAATCCGGCAGAGAGCGGCCAAAACCTTACAGGTGAGTGTCACCCCATCGAAAACCATGTTGCTTTCCGTGATCGCCGCGTTTTCAGCCCGCCAGTATCCCGTTACATCCTGTGTGATTTTGGCGAGCTTCAGAGTTGAAGCAGTCATCGGGACCGTGAGCGCCCCGGCCCGCATGATCACGCTCTTGTTCCTCGCCATGTCGATGATTCGAGCACTCAATGGAGTAGGCACCAAATGCCCGCCCAAGGTGCTGTCCCCGATTTCCATCACGGATCGGCGCTCGGCTTCGGCCTGGTTCCAATCGCCGGTCACAAAGCCGCGAACCATGCGCCCCAATGAAAGTTCTTCCGGTTTGATTCCATCGGGAAGCTCTGCCCTTACGTGCTCGGCTATCGATTCCTCTCTTTTGAGAAGTCGGATTTCTCCGCGGCGCGGATCGTCCCTACCCCCGGAAATGCTAGGGAGATTCCGCTTCTGCCCGCCCTGGTGCTTCTCCACCTCATCGAGAAGAGAGAGCCGCCGCTCGTAACCGGCAATCTCAGTCTTGAGCTCATCGGCAATCTTCAGATCGTCATCGGTCAGGCTCTCTCGCTTGGTCAAAGCTTCCAGAGCATCAACAGCACGTTTTTTGGCTTTCAAAAGGTCGTTTCTGTCCATCTTGATTCCTTTCGGTTCGTTCGTTTTGAATGAGCGGCCTATGCCTACCGTGGGATCTGCCGGAGCCGCCAGAAGAGAAGCCTCGTATGGCATCCAGCGCGTTACCCGGTAGGAGTCCGGCCCGTTCGGTTCGCTTTTGATTGGGAGATAGCCTATAGAGAGATTTCGGAGGATTCCCGCCTTCACATCCTGCCAAACCTCGGTCGCCCTGGTCGAAGAGCCGAAGCGGATCGTGCCCCGGAGTTTGCCTTCCGATACCTGGAGACCTTCCACGATACCAACAGGCAATTCTTTGTCGTCATGGGACACGATAAGGGGAAGGGGAGAACGGGAGAGGTCAACGGCTTCCATGCTGTGCACAAGGATCTCCATTCCCCTTCGCCGCTTTACCGGGAATTCGCTGGATAAGCTCGCCTCCACCGTGCGTTGCTCTTCATTCCCTCGAATCTCTCCAAGCTGAAAACTCCGAATGAACTTTTCATCCGTCTGGAGATTTCGCCTCATTCCTTTGAGCTTCATTGGTTGCTCATCCTTTCCGGCCAATAAAAAAGGCCAAGTCCCGCATGTTGCAGGAAATGGCCTTCTAAGAAGCTCTAAGTTTATTCGGCGTGCTGTTGACGCTCTATTCATCGGCTATGGTAGCATTAATTCCTTAGCCGTACAATCTTTTTGCATTTTGGGCACTTCAGAGAGATTTCTATAAGCTGCCCTCTTGCAAGAAGCCGATTACAGCAAGGGCACCTGTATTCTCTCTCGGAAGTATCCACCTTTTGCTTTACACTCGGTTGAATCATATGGTTCTCAATCCCCTTGTGGCATAAACGGATTCGGTGTTTTGATGCCTACAAGCTCGATCTAAAGCCATAGCCAAGGCAACAGCCGGGTCAATACGTTCGGTGCTCTTACCCTTATCCATCATGTAATTTCCCGCTGCATCGAATTTCATGACTGCATTACTCATTGCCCAATCAAGAACCGGATCGCCCCCATGCAAAAGCTCTTCTCCAAGAACCTTCGCTTCCACTTCCTTGCAGGCGGGAGCCATTGATTTCATTCCCTGCCGGAAGCTCACAACGGTTAAGCCGTCCTGTTCCTGAAGCTGAGTCGCTATCTGTGTCGCGTTCCAGGGATCAAAGGCAATTTCCCGGAGGTCGAAAAAATCAGCATCCTTGAGAATCTGAGCGCGGATGAAGTCGTAATCTACAACAGCCCCCGGAGTTGCCACAAGATACCCCTGCTTCACCCACAGGTCGTAGGGCGCCCTGTCGCGCCTGGATCGTCTCTCGATACCTTCTTCCGGGCACCATACCCGAAGGAACACAATAAACTTGCCGCCCTCATCATCTGGCGGAAAAACATAGCAGATACAGCTAAGGTCGGTTGTGGTCGAGAGGTCGAGGCCCGCGTAAGCGGTTCGGCCCTTCAATTGGTCGAGGTCCACCGCGCCGGCGCACTCGTTCCATGCGTCCATCGGGAGCCATCGCGTTTCAGATTCCGTCCAGATATTGAGGTGAAGCCGCTTGAAAACCTGCTCATAGGCGGGCACGTCCTGCGCCCGCTTGGATTCCCGTTCGAGGTATTCCCGAGAGATGCTTTCCCCAAGGTTCGGGTTACAGGAGGCCCAGGTTGCCGGGTTTTTCCAATCCGCTTCGGGATCTGCCTCGTAGATAACCGGGAAGAAAGCCGGATCTTCAACTATTCCGTCCCGTACCTTTTTCGCGTAATCGTACTTTTGATAGGCGAAGGACTGCCGGTCATATCCTGCCGTGGTCATCGACACAACGAGAGGGTTAAGCCGTGCGCCGGTCGAGGTCACGCACACGTCGAAAAGCTCACTGTTCGGCCATGCGTGGGTTTCATCTGCAAAGAAGGCTGATAGATTGGCCCCGTGCTTCGTCCCGGCCTCTGAGCTTATGACCTTGAAAAAGCCGTTCCGTGCCGGATACTTCACATCGTTTTTGAATATCTGAAGCCGCTTGGAAAGTTCCGGTTCCTGTCCGATCTGAAGCTTGGCCGTATCGAAAAGTTGTCGGCCTTGCTCGCGGTCCGCTGCCGCAATGAAAATTTCCGGGGTGTTCGGATCGCCTGCCACAAGTTCAAGCAGCGCCAGAGATGAACCGAGTAAGCTCTTGCCGTTCTTTCTCGGCACGAAAAGAAACAGTTCGATGAAGCGCCGTAGGCCCCGCTCATCCTTCCAGCCGTACAAATGGCCCACAAGGGTTTGCTGCCATAACTCAAGCCGTAGGAGCTGGCCTTTTTTCGGTCCACGGACGTGCCTGCAACACTCCTGAACGAAGTCGATAGCTTTCTGTCCGGCTTCAACGTCCAGGTGATAGCCCTCGGCCTTCAGGAACGGATCGAAGCCGCCCGGCTTGAAGTCTACCCATGCTTTAGAAGAATCGGTTCTTGCCATCGTTGCTTTCCGGTTCCTTCGGTTCCACTCTCGTTCCTCTGGACATTGGCGATAATCCGAAATGGGTAAGCAGCCGAACGTAATTATCATGGGCGGTCTTCCAGATACTGAAGGCCGGATGCTTCTTCGGGACACCCCGCCCACCGTCTACTGTCAGGCCCTCGGAAGTCATGAGCTCGTCTGCAAGTCGCATGCGCTCGTAATTCCGGCAAAGGGTCTCGAAGGTTTCCCGGTCGAGGTCATCCAGGGAGCCGGACTTCACAAGAGACTTGCCTACTCGCTTCCAAAGGTCCGTTCCGTAATTTCCCAGGCCCTTCGGTGCGGGCCACATGGCTTTGATCTTCATTTTCCATCCTCGGCATGAAAACCTGTTTTGGCATCAGCGGTGTGTGCGAGACTCCCGCCACGGTCCTGATCGCACAGGCTCTTTTGATTTTTCGGTGTGAACCGCTCGCGCCTATGCTCCTCATCATGGCAGGCCGTGCAGAGCGCCTCAAGGTTTGACCACTCGTTATTCCGTGGGTTCCGGTTGCGGTGATGGACCAGAGCAGCAATCACCACCCCTCTACCATTCGCTCGGCACCTCTCACACAAGGGGTGAGCGGAGAGGTAAGACTTTCTCACTTTCTCCCAGGTTGACGTATATCCACGCTCCCGCGCTCCCGGTCGATCCTTGTCATGTTCCTGCCTTGCTGCCTGCCGGTGCTGCTCGCAGTAGCTTTGACCACGAGGAACAAGAACCGGGCATCGAGGATGATTGCATGGGTGCTTCGGTGCGCTTGGCATTCGTTCTCTTTCAGTTGACCAGTTGACTGAAAAGTTGACTGAAAATGACCACGCGGTCACTGACCATAAACCGCACTGCATCCTTGAGCGCTTCTTCATACTTCTTGCTGAATGCGTCCATCCCGCCTTCGGTGCCTGCCAAGAATTCCAATTCCTCGATCAGAGTCACGATCTCTTCTCCATTATGCCTTCAGCTCTTCCCTGTGCCAGTCGTGAGCGATCGAGAAGTGGGAGCCCTGATGCAGCTTGTAGTTGATCACCAGGCCGTTCGGGTTCTCGCTGGTTGCCCAGTTCTTTGCTTTGACGATCTTGCAGCAGCCGGGCGACATAGTGAGATACAGCCGCGGCTTTTCGAGCCCACGCCCCCCACCAAGGCCGTGCTCGCATCCTGAATTCTTCTGCAGCGCGACAATTGCAACGGCGTCCTTCAACTTGTCGTGGATCTCCTTGAGCATTCCTCCGACCTTCCAAAAGTCCTCATGAAGCTCCAGGAAATCAACGACGTTGATCACTCCCTTGCCCGGCCGGATGACATCAGCGAAATTGCCGCTGCGCTCCCAGGCATTGAACTTCCAGTCATTTAACTTAACGACCGGCGAGAATCGTTCCAGGCGCTTCCGGAGCTCCCCATTTCCCATTTCGCTATTGAAGAGGTGCATCTCGAAAGCCTTCATATTCTGTGCGATCACATTCAAAAGGAGTGCCGTTTTCCCGGCGTTCGGTTCGCCAGCTACGCAAATGACGTTCCCAGGCATGGTTTCAACATATCGCTCGATCTCGAATGGCCATTTGATATTCACGGTATCAGTCGTTGCGCTTTGCCAATCAATAGGCTCAACGTCCAGGTCCACACGGCGGTAATGTCCGCGCTGGTCCCCGAATTTTTTGATGATGCCCTCTTTTTCCAGGCGGGATAGAACCACTCGGGCCGAACTCATTTGAGTGGATGTAGCGATTTGTAACTCTCGGTAGCAATTTGTAGCGGAAAAGTAGCCAGATGTAGCAATCACCCATTCGCGGATTTCTTGCGTGAGATTTCGCTTCTGCCCGCGGATAAAGCGACCATTGACCAAAATTTCAATTATTTTAGTGGCTTGCTCCTCAGTAAAACCACCGTCCTGCAATTTGCTCGCTACATTTGGCAACATATTCGCTACATTTGGCAACATTTCGCTACATTCCGCTACATTGCCATTTCCGTAATTATTTCGCGCTGTTGTCTCATGTGATATGTTGGCACGGGGATTGCAATTATTAATATAAGACTTAGAAATACAAGAACTCTTAAAAGAGTTACCTCGTTGAGACTTCAGTTCAGCTTTGAGGTCAGTTGGCGCCGGCATCATCGCACCCCGTAGATCGCCCGAATGATCTGGCGGTAGGCTTCTTCCGGAAGACACTCATGAGCGCAATCCTGCTGAAACTCAAGGCAAAGGTCCCATGCGTCATCCAATGATTTGCGATCCTCCTTGAGGAGTTTCACCCGCCGCTCTACCTGCTGCGTCAGGGTCAATCCCGGTTCCGGTCTCCAGAACCAAAGCGGCAGCCTCAGCCTGGCAGCTTCCCGTTCGGCCTTCAGGATCGCCCTGTCCAGGTGCCTCCGGTCCGCGGCCCGGTCGGTCAGTTCCAGGTAGAGATCCCCGAAGCCCTTCAGGATTCGGAATAAGCAGTCGTTGACCCGGTCCTGTACGGCAAGCCGGGTCCGCAGCTCTTCAACAAGCTCCCCGAGCTGCGAGACCGATAAGGCCATGACCACGACCCCGGGCAGCTCGGAATCCTCAATTGGCTTGGTGGGAAAATTGGTCATCTCGACATCCTCCAGGATCACAGGGAATCGATGTAAACATCCAGTTCCCGGACATCCCAAAGAAGTTTTCTCCCAATTCTCTTCGGCTTAACCGGGAATGGATCTTTCGACTTCCGGCCGCTGCCGTTGTAAAGCGTCTGCGGCGCGATACCCAGGTATGAAGCGGCCTCTCGAATATTGAGGAGTCGCTTTTCGGGCGAACTGGTCACGAGTTTTCCTTGAGTGCTCATTTGCTTTTCTCACGGTTCCACGGATGATCTGGATCTTCAGGCCAGCCGGTTTCGTCACAGCCGAATTCTTTAGGCTGTGACGTCCGGTAGTTGTAAACGAGTTCCTCCCAAAACCGTGTGATGAAATCATCCGCATCGAAGAACGAAAAGTCGGTGCCCATGTCATAAATTTTGAACTGATCTTTCCTGACGAAACAATGTTTCAATTCTCCATTCCGCTCGAAATGGTAAATCAAGGCTTCTTGCGCCAATTCTTCTTTTAGGCCCTGTGGCTCTAACCTGCCGGCTTGCGCTAATTCTTCCGCTCTCTGCCCGAGCAACTCGGCCAATTGTGAGTTCTCTGCTGGTCCTCGTTTACTAAAGGATAGATGGTTCATACCCTGTATTTTGACGGCTTCGGGGAAGGTATACAGCCTATGTTTTCCTTTCCCTGGAGATTTCTGCGCTATTTTGATGTGCCCTCGATTTAGCCAATTCTGTACCCGGCCTGCCGGTATCCCTGAAATCCCAAGAATATCGTCTTGCGTAAATGTCGGCTTTAGCGGATCGGGATTAACTATCATTTTTGCACCTCCATTCCGGTGTTATAAAGTATCAAATGATGTTTTGCTCGTCAAGCGCAAAATATCACCCGATATTCTATTTTTTGATTTTTTTACCAGTTACGGATTCTCGAAAGAGGAAAGTGAATGGGAGAAACTGCCAAGGCTGGCAAATGTTACCCAAAACGTTACCCAGGAAGCAAAAAAGGACCCAACCGATTCGGCTAAGTCCTTGATTTTCCTGGCGCGCCCAAGAGGATTCGAACCTCTGACCTACGGATTCGTAGTCCGGCACTCTATCCAGCTGAGCTATGGGCGCAACGAAGTAACAGCGACTTCTAACAAAAAACACCCCCGCAGGCAAGCAGAAAAAGAATTGCGCCGGTTCCCGTTTTGGTGGATAGTTCTGTCTTCACGGGACCGGGCCTTTCGCGCGGTCGGCCCTCCGTCCGTCATCTTTCCACGGGTGCTCGGGCGGTGACGGTATTCACGCGTCGTGAGAGAGGATCATCGAAGCCCGGACCTGGTCAAGGGTTGCGGTCCTGGTCAAGGATTGCCGTCCCTGACGCGGCAACCGGCGAGCGGGCCTTCGGCGCCCTGCCCCGGATGAGGGCCAGGTTCAGGGCCGAAGCCGACGCGTTCATGACGAACGATTGGAGCGGAGTTCGCATCGTCCGGACGAGGGTCGCGCGCGCGACCCCGGCACACGCAACCCGGCGGAGCACGGATTCATGGCATTCTGGCGCAGCAGGCAGCAGATGGGAGCGGCCGCCCTGATCATGGGCGTGAGCATCTTTTTGTCCCGCTTCATGGGCCTCATCCGCGACAAGCTCATCTCCTACCTGTTCGGGGCCACCCGGGAATCCGACGTCTATTTCGCCGCCTTCGTGATCCCCGATTTCATCAACTACCTGCTCGCCGGGGCCTATTTCTCCATCACGCTCATCCCCCTCCTGGCGGCCGCCTTCGAACGCGACCGCGAGGACGGCTGGCGCTTCTTCTCCACGGTCCTCACCTGGATCGCCCTGGTGATTTCGCTCGTCACCGCCGTCGCCATGCTGTTCGCGCCTCAACTGGCCCGCCTTGCGGCCCCGGGTCTCCCGCCGGAAGCCCTGGAGCGGCTGGCGTATTTCCTGCGCATCGTTTTGCCCGCTCAGGTGTGCTTTCTGCTGGGATCGTGCTTCACCGCCATTCTCTACCTGCACAAGCAGTTTTTCGTTCCGGCCCTGGTCCCGCTCGTCTACAACTTTTTCATCATCGCCGGGGGCATCCTGATGCGGTCGAGAGGCATGGAAGGCTTCTGCTGGGGCGTCCTCGCCGGGGCGTTCGCGGGCAACCTCTTCCTGCCCTGGCTCGCCGCGCGACGGACCGGCGGCATGAAGTTACGCCCCGCACTGGTCCATCCCGGCATGAAGCCGTTCCTGTGGATGGCCCTGCCCCTCATGATCGGCCAATCCATCGTCGTGCTCGACGAACAGCTGGTGCGGATCTTCGGATCCCTTGCCGGGATCGGCGCCATCAGCTGGCTGAACTACGCCCGCCGGATCATGCTCGTACCCGTCGGCGTGGTGGCCCAGGCGGCGGGCGTCGCCTCCTATCCCTTCCTGGCGGAGCTCCACGCCAAAAACGAGTTGCCCCGCTTCTGCGCGACGCTCAATACCGCCCTGCAAAACACCATGACGCTGCTCGTGCCGCTGACGGCCTGGATGATGATCGTGGCCGAGCCGACCATCCGCCTCATCTTTCAGCAGGGACACTTCACCGCCCAGGATACGGTCCACACCGCGCGGCTGCTGCAAATCATGCTCGCCGTCGTTTTCTGCTGGGGATACCAGCAGATCCTCGGGCGGGCGTTCTACGCCACCCGGGACACCCTTACCCCGGCCCTGCTGGGCACCCTGACCACACTCGTTTCCATACCCGTGTTCTATTTCCTGACGGAGTCCCTCGGCGCAACGGGAGTGGCCGTCGCCAGCGCCGCCGGAATTCTCATCTATTCAGCCGTCCTGTCCTGGTCCTGGCGGCGGCGGTTCGGGAGCGCAACCTTCACGGGGCTGCTCCCCGGCCTGCTCAAGCTCGCGGCCCTGTCGCTCGCCGCCGCCGTGCCCGCATTCATCCTCGGCCGCCTGGACATCTTCCGGTCCCTCGAACACCCCTACCTGTCCGCGTTCTGCATCATCGGGGCAAGCGGCCTGTGTTTCGGAGCGGTGTTCCTGGGCCTGGCCGGCCGCATCATCCCGGCCCTGGTGCAGCCCTATCTCAAACACGCAGGCCCGCTCGCCCGGCTCCTCCTCCGATGACACGGACGCACCTCCGCGCCCGTGGCTGCCGCGCCCTTATCCCCGGCCCTGCCCGTGGTTATCCATCCACTCCCGCATCCGTTCGCGCCGCGGCGACGTGCAGACGCGATGCCCCCCAGTCCATCGTTTCCCATTCGCCCGTGCGTGGAACGCGGCGCAATCCTTTTGCACCGCCTTCCCTGCATCACCCGTCTTTCTCCTTCGATGCGCCGCGCGGACATATTGCGGCGCAAGCCCTTTGTGCTACACAAGCCCTTTGTGCTACTTGACAAAACGGGCGTTCGTCACTAGGTTAGGCTGGCACTCTTTCTGGCAGAGTGCTAACAAGATGCGGGGGAGTCTTCCGTGAGCGACTTGTCCAAGCGCGATCAGCACGTCCTGGAAGCTGTGGTCACCGATTATATCCACACCGGGGAACCGGTGGGGTCGAGGACCATCTCGAAGCGATACGGGGTGAACGTCAGTTCCGCCACGATTCGCAACGTGATGGCGGATCTCGAGGAGATGGGGTTCCTGCACCAGCCCCACACATCGGCGGGCCGCATACCCACGGAGAGGGGGCTGCGCTTCTACCTGGACTCCATCATGCAGTTCAAGGCCCTGGAGGAACGAGAACGGGAGATGATCCGCGAGGCCTTCAGGAACGAGCTGCCGGACGTCAAGGAACTGCTGCGCAGGACTTCCCGCGTGCTGTCCCGGTTTTGCCGGCAGGCGGGCGTGGTCCTGTGGCCCAAGCTCACTCTGACGCTCTTCAAGCGCATCGAATTCATTCGCCTGAGGGCGCACCAGATCATGGTCCTGCTGGTGTCCAAGACGGGCCTGGTTCACCACACCCTGGTGGAATGGGAGGAGGACATCGGGCAGGAGGAACTGGACAAGTACAGCCGGTACCTCAACGATCTGCTCGAGGATATGCCGCTCGGCGAAGTCAAGCAGCGCGTGCTCGAAGAGATGCGCGACGAAAAGGTGCTCTTCGATCAGCTCTATTCCCGGGCCCTGAAGATCACCGACCGGGTTTTTCAGCAAAACCTGGAGAGCAGCGACGTCTATATCGAGGGACGGACGAATCTTCTGAACAACCCGGAATTCGCCGACGTGGAACGCATGAGGCGCATCCTGGACGCCTTCGAGGACAAGTCCAGGATGATTCGGCTCCTGGACAGGACGCTCAGGAATTCCACGGGGGTGCAGATCATCCTCGGGACGGAAAACGACCTCCAGGAGTTGAATGAGATCAGCCTCATCTCTTCTCCCTACCGCCGCGGGGACACGCTCCTCGGCGTGATGGGGGTCATCGGACCGTTGCGAATGGACTACTCCCGGATCATTCCGGTGGTGGAGTTCACGGCGGACCTGCTGAGTCAGCTTCTCGAGGAACCCGGCGAGGATTGACGTTCGGGCGGAGTGCGCCCCGCTGGATTCCGGCTTCGCGATATGGAACCGTTTCATGCCAGGCCGCAGGAGGAAAAGAGACCGATGTCCAAAAAACATATGAAGGGAAACGGCGGTGAGGTTCCCGAGAACTCGGAGATGAGCGGGAGCGAGGACCTGGTCGCCGTTGAGGCCGGGGAACCCGACTGCAGGGAGTTGCTGGCGCGCAAAGAGGAAGAGCTCAAGCAGTCCCAGGACCGCGTGTTGCGCATGGCGGCGGAATTGGACAACACCAGGAAACGGCTCGAACGGGAGAAATCCGAAGGGATAGCCTACGCCAACGAAGGCCTCATGAAGGACCTGCTTCCCGTGCTCGACAACCTCGAGCGCGCCCTGGAGCACAGCGAGAACGAGGCGGACTGCGGGAGCCTGGTGGAGGGGGTGCGCATGACGTTGAAGGGCTTCCTGGACAGCCTGGCCCGGTTCGGATGCGCGCCGTTCGAGTCGGTCGGCAACGCTTTCGATCCCAACTTCCATGAAGCCGTGATGCAGGAGGAAGTCGCCGACTATCCCGAACGCACGGTGATACGGGAATTCCAGAAAGGTTACACGCTCAAGGAACGGCTGCTTCGTCCCGCCATGGTGGTGGTGTCGAAAGCCGCCGGCGACACATAGTCGATGATTTTGCCGGGCTTTTTGCGGGAAAAGCTGCGGTGACGGGTTGTACAAACATCTTACGACCACTATGTTTGGCAAGGATTCATACTTATTACACCGGGCGGAGATTGCATACTCTTCTGATCGAACGGTTGGGAAAGGCTTGGTATTTACAAAGGAGGCAGTTAAATGAGCAAAGTGATCGGTATCGACCTTGGAACCACGAACTCGGTGGTTGCAATCATGGAGGGCAAGGACCCCAAAGTACTTCCGAACGCCGAAGGCGGTCGCACCACACCCTCCATGGTGGCCTTTACGGATAGTGGAGAGCGCCTGGTGGGCCAAGTGGCCAAACGACAGGCGATCACGAACCCGGAAAACACGATTTTCGCCGTGAAGCGGCTCATCGGGCGAAAGTACGAGTCCCGCGAGGTCCAGCAGGACGTGAAGATCCTGCCCTACAAGATTGCAAAGGCGAAGAACGACGACGCGCACCTTTCCATCCGGGGCAGGGAGTACAGCCCCACGGAGATATCCGCTTTCATCCTGATGAAAATGAAGCAGACCGCCGAAGATTACCTGGGCGAGAAGGTGACCGAAGCGGTGATCACGGTCCCCGCCTACTTCAACGACAGCCAGAGGCAGGCCACCAAGGACGCGGGCAAGATCGCCGGCCTGGAGGTGCTGCGGATCATCAACGAACCGACGGCGGCATCCCTCGCCTACGGCCTCGACCGCAAGAAGGACGAGAAGATCGCCGTGTTCGATCTCGGCGGCGGCACTTACGATATTTCCATCCTCGAGATCGGGGAGGGGGTGTTCGAAGTCAAGTCAACCAACGGGAACACCCACCTGGGCGGGGAGGACTTCGACCAGCGCATCATCGACTGGCTCGCCAACGAATTCAAGAAAGACTATGGAATTGACCTTCGCAGCGACAAGATGGCGCTGCAACGGCTGAAAGAAGCAGCGGAAAAGGCCAAGATCGAGCTGTCGTCCACGATGGAGACGGAGATCAACCTCCCGTTCATCACGGCCGACGCCGCCGGCCCCAAGCACATGACCATCAAGCTTTCGCGGGCGAAGCTCGAATCCCTCGTGGAAGACCTCATCGACCAGCTGGTCCCGCCGATGGAGCAGGCCCTGCGCGACGCCGGGCTCAGCCGCGCCGCCATTGACGAGGTGATCCTGGTGGGCGGCATGACCCGGATGCCCCGGGTTCAGCAGAAGGTACAGGAATTCTTCGGCAAGGAACCTCACAAGGGGGTCAACCCGGATGAGGTCGTTGCGATCGGGGCGGCGATCCAGGCCGGGGTGCTCAAGGGCGACGTCAAGGACGTTCTGCTGTTGGACGTCACGCCTCTTTCCCTGGGCATCGAGACCCTGGGCGGGGTCATGACCCGGCTGATCGAGCGCAACACGACCATTCCGACCCGCAAGAGTCAGATCTTCTCCACCGCCACGGACAACCAGACGGCGGTCTCCATCCACGTTCTTCAAGGGGAGCGGGAGATGGCGAGCAACAACAAAACCCTCGGCCGCTTCGAACTGGTCGGGATCCCGGCCGCGCCTCGCGGCATCCCGCAGATCGAGGTGACTTTCGATATCGACGCCAACGGCATCGTGCACGTCTCGGCAAAGGATCTGGCCACGCAGAAGGAGCAGTCCATTCAGATCACGGCTTCCAGCGGCCTGAACAAGGACGAAATACAGAACCTGGTGAAGGAAGCCGAAGTGCACGCCGAGGAAGACAAGAAGAAGCGTGAACTGGTGGAAACCAGGAACCAGGCGGATACGCTCATTTACAGCACCGAGCGGACGATGCGGGACATGGGGGATAAGATCGACGCCCAGACGCGTCAGAATATCGAGGAGCAGATCGGAAAGCTGCGCAAGACCATGGAAGATGGCGACAAGGACGCGATCCAGAAAGACATGGACCAGTTGATGCAGATTTCCCACAAGGTGGCCGAAGAGGCCTACAAGCGCGCGGCGGAACAACAGGGTCCCCAGGCCGGAGCGGAGGAGCAGGCAGCGCGCGAGTCCGCCGGTGCGCAGAAAAAGCCCGACGACGACGTCGTCGACGCCGACTTCCAGGAAGTGAAGGACAAGTAGCCCCGGACGGCTTTGAATGAAAAATGCAGGCGGCGCCCCGGCGGATGCCGGGGGCACAAAGGCGCTGAACGGCATGGATTATCGCCTGCCCGGAAATGACGCGCATGACCGTGCTTCGCCGTGAGCCCCAGGCTGTGGACCCTTTCGGGAAACGAAGGCGCGGCGTTCATACGGCGTCGACTCGGCCTGCCCGTGGCGATCCGCGATCGGCATAAGGATCATAACGTTGAGGGCACATGAAATTTCGTGTGCCCTTGACGCCGTTTTGGGGTATACATTTTCCTCTTGCAACAAATTGTCTTCGCCCGCGGTCAGGGTTCCGGAGCCGACGGGGAACGGAGCGGTTCCCCTGGGGTTTTGTCATGCGCGGAGCGGAGAGTCTGCCCGTATCGGGATCGACGCTCGAGAACTTCGCCATTTCAATGCATCGAGGCATATATGAAACGGATTAGCAGATACGCCCGGATTTTGCTGCTGGTGGTAACGGCTGCATTCCTTGCCGGATGTTTCGGTTCCCAGCAACCTGCCGAACAGGCTTCGAGTCGCCCGTCTCTCACCGGGACGACGCCTCCGGACGCCGAAAAGATGGTCCAGCAGGCCGAGCAGGCGCGCAAAAGCGGAAATATTCCCAAAGCCATATCCCTCTGGGAGAAGGTCATCCAGAAATATCCCGGCCATGCCGTCGCGGCGCGCGGATTTTCCGTGGTCGGCAACCTTTACCTGGCCCAGGGACAACCGGATCGCGCCCTGCAGTATTTCGACTACCTGGTCTACACCTATCCCAACTGGGACGGAATCGGCCAGGCACGACTGGATCGCCTCCGCGCGCTTGCCGCAGCCGGCAAGAAGAAACAGGCCATGAAAGAAGCGGTGCCGCTGTGGGAGACTTCGACGTCCCAACCTGATTTGCAGGTGGGCCTTGCGTCCTTCATGGCCGGGCTCTACGGCGCCGAAGGGGATATCGAGACGGGCTGGGACTGGGCCGGTTCGGGCTTCCCGGCGGCCACAACCCCGCAGCAGAAGAAAACGCTCACCCGGGCCACCGTCGATTTGCTGAAAAATGCGGACGAAGGGCAGGTGAAGAGGCTGTATAAAAAGACTCCTTCGGATTTCATGAAGGTCTTTCTGGATTTTCGGATGGCCCAGTTGGAAATGCAGAAAGGGCGCCAGGACCCGGCACGCGCCCGCCTCAAGGAGCTTCTCGCCCGAAACGGGACTCACCCGCTGGTCCCGGAGATCCAGGCGGCCATCCGCGGCACCCGCCCGGATGGGGCTGAATATGCCGTCAATGCCGATCGCATCGGAGTGCTCATTCCGCTCAACGGTTCATTTGCCAGGTACGGCGACATGGTTCTCAAAGGCCTGACCCTTGCGAATTCGGACTGGAGCGAGCGATACCCGGGGCAGCAGGTGTCGCTCGTGGTCAAGGACGCCCAGGCCGATGCAGCCGTCACCACCCGGTCCTTCGAGGAAATGGTGAAAAAGGACGGCGTCCTTGCCGTGATCGGTCCCCTTGGGGCGCAGGCGGCCAAAGAGGTGGCTCCGCTCGCGGACCGTTACGGGGTGCCCGTCCTGACCATGACGCAAAAGGATGACGAAGGCGCGGCGAGTTCCTTCGTCATCCACATCTTCCTGGACAGTCGCGAGATCGTGCGATCCGCCGTAAAGCACTGCCGCGACAAACTCGGTCACACCCGTTTCGCGGCGCTCTATCCGGATGACCGCTACGGGCAGAAGCTGGCGAAAATTTTCTCCGAAGTCGTTCCGGAACTGGGCGGCCAGGTTGTGGCCAGTGTTTCCTACAAGGAAAAAACGACGGATTTCAAGGAGTCGCTGCAGAAGCTCATCACTATCGCCAAGAAGAACCAACCCCCGACCGGCGTTGAAACCACGCCGTTCGATGCGCTGTTCATTCCCGACCAGGTGCAGTCGGTATCTCTCATCGCCCCCCAACTCCCATACAACAACGTGGTGGGCGTCACTCTGCTCGGGACCAACCTGTGGAGCGAAGCACCGCTCGTGCAGGCCGGCGGGGTCTACATCGAGCATGCGCTGTTCGCCACGGCCTACTACCCCGAAAACCCGAGCTCCCGGGCGAAGGACTTCCGCGAGCGATTTCAGGAGAAATTCGGAGCGCCGCCATCCTACCTGGAAGCCCAGGCCTACGACGCGCTCATGCTGGTGCTGCAGGCCCGCAGCGCTTTGCGATCGACCGGAATCGACCGTGCATCCCTCCTGCAAACCATCATGGCGGCAAAGGGCTTCGAGGGGATCGCGGGGAAGTACTCTTTCTCCCCGATGGGGAGCTTGGAGCGGAACTATTTGCTCCTCCAGGTGCAGGACGGAAAGCTCGTGCAGATCGCCCCCTGAGGTGTGGGGCCGCCGGCTCGTCACCCGAATTCGAACCGCGCGTCCATGCGATGCCGCCGGGGCGGGCATGCGCCGCCGGCCGAAAGCGAACCGCCTTCCGGCGCTGCTTTCCGGATCCGAAGAATGCACATTTTGGGCTCGGTTGCATCGGGGCCTTGACAAACAAATCGGTGGCTTTATAATTTGAGCGGTTAGCGGTAAAGAACAACGGTTTTGGGTCCACTTGCGGTTCAAGAGGAGGTTTTTGGATATGCCGATCTATGAATACGAATGTTTGAAGTGTGGAAAAACTTCGGAAGCCATGCAGAAATTCTCCGACCCCCCGCTGACCGAGTGCTGCGAATGCAGGGGGCAACTGCGCAAGCTCATCTCCATGAGCACTTTCCACCTCAAGGGTTCGGGTTGGTATACCACCGATTACGCCGGGAAGAACCAGAGCACGAGCGCGCCTCGGAGCAGCGAACCCGCGTCGTCGGGCAGCGCCGAGAAAAAATCCGATTCTTCTTCGACCGCCTCGGAATAGGAGGCCGATCCGGCCGATCCGCGGCGGAAGGCGCATCGGGCGGAGAGTTTCCATCACTTACGAATCCGAGCTGCAAACGGGCCGTTCACGTGCCCGTTTTTTTTCGCACATTCGAGCCGAAGCCGAACGGGCGGGTCGATCCCCGCGGCAATCCTTCCAATCGATGATCGTGCTCATCCCAAAACCCGTTGCATGATCCGGCACGGCTCTCAGAGTGTTCCCCGGCGAGCCGTCATGAAGACGCGGCGACTCCCGCTTCTCGACTCCGTGCTCCGGACCGTCGCGCTGCCGGCCGGCTTCCACCTCATTCCTGGACGGCTGCAAAAAGAGGAGAGCGCATGGGCGCCGACGGACTGTTCATCGTCTTCACCGGAAACGGGAAGGGCAAAACCACTGCGGCCCTGGGAATGGCCTTGCGGGCCGCGGGCCACGGCCTGAGCGTGTTGATCCTCCAGTTTCTCAAAGGGTCCTGGAAGTACGGCGAACTGGAAGCGCTCAAACGATTCGACACAGTGACCATCCGAACGCTGGGTTCGGGATTCACCTGGACCAAGGAAAACCTCGACGAAGACAGGCGCCTGGCCCGAGAGGGATGGGAGCTGGCTTCATCCGAGATCCGCGGGGGCGGCTACGATATCGTTATCCTTGACGAAATCAATGTGGTGCTCTCCTACGGGCTGCTGTCCTCCGAGGAGGTGCTGGGAGCGGTGTCCGACCGTCCCGCAAGACTCCACGTGGTCGCTACCGGCCGGAACGCTCCCGACGAGCTCATCGGCGCGGCCGACCTGGTCACCGAAATGCGCGAGGTGAAGCACCCCTTTCGCGATCGGGGAGTGAAGGCTCAGAAAGGGATCGAATTCTAGATGACCCGCCGGGACAAGGAAAGAAGCCTTCACGCATTGTACGATGCAATCCGCCGGGATGCGTTCTACCGGAACGAGAACATGGGCGATGTTTTCGTCCCGGGTGACGGGTCTTTGGAGGACGGCGTCATCGTGTTGATCGGGGAGGCCCCCGGACGCGACGAGGAAAGAGAAGGCAAACCCTTCGTGGGAGCGGCCGGCCGCAACCTGAACGCGCTCTTGCGTGAAAACGGGCTAGCGCGCGACGATCTCTTCATCACCAACCTCTTGAAGTACCGCCCCCGCACTCCCACGGGAGCCAACCGCAGCCCCTCGGCCGCGGAATGCCGATATGCCCTTCCCTTTCTGGAAAGAGAGCTGGACACTCTGCGGCCGGGACTCGCGGTGTGCCTGGGACTGTCACCGGCAAAAGCTCTCCTGAACGACCCGCACCTCAAGATGGGACAAGCCAATGGCGCCTTGTTCCGCGGAGCCGGGCTGAATATCCTTGTCACGTATCATCCCTCGCCGTTCAATTTCATGGTTCCGGAAAAGAGCAGCGCACTTCGAAGGGCCTTCCGGCAAGTTGCCGTCCGGCCCGAATGA
>ERZ795032.111-NODE-111-length-121742-cov-182.857742_pt1 | contig 121742 bp, 105 predicted proteins | sample MGYA00375124_ERZ795032 | MGnify/ENA primary metagenome ERZ795032 (study PRJEB30167, sample SAMN05720154) | activated sludge metagenome | isolation source: Anaerobic digester | place: China | collected 2015-12-16 ... | reverse complement strand
TCTGAGCCAGGGATTCTGGTTCTGCGCCGCGAAAAGCGGCGCGAGGAGGCCGCAAGTGGGAAAACGGAATATTCCCTTCCTTGTGCCGATCCTTCTGCTGTTCTGCCAGGGCCTCAGCGCAAAGCCCGCTGAGGGCGGCTTTCGCGCTGAGGCCTTGGTGGAAACGAATGTCGCCTACCTCGCGTTGAGCGCTCTATCAACGAGTCCCAATAATGTCTTTCTTGTTATCCCTGTCAATTCCCAAATCATGATTGCGGAAAAATTCAGCATCGATCCCTCCCTGGTTTTCGTCTATAATAAGAATTCCTCATCGAAGGAAGACAATTTCATGGTCCTGTTCGATCTCGGCGCATCGTTCCATTTCGGCGCCGGCCTTCAAGGCTGGGTCATTGGCCTGACGCCGGGAGTTTTCTATTCCTTCGATTCCCGTCTGGCTGGGTTTTCCGCCAGCATAAAGAGCGGCTACCAGTGGGTGCTCGAAAAAGGACTGGTGCTCGGAGTCATGCTGGGGGGCAGGTATATCTACCTGGACGGCACACTGGTAATACCCGATTTGGCTCTCAATCTTGGCTGGAGATTGTGACAGGAACGTTGAGCGAAAACGCCGACGGCGCCGGGCTGTCGGGGACCTCGGATAATGGCGCGGCAAATTGGATTATTTGATTCTCTATAGCAGGCCGATTCTGGACAGAACTATGCTCGCCGCCGCGAGGGCCGCCGTTTCGGTTTTCAGGATGCGCCGGCCGAGGGAACAGACAAGAAAACCGCGGGAACGCAGCAGCTCCAGCTCCGCTTCCGTCCAGCCCCGCTCGCTGCCTACGGCGAGCCAAAGCGGGGTCCTTAATCGAGGAAAATCGGCCAACTTCGGAAGCTTCTCGCCTGGGTGGAACACCAGCCTGTCGGGCTCTTCGGCCGGGACTTCGGAAACGAAATCCCGGGGCGTTGTTCGAGCGCCCGTCGCCGCGTCGCTGTCAAGCGACGCGGCGACGCGTTGCGCGGCATCGAGCGCGTCGCAGGCGCGCGGAAGGCTCCAGAAACATTCGACCTGAGGGAGTCTGGGGTTGCCGGACTGCATCGCGCCCTCGATCAGATGGCTTTCGAAATCCCTGGTCCTGAAGAAACTCGATTCGGCGTAGGATTTTTCCCCCAGCTCGCTCAGGGTAAACCAGATACGCCGAAGCCCAAGGCTGGTGAGATCCTTGAGTATCCTGCCTGCCTGTATAGGTCTTGGAAAACCCATGAGAATGTTCACCGGATACAGGGAGGGAGCTTCCGATTCGGGCCGGTAGGAGAGGAGTATGGATTCGTGGCTCAGCTTTTCGATGCTGGCGCTGCCCAGGCTCCCGTCAGAGCAGCCTGCGGCGATGATCTCGCCCTGCTTTTTCCTGAGCACCCGGGTGATGTGGCCGTAGCGCGCGTCGCTCCTGTAGAGGGGGATCCCCAATTCCTCCTCTTTCAGGTAGAGAATGTTCATGCCAGCGGATCCACATCGGCCTCGTAATCGACGCCGGGAATTCCAAAGCCGTGAACCCGCAGGAAATCGGCCTTGAAGCCCTCCAGGTCCGCCAACTTCGGCAGGGTCTCCTGATCGATTTTTCCCATCAGTTCGAGCACCTTGTTCTGGACCGAATCCCGCATTTCCAGCTCGTCCAGCCTGATCCTGCCTTCGCCGTCCACCGGCACCGGCCGGCCGGCGCTCGCATAAAGCCGATCGGAGAACAGCCTCGCCATTTGATCGAGACAATCCTCGTGGCCCCCGTCTTCCTTCATTACCTTGAAGAGCACCGAAACATAGAGGGGGATTATGGGGATCACCGCGCTGGAACGGGTTACCACAGCCTTGTTTATCGAGACGAAGGCGCCAAGGCCCGAAACCGCGTGGCGCGCGTTGAGCGATCTTGCCGCCCTTTCGAGGTCTTCCTTGGCTTTCCCGATTGTGCCGTCCTTGTAGATGGGGTGGGAGAGGGGAGGGCCGATATAAGAATACGCGGCGCTCAACGCGCCGGGGGCCAGGACGCCGGCCTCCGCCAGGGCGTCGATCCAGAGCTCCCAATCCTGCCCGCCCATCACCTTGACCGTGTCGGCGACCTCCTGGTCGGAGGCCGGCTCCACGCTGGCCTGGCTCAACTTGCCGGTGAAAGGATCGGCGGTCGTGCCGGAAAAGCTCCTGCCGATCGGCTTTATGACTGAACGGTACATCGTTCCGGTTTCGGGATCCACCCGCACAGGACTGGCGAGGGAATAAATAACCAGATCGTAGGCGTAACCGCCGGCTTTGGCTTCCCCGATCGCCAAGGCTTTGGCTTCCCTGGAAAAGGCGTCCATCGAGTGGCTTTTTGCCACGAGGCCTCGTTCGGCGGCGAGCCTGTCGAAGGCGCGATTGGCGTACCAGCCGGGGGAGCCGGTCTTGGTGGCCGAAGGCTCCCGCTCGAAGGAAATCCCCAGGGTGGAAGCCCCATAGCCGAAGGCCGCCACGATTCGGGATGCCAGGCCGTAACCCGAGGAGCAGCCGATCACCAGGACGTGATGGGGAGCTTTGGTCGGGGCCGATGCCGAAACCCCGGCCCGGACGCTGCCGCCAACCTTATCCAGAACCCGCCGCATCTGCTCCTCCACGTCCCTGGCGCAACCGACAGGGTGGGCGTTGAGGCAGATATTGTTTCGTATCATTGGCGATATTTTCATTCTTCTACCCCCGAGGACATGGCTATCCACTCGGCTTCCACCGCCAGCTCTCCATCGACCTTGCCGCGGCCCTTCTGGTGAAGAACAAGGGAGCCGGACTTGCAGATTTCTATTTCCATATCCAACCGGTCGCCCGGAAATACGGGTTTCCGGAAGCTGGCCGAACGTATCTTGGCGAGTACGAAAAGCCCCTTGGGTTTTATGCCAAGGAGTTTGGCGCCCACGCCCCCAGCCTGGGCAAGGGCCTCGATGAGGAGAACCCCGGGCACCACCGGGTGTTTGGGAAAATGCCCGGCGAAAAAGAACTCTTCGGCCTTGAAAAGCCTGGAAGCGATAATTGTTTGCCCCCGGGTTCGGGCTTCATCCACGAACAAAAAGGGGCTCCGATGAGGTATATACTGTTCAACCGTATCCATTATTCTATCCTTTTTCGGCGATGAACCATCTTTGATTGTTTCCATAACTATACCGCTCTTCGGATAAAACCGAAAGAAGGCGCCCGCCCTCAGACTTTCTTAAAGGCCAGCGCTCCGTTATGTCCGCCGAAGCCTAAGGACGCGCTCAACGCGGCTTGAACCTGGTATTGGATCGCCCGGTTGGGGATATAATCCAGGTCGCAGCCGCCGTCTGTATCGGCGGAATCCAGATTGATCGTGGGAGGCAGCCATCCGGTTTCCAGGGCTTTGATGCAAACGATAGCTTCCAGGGCTCCAGCCGCGGCGATGCAGTGTCCCGTCATGCTCTTGGTGGAGCTGATCTTCAAGGTTTTTGCGTGTTCCCGAAAGCAATGTTTGACCATGAGGGTTTCTGTGGGGTCGTTGAGGGGTGTGGAAGTACCGTGGGCGTTGTAGTAGCCCACATCTTCGGCGCCCAAGCCCGCGTCCTCCAGCGCCAGGGCCAGGGCTCTGGCGCCCTGCACCGCCTGGGGATCGGGAGCCGTGAGGTGATAGGCGTCGCAGCTGGCCCCGTAGCCTGCGGCTATGGCACGGATATTCGCCTTCCTGGCCCGGGCCCTTTCGTAATTCTCCAGGATGAGGACGCCCGCGCCTTCGCCTATGACAAAACCGTCCCTGGCCAGATCGAAGGGTCGGGAAGCTTGGGTCGGCCTGTCGTTGTATCCCGTGGAAAGGGCTTTGAGCTTGCAGAAGCCCGACATGGCGAACAGCGTGATCGCCGCCTCGGTGCCGCCGGCGACCACCACATCCAAACGCCCCGCGCGCAGCAAATCGATGGCCTGGCCGATGGCGTCGGTGCCCGAGGCGCAGGCCGTGACCTGGGTAAAGGCCGGGCCATGGATTTTAAGCCTCATGGCGACGTTGCCCGCAGCTTCGTTGGCGATCATAAGCGGCACCGTCATCGGAGGCAATCTGTCCGGGCCCGATTCCATCAGCTTGGTGTGGGATTCCTCAAAGACATCGATACCGCCGATGCCGTTACCCAGGCAGACGCCGACCCGCTCGGGCCTATACCCGAAGTCCAGGGCGCCTTCGGAGTCTTCCCGAAACCCTGCGTCCCTCCAGGCCTGCACCGAGGCCGCGACCGCGTATTGGGAGAACAAAGCCATCTTGCGGGCTTCCCGTTTGTCCATCCACAGCGAGGGATCGAAGTTTTTCACCTCCGCGGCGATTCTGCTCTCCAGCGCGGAGGCGTCGAAATGTGTCACTGCCCCGACGCCCGATTCGCCCTTGAGAAGGGCGTTCCAAAAACTGTCGACATCGTTGCCCAGAGGGCTTATGAGCCCGAGGCCCGTTACCGCGATTTCTCGTTTCATGTGATTACTCCTGTCGAACTTACCAGCGTATGACCGCGGACCCATAGGTGAGACCCGCGCCGAATCCCACGAGCATTATCAGATTGCCCGGTTTCAATAGCTTCTTTTCATCCATTTCCGCCAGGGCGAGGGGTATGCTGGCCGCCGATGTGTTCGCGTACTCTTCGATATTCATGTAGAACTTTTCCGCCGGTACGCCGAAGCGCTTGCCCGCCGCCTGGACGATCCTGGCGTTAGCCTGGTGGGGTATTATCCAGTCGAAATCCCCGAGGCTGTATGCTGTGGCATGCATGATTCTTTCTATCAGAACGGTGATCGATTTTACGGCGAATTCGTATACCTTCTTCCCGTCCATGCGCAGGGTGGGCACCGTGGGCGCGCTCCGTTCCCAGATGTCGTCCCTGGGCGACTGCTCCAGGTAGAGATCCTTCGCGCCCGAACCCTCGGCGCCCAAAATGAAGGAAAGGCAGCCCCGGCCCGCCTCGTCGATCCGGGAGACGACAGCGGCCCCGGCTCCGTCGCCGAAGAGCACCGCCGTGGACCTGTCGCTCCAATCCGCGATTCTGCTCAGCAAATCGGAGCCTATCACCAGGGCGTGACGTCCGTGCCGAGCTTCAAGCATCGAGGCCGCGGCGTCAAGGGCATAGATGAAGCCAGTACAGCCGGCGGTTATGTCGAAGGCGGGGACGCCATAGGCGCCGATCTTTTCCTGCACTATGCAGGCGGTGGCGGGAAAACCGAAGTAGTCGGGGGTGGCGGTGGCCAGCACGATAAGATCGAGTTCCTTCGGGCCTATCCCTGCCTTGGTCAAGGCTTTCCGGGCAGCCTCGGCGGCCATGTCGCTGGTCATGGTCCCCTTGGGCGCGAAATGCCTGGCCCCGATACCCGTATGGGAACGGATCCATTCGTCGGTGGTATCCAGGCGTTCGGCGATATCCTCGTTACTCATGCGAAGAGGGGCTATGCTCGCCCCCAGGGAGCGCAGTATAACTGACATAAACAGCTCCTTTATGAAATGACATAATATGTTAATTTGTCATTCTTCCTTATTCAACATGAATGAAAGGAAGCTGTCAATACATAGAGAACCGGTGCGCGTCGGCGCTCCCCCCGCACGATTGCCACAAAGCCATTACATCGTCCGGTTCTCTTGACCCTCGGGCTTAGATTTTCTATATTTCTTATGATCAATTTTACTTTAACTGTATTTCAGGAGGATAAGGTATGAACGTCAAACCCTTGGGAGATCGCATTCTGATCAAAATCAAGGAGAGCGAGACCAAGACTGCGGGAGGTATCATCATTCCGCAGACCGCCCAGGAAAAAACCCAGACGGGCGTGGTCGTCGCTGTGGGAACCGACAAGGATGTGATCAAGGTCAAGGCGGGTGATGAAGTCATGTACGACAAGTACGCGGGTACCCAGATCAAGATCGGCGGCGCCGAGCACCTCATCGTCAAGATGTCCGATATCCTCGCCGTGCTTGAATAGTTCCAAGCCAACGGGATAGCGTAAAAAGGACTGCCTAAAAAGGCAGTCCTTTTTTATGCGCTTCGCCCATATCGAGGTTCCGGGTTTCGGTCGCTCCGAACCCGGCTGTTCTCGAACTTATGGCTTCAGAATCGCGAGCAGCTCCTCGGGGCTCTTCGCCTTGAGGATCGCCTGACGCTTTTCCTCGCTGCGGAAAAGCATACTCACCTCGGCGAGGAACTGAAGGTGTGGACCAGTCTTATCCGGGGGAGACAGGGTCATGATGAAGATTCTGCAACCCTTGCGATCCAAGGCTTCGAAATCCACTTCTCTGTCCGAAACACCTACGCAGGCGACCAGTTCGGAAACAGCCTGGGTTTTCCCATGGGGAATAGCTATGCCATGCTTCATCCCCGTACTCATCCGCCCTTCGCGTTCCAGCACCGAAGCCTTGGCCTCGGCTTTATCGCGCACCTTGCCGCTTTTCATCGCCACATTGACGAGCTCGTCGATAATCTGATCCTTGTTTTCCCCTGAAAGATGCAGGGCGACGAGTTCGGGTTTTAAAACTGTCATGAGGTCCATATATCTGGATAGTAGAGTGCGGGACCTAAGGCGTCAAGCCTCGGCGGCCCCGGGTTTTATCGAGCGAAACCCAGAGCGGGACGGTAGTTACGGCAAGATAGGCATCACTGCTTCAGATGAAGTTGCGCGGAGCCTTTGGGTCGGCCTGGAGCGAACCGCGGGCGATAAGGGCCTGCGCCGCCCCGATCCATAGGGCGTCCAGGAAACCGGCCATCATCGCCAACAAAAAGGCTATCGGGACGATAATAAGATACCCGTTTTCGAATCCACGGCCGAAAAGACCGCAGACCAGGGTGATCACCGCGATAGGGCCGCTACCCAGGGACGAAGAGGAGGCGATGGTGGCCAGGGGAATGAGAAAGGCAACCGGCAGGAGCCTGGGAAGGGAAATCGTAAGCTGGGAATAGGAGGATAGGACGGCCGCGAAGGAAAAGGCGGCGATATACGCGGTGCCGATCCGGCCGGCGAAAATTCCACCGGGAAGGAAAATAGCGTTGTATCGTCGCTTTACGCCCTGATTTTCCCTGGATTGCCTGATAATAGTACCCAGGGCGAATCGTACGCTTCCGGAGCTCATGGCGGCCAAGGCTGCGGGCAGGCTGGAATAGAGCAGGGGCAGGGGATTCTTCTTTCCATTGAGGAAAAAGAGGGCCAGGGGTAGCACGATGAGAAGATGGCCAACATAGGCAATGCTCAAATAAAGGAGGAAAGATCCGTATATGCCTCCCTTGAGCGAGTCGGCCAACAAATGAAGGGTCCGGGCCGAAATGGGGATCAACAGCGCTCCCGCGATTTCGGTAATGAAAACATTGATGGTGTGCAGGATTCGCGAAAAAGAATCCAAAACGTTGACGAACGGTTTGGCCGCTATGGGGTCGTGCGCCATCGCCAGGCCGATGCAGAGGGCCAGGACGAGGGCTGGCAAGGGCCAGTCTCCGGAGCGTAAAAACAGTTCGGAAATATTCTTAGGAAAGATCTCCAAAAAACCTTCGTCGAAGCCTTGCGCGGTGGGAGCCGCGATATCCGACAGGAGGGGAAGCCTGATAGGAAGAACGATCAACGCCGAGATCAGGCCGAGAATCGTGCCGGCGACAAGGGAGAGGGCGAAGAAGGAAAGGCTTTTGAACGTCAAGCCCCAGAAGCGTTTTTCTTCATACAGCTTGACCACCGCCAGGGGAAGGTTGACCAGGAGGAGAAGCTCCAAAACATAAAAGCCTATTCGCAGGGCGATTTCGGAGGCCTGATAGAATGCGGCGCCAGGCTCGAAGAGGGAAGGGGGGCTGACCCAGAAGAGCAGTGCCCCAAAGACTATGCCGGCCAGGTATTTGAACCATAGTTTCATCGCCGTTCAGCATACCCGCAGGCTAAAGCGGCGGTCAACCTCGGGCTGGCGGGCACGCCGCGGCTGTCCGAGACCTTGCGGAATTCACTGAAGGAAGGAAGAATAATGGTAAAACGATCACTACAATAGAGGTGAAGGTATGGTCAATGCGATAATCAAGCTTCCGTATCCTGAAAACGAGCCGGTCTACGATTATGTCGCCGGAAGCCGAGAAGCGGAAAAACTGAGCGAGGAGCTTGCCGGGCAGAGCAAAAATCCTCTGGAAATACCTTTGATAATCGGTGGGAAGGAAGTAAAAACCGGAATTCTCGGGGAGTTACATTCTCCCCACAACCACGGTCTTTTGTTGGGAACGTATCACAAGGCGACAAAAGAAACGATCGCCGCCGCGATCGACTCGGCTATGACGGCGCGAAAAAAGTGGATGAATATGCCTTGGCAATCCAGGGCCGCTATTTTCCTAAAAGCCGCCGATTTATTGGCCACAAAATACCGGCCGATATTGAATGCGGCCACAATGCTTGGTCAGAGCAAGACGGCGCAGCAGGCGGAAATCGATTCCGCCTGCGAGCTGATAGATTTTTTCAGGTTCAACGTTCACTACATGAGAAAGATTTACTCGATCCAGCCGGAGCACAATAACGAACATGTCTGGAACTATGTCGAATACCGGCCCCTGGAAGGTTTCGTTTTCGCCCTCTCTCCCTTCAATTTCACATCGATCGGCGGCAACTTGCCCACAGCGCCTGCCGTAATGGGCAATGTCGTAGTCTGGAAACCGGCCAGCGCGGCCGTCCTATCCAACTATTACATTATGCGTCTTTTGAAGGAAGCCGGGATGCCCGACGGCGTGATCAACTTCGTCCCGGGAGACGGCGCCCAGGTCGGCGACCCGGTCATCGATAGCAGACACTTCGCCGGCGTTCATTTTACCGGTTCGACAGGCACCTTCAACTCCTTATGGCTGAGGATAGCGGAAAACATCAAAAAAATACCTATAAGGTGTATCCGCGCATCGTCGGCGAAACCGGAGGCAAGGATTTTCTGTTCGCGCATAGGGATTGCAACATCAAGGCAATGTCCGAGGCGCTGTTCTGCGGAGCCTTCGAATACCAGGGGCAGAAGTGCTCAGCCACCAGCCGGGCCTACATTCCCCGATCGATATGGCCGCAGGTCTCTGGTTTGCTGAAAGACCGCTGCTCAAGGGCCAAGCTTGGGGATACGAGCGATCTCTCGGTGTTCATGGGAGCTGTGATCGACGAAAAAGCATTTAAAAAAATCGTTTCGTATATTGAGCTCGCGAAAGCCAGCCCCGGGGAATACCGAATAATCAGCGGAGCTTCCTACGATAGCTCAAAGGGCTGGTTTATCGAGCCTACCATCATCGAGACGACAAACCCTAAAAGCAGGCTGATGGAAGAAGAAATTTTCGGGCCTGTATTGACCGTGTATGTTTATGATGATGATAAGCTGGACGAGACCCTGGAATTGCTCGATTCGACCAGTCCCTTCGCCTTGACCGGCTCGATCTTCGCCAACGACCGCGGGGTAATCGAAAGACTTACCGCGGCGCTCTGCGAAACGGCTGGCAATTTTTACATCAACGGCAAATCCACGGGCGCTGTGGTCGGCCAACAGCCCTTCGGCGGAGCGCGGGCTTCCGGCACGAACGACAAGGCGGGAAGCGAGCTTAACCTAATGCGATGGGTGTCCATGAGATCGATTAAAGAAAACTTCTCCCCGCCGGAGGTCTGAGCGGGCGCATCGAAGGCAGCAACGGAATTCGCTAATTCACGATAGCGCTGAAACCGCTGCTCGACAGTCCCGCTCCTGCCGACCATATTCTGAAGCCGGCGATGACATCATGGAGGTAGTCGGAATCGGAAATCGTCAGTCTGGGGGATTGCGTCGTTAATGAACGGCTTCAGATCAAAGTTGACCGACAACAATTCAGATGAGGCCACATACGTAATATTCGAGCCATCTTTCCATACATTCCAGAGAGATCCTCCTATGTTGACATTACTTGCTATCTGTACGCCCGATGGATTATGGCTCGTTGGCTTGGCCATCCAGATTTCCAGCCATTTTTCTGGTCCCAGGATATTTCCAGTTTCGGATGCCGTAAACCATAGGTTGATCAATGGAAGAAAATCTGCGGATGCCGAAACTCCCGACTTCGACCATGTCCATCCTGTTTGCAGGCTGCCTATAGCGCCATTACGTTTGGGTAGGTTCGAGTCGGTCGTTGCATGCCCGTTATTGTTGCCGATGAATATCGATGGAAAGCTGACAGCCAGTGAGGCCGAGGAGCCAGTATGTTCTTTTATTACGAAATTGCCAGTTGAAGTTTCATACTCAACCTTCTGGGCTGCAACGCTGTCTATTATGTTGTTTTGAACAATGTACTGTCTGCCGCCGGAGACGACAGCTCGAAGATGAAAACAAGCGCTTGAAGCAGATGGTTGCCGAGCTCAGCGTGGACAAGCACATGCTGCAGGAGGTGCTGTCAAAAAAAGCCTGACGCTTACCCGGAAGCATGAATTGGTCGACAACCTTGCTGCCACCTACCGGGTAAGCATCAGGGCCGTCTGCAAGATCCTGATGCTCAACCGTGCGACCTATTACTACAAGCCCCATTCTGATGATCAGGAAGTCTTGAAATTGGGGGACCTTCAACTAGGTTGTATAGTGCTCGTATAGTGGTCTTGCCCGTTGGGCTCAGCATATAGATACGATCCGCTGGTTCAGCGCTGATTTTGTGTCGCAAAATTGGAAATAAAAAAATCCTTTACATAGGCTGCCTGTGGTGAAAGCCGTTTGGAGTTTTTCCATGCCAAATAGATGCTGCGTATGAAACTTGGATTTCTGATCCGGAGAACGGCTACGCTGCTCTTCTCGAGGCCGGGTACATGGGGAATTATCGAAACACCGAAATGGAGCGACACAAAATTGATGAGAGCGTTACATTCATCCGCTTCATAGGTCACTGACGGATTCATCTTGATCTCTTTGAACAATTCGTCAATAGCCCATCGCAATCCAGTCTTCTTATTCACCAGTGCGAAGGATTCGTCTTTAAGCTCATTGATGTCGATTTCCTTTTTATGGGCTAGCTGATGATCCTTAGGAACGATGGCGTAAAGCTCCTGACGGTAAATTTCGACGGACATGCATTCTTTCGTCGGTTTCGGACAGATGGCTAGATCAATGGCTCCAACATTCAATGCCTCCACTATGTTGCTGTTCACATTCTGGGTGAATTGAAAGGTAATATGCTTGTTTCTTTCATCAGAATAAAAGCTCAACAAAGCCTCTCTTATGAAAGAATTGCTCAGGCTGTAAATGTAGCCAAGCCTTACAGCACCTCCGAGCGGGTTTAACGACTTTATCGTGACCACCCCTTTTTCCAGTTGGTCGAGTGCGCTTTCCACGTAGGTAAGGAATATCTTCCCTTGTGCGCTCAACTGGATTTTTTTCCCATGTCGCTCAAAAAGAGCGAGAGAGAGTTCCTTCTCCAGTTCTGATATCGCGTAGCTCAAGCTCGGTTGAGATACGAATAGAATTTCCGCGGCTTTGGTGTAGTGCTGGACCTTTGCGAGGGTTCTAAAATACTGAAGTTGCTGCAATGTCATGGCAGGCGACCTCCTCTTCCGGTCTTTGCCCGAAATCGATCACTGACGTTCAAGTTTATACAAGAAAATAAAATATACTAATTAATGATTCCAATAATTATAGTCATAATCTATAGAATCTGTCTATGATTATTTCAGGAAAATTGTATTGGACGCTATCTAAATAATGCCTTTTAATGAATTAACATCATATCGCTGATGCAATAACGATTCTTGGATTACTCGAAAAGGAGCTATTATAATGCCATCACCGATCACGCCGGAACAGGTTCATGAATTGGATGAGCTGTTCCTAAGAGCCAACAACGCCATGAATAGCATTGCCCACTATGACCAGGCGAGGGTGGATAGACTATGTCAGGCTGTTGCTTGGTCGGTTTCTAATAAGAAAACTTTTGAGATGCTCTCCAACATGGGTATCAGGGAGAGCGGACTCGGTGATCCTGTAACAAGACCGGGCAAGCGTTTCAAAATCAGAGGAATCCTTCGCGACGTCCTGCGGCAGAAAAGCATTGGAATAATTGAGGATATACCCGAGAAGGGCATTTCAAAATATGCGAAACCGGCGGGAATTATCGCATCTCTCGTGCCGACGACTAACCCTGATTTGACGCCGGGCGGACAAGCCGTTTTCGTGATTAAGGCAAAGGATGCGATTATCTTTTCTCCGCACCCACGATCGAAAAACACCACATTCGAGACAGTGCGAATCATGCGTGAAGCGCTGGCGGCCGAAGGAGCGCCTCCCGATATTCTTCAGTGCATCAAGAACCCGAGCATCTCCATGTCGCAAGCACTCATGTCCAGGGCGGATCTGGTAATCGCCACTGGCGGGCGACCAATGGTCAGGTCCGCCTACAGCTCGGGTACGCCTGCGTATGGCTCAGGAGCCGGTAACTCGACGATGATCTATGACGAAACGGCGGATGTGCAAGAAGCATGTCATAACACAATGTTGAGCAAGATATCGGATTACGGTTCGGGCTGCTCCTCCGATGGGAATATCATCGTGCATGAGCGAATTTACGATCAGGTTATCGCACAGCTCGAGAAGGAGGGTGGCTATCTGGCCACGTCTGAACAGCGGGAAGCTTTGAAGAGGGTGATGTGGGACGAAGAAGGGCATCGTCTACCTGAAACCGTTGCCATATCGCCCCAGAAACTGGCAAAGATCGCCGGATTCTCGATCCCTGACGATAGGAAATTCATCTATGTGATTGGTGAGGGTATTGGAAGGCAGCATTTCTTCTCCAGCGAGAAACTTACTACCCTGCTTGCTGTCTACAAGTATGAAGGGGATTTTGAAAATGCGCTCGATATGATGAGGGAAGTCTTTGCGGTCGGCGGCAAGGGGCATTCCTGCGGGATCTATTCCTTCGATGATAATCATATACATAGCCTCGCTCTTGCGGCCCCTGTGAGCCGAATCATGGTGCGACAGCCGCAGTCGAAGGCGAATGCCGGAGCTGCGAACAATGGTATGCCGATGACTTCCTCTCTTGGATGCGGGACATGGGGTGGCAACATAATATCCGAGAACATCTGCCTCAAGCATTATCTCAATACTACCTGGGTATCCCGCCCGATACCGCCGGATATGCCCTCGCCCGAAGAACTTTTTGGTGAATTCTATGATCCCGAAATGGATCAATAGCCGTATTGCCTGCCCAGCGACGCGTGCCGGATACGCGTCCTGTCCGAAAAGGGATTCGTGAGATGAAACATTCAATGAATGAATTAAAAGACCTTGCCAAGAGGGCGAGAAGTATCGTAATCGAGATGATCGGCAGTCTTGGCAAGGGTCATATCGGTGGTTCTCTCTCCATCGTTGATGTGCTGGTCATCCTCTATTATGAACAAATGCACATAGATCCATCCAACCCTCGAATGAAAAACCGAGATCGTCTGGTGATGTCGAAGGGGCATGCCGGTCCGGCTCTCTATGCTTTCCTGGCTATGAAGGAATATTTCGATCTGGAAAACATTACGACGCTGAACCAGCCCGGCACCATTCTGCCGAGCCATTGCGATATGAACCTAACAAATGGAGTGGACATGACAACCGGATCGCTCGGCCAGGGTTTATCCGCTGCCGTTGGAATGGCCATCTCTTCAAGGGTGGACAAAACGCCTTTCAATGTATATTGCGTCATCGGCGACGGCGAGAGTCAGGAAGGACAAATTTGGGAAGCGAGCATGTTCGCGAGTCAAATGAAGCTCGGAAATCTCATCGTATTTCTGGACCACAATAATCTTCAGATCGATGGCTCTGTGGAGGACATCAACAGTTTGTCATCTCCGAGCGAAAGATGGCGAGCCTTCGGCTGGAATACGCAGGAAATAGACGGGCATGACCTTCAAGCCATTAATGAAGCGGTGGAAAGGGCCAAACGATGCCAGGATCGCCCTAACTTGATAGTTGCAAAGACCATAAAAGGAAAGGGCTGGAAAAAAATCGAGGGGACCGTTAAGAGCCACAGCATGCCTGTTACCAAAGAAGACGTAGCCGAGGCGCTTGGGGGACTCAAATAAAGAGGCTAAAGGAGAATTCCGATGTCCGACACTATCGAGATGCGCCAAATCTTTTGCGACGCCTTGATTGCCCTCGCTGAAAAGGATGAGCGGATTGTTGTCTTGAACTCCGACTCTCGACAGATATCCGGTACGAAAGCCTTTGATGATGCATATCCTGACAGAACGCTGAACGTCGGAATCGCGGAAGCCAATCTGGTGACGGTGGCGGCAGGCATGGCGACCTGCGGGAAGAAGCCGTTCGTCCATGCTTTTGGGCCTTTCATGACCCGGCGTTGCTTTGATCAAATCTTTATTTCATTGGCCTTGGCGAGGCTGAATGTGGTACTGGTCGGCCTCAGCCCCGGGATCATGGCTGAAATCAATGGCGCCACGCATCAGGGGTATGAAGATGTGGCGCTTATGCGAACAATTCCGGGAATGACCATAGTGGAACCTCTGGACGGTATACAGCTTCGGAAAATGATACCTGTCCTGCTGACTTTGCCAGGTCCTGTCTATCTGCGATATTTTCGAGGTGTTACTAAAGATGTGTACCCGCAAAATTATGAATTCTGCCTGGGTAAAGCTGATGTCCTGCGAGAAGGGAAAGACCTCAGCCTGATTGCTTCCGGAATTATGCTGGAGTTCGTACTTAAGGCTGCGAATATCTTGGCTTCCCAGGGTGTCGATGCCCGGGTATTGAACATGCATACAATCAAGCCGCTCGACCAGGAGGCAGTCCTTCGGGCTGCCCATGAAACGAAAGCGATCTTGACTGTGGAAAACCATACGGTGATTGGCGGGCTGGGCGGCGCGGTCGCCGAGCTTGTCTGCGAGGAGTATCCCGTACCCGTAAAACGTCTCGGCATTATGGACCGATTCGGCGAAGTCGGGAATATGGCATATCTACGAAAGACTATGGGTATAGATACGGAAAATATCGTAGATTCCGCACTTACGCTCGTCAGGGCTAAGCAATAGCAAGGAGGATTATCGTGAAAAAATTGGTATTTCTGGTGGTACTCGCCGTGGTTGGGACCTGTATCGCATTCGGCGCACCGAATGTGAAGCCTTACCTTACCTTCAAGGTGGGTACTGAGCATAACAAGACATCATTTTTCTACACTGGCTTGCAGCGTTTTAAGGAACTTGTGGAGCTCGGCACCAACGGTGGCGTCCAGGTCCAGATCTACGACAGTGCCGCTCTCGGCTCCGAAGGGGAGATGAGCGAAGGTGTTGCAATGGGAACGGTGGACGCCTGCCTTGTCGGATCGAGTTCTATCGCAAAGCTGATTCCAGGATTCAATGTGTTTAGCCTCCCGTATCTCTTTACCAACAACGCGCATGTTGATGCCGTTTTCGACAGTCAGATCGGCCAGCAGTTCAAGGATCAGCTTCTGGAGAAAAAGAAAGTTGTCATGCTGGATTATTGGGAATCGGGATTCCGCCATTATCTGAATAGCAAGAGACCGGTGAACAGCCCTGAAGACATGAAAGGGTTGCTGATCCGGATTCCCAATAACCCCATACAGGCGGCGACTCTCAAAGCTCTGGGCGCCAGTTCATCGACTCTGGCGTTCAACGAAGTTTACATGGCTTGCGCCAACCATGTCGTCGACGGACAGGAAGGTCCTGTGTTTGCCATCGTTGACTCCAACATGTACGAGGTCCAGAAATACATGGTGCTCGATGGGCATATTTATACGGTCATGGGATTGCTGATGAGCGCTAAAACCTTCAACAAGTTGACGCCTGCTGACAAGGCTGTCGTGTTGAAGGCTGCGCATGATTCAGCTACCTATGAGAAGCAGTTGATCCGCGACAATGAGAAAGAGATGGTAAAATTCCTTCAAAGCAAGGGCATGATCGTGAACGAAAATCCCGACAAAAAAGCATGGCAGGACGCGATGCTTCCGGTATATAGCCAGTTCAGCGATACGTACGGCAAAGAACTCATCGACAGCATAAGGAATTTTAAGTACTGAAAAGACCATGAGGTTAAACCGGCAAGGCTGAAGTCTGTATTGCCTTTTCTTCCGGATTCTGGCCGCAGAAGGTGCCTGGGAAAGGCACCTTCCGCGGAAGCAGAATCGCAGATTCTCATCCTGTCGTCGACTATAGGAGGATGTTGTTTATGAATGATCAATATCTGTCAGCATACAGAAAGGGGGCCGAAAGGCTGTACCGTATCTTGTTCTTTCTGTGCGTGACCGGATTCTCTGTTCTCTTAATTCTTCTATTCACCAACGTCGTCAGCAGGAACTTTTTCAGAAATAGCTTTGCCTGGATAGATGAAGTAAGCAAGTTCATATTCACATGGGTAATGTTTATCGGCATCTCCTTATGCATCCATAAAAAAGGTTTGATAGGGATGGAGTTTCTCACGAGCAAGCTTCCGGCAAAAATACGTTATGGAATACAGACGATAAGCACAAGCATTTCATCCGTGTTTTTTCTGGTTCTCACCATTTACGGAATTAAATATGTCTTTGCTACGGCGGGAATGTTTTCGCCGGTATTGAACATTAATTACGGTATTGTCTATCTATGCATCCCCATATGCGGAGCCGCAAGCTTGTTTTTCTGCATCAGCGAATTCATCAAAAACAAGAATCTAAAAAAAGAATCAGCAGGAGGGAAGGCAACATGACTATATCAACGATGCTTCTGATTATGATTGCCCTGTTTATAATTCTCGCGGTGATAGGTGTTCCGATCGGTATAGCCATAGGAGTCGCGGCTCTTGTCGAGCTGGTGATGCAGGGCACGGTCCCCCTTCTCATCGTACCGCAACGCATGTATACGGCTGTCAACAGTGTGACGTTGATGGGAATTCCCTTCTTTATGCTCGCGGGTTTGATAATGGAGCGTAGCGGGATTACCGAAAGGCTGATCAGGTTCGCGAATGCGCTTGTGGGGTCCTTGAGAGGAGGGATGTGCTATGTGAGCGTGCTGACGGGTATGTTGATGGGTGGCATATCAGGATCGGCGCCTGCGGATACGTCGGCGCTTAGTAGCCTCATGGTCCCAAGCATGGAAAAATGCGGATATAAGCGCGAATTTTCTGCGGCGATTATGGCCTCTTCGGGCACGCTTGGAATCATTATTCCTCCAAGTATGCCCATGATTGTCCTAGGAAGCATTACCGGCATATCCGTGGGAAAACTGTTTCTCGGAGGCATCATTCCGGGAATCCTTTTTGGCATATCTTTCATGCTTGTCTGTTTCCTGATAGTGACCTTCAAGAAGCTCGACGAAACCGTGAAGGTCGCCTTCTCCCTGCCGGTTTTGCTCAAGACATTTAAATCCGCATTATTACCCATGCTGGCGCCGATAATCATAGTCGGAGGAATCCTGACTGGCGTATTCACCCCGACCGAGTCGGCGATAGCTGCGGTTGCCTACACGCTCTTTCTCGGCATGGCAGTTTACCGGACGATAAGGATCAAAGATTTGCCCGAGCTTTTCATGACCTCGATAATCGGCGCAGCCAACGTTATGTTGATAATCGCCGCCTCAAGTCTTTTCGCCTGGATCCTTCAAACCAACAATTTCCAGGACGTCGTGGTCAGACTTTTCGGGAATGCGATCAACAGCCAGATAATCGTCATGATCGTAATCAACTTTATTTTCCTGATTGGCGGATTCTTTCTCGAGGGAACGGCAATGCAGATTATGTTCATACCTGTACTCTTTCCAATCGCCACTGTCGTAGGGATCAACCCAATCGCGTTCGGCGTCACGGTAATCTGCAACATCGCGCTTGGAAACCTTACTCCACCCGTGGGTGTATGCCTCTTTGTGGCATCCTCCTCGGCTTCGGTCGCAGTGGACAAGATCATAAGAGAAATCATGCCGTTTATTCTCATCAGCGTGGTTGATATCCTCCTGCTTATCATTTTCCCCCAGCTGATCACGTGGATTCCTGGTCTAATGAAATGACCCAAGGAGAATGAAAATTACACTCCCGAAAAAGATCACCATATGCGAGGTAGGTCCCAGAGACGGCCTCCAGAACGAACCAAGAGTCCTGAGTGTTGAGGAAAAGGTTGGGCTTATCAATCGTTCGACGGACGCCGGCTTCAAAATAATCGAAGTGGGCTCGTTCATGAATCCCGTGGCTGTGCCTCAAATGGCGGAGACCGATGAAGTATTCAGAAGAATCCACAGAAAGAGCGGGGTGGAATACAGGGCCCTAATCGCAAACCTGAAGGGAGTCGATAGGGCAATCGCCTGTGGATGCAGCAAGGTGAAAATGAACGTCTCTGCAAGCGCAGGTCATAATATCGCGAACCTCAACAAGACACCGAAGGAAAGCATGGCGGGCTTCAAGGCATGCGCGGAGAAGGCGAGATCCAACGGCCTCGAAATATCTGGTTCTATCTCCATGCCGTTCGGATCTCCCTGGGAGCATAGGATCCCGCTTGAGACTGTAATAGAAATAGTCGCCACCTATCTCGACGCAGGTATAAAGGAACTTTCGCTCTCTGACGCGTCAGGCATGGCGATGCCGAATCAAGTGTTTTCCGTCTGCGCGCAGATGAAAGAAAAATATCCGGATGTACGATGGATTCTGCATTTTCACAATACGCGAGGGATGGGCATCGCCAATATCGTCGCAGGAATGCAGGCCGGCGTTGATTGCTTTGACGCTTCCTTCGGCGGAATTGGCGGCTGTCCTTTCGTCCCCGGAGCCGCAGGGAATGTGGCTACTGAGGAGGTTTTGCATATGTGCGACGAAATGGGCATCGAAACGGGGATTGATCTGGATCGCGTCATTGAGACTGCTCGGGCAGTACAGGAATTGCTAGGGCGCGACCTACCGAGCTCCATCCTTAAAGCGGGAAAAAACAGCGATCTTCTTGCAAATCGCTGAAGTCTATACATGTCATTATACTGTAATGGCCCAGGGCCGATTCGAACGGCCGACCTACTGCTTAGGAGGCAGTCGCTCTATCCATCTGAGCTACTGGGTCGCGGGCGCAGCCCGGGGGCGGCGCGAATCTCCGGAAACGACAGTACAGTAAAGCGCCGTGAATGTCAACGCAAAGCGAAGGTTTCGAGCTGCTCGCGCATGAGCCTGATGTTGGATTCCATTTCGCCGTCGCCGAAAGAAAGCTTCGCGTAAAGTGCCTCGGATTCTCTCAAATCCTCTTCGATGAGCTGGATTTGGGTTTGCGTATTCTCGAGGATAGCCGACCTTACTCCGTAAAAACGGTAGGCAGCCTTGTAAAAGAGCAGCAGGGCAAGCTGCTCTGATTCGTTCCGGGCACTGAGTATCTGGTCTTCGAGAAAGGAAAAGCCCCGCAGATACCCGTCGGAGGTAAGCAGCCAAGAGCCGAGGAGCGAATCGAGTAGAAATACCTCGCCCCTGAACTTTCGCATTCCATCCACTGCGAGTATCCGAGCGCTGTCCCAGTCCATGTTGGATACGGCCATTTTGTGCCTGAAAAGTACCGAAAGCCAGTCATCGGGGAAAAATGTTTCCAAGGCCTTTACATATTTTTCGAACTCCCGGGGCCTGTCATGGAGAAGGGCCGTGTCCGCGGCTTGCGAATACGCGTCGTAGGCTTGTTCGCCGGCCGGTTGAAGGGATGCGAGGTTGTCGTACTGGGCGAAGGCTTCGTCGAAATTCTGATTCGCGGCGTAGGCCTCGGCCAGGGTTTTCCGCGCCTCAATGTTTTCCGGCTCCCAGTCTAAAACTTCGAGTAAAATTTCGATCGACTTATCGCTTAGGCCTAGTTCCATGAGTAAATCGACATAACGCAGCATTTGCGGGGTAGTTACGAGAATATACGCTTCTTCTGCTTTTTGGTAACAGCGCATCGCCGAGTCGAAGGCTTCTTCCTGGCTTTGCACCCAATCCTCGGAATACTCGACGTAGTTGAACCATACCGTGTAATAGTAATCCCCCATCGCCAGGGAAAGGATAGGCGGTATATCGATGCCCCGATTCTCCATTTCGATAAACTGGGCATGGGGGTCGAAATCGAAGAACTCCGGGTCATTTTCTCCCGTATACCGGATATCTTCCAGTTCCTCGCCCTCGGTCAGGTCCGCGAAGGCAAAGCCGCGAAAGTTGTCCTGATCGACATACCCTCTTAAGGCGATATCGACTTTCTTCGCGAGTATATAGGGATCCTTCCCGGGCGGATCGGTATCCAGGAGGGTATACCAGGCCGAGAGCCATTGGCCGTAACAGGAATATTCTTCAGCGGCGGCTACAAGTTTTTTTGCATACTCGGGGGCGTCCTCAAAAAACGCCGGAAGGAAAAAGAGTTCGGAAGGTTCTTCCTGGGTACTCTCCGGCGCCGTCGAGTAGGCCTGGGTGGCGCCTGGATAGAAGTGGCCGAAGAATTGACTGTAGACCGCCGGGATTTGCGCGCCCGAGGTTTTTTCCTGGACCCCCGCTCCGGTGCGCCTGAAAATTTCGTTTATCTCTAAGCCTGGCTGCGTAAGGTGGTCCAGTAATTCATCGGTAAATGTCCCGTTGCGCCCCAGACCATCCTGGGCCGTACTTCCGGCGCTGGTGGAATAGACGACGATGCTGCCCGGCGGTTGGGCGCCCACGATGCTCAAGCCCCGGGCTCCCGATCTGGCCCAGGCGAAGGGATTGTCCCTGCAGGCGTCCAGGATGACCACATTGAGTTTGTTTTTCGCTTCCCTGAGACTTTCGAGCACGAATTGAAGCGGGACTGCCCTTGTCCTCAAAAGAGATTCGGAGGGAATCTGGACGTCCACAGGAATGAGGTAGTTTTCTCCTCCCGATTGCAGGCCGTGGCCCGCATAGAAGAAAAGCCCCACCGCGTCTGGATTCCCGGCCAGTTTGTCCCTGAAACTGAGAACCGCGTTTTCGAATGCTTCGAGGCCCGAATCGGTGAGCACTTCGACGGAAAATCCCAACTGGGCGAGCGCATCGCCCATGTCGGACGCGTCGTTGACCGGATTGGCCAGTTTATTGAGACCGGAATAATTACCATTGCCGATGACAAGGGCTAAGCGGGGAGAGGAGGGCGGATACTCCTGGGCTTTTATTTGGGAGACTGCGGTAAGGGTCAGGAGAATGAAAAAGCTGGGGAGAAGAGAGACATTCCTCGGGCGCCTCATGGTTGAATTGTAAAACAAGATTACTTGAGACGCAATCTTGGGTCAAATCGACGAATTGAAGGTAAAAATATCGCAAAACCGTCTTTCTTCGGCCCGAAATGGAGTGTACAGTAATGTCAGGTGGAATGAACCGAAGCAATTGCCGAAACAAGATCGATGGTTTTGCGTGCTTGTTCTGCCTGTTCTCATTATTTCCACACTATCTCAGAGCTTCAAAGGAGGAGCCAATGATTCGGAAAACCTGTATGGTCGCGGCGGTTCTGGTCGCGGTCCTGGGCATGGCCCTGGGGGCGCAGACGATAGAGCCCGCAAAACCCGTGGTCCCTGTGGTGAAAACCGGTCCGATGAACGCCATTACCGATGTGCCGGGAATCCAGGTAGGTAGTTTTCAAAGGAACTTCACCGGGACGACGGTCATTCTGGCGCCCCAGGGAGCGGTGGGAGGCGTGGATGTGCGCGGCTCGGCGCCGGGAAGCAGGGAAACCGACCTCTTGCGGCCCATCGACATGGTGGACAAGGTGGACGCGGTGGTGCTCACCGGCGGTTCCGCCTATGGTCTTGCCGCCGCCGACGGAGTCATGAAATGGCTTGAGGAAAACAATAGGGGTTGGGCCGTAGGTGGTGGAAAGGTGGTGCCGATCGTCCCCGCGGCCGTCCTTTTCGATCCGGGCAGGTTCGGCAGGGATTTCACCGATAGGCCCAACGCCAGCTTCGGCTATCTGGCCTGCGAAGCCGCCAGCGCCGGTCCCGTGGATATGGGCAACGTGGGCGCGGGCGCGGGAGCCGTGGGGGGCGGCCTTAAGGGCGGTCTCGGAACGGCCAGTCAGGACCTGGGCGATGGTGTCATGGTCGGGGCAATCGTGGCGGTAAACGCCGGCGGTTCGACGGTCAATCAGGCCACAGGCGAGTTCTATGCGGCCTTCCTGGAAGTGGGCAATGAATTCGGCGGCCTGAAACGTCCCTTCGCCAACGCCCTGGCCAAGGATGGCTTCGAACTCGCTTTCCTGGATACCATGGAAGCTTCCAAGAACACCACCATCGCCTGTATCGCCACCAACGTGAAACTCACCAAGGCCCAGGCGCAAAAAATCGCCGAAATGGCCCATGACGGCATGGCGAGGGCGATCCGTCCCTCCCACACCATGTTCGACGGCGACACGATCTTCGTGCTGGGAACCGGCATGCTCGATCTGGACACTCTCAAGCAGAAAGCCGTCTGGGGCAACACCTCGGCCAACGTCAACAAGCTGGGAAGCGCGGCCGCCGACACCCTGTCAAGGGCAATCGTCCACGCCATGCTGAACGCCGAAACCGTGGGCACGACCGCTAGTTACAAAGACAAGTATCCGACGGCTTTCACCAAGTAAATTCCATAAATGCCCTATGTCCGGGATTTTATGGAATCGAAAAGTTGCCTGAGGCGTAAGATGTGAATGAGTAAGGGCCGGGCCGGCCGGAATATCCTTCCGGCCGGCCCGGCCTTTTTTGTAAAAACCGCTATTACGCCAGCCTCGGGCCTCGCATGCGTCTGACCAAGGCTACGGCTTCCGCGCAGAGGGCGGTGATTCTGTCGTATTGCCCCGAAACGATCAGGTCTTCTTTCACCATCCATGAGCCTCCGATTGCGGCCACGTAGGGCAGCTGAAGGTAGGACTCCAGGTTGGAAGTGTCGATCCCTCCGGTGGGTACGAAGGATACGTCCGCATAAGGCCCATGAAGGGCCTTGAGCATCTTTACTCCCCCCGAGACCTCGGCGGGAAAGAATTTGAGCAGCTTCAAGCCCCGCTCCAAACCCTGCTCGACCTGGCTCGGAGAATTTATTCCGGGCATGACCGGCATTCCCTTGGCCAGACAAAAATCGACGATCCTCGGATTAAAGCCCGGCGTTACGATGAAAGAAGCGCCGGCCGCCATGGCGGCTTCGGCCTGTTCTATGGTGAGTACTGTACCGGCGCCGGTGGTGAGGGCCGGGAATTCCTTTTTCAACAGGGCTATGGATTCGGCCGCCGCTTTAGTCCTGAACGTTACTTCCGCGGCCGGAAGGCCTCCCTCCACCAGGGCTTTTCCCAGCAAAAGAGAGTCTTTGGGGTTTTCAAGTTTTATGACCGGCACAATGCCGATCGATTTGATAATAGAAAACACATTGCTCATGGCGAGCCCTCCTTGACGAAGCGCTTAATGGATTCGATTAGATATTACCTTATTTTAGCATATCAAAAAATGCGGTGATAGGAAAACTCTTACCCGCGGCAGACGATAAATTCCAGGGAAACGCATACAGCCATGGCGGAATAAAAAACTTGACAATACCTGAATGTTGTGCCTATAATGCAATTGAACAAACGTTCTGAACAAATGTTCAAAAGGAAGCACGATGGATGGTTTGGAGCTTCGAATAAGCCGTCTTTTTAGGAACAAATCGTTGTTGCTGCTCGCTTTCGATCATGGGCAGTATATCGGTGTTCCCGAGGGCTTGGTCGCGATCGATCCGGTTCTGGAAAAACTACAAGAAGCTCCGTTCGACGGTTATCTTTTAAACCCGGGAAGCATTCGGCACCTGCAAAAAATAAATACGGGTAAAAGCCTGATATTACGTATCACACACGCGGGCACCCGTATATCAAATACTTCGATCAACAACACTTATTTCCTGCGCCCCGAGGACGCCCTTAGGCTTGGGGCGGATGCGGTGATTTCCATGGTCGTTCTGGGGCACGACAAGGATATGGAATCGATCGGCGAATTAGCAAAGGCTGTCAACGATTATCATCGTTTGGGGATACCGCTCATCGCCGAAGTACTGCCCGCCGATTCGAGGGATTTTTCCTCTCCGAAGATTGTGGCCGATATTTGTCGTATCGCCGCGGAGATCGGCGCGGACATAATTAAAACAGTCCTTACCCCGGAATTTGAAACAGTGGTCGCCGGCTGCCCTGTTCCTGTCATCGTAGCCGGAGGGAAAAAAGAAGATAATTTCATTTTCAACGTCGGAGCGGCTATGCGGAGCGGCGCAAAAGGCGTGGCCGTCGGTCGGAATCTTTACCAAAGAGAAGACTCTGCTTCCTTCGTGACCGAGATAGCCAAGGCGATGGGAAGACGGGAATACCTATGAAACAGGATGATGTGATTTTGGCATACCGCTGTGTTGATCTATACTATCGGCAGGATATCTCTCAGTTGGAAATCGCTAAAGCGATAGGTATCTCCCGTCCAAAGGTTTCCAGACTCCTCGCCCTGGCGCGCGAGTTAGGCATGGTGACGATTTCCATAAAACCGCCGGAATTGTTCAACCAGAGGGATTTGGAAAAGCGTTTGTCCGAAAAATACGGGTTGAACCATGTTTTCATCGGTATTGCGGAGGACTCCAGCGATTCAAGCATTCAAAAGACGATAGGAGCGAGTTTTGTAAAAGAATTTCCGGGATTTCTGAAAAACGATATAAAAATAGGAATAGGCCTGGGCTCAACGATGTATGAAACTTCGAAAATCATACATCCCGAAAGGCACGTTCCATCGGGAATCTCCATCTATCCCCTCATGGGATTGGCTGGAAGGGCCGACCCCGCCTATCAAATAAACAGTATTATTGATCTCTTCGCGGAAGCTTTAAATGCGCAGAGAAATTATTTCCTGGCTCCGGCGATATTCGATGACGCGGCGCAGAAGGATACCTTCTGCAGATCGAAACAAGTGAGAGAAATCATAGACATTTGGGAAAAGCTCGACCTTGCCGTATTCGGGATCGGCGGACCGATCGGAAGGTCCGCGCTGCTTTATTCCTCATTTCCGGAAAAGTTTCTTGTACAGATGGTCCAAAACCATGCGGTCGGCGATGTCCTGGCGCATTTTTTTGACGTGGAGGGAAAACTCGCTTGTCCGGAGGCCGAATCCATGCTTTTAAGCATAGCGTTTCCCTCGTTGAAAAAAATACCGGAAAGAATTTGTCTCGCGGGGGGGCTATGGAAATTGGATAGCATCAAAACCGCGCTGAAATCAAGACTCGCGACCGTGCTGGTTACGGATCTCATAACAGCTCAAAGCCTTATCGAATAGCCGATAGCCGAGGAGGAATAATGAAAGCGGTTCTATATGAAGCTCCTAAGTCGATATCGTTCCGTGATGTCCCTGATCCAGCGGTCGACACCGATACAATACTGATTAAAGTCTCGTATTCCTTTATCTGCGCCACCGATATCAAAACCTACAGGCAGGGACACCCTCACATCGTGCCTCCAACAATTCTCGGACACGAATTCTCCGGCATAGTCGAGAGTGTCGGAAGCGATGTCGAATCCTTTTCGGTGGGCGATTGCGTTACCGGAAGTCCTTTCATCAATTGCGGCACATGCGAGTCCTGCTTTCGCGGAAGGCCGGAAGTATGCTCCGCAAGGAAATTCCCATCCAACGGCGCCTTCGCCGAAAGAATAGCCATGACGAATGAATATGCCAAACTAGGGCTTTTTACGGTGAGACCGACATTTCTGCGGCAGGCCGCTTTATCGGAGCCGGTGGCTTGCGTGCTCAACTCCGCGCGATCGTTCAACCCCAGGCCGGGGGAATCCGTTCTCGTGGTCGGGGCGGGATTCATGGGGGTTTTGAATGCCTTGGTCCTGAAAACCGTCTTCGGAGTTCGCGCGTATATCACCGATACGAATACCGAAAGGTTGAAGCTTCCCGCGTCTCTTGGCATTGAAATAGTCGAAGACACGGAAAAGCTATCGGGATTTTTCAACGCGATAATTCTCACTCCTCCAATACCGGAGTTGATAATCCGATACCAGAGCCACGTTCTGCCCTTCGGTCATTTGGTGTTGTTCGGAGGTTACGCCAAAGGGACGAAGGCGCTTTTCGATCCGAATATGGTGCATTATACGGGTTCAAAAATCGTCGGCACCTCGGGATTCTCCCCATTCGATTTCAAGACGGCGGTCAACCTGATAACCGATGGCGCGATCGATCTGAACGTGTTCATGACCAATATGTATGAATTTTCCTCTTCCGAATTCCAGAAAGCTTTTATCGATGCGATGGATGGCCGCGCGCTAAAGGCGGGATTCATCTTATGACAGGGAGGGATGCGATGTCTTATGGGAAAAGAGTCCGGATGTCCAGGATTTTTAAAGGCGAAAAAGCGAGAACAGTTATGCTCGCGCTCGATCATGGAATGGCTTTGGGGCCCATGAAAGGAATCGAACGTCCCGGGGAATTGCTGAGATCTATTGGCCCCCAGGTCGATTCCATAATGCTTAACAAAGGAATCTTGACCAATTGCGCTGATCCGGCTTTAGGCGCCGGGATCGTACTTCGAGTAAGCGGAGCCTCGACGATCGCGGGACCGGACCTGACGGCGGAACGAATCACCACAACGCTTGAAACCGCGATCAAGCTCGGGGCGGATGCCGTGGCCGCATCCATATTCGTCGGTACCGCGAACGAGCACGCTTCCATCGAGGCGCTCTCGCTGCTGGCCGATGAATGTGACAGGTTCGGCATGCCACTTCTGGCCGTAACCGCCTTGGGAAAAGACAGGGAAAAGGGATTCGATCCGCGATATTTGGCCTTGGCCGTCCGCGTCGCCGCCGAAATGGGCGCCGATATGATAAAGACCTATTTTTGTGAGGAAGGTTTCGAAAGGGTGGTTGAAGCCGCGGTGGGAATACCTGTGGTGATCGCCGGAGGCCCAAAGATGGACGATGACATCAGCGTGCTGGAAACCGCCGAAAAAGCGGTGAAGGCGGGCTGCGGGGGCGTCGATATGGGGCGTAACGTTTGGCAGAACGGGAACCCCGCAGCCATGCTCAAGGCGCTCGGGGCGATAATACACGAGGATTGCTCCGCGCAGAAAGCCTTGCAGCAATTTTGGAATTGATCGCATGACAGAGGAAATCGTCCGCGTTGAGGCCATTTCTAAAGAATTCTTAGGGGTGACCGCGCTTAGTAATGTCAACCTTCGGCTTAATAAAGGAGAAATACACGGATTAGTGGGGGAGAACGGGGCGGGAAAATCGACGCTTATCAATATTTTGGCGGGCGCTTTCCGTCCAAGCTCGGGTTCTTTATTCATAAGCGGGAAACCGGTTCTCGAGTTTCAACCTTCGGTCGCGCAATCTTTGGGCATTTCGGTCGTGTATCAGGAAACGGTGCTGGTGCCCGATTTCACAGCCGAGGAAAACATATGGCTGGGCAGGGAAGACAGCAGAAACCTGATGATCGATAAAGCCGGGCAAAAAAAGAAAACCGTGGAATTATGCGAAGAATATGGAATCAGCGTTCCCTTATCCGTTCCGATGTCATCCTGTCGCGTCGCGGAAAAAAAACTCGTGGAAATTCTCCGCGCCTTGAGCATGAATGTTAAGGTATTCATCCTGGACGAACCCACGGAGGCCTTGTCGAAACAGGATGTCGATAATCTGTTTAGGATATTGTCGTCGTTGAAAACAAGGGGTTTCGCGATACTTTTCGTCTCACATCACCTGGAAGAAGTATTTCGCATATGCGACCGGATCACCATCTTGAGGAATGGCGAGGAGGTGGGAAACTTCCTTCCTGAAGAGTTGACCGTTCAGTCCCTTATCCATTTGATAACCAACCGAAATATCGGGGAGCAGTATCCCGCCCAACATACAAGGCGCTCGTCAGAACCAATTCTTGAAATAAAAAACCTTGACAATGAGAACCTCGGGCTTTCCAATATTTCATTCCATGTCGACAAGGGGGAGATTGTCGCCTTCTTCGGAATGGTGGGCTCTCATCGCACTGAACTCATGAAATGTCTTTTCGGCGCGGAAAAGGCCGGATCCGGCGAAGTGATTTTCAAAGGCAGAAAAATCAAACTGCGGTATCCGGGAGATGCGATAAAAAAAGGAATATACTTCTGTCCCGAAGACAGGAAACTTGAAGGTTTCGTGCCGGATATGTCCATTCTCGATAATTGTACATTGCCGTTCCTGGGTCGATTCACCAGGGGCGGCGTGATCAGTAAATCCAGGCAAAGCGAAGTGGTGGAAAAAGTCATTAAGGATTTATCGGTCAAGACCCCATCGGCGGATCAAAAAATAATCTTCCTGAGCGGCGGTAATCAGCAAAAAATTGTAATCGGGAAATGGCTTATTGGTCAGCAGGGAGAATTATTCATCTTCGATGAGCCGACTAAGGGCGTCGATGTCGGAACGAAAATGGATATATACAAAGCCATGGAGGAGCTGGCGGAAAACGGCTCCGGCGTAATATTCGTTTCTTCGGACCTTAGGGAGTTGCTTGGAGTATCCGATCGACTCTATGTGATGCGGAAAGGCGAAGTAGTAAAAGAATATTCGAGAGAACAATTTGATCAGCACGCGATCCTTATGCAAGCCTTGACCGAAAAGAACCAGCGGGGAGAAGTATCGTGAGAGAAAATGCGAAATATTTCGTCCAAAAATATGGCACTATCATTACGCTAATTTTGTTGATCGTAATTTTTTCCATAACCACCGAAACCTTTCTTGAGCCCAGGAATCTTTTGAACATTGTCGCGCACATATCGATGTTAATGATAATCGCCACAGGACTAACGGTGTGCATGGTACCTGGAGATTTCGATATGTCGATAGGTTCGGTGGCAAGCCTCTCGGGAATATTTTTCTCGAGTTTGGTCGTAAGGAATTTTCCGCTTATCCCATCCATACTTGTCGTTTTATTAATGGGCGCCGTTTTCGGCCTTACTGCTGGTTTATTGGTGACCAAGGTGAGAATTTCTGCTTTTATTGCCACCTTAGCTTTGGGGCAAGTCGCTACCGGCATAAATTTTATGTACACCAGAGGGCAGGAAGTATTCGGCGATTTCAGTAAAGGTTTTTTGTCGCTGGGGCAGGGCAAGACGTTTTCTATAATTCCCAATCAAGTCTTGATAATGATCGGCATTGTCTTCATTTTCGCATTCACGATGGAAAAGACAAAGGTCGGTAGATATATGTATGCAATAGGCGGAAGCATTCACGCGTCTTTTCTGTCCGGGATAAAGGTGAATCTATATCGTATCTTCGGTTTGATGATATCCGGGGGATTGGCCGCGTTCACCGGATGCATCTTGGCTTCGAGACTGGGATCGGGCCAGCCCACCGCCGGCGATTCTTATCTGATGGATGCGATCGCCGCGGCCTATATCGGCATGACCACCATTAAGACTTCGCGGCCTAATATTATCGGTACGCTTATAGGTGTCTTGTTTATCGGCGTCATCGAAAACGGGCTTGTCCTTATCGGAGTTTCCTATTTTTTCCAATACATCGCCAAAGGGGTAATTATAATTCTTGCGGTTGCCTTGTCGTCGAGGGGGTCAATGGTTGTCGAAAAGTGACAACCTGGATTTATATTTTCAAGGAGGCTCGTATGAAAAGGTTTTTCGGGTTACTTCTTGCGCTTGCAGTTGTAACGCTGAGCATTGGAGCACAGCCTGTGACAATCGGTTTTGTCTCTCCGGATCAAGGGGCTAGCACACAGGCGAGGATCGCCAACAAGCTTGAACAGGTCGCTAAGCAGGAGGGATGGAAAATATCCGTATCAAGCGCGACCGGTTCATGGGAGAAAATGGCAAACATCGTTGAAGACTACGTAAGTAAAAAAGTGAGCGTTATCGTCATAGCGATGGGACAAAGCACTTCGATAACCCCTGCGCTTGAAGCGGCTAAAAAGGCGAAGATTCCTGTTCTGGCAATAGATTCGGAGTTCTCGGATCTGCTGACAGCGGATATTTTAACCAACAACTGGGAGATGGGGGCCAAAATTTCCACATATCTCGTGGACAGATTGAATCATAAAGGTAATATCGTCGCTTTCAAGTTCGATCAGTTTTACGGAACCAGGTACCGCGGAGAAATACTCGATACTATCCTTTCCGAGGAACCCAATATCAAGGTACTGGATACTCATTATATTCCTCCTACAGGATATCTTGCCGATACTCAGGCCGCGATGCAGGCCTATCTCGTCAAATACGGTTCGAAAATCGATGCCGTTTGGTGCGCTTTCGACGACCTGGCATACGGCGCTTCGCTGGCTATAAAAGAAAAAGGCTATGGCCCGGCGGATATGTTCGTCGTAGGTATCGACGGTACCGATCGTAATTTAAAGCTTATCAAGAGCGGTTCCTCACCGGTGGTCGCGACGGTTATTCAGCCCTTCGATAGTGCGGTGGACAAGGTAGTGGATCTTATAAAAAAACTGGTGATTCAAAAGAAAACCGAGAAAGAAGCGATAGGCGAGGTTAAAGTCATCTATATGGATACGCCGCTTGTTACCTCCGCTAACGTTGATGAGTACTTAAAGTGAATTGACTGTCAGTGATCAGGAGAACTGCTCTATGGTGCTGGGAATTGATATTGGAACTACCTCTTCCAAAGCGATTGTTGTCGATGAGAATTTGAACATTCTCGGAGAAGCTCGCGTTCCTCATGTCGTGGATACGCCCAAGCCTGGGTTCGTAGAGCAGAAGGCTGAGGTTTGGTGGGCTGACCTATGTCAGCTCGCCAAATCTTTGGCTGAAAAAATCGATATAAAAAAGATACAGGCAGTCGGCTTAAGTTCCATGGGACCTAATACGGTTCCGATTTCATCCCGGGGCGAACCCTTGCGACCCGCGATCTTATATGGAATCGATACAAGGGCAAGCGTTGAAATCGAAGAACTATCCAAAATTTTACGGCAGGATGAAATCGCGCACACGCATGGGCGTTTTTCTTCGCAATCGATATTACCAAAAATCCTATGGCTTAAGAAAAATCAAAGTGAGTTGTTTCAATCCACCCACAAGGTTTTGACGACAAATGCTTATATCGGGCATAGGCTGACCAAAAACTATGCTCTCGATTACTTTACCGCTTCAGCGGGCGCTCTCATAGATTTTTCGCAGAATAGTCTTTACGAAAAAAGCTTTCGGTCGATAGGCGTCCCCACCGCGATCATCCCGGATTTATTGTGGCCGGGCGACGTCCTCGGGACCGTCTGCCCGGAAGCGGCCAGCGCCACAGGGCTTTCTGCCGGCACTAAAGTAATCATCGGCACAACGGACGCTGCGAACGAAGCAGTTGTGTGCGGGTGCCGGGAACCAGGCGATTCGGTTATATCCCTGGGAGGCACTTCGATATTCGTCACCTGTACCGATAGGCCTCTGATGATGGAAAACGCCCTGGTATGCAATTACCTGGACGAAAATTCCTATATTATAGGTGGGGCGACCAGTTCTGGGGGTATTTTAATAGACTGGTTTTCCAAGGAAATCTGCGATTCCTCGCCATCAGAACTGGCATCGCTCATCCCTGGACAAATTCCTTACGCGACCGGACTTCTTGCCTTGCCCTATTTAAATGGAGCGAGGAATCCGCTTAATGACAAATTGGCGAAAGGTATGGTCGCCGGACTTACGTCGAATACGCGGCTGAAAGATGTATACATGGCGCTCATCGAGTCGTTGGCCATGGAAATCGAGATGATGATAGAAGACATAACCAAAATCGTTCACATAAAAAAAGATCTCAAAGTCACAGGCGGCGGAGCCAACAATGAAGTCCTGTTGCGGACGATTTGCGAGGTGCTCCGGGAAAACATCGATGTGCTTCCTCCCGAAATGGGAGCGGCCGCAGGCGCAGCCGTACTGGCGGGAGCCGCGATTGGCGAGTGGACAATCGATCAGGCGGCAAAAATGGTTCCCGTAAAACGACGCTATAAATACTCTGAAACGAATGACGGGTATTATGATCGCAAAAAAGAGCTCTTTCGCGACGCCTATATCGCCAATAAAAGGATATTCGCCGGTTTGGATGAAATGGCAAGGGCGATCCATTCCAGCTAGTGGAAGCGGCGTTTATGGAAAAGGTATTGGTAATCAATCCCGGCGCCACATCAACGAAAATTGCGATATTTTCCGGAACCAGGAGAATATTCCTAAAAATCATTGAACATGGGTTGGAAGATCTCGCCAGGTATGAACACGTTATCGACCAGTTTGGTTATCGATATAATTTACTGCTTTCCGCGCTCGCCGATGCCGCGATCGCGTTATCCGACTTTGATGCCGTGGTGGGAAGGGGTGGAATGCTTCAGCCTGTGGAAAGCGGCACTTACGAAATCAATCGCGATATGATTGAAGATCTAAAACTTGCGTCGAGGGGAGAGCATGCGTCCAACCTTGGCGCATTATTGGCTGACAAGGTCTCCGGCGACTATGGCATTCCTTCCTATATCGTCGATCCGGTATCGGTTGACGAAATGGATGACGTGGCGCGGGTTTCAGGATTATCCGATTTGCCCAGGGTCAGCCTTTCCCATGCGCTCAACGGCAAGGCCATAGCCAGGAAAGCGGCGAGACACATTGGGGGAAGGTATGAATCCCTCAACATAATCATAGCGCACCTGGGAACGGGTGTCTCCATTTCAGCCCACAGGAACGGCAGGATGGTGGATGTGAACAATGCTCAGGAGGAAGGCCCTTTCTCATCGGACAGATGCGGCACCGTTCCTTCCTATCGGCTTGCCAAGATGTGCTTTTCCGGCCGATATTCCGAACAGGAAATTCTCAATAAGTTGATGGGATCTGGCGGATTGAGTTCTTTGCTGGGCATGAAAGACGTCAGAAAGATCGAAGAATTGGCGAATTCCGGAAATAAAGATGCCGATCTTGCGCTTCGGGCGCTCACGTATCAGATCGCCAAGGAAATCGGTGCTCTATCTACGGTATTCAACGGAAAGCTCGATTGTATCGCCATCACGGGGGGGCTGGCTCATTCGGACCGAATCGTAAAAGACATCGTATCCCGGGTCGAATTTTTATCCCGCGTGCTTATTTTCCCCGGCGAGGACGAGATGGCTTCTCTGGCCCTTGGCGTTCTTCGCGTTTTAAGGGGAGAAGAAGAACCGAAAAAATACAAAGGAACTTGTAAAATTGAAAAACCTGCATGATCTCATTGGGGCCGCTCGTATTCTAGGTTCAAGGAAGGTTTGCGTAGCGGCGGCGGAAGATGGCGAGACCATCAAGGCGGTGCGCGATGCCGTTTCCTTAGGCTTGGTGGAAGGCATACTCGTCGGCGATCAGGCTAAAATAACCGCGCTTTGCGGAGTCGAGGAACTGCCGCGGGGGATGAGCGTTGAACATGCCGCATCATGCGTCGATGCGGCATTTAAAGCGGTTTCGATCGTTAGGGCGGGCGAAGCCGATGTTCTCATGAAAGGTTTGATTAACACGAGCGATTTTCTGAAAGCCGTGCTGAATCCCGAAAACGGTCTTAGGACAGATCGCTTATTGAGTCATTTGGCTGCGTTTGAAATACCCGGCGAAGCTAAATTGATATTTCATAGCGATGGGGGTATGAATGTACTTCCACGGCTGGAAGAGAAAAAAGCTATTTTAAAAAACGCCTTGGACGCTCTGCATCGGCTGGGGATCGAGAATCCCAACGTGGCGATTTTAGCGGCCAACGAAAAAGTTGATCCTAAAATTCCATCCACGGTTGACGCGAAGGCGATTGTCGACGCATGGAAGGCCGGCGAGTTTTCGCGCTGCGTCATCGAAGGCCCCATAGCCATGGATGTCGCGACAAGCGAAGCTGCTGCGGGACATAAAGGAATCCGTAGCGCGATCGCCGGAAAAACCGATCTCTTCATATTCCCTTCGATCGAGGCGGGCAATATAGCGGGGAAGTTGCTCATGCGATACGGACGGGCAAAAATGGCCGGCATAATAGTTGGCGCCGTAAAGCCAATCGTTTTGGTTTCGAGATCTGATGATTCTTTTGCAAAGATAGCTTCAATAGCCCTGGCTTGTCTTGCTTCGAGCCGAGGTATCCCGTGATTTACTAAGCCCTCTCCGTTCTGGTATTCTCAATAATCATTTTCAAAAAACGGAGCAGGGTCATGAAGCGACTCGGGCTTTTAGGCGTACTCAGCCCCGGGTATCGAATTTCCAATTCGACGGGGCTTCAGCGGTACTGGCGCGAACTGCTTGTTCTTCTCGGCATTGTTGCGATGGGCTTATTCGCATCCTGCGCCACGAAGGGTGGTCAATCCATGGATCATAGCGCGAGCGTGCGGTACTGGAGCCAGGAAGCCGCCGGCGCGGGGATGAAGGCCATGACCGTGCCGGAGGATCAGCTGAAAAATCAGGAGTTACCCCTTAGGGACGCTCCCAGGCTCGTTATTCTCATGTACCACAACCTGGTCTACGGGAGGACCGGGGGCGAATATAATCGGGATATCTACAATTTCGAGCATGATCTGGTCTTTCTGCGAAAACGCTTTGAGATAATCGATTTCGACCAGCTTCTGGCCATTCGGCGCGGCGAATTCGTGCTGAACCACGATGCGGCCATAATCACCTTCGACGACGGGGATCTTTCCATGTACGGCATCGCCTATCCCCTGCTCAGGTATTACGATATCAAAGCCACGTTCTTCATCATCGCCGGATCGGTGGGGGAGGTGGGCTATATGAGCTGGCCGCAGATACGCGAAATGGCCGGGTATCGCAACAATGAAGGAGAACGCCTTTTTTCCATAGGTTCCCATGGCGTCAATCACTTGGCTCTGGGCGAGGTGGATGAGGAAACGCTGCACTCGGAATTCGCCGAATCAAAGCGCATAATCGAAGGGCAAATCGGACTTCCCGTGGAGGTATTCGCCCTGCCGTACGGCTCGGGAGCGGGAAGGAAGGATATCGAGAAGCTTGCTTTCGATACGGGTTACAAAGCCCTGCGAAGTTCCGACCGGCGGGCGCCGCTCGTTTCGACGCTGAATCACTACCGTTTGCCCGGAATTTACATCGACAATTCCAGCACCGATAAATCCATGGCCGATGTTTGGCGAATTCTGGGACGCTAGGAGGGCTTTTTATTAAGGGAAGTCTGATCGTTTTGGGCTTTTTCCAGTTCTTCGAAGGGGTCGGCCAAGGCTTCCAGGTGGCCCTTTTTCAAGTCTTCGATGTAATTGGAGAGTTCTTCCGAACGGCTGCGCACCGAGGAGATAAGGGATTCGGGCAACGAGGCCTCCCGCTCCTTGTCCGCCGCCTTGGCCTTGGCGAGGTCGAGGCGCAGCTGCTGTATCTGATTGACCGATGAGCGGAGTCTCAGGTCGATAAGTTCCCGCTGTTCGTTGAGGGCTTTGAAGGACTCTTCCTGGGCTTCCACTTCCTTGATGCTGTCTTCATACTCCGCCCTCATGGCGGGGCTCGCTTTTTCCAGTTTAGTCCGTAGCTCAGCCTTATCTTTTTTCAAGGCTTCCACCGGGATATCCCCGATAATTCCGTCCAGTTCATTGGCTGTCTTCGCCAGAAGAAGAACCTGACCGAGGTAGTCCTTGAGTTGCGGCCGCATTTCCTCCTTGAATTCGGGGGCGAAAGCATCAAGGGCTGTCTCGATCTCCGCCGCCGATTCTTCGGCGTTTTGGTAGAGATCGGCATAGGCGCCCAGCTCGGTGGTTTTGGCCTCCCGCTGACGGCGCGCTTCTTCAAGGCTTTTTTTATTACGGCGAAGCCCCAGCTTCGAGAAAAACTGACCTGCCCTGCGGGGCCCGGTGGCGACGTATGAAAGAAGATGAATCACAAAAATTACCGATAGGACCCCAATCGGGATTAGGTGCCAGGGATCGGCGCTCCCGGTGGCCATGTTGATGGCGGTGAGCCCCGCGGATATGGAGAGGGTGCTGAAAAAATGGCTGCCGATGGAGTTCCGGGCTTTATGGATTTCCTTGAGCTCCTTGGTTTGCGCTTCGTCCAGGTCGGGAAGGGCTTCCGTTTCCCTCGCTTGACGGCCAAGACGCCCGGCGGAGAAGATGGATTCGATGACGCCGAAGCCCCAAAATGCGCTGACGATGGGCGCCCAGAGAAAACCGGTGGCGATGTTGAGATTTACATACCATAGGGCCGCGTTGATGATGGCAAAGGAAATTATGCTACCGGCGAGTCCCTTTTTTTGCTTTTCCGCTTTTGCGCTTATTTCTTTTCTGTATCGTTCAAAAGCGCCGGCGGACAGGGTTTTGGATGGGCTTGTCCTTTGACGCCTGGAACCTTGCCCGGGCGTCCTTGGCCGATCGCTTGCGGAAACGAAGGGTTTGTCCAGCGGGCCTTCGTATTCATCGAAGCTGTCCCGCCGCCGAGATCCATTTTTCCGATGAGGCTGATATTTCGCCTTATTCTCGACGGATCGTTCGATTTCAGCCACGATGGCATGGACCGCCGATTCGATGCTGCGGCCGATTTCGCCGGCGATGTCCGAACCAGTGCTCGACATAGTGGATGAAGAACGGGTCCAGGCATAGCCGGCGGTTCCCGCGTGGCCCGCCCCGGGCGGGGCTTTTGCGGCGCCCCCGGTATCCGCGGCGCGGGTTTTATCGCCGGAAGTATTTCTTTTTTTCCCTGTCAGTATTCCGGCATCGGCGAGAAAGGCGATGACCTCGGTGGCTTCCATGCCGTACCAGCCGAACTGGGATCGTGCCTCGTCCACGCTGAGTCGTCTGCCCCGCCTTCGAATTTCATCGAGGATCGCTTTGCGGATTTCTTCGAGGCTAGGCGTTTTGTCGGTATTCAGGTCGGTCGATTTGGGAGATTCCGCCGGGGGAATTGTGTCGGCGCCGGTGGGCCGCTCTTTGGGGACCGCGGTTTTTGTAAGGATAAATCCCTTCAGCCCCGGGGGCAGAATGCTCTGGGCTTGGTCCGGGAGCGGAAGGGCCTGAATATCGGCGGAAGAGCGCAAAAGGGAGAGCACCTCCCCGGAAACGCAGAGTTCGCCCGGGCTGGTGGCGGAGCGGAGAATTTCGGCGCTGTCCACGGTGGGGCCGAAAATGCTTTTTTCGTAAAAGGCGACATCGCCGACATGGATTCCCATCCGGGGCGACAGAAGGCCTGACTCCACCGATAAGATCCCGGAGAGGAGGGAGAGCGAACTGGAAATATCCAGGGCGGCATCGACCGCATCCTTGCAGTTGTCGAACACCGCCAGGAAGTTGTCGCCGATGGCGCGGACAAGTTCACCCCGCTTTTGGGAGAGTATTTGGTTTATGACCTTCCTGCTTTCTTCCAGGAGCCGGCTGGATCGCCCGGCGATGCTGGGAATTCCGAGGGCGGGCAATTCCAGGGAGAGAAGGGCTAAAAGACGCAATCGGTCGGCTTCCATAGTATTCCCGTCAAGCATAGGTATGGAGAGCTTTCAGGTCAATCGGCGCGGAACGAATTTACTTTTGAAAAGCCGTATCGGCACGGTCGAAGTCGAGTTGCGGGCCGGGCATATAGGCTCGCCGCGCTATAAGTTCGACCCACTGATCCGGCTCCAATGCCGGGCGGTTCCCGATGGCGCATTCGAGGCCCAGTTCCGGAATTAAGACCCAGGCATCCCTCTCCCTGGGCTCGAGAACCAGGGCTTTCACCCGTAGTCCGGGGTTGTTCGCCACATGCCAGGCTATCCAATGAAGCCTTGAATCGCGCTCGGCTTGGCGGGTGCAGGCGGAGGCCTGGCCGGCGAGAATACAGCGCCTGGAAAGCTCGTCGGTCGAGAGCGGAGGGTAGAATCCGCGTTTTTCAGGTCCTTCCGTAGCTTGCTGGGCGGCCAGCCAAGCCCTGATTTGGTAATGGGCCAGCAGATCCTGGTAACGGCGCAAGGGACTCGTCACCTGACTGTAGAAGGGAAGTCCCAATCCTCTGTGGGCGAGGGCTTCAGGGCCCGTGATGCTCGCCCGCATGCCTTTTCGGCGCCTGTACTGTTCCGCGAAGGAAATAGGGCTTTGGCCGACGGTGCTGGTATTCTCTCCAGTGGTTTCGGCCTTCCCGTCAAAGGAATCGGGACTGTCGTCGCCATTGCACAGGCTGAGGGTAGGGGAGAATTGGGGGGCCTCCTGACTGGAATAGACAAAGGGAATATCCCGCTCATGCGCCCAGCGGCCGGCGGCCTCACCCGCGAGGAGCATGAGTTCCCGTACGATCGCCGAGGATCTGGTGGGTTCCAGGGGGAAGAAGCGAGGTTGATCATTATCGACGTGTATGCTCGTTTCGGGTAGGTCGATGTCCACGGCTCCGTTGGCGCAGCGGCGCTTGTGCCGCAGCCTTGCTATCCTATCCAGGGATTTTAAAAGCTCGTCTCCGGCTTCGAGCAAACGGTCGGCCTCCTCGTAGGAGAGCCTTTCCACCTTTACCATGCTGGGGAGTATCGATATTTCCTGGATGTACCCTTCGTCCGATAGTTTGACGCGGAAGGATAGGGCGGGGGATTCCGCCGCGAGGCCAAGGCCTGTTCGGTCCAGGGCCTCATGCGGAAGCATGGGGATGTTCCGTTCCGGCAAATAGAGGGTGGCGCCCCGGGACAGGGCTTCCTTGTCGATGTCCGAGTCGGGGCCGAAGAAAGCGGCGGGATCGGCCACATGGATCCAGATGTTCCCATCGTGATACCCAATGGCATCGTCCGGGTCCTTGGACCAGGAATTATCGATCGCCAGGGAACGAAGCGCTCGAAGATCCTCGCGACGGAGCAGGCCTGGCTCCAGCTCAACAGAGGGGAATGCGAGGCGGGGCGGATAAAGGACGGCATTAGCCCTGGCCGGCCAGGGATTGAAAGAGGCTTCCCATACCCCGCAGTCGATCAGCGCCTTATGCACCGATTCGAGGGTCTCGGAAATCCCCAGGGAGGCCGCCAGGGGACAACGTTCCTGCCTTCCCAGCGCGTAAGCTTCGAGCTCGGCTATGAAGGAGGCCTGTTCCTGGCTGCGTTCGAGGGGGCCGGCCTGTTTGGACTTCGCGGCCTTGAAGGCGAGAACGAAGGCCTGTTTCCGTTTTTCGGCATTCTGCCGCTCTTCTTCTTTTTTCCGGGTTTTCTGGATCTCCATGAAGCTTAAGGCGAGGGGTCCCGTTTCGCCCAGGACGAAAAGCCTTCCTTCCAACGTTTCCCGGAGACAGGAGAGCGCCGCCGGAGCGGAGTATTCTCCAAATACCAGCTCCGAGAGTTCTTTCCAGCCCACAGGCAAAGACGATTCCTCGTCTTCGGGCATGAGCATCGCGTGGGCGGTTTCAAAGTCTCCCTTTTCCAAGGCCCGGGGGATTGTATTGACCGGCCCCGGATGTAGAAGAAGAAGGTCCTTTTCCCGCAGTTTTTTCTGCTCCCCGGCTTCGTTCTCCACGAGCAGCTTGCCATCGCTGAAGGATACTAGGCGATTGACGGATCGCTTATAAAGCACGAGGGAGTAAAGGGGAATCATAGCCTAGTTTATAGCCGTAAGGGCCCGGCTCGTGCAATCGGCCCCCGGATAATCCCGAAAGTTATGCCAGGCTTTCCTCGGATTGCGGAGCCGCCGGTGGATTGGTATAATCCTTATTTAAACAGCCGGGCCAATACATGCCCGAGGATTTAGGTAAGCGAAAGGAGCATGGAAATGGTAGCTCTAGCAGTGGGTATTGTCCTGGTCATCGTCGCGGTGCTGCTCTGTCTTCCCTTCGTCGGATGGTGGGCCGACGTTTTGGCCTTCCTCAAGGGCTCGATACCGGTCATCGCTGTTCTGGTGGGCGTCGTGGCCATTCTCATCGGGGTGGCCGACATAAAGGATAAACGCGAAGCGGAAAAGGAAGAGCAGGAAGAAGCGCGGACCGAGGAGAAGGAAGCGGCGGCCAAGGGCGGGGAAGAGAGGAAGGAATAAGCCTTTTCCCGTATTTTGTCACTCTGCCGTAGCTTGTCGCCCTAAGCAAAGCGCTTGACACATTTGGTGTTATATGGGATTATGCCACGCGCGTTTTCGTAAACTGCAGCTATAAGGTAAAGGTATACATTGATGAAGACTATTTTCGTTACTTCCGCAACCGCTGACCGCAAGTGGTACCTCATCGACGCCGAAGGGAAACCCCTCGGTCGCGTCGCCGTGAAGGTAGCCTCTATGCTCCGCGGCAAGAACAAGCCTACGTATACGCCCAGCCAGGAAACCGGGGATTATGTCGTCGTCGTAAACGCCGACAAGGTAGCCCTCACCGGCAGGAAGCGACAGAACAAGATGTACTATAAGCACTCCGGCTATGCCGGCGGGCTCAAGGATTTTACCTTCACCGAGCTTTCCCAGAACAATCCCGTAGCTCCCCTCGAGCTGGCGGTGAAGGGAATGCTCCCCAAGGGTCCCTTGGGCAGAAAACTCTACAAGAACGTGAAAATCTATGCTGGACCCCAGCATCCACATACCGCCCAGGCGCCTATCGCCATCGATCTGTAAGGGAAGGGGAGAGTAATGGTCAGGAATCTTGGAATCGGAACAGGAAGAAGAAAATGCGCCATCGCTCGAGTCTTCTTGCGCGAAGGAACCGGCAAGATCATGGTGAACGATGTTGAGGCGACCAAGTACTTCAAGGTGGCCGAGCTGGCCGCCAAGGTTATGAAGCCCCTCATCGTGACTTCCAGCGAAAACAAGTACGATGTACTCGTTACCGTCGTCGGCGGCGGAGTGAACGGTCAGGCTGGCGCCTGCGCCCATGGTCTGTCCAGGGCTCTCGCCCAGGTGGATCCGGGCAATCACGAAGTCTTGCGGGCCAACGGCCTCTTGACCCGTGACCCGAGAATGGTCGAGCGCAAAAAGTACGGCCAGCGGGGAGCCCGGAGAAGGTTCCAGTTCTCCAAGCGCTAAAAAGGATTCACGCGGTGCGGATCGAATCCGTACGTTACGATGCCTCCGGCGACGCTACGATTGTCGCGTCCGGAGGCATTGTTTTTTTGCTTCCCCTGCGAAGGATTCACGAGTTCGCGGCCATGGCCGCGGAGCGCCTGGGGATACCCTTCGATGCCGAAAATCCGGAGCCGGACAAAGCCTTGCTAAAGGACGTGATCGCTGCGGAAGTCGATTTCGATCCCGAAGATAGCCTCATCCAGAACATCCGACGTATCGATGAAGAATGGAGGGCTGAAAAAAAAGGCTTCGAACTCTGCGGCAGGGCCGAACAATCGGGTCGAGGACTCAAGGCGAAACTCGTTTCGAGAGGATTCAGCCAAGGCGCCGCGGCAGCGGCGGTCCAGAGCTTGGAGGAAGCGAAGGCCGTGGACGACCTCCGTTTCGCTTCGCTGTGGGCGAGGACGAGGGCGGAACGAAGATTCGAGGGCCCGACGCAGATTTCGGCGGCGCTTGGCGCCCGCGGTTTGGGGCAGGATGCTATCAGAAAGGCTCTTTCCTCGGTGGATTTCGACGGGCTCATACCCGGGGCGATCGAAAAAGAATCGAAACGTCTTGCGCGGCGCTTACGCGAAAGCGGCGATTGCGCGGGGAAGAGGTTCAAGGAAGAGCTCTATGCCTCGTTGAAGGCCAAGGGTTTCAATTCTTCGCTGTTGCGGGAGGAGCTGGGGCTCTAAGCTTCAAGCCTAAATAAAAAAATGTATTACTTGACAGAATTGATCAAAGTCTTCAATAATATGTCAGCATATTCTAAATTGAGGGGGCCTTTTGCATGGATGACGATATCCTGACCATCGAAGAAGTGGCTCGGTATCTGCGCGTATCTGAAAGAACCGTGTACGATTGGGCGCAAAAGGGCGAAATACCTTCGGGTAAAATCGGTACGGTGTGGCGATTCAAAAAGAGCGACATCGAGCGTTGGGTAAACGAGCGGCTTTCTTCCAACCGCCCCGCGGGACTCATCGGTTCCATTCAAATACAGAATATCATCGCCCCCAACAGGGTGATTTTTCTCAACTACGCCAAGAAGAAGGACGCCTTGGTGGCCTTGGCCGAAAACCTCGCCAGCGCACCGCAGATCAAGAACAAACAGGATCTGGTCGCTGAAATCCTGCGCCGCGAAGACCTGATGAGTACCGCTATCGGTCGCGGTATAGCCATTCCCCATGTCAGGCTTTCGTCGGTCACCGATCTGGTGGTATCGGTGGGCGTCTCCAAATGTGATATCAAGGACTTCCAGTCCTTGGACGATGTGCCGGTGCGGCTACTCTTCATGATCGCCGCCGCTTACAACCAGCATGCTTATTATCTCCAGACCCTTTCCTTCTTTTCCGCCAGGCTTAAGGCGGCGGAGTTGAGGGACTCGCTGCTGGCCTGTTCCACTCCCCAGGAAGTATACGAACTCCTGATCAAGCAAGACGAATAGGCGGTTAAGGCTGCTTTTCCTGCGGGGCCGCCCGCGGCGTAACGCCGCGGGCGGCCCTTTGTATTGTGATCGACCCTTGGCCTATGATAAGCTTAACGGATAGGATGCGTCCCTATATGCCCCGTTTTAAGGAATGAGCTTTGTTTTTAAAGAGCCTGGATATATTCGGTTTCAAGTCCTTCGCGGACAGAACCACCATCGAGTTTTCCGACGGAATTTCCGCCCTTCTCGGTCCTAACGGTTGCGGGAAGTCCAACGTCGTCGACGCGATAAAATGGGTGGTGGGCGAACAGTCGGCCAAGAGCCTCAGGGCCGAAACCATGGAAGGCATCATTTTCAACGGCACCGAAACACGCAAGGCTCTCTCGGTGGCCGAGGTCACGATCACCATTTCCAACGAATCGGGGACCCTGCCGCTGGATGTGCCCGAAGTGGCGATAAAACGACGGCTCTACCGCTCAGGCGAAAGCGAATACTATATCAACGGACGCCTGGCCAAGCTCAAGGAAGTGCGGGAGCTGTTTTGGGACACGGGTATCGGAAAATCGGCATATTCGGTGATGGAGCAGGGCAAGATCGACCAGATACTCTCGTCGAAGCCCGAGGATAGACGATACCTCTTCGAGGAAGCCGCGGGGATAACCAAGCACAAGGTCAGGGTAAGGGAAGCGGAAACCAAGCTTGTCCGCACCGAGGAAAACATGAGGCAGATCGAGGCCGTACTGGCCGAGGTCAAGCATTCCCACGACAGCCTCAAGCGGCAGGCCGATAAAACCATAGCCTATCGCGAACTCAAGGATGGAATATTCGAGCTTGACAGGGATGTGTATCTTCTCCGCCTCAGGCAGTTCATCAGGGACAAGGATCGGCACGACGCGGAGTTCGAAAAGAAAAAAAACGAACGGGAAAGCCTGAAGGCCGAATCGGAATCGCTGACCGCATCCATGACCGAGAGTATCGATCTGGTCAACGAGATGGAAGGACAGCTGGTCGAAAAGCAAAAGACCCTTTACGGCCTGGCGGTGGAGAAAAACGGCGCCGAAAAGCACAGAAGCCTTTTGGCCGACAGGTTGAGGGAACTCAAATCCAAGCTTGAACAGCTGGAGCTCCGGGCCAGGAGCATCCAGGAAAAGATCGATGCCCTGCGGGAAGAGGAAGGGGACAAGGAAGCCGAGCTTTCGGAATACCGGCAGCGGCTCAAGGAGACCGAGCGCCACATCGACGAATTCGAATCTTCCATCAAGGCTGCGGGGCTCACGCTCCGGGGCAACGACCAGGAAGCCGCCCGCTGCGCGGCATCCATCAAGCAGGTCGAACAGGAGATAGCGGAAGCCCGGCTCGTCCTGGACTCTCTCACCGAGGCGATCGTGCAGGAGCTGGACGCCAGACTCAAGGAGACCGGCTATTCCTCCGTCGAAAGGCAGAATCTGGAAGCGGATATCCGAAGTATTCTGGAGCGGACCAGGGCGAGGCTGGACAGCAGGGCGACTTTGCTGGAGGATATCACCCGCTCGATTTCCTTTTCCGGCAAGGCGCCGGGGGATTTTTCGAGCAGCCTTCTCAAGACCGCCGAAGAACTAAAACTAGCCTCGGGAAGCCTTGTGGAATTGGGCGGCACCTTCGATCGGTATCGGGAGGCGACTCCCTCCTTTCTGGATGAATTCCTTTCCCCCGAAGGCATTATCACCCGCAAGCGTTCCATAGACGCCGATATCGGCGCGAAGTTGCGGACCATCGAAACGCTGAAAGCTTCCATAGATTCCCTGGGCGAGGAAAACAGGGCCCTGTCGATCAAAATAGAGGGCTGGCGAAAAACCTTGGAGGATGCCAGGCTTGCCAAGACCAGGGTGCAGACCCAGATGGCCGGGGCAGAGGAAGCTCTGGCGGTGTTCCGCAGGGAGATCGCCGGACAGGAAGCTACCCTTAGGGATCATGAGGCCGAGGTTTTCGCCGAATCCAGGCGCGCGGAAGAGCTGCGCCAGGAGATAGCCCAGGTCGACGCCGAGCTGGCCGAGATTGAAGTCGAGGGCAAGGCCTTGGCCTCGGAGATGGACAGGCTGGAAAAGGCGATCGCCGGGAAAAACGAGGAACTGGGAGAACGCAGAAAGGAAGCCGGCAGGCTGGCCGACAGAATACAGGCCGTCCAATCCGAGCTTGAGACGATTCATCTTTCCATAGCCCAGAACGGGACTGAAATAAAAAATATCAAGGAAAATTTCCTGGAACTTTACTCCCGGGATCTGGGGGAATACGAAGAACGGATGTTCGAACTCCGGAGCCCCGTCGCCGAGCTGAGGGAGCGATTGTCGGCCATGCGAACCAGGCTCAAGGACCTGGGTTCGGTGAATCTCATGGCTCCCGAGGAGTATAAAGAAGTAAAGGAACGCTACGACTTCCTTTCGGAACAGATGGCCGACCTCGTGAAGGCCAGGGACGACCTCAAGCAGATCACCGACGAGATTCGCAACGAGAGCGCCGAACTCTTTTTGGATACCTATAACAAGATCAAAAAGAATTTCCACAACATGTTCCGCAGGCTCTTCGGCGGCGGAAGGGCGGAGCTGCGGCTTTCGGATTCCGATCATGTGCTTGAGTCGGGTATCGAGATCCTCGCCCAGCCGCCAGGGAAAAAGCTGGAGGTTATATCGCTGCTTTCGGGGGGGGAAAAAACCCTCACCGCGATCGCTCTGCTTTTCGCCACCTATATGGTAAAGCCTTCGCCCTTCTGTTTTTTGGACGAAATCGACGCCGCCCTGGACGAGGCTAATGTCAATCGCTTTGTCAATCTGCTGCGGGAATTCTCCCGGAGCAGCCAGTTCATCGTCATAACCCACAACAAGAAGACGGTGAGCGGCGCCGATACCCTCCTGGGGGTGACAATGGAGGAGTCGGGGGTGACGAAGGCCATAGCCCTCAAGCTCCAGCGGCACCAGGGCGGGGACGCGTCTTTGGCGATTCCGAAACCGGAGGAGTTCGAAGAGGAAGAGGTGGAGTACGAGTCGGGGCGAGAGCTCGCCCCCGAACCGAAGAGCGAAGAGGTCGTCCCGGATGCCTGAGACCCGAAAACAATTCTATCTCGAGCCCGGGCGGTTCGAAGGCGAGGCCAGGGTGATGGAGGTCCGGGAAGCGGGCAATGGCTTTGCCGTCATTCTGGATGGCAGCCTTTTCTATCCCGAGGGGGGAGGACAGCCCTGCGATCTGGGCAGCATCGACGACGCGGCCTTAAGCTTTGTGACGGAAAAAGACGGCCTGATCCTGCACATGCTTGAGAGCAAGCCTGATTTCGGTCCCGGCGACAGGGTCCTCATGAGGGTGGACAGGGCTAGACGAATCGACCATAGCCAGCAACACTCGGGACAGCATCTTCTCTCGGCCATCCTGGAGCGCAGGTACGGAATTCATACCTTGAGCTTTCATCTGGGCCTTTCGTACAGCACGATCGACGTGACCTGCCCGGCCATGGATCAGGAAATGATCAAGGCTCTGGAGGACGAGGCGGAAGTCTTCATCGCAGCAAGCCATCCCTACATACCCCATGTCTGTCCTCCGGAAGACCCGAACTCTTTTCCGTTTAGAAAGAGCCTGCCCAAAAGCGGGGAACAGATTAGGATTATTGAAATAAAGGGCTACGATTGGGTGGCCTGCTGTGGAACCCATGTCTCCTCCGCCGCTGATTTGCGATTGGTGGGCATTCTTCAAGCGGAAAAATACAAGGGAAATACCAGATTGTATTTCGTGGCGGGATCCAGGGCCGCTTCGCTGCTCCGCCAGCGGAAAGACTCCCTCGGAGCCGTCGCTTCGACCCTGGGCACATCCCCGGAAGAAGCTTCGTCGAAGGTCGAGGCGCTGAAGGCGCGCAACGCAGTTGTTGAGTCCGAGCGCGCAACGCTGGTGCGGGAGAACGCTGGACTCGAAGTGGCGTTGCGCGCCCTTGAAAATGCGGAAGATCCTTCGAAACCCCTATATTTTACTTTCAAGGACAAGAGCGCCGAAGCCGCCTTCGAGACGGTCAAGGCTGGGGCGAACAGGGGATATTCGACCATCGCGCTTTCTGCGCCCGACAAAACAGTCTGCGTCATGGTTCCGCAAGAAAAATCGGCCAACCTGATTACGAGCCTCAAGACCCTGCTGGTGGAGCACGGGGGCAGGGGCGGCGGCGGAGGGAATAACTTTAGGGCCGTTTTCGAGAATCGGGAATCCGCGGGACTTTTCGCGGATTCGGTGCTGTCGCTGCTTGGATAATAGGGATTTCATCGGGATTTTATGAGTCGGGCGCCTCTTTAGGAAAACGAAGAGTTTTTAAAAAGTTGCGCGGCTTTTAAATACGATCGGTACATCTCAAAACTCGACCGGCCTCCGGTTGTCCGAAAGGCGCCTCGATAGATAGTCTTTGTCCAGGGCGAGTTCCCTGATCAGATAACGCAGCTGTTCGGCGGAGAGCAGGTTCTGCTCGGCGTAGAGATAGACCAGCGCCCGTTCGGCGATGCACGGCACGAGCAGGGCGTTCATCTGTACATGGCAGGGTTCCTCGCACTCCACGTAGCGGGAATGGAGGGAGGCGTACAACCTCGATTCCCGGATGTTGCCGGCTATGGCGTTCAGCTCGGCCAAAAGCGGGGCGATATTGCCCCGGGCTGCCATTTCGCCCAGGGGTTTGAGGGTGAAAAAGCTGTATTCCTTGCCGGGCAGATAATGGTGCTCGTCGCAGCGGGTGCAGTAGTTGGGTTCCCTGCCGTCGGATTTGGCCCTGTCGCCTCCTATGATGATCAAGGGGTCGAAGTAGAGGGCGGGGCATTCCTTTCCGTCCACTGAATAGTAACGGTAGGTGTAGAGCGAATCCTTCAGGCAATCCTCGTGTTCGCAGTAAGCGGTGAGGGGAAATACGTCGGTGGCGTTTTCCAGCAATAGTCTGGCTGTCTGGTTGAAGATTTCCCTGCGGAAGTTGAGAACGAGGCTGGGACAGACGAAGCAGACTCCCCGGCGCCTGGATTCGTCGGCCATGAGGTAGGCGATGCGTTCGTCGAAAAAGGCCGCCTCATCGATAATCCAGGTGCCGACCTCGGGATTGTCGGCCATGAGGGTTTCCAGCTGGAACGAGTCCTTTATGGAACCTATGCGGTCCCCGCAGCGTTCGAAGCCGCCGCGGTAGGCCAGTGCGTCGTCGGGATAATCGGGGAAGCGCGCCTTGTCCAGGCTGGCCCGCACCACGAAGACCTTGCGTCGGTCCACCGCCCCGCTGGTGGTGAGGGCGGCGGCGAGGCCTTTCTTGCGCAGGGCAACCGTCGAGTCCCTCCAAATACGGGCGCTGAACTCTGTCTTGCCGGAGCCCATGGGGCCGATGACCAGGACCCGCCGGCCCGGCGTGACGAAATCGTAATGGGCATAAGAGGAGTGCAGGTTTAAAAGGGGAAAGCCCAGGTTACGCAGTAATTCCCCGTTGTCGCCGGTATCCATTTTGCTGCCTCCGCAGGCTCAGTGCGCCGGGCCGGCGGCTTTGGCGACGTTAGGTCCTATGCTGGGCGAGCCGAAACGCAAGTCCTTGTAGGGGTGAATGTCCAGGGCGTTCTGATACCAGCCTTCGATATAGTCCAGATCTATAATCGACGAGGCGAAGCCGTGATAGATGGGCAGGACGACGGCCTTTCCCAGTAATAAGCTTTCGGCTTCGGCCAACAGGCTCATCCGCTTTTCACCGTCCTTTTCGTAGGACTGGGTCAGCAGCTCCATAAAAGCCGGATCGTCGAAGCCCGCCTCGTTGAGGCTGGATCCAGGGGTCCACATCTGCAAAAAGGCCTCCGGATCCGCGAAGTCGCCGATCCAGGTCGTGTGGGCCATGCCGATGCCGTTTGCGCCTTCGGGGCTTTGGGTGAATTGATAATATCTGGAAGGGGCCAGGGGAAGAAGGCTTACCTTGAATTCGGGAAGTACCTTCCAGGCGGTTTGGAACAACTGCAGCACCCGGCGGTTATCCCTCGATTCGGCGAAGTAAATCTTAAGCTCGGGCAAGCCCTTGCCTTCGGGGTAGCCCGCCTCTTCGAGCAGTTTCAAGGCTTCGTCCTTATTTCTCGCCGATATGCCCTGGGCTTCGCTATAGCCTGGAAGCGGGAGGACCAGGGTTTCGGCGGGCACCATATACACCGAGCTGTCCCTTATTTCCTTCCAGGGCAGGAGGAGGGCGAGGGCCCGGCGCACCGAGTCCTTGTTCCAAGGTTCTTTTCTGCAGTTGAAGTACCAATAGTGGGTGGAGAATATCGGATTCGCCTGGATGGCTTCCTGGAGAAAAAGCCCGTCGTAGTCGCCGGGGCCTGCCAACCAATGAGCCTCCTCGCTGTTGAACATTCTGGTGGCCGCCTGGTCGTCATCGGTGAACAGCATGGTCAGCTTTTCCATGGAGACGGACTTTTTATCCCAATAATGGGGGTTTTTTTCCAGGGACAGGCGTCCGTTTTCGAAAGCGACGAAGCGGTAGGGTCCGTTGACCGGATAGGGAATGCGCTCCGCCCAGGCGCCGGCATCGTCCGCGAGCATGGATGGATGGATGGGGGAAAAGGAATGATGGCAGAGCAGGCGGGTAAAATAGGCTGTGGGCCTGTTCAGGCTCACCACCAGGGTTTTGGCCGATTCCGCCCTGATACCGAGGCTGTTCTCGTCCTTCGTAATGCCCAATCTGAAGTCGTGGGCGCCGGAAATCACATCGAAGAAAGCCGCGTATTGGGCGTTCAGCTTGAGTATTCGTATCCATGCGCTGCGGAAATGCTCGGCCAAAAGGGGGCTGCCGTCGGACCAGGCGGCATCGTCCCTTATGGTGAAGGTGTAGACGAGCCCGTCCTTGGATTTTTTCCAGGAACGCACCGCCGCCTCCATCGGAGCCAGTCCGGCGGCGTCATAGGCGAAAAGCCCTTCGTAGAGGGCGGTGAAGATTTGAGCCTCGTTGGAGTATATCGAGCGATGCGGGTCGAACTCCACGGCTATGTCGTTGAATACGGTCACGAATTCATCGGGTACGTTCTGGGCCGCCGGGGCGAAGACAAGGGCCGTCAGAAGGAGTATCGTCGCGATAATGGATTTGCTTTTCATTACTCTAAAGTATGCGATAAAATAGGGGCTAAGGCAACATATGGGAAAAAACAAAGAATTCGGACGCGAAATCCTCGTCATGGGCCTTCTGTCGGTGCTGGAGCGCCCGGAGGATTTTGACGCATTGAGAGCCGCCCTGGAGAAGGAATTCGGTCCGATCAGGACTCATACCCCGCGGCAACTTTTCCAGTGGACCGATTACTACGACAGCGAGATGGGCCTGCCTATCTGGCGTTCCTACATCGAGTTCGAAAGCCTGGTCGATCCTTCGCTGCTTGCCGCGATCAAGCTGGCAACCAACGATATCGAGGAAGGCTTCGCCGTGGAAGGCCGGCGCAGGGTAAACCTGGATCCTGGGCTCCTGGCTCCCGGGCGTTTCGTGCTGGCCACCACGAAGGACAGGGCCCACCGGCTCGCCCTTAAGGACGGCATTTACGCCGAACTCACCCTGATCTACGAAAAAGGCTCCTTTCACGCCCTTCCATGGACCTATCCGGACTGGGCCTCCGAGCCCGTTCGTGGCATGCTCGCGGCCTGGCGAAAACGGATTTTTTCCTCCCAGCCTTGAAGTGGAAAAGACCCTGCCGGGCGTTTATCTTCCGGGAGTCTGTTGGTGAGGATAAACCCAAAAGCTTTTTTCTTTTTTCCCGGTATTTTGCTCCTATCCTGCGCTGTTGGCCTCATCGCCGAGCAGGATGTTCGGATCGAGGCGCCGCTCCGTCCTGCTGTCTGGGCAGGCATGGGGGCCATAGTATACCGGGCAGGCTGGGTCGACAAAAAGGGCCAAGGGCACGAGAAGAAGGTGGCCGAGGGTCAAAGTCTTACCATCAGGCTTGAACGGGGTTACAGGCAGGCTATCCTTTTTCAGCCCGTAGCGCCCTATGACTGGTGCAAGCCCGCGGGTTTTCTCTATCCCTTCGACGTGGAACCGGGGTCCGATTTTGTCGATGCCTGGTGGAGCGCAACGGGAAAAGCCAGTTTCGGGTCGGGTTATGCCGCGGCGGTGGCGCTTGCGCTGGAGCGGGCGGGATACCATCCCTGGAACTGGCCGGTGGAAAAACTTGCCAACCCCGGACTTATCAAGCATAGGGATCCTTGGACCCTCCCGCCCTGGAGCGCGGCGGAACGGCTTATACGGGGAGAGTTCAGGCTCTCTCTTTTCCCTTCGGCGAAGACAGTGTTTGAATTGCCCGACGAGGGCCCCTGGTGGCCCGAAAGCGCCCTCTGCCCGCCACCGCTGGCGGAGGCGGAGAAGGCTGCCGCCAGTGTCATGCTCTCCGAAGGTTTGCACACTTTTTCCAACGGAAAAGAGTTTCTTTGCGTCAAGGTCGAAGCGGGCGAGATTTTTGTTCAACGCAGGGCCAAGGGGCTTTGAATCAGGAAGGAAACCGAAAAAGGGAAGGGATGTCCTTTAGCTTTTCGACTCCCCGCTCGCGCATCCAGGTTTTAACTCCTTCCAGTATTTCCAGCGGAGCCCGGGGATTGGAAAATATCGCCGTACCTACCTGGATCGCCGAAGCGCCGGCCAAAAGGTACTCCAGGGCGTCGTTCGCGCAGCCGATGCCGCCTAAGCCGATCACGGGAATCCGCACCGCCCGGGCAACCTTCCAAACGCAGGCGACGCCAATCGGCCGGATTGCGGGGCCGGAGAGCCCGCCTATGCCACGAGCGATAAGGGGTTTGCAGGTTTTAACATCGATGGCCATGCCGACCACGGTGTTGATGCAGGAGACCGCGTCGGCCTTGCCCGCTTCGGCCGCCAGGGCGATCTGGGCAATATCGGTGACGTTGGGGCTGAGCTTGACCACCAGGGCGCGCCGGGTGATCTTACGCACCTTCCTTGTTATCCGTTCGACCAGCTCTGGCTCGGTGCCGAAGGCCATACCGCCTTTTTCCACATTAGGGCAGGAGAGGTTGAGTTCGTAGCCGTCCACAGGACCTTTCATGCCTTCCCGGGGAACTCCTATCCGCTTTTCTATCGCTTCGACTATTGTTGTATACTCTGATTCGGTCTCTCCCACCACATTGACCACGACAGGACAGCCGAGGCTTTGCAGATAGGGAATTTTTTCGTCGAGAAAGGCCGGCAAACCAGGATTGGCAAGCCCTATGGAGTTGATAAGCCCGCTGGGGGTCTCCACGAGGCGGGGCGGCCTGTTGCCCGATTTCGGGTCGATGCTGACCGCCTTGGTATAAAGAGCCCCGAGGGCGTCGATATCCACCAAGTCCTGGTACTCCTGCCCATAGCCGAAGGTGCCCGAGGCCACTCCCACCGGATTGGGCAGGACGAGGGGGCCGATACGCACCCTGAGGTCGGGCTCTCTGTTCAGGCTTTCCACAGGATAGCTCCTTGGGGGAATACGGGGCCGTCGGCGCAGGCGCGAAGATACCCTCCGGCCCTGGCGGGAAGTACGCAGCCCTGGCAGGCTCCTACGCCGCAGGCCATCCACTGCTCGGCGGAAAGGTGGGCAGGGCTGCCCCGTTCGAGGGCCAGGGCATCCAGTGCCGACAGCATTGGAGCGGGGCCGCAGGCGTAAATTCTGGTCGCGGTCGCGATAGGCGCCGTCTGGGCGGAGTCCTGGAGAAGGGCATCCACAACGGTGCCCTTAAAACCCTTGGAGCCATCATCGGTGGCGATGAATGCCTGGTCGAGGCAGTGCTGCAAATCCGCGAGCCCGGCGAGTACCGACTGTCGATACGGTTTGGGATGTCGAGCCGCTCCGTTGGCGTCCTGATTCTGTTTTTCCCAGCGTTCCGCCGCCAGGGTAAAGGAGGGGACCTGGCTGGCCGACCTAAAGCCGAGAAAGAGCTTGCCGGCCCGTGAGGGGAGAGTCGGGGCGCCGGCGCCCGCCGCCTCGACGCCGTGAAAGCTCGATCGCAGGTAGAGCAGGGGGCCGATTCCTATGCCGCCGCCGGCCAGAAAAACCTGTTCGTCCGCAAGAGGCTGGGGAAAGGAGTTGCCCAGGGGAGCGATCAGGTCGAGACTGCCACCCTCCGCGAAGGCAGCCAGGGCCTGGGTAGCTTTGCCCCGGATCTGGTAGAGGGCAAAGGCAAGACCTCGACCGAAAAAGGCGAAGGCCAGTGGCCTTCTGAGAAGTCCAGCCTCTCCGGCCTGTAAGCCCTGTGGATTAAAGGTAAAAAATTGCCCGGGAATCGGCGGGGTCAGGCCCTCCGGCCATGAGAAGGCCAAGAGTTTCCAGCCCTGGGAAACGGCCTGGTTGAAAACTACGGGAGCGTTGAATTGTCTCATCATCGGCTTCTTGTCCGCATTGTCCGGGCTGGGCCCCGGCCTGTCAAGCTTAGGCACCGGAATTGTCGCGACCGCCGACACGCCCGGGGCCACCGGACCATGGGGGCCGCAAGGGGCTCCGCCTATAGCTCGGAGAGCCGAAGCTCGATTTCTTCCAATTTTTCGGTGAGCTTGTGGATGGTTCGCTCTATTCGTTCTTTTTCCCGCAAAAGACGTTCGGCGGGATCGGTCGTTTCGTCCGGGGACTTAAGCATGCCCTTGACCGTTCCGGGGCTGGCCCCGGCCGAAAGGGCTTCGACAGCCTTGGAACGTTCTTCGGCGTCCCGAATTCCCGCCACAAAGCGCAAGTTGTCCCAGCCCATGGAAGGATCGAGGCCTATCTGACTGGCCGCCACCGCCGCTGTCGCCGTTGTTCTTGGCAAGCCCAGGACCCGCTCGATGTAATCCTCGAAACGTGCCCGATGGATTCTGCAGAGTTCGGCCGCCCTGGCTAACAGCCTGCCCATTTCCAGCATCGCTTCGCCGTTCGCCTTAAGGCATTTTTCCTTGATCGTCCTGGAAAGCTCGACGAATTCCTCCTGGCTTTCGAAAACATTGTTATAAAGCCCGGCTTCTTCGGCTTTTTGCACCAATTCGTGGAAAATCGACCAGAATTCCTGTGTATGAGGCCGGGACTGTCGGATGCCGCCTTTGCGCTGATAATGGAGGTGGTGGGCGTACTCGTGAAGCGCGGTGTAGAGAAGCTGATTGTCCGATTCGAAGTTTTTGTTGTGAAGCACTATCTCGGCCGAATCGGGCTTATAAAGACCGTTGACCTTTTTATTTGCCTTGCCGGAAAAAACCAGACTGAAGGGAGCCGGGCTCTCTTCGACCTGCAGTAGTATCGATTTTACCTGATCTTGATTCATTGCATGCTCCAGAACGCCGGTATTTGCTGTTCCAATCCTAAGGCGATCTGGAGCATAGTACGGTATAGAGAGAGCCTCGGCAACCTGGGGATCGGCCAAAAGGCCGAACCGGCGGCCTGCTTTTTTTGCGCAGTTACCTCGACAGGGCGCGGTCGATCTCGGGCTTGTTAAAGCCGATGATCACCCTGCCGTTGATGTCGATTACGGGGACGCCCATTTGGCCGGACTTGCGTACCATTTCCTCGGCTTTGCGCTGATCCGAGGCAACATTGTACTCGGTAAAGGGAACCCCCTTGGATTTGAAATACTCTTTGGCCAATCGGCAATAGGCGCAGCTGGGGGTGGAATAGAGAGTGACGGACATACGGTTCCTCCTGGTATCTCGACCTCTTTATTGTCAATTATATATAAAAAATTTAATATACAAACCCACCCTCCGTCAATATCCCTTGAGGACAGTGCCGAGTTTTCGGCAATTTTGAATCGCCCCACTTGAATTCTGGCGTCTGCTATGCGTGAAAGCGGGAATATGCCGGGTGCTGCGCAGGATTGCCATCACGGCCGTGCTGGGATTGTTCTCAGGTCTCGGCGCGCAGCCCGGCGCGGCGCAGGCGTCGGGCGAAAAAATTTTCTGTCTCGACGCGACGATCCAAAAATCGGAACTTGAAACAAAGATGGCGACACGGCTTTCGAACGGCTGTTTTTTTGAAAGCACTGCCCGGATCGAAGGAGGGGAGCCTGTGTTCCGCCTGCCGTATTGCAGGATAAAGGGCGGAAATTTCGATTTTTTTATAGGTCGAGCCAACCTGGGGCAGGGCAAGGCATTGCGGAAAAGCCCCACTGCCCAGGCAGCGCTCAACCCCGCATCCCCCTGGTCGGCGGAGGTTGAATCCGCGGGCGCGGGCCTCCTTGCGGGGTTCCGATGGGGCGGATATTCCTGCTATGCCCTCTGCGACAGTGATTCGCTGATCGATCTGGGAAAAATAAGCCCGGATTTCGATCCCCCCGGGCTGTCATTCAAGGCCGCTGCGGCTGAGGCCGAAGGAAACCATGGCGATTTTTTCTGGGCTTTGGGGAGCTGCGCGGCGAGCAGCCGAAAGCGACAGTCTCCCGAGGGTTGGCGTAGCGGGAGTTCCTTCGAGCCGGAGTGCCGGGCCCTTAGCATTGCCGCGTTCGCAGCCTTAAACACAAAACCCCTTGGCTTCGATTTTTGGTCTGGCCTCTGCCTCGGCTCGCTAATTCCTCCCGGATTGGCTGGAACCGTTGAGCTTCGACTGGGCGGAAGCCTTCCTGGCGATACAAAGCCAAACCTCGCCTTAAGTGTTAAAGCCTATGCGTGCAGCGCATCGTATCGGAATCATCTGCTCGAAAAACCTTCCTCGGACGCTGCGCTTAAAGGCGAAATTTCACTGAACTTCCATCGGTTCGGTTTTTGGGCGAGCATGCTTTCCTCCTCGCCCTGGAAAGAAAAGGGCCTTTATGGCCTGCGGATAAAAAAGGAACAGAGCTTCCCCGCACTGCTGTGGCGGTGGCGGAGCCAAGCCTTGCTCTGTCGCGCTGGAGCGATCTTGGGGCCCTGGGGCCTCTCCGCCCGCGCCCAGGCCGGTGAGGGGGGCCTGTCTTTCTGCAATCTCAGGCTCGGTTACGAAAATAAGGGGGTAAGGAGCGATAATCCCAGGTTGAAAACTGCTGTCCATCTCTATCTTGCCCGGGGGGCTTCCGGGCGAAGCGAGGGTGACGAAACGGGGTTCGGCGACGATGGGGGCGGCGATGAGGATGACGATGAGGGCGGCGAAGATTGGACCGAGTTAAGCTCAAAAGGATCGGATGGGTCAACCGTCGCTCTGGATAAGCTTGTTTTCCGTCGTCTAAAGCTGGAAACCGGCCTTGCCTGGGGATCTTCGGCGGCCCGCGGCAGAGCGGCCCTTGCCCTGGCCGCCTCCACTGGCAATGGGGGGATTAAATTCAAGGTCCATGGCGAAATAGCTCAGCGACTCGGTCTTGGCTCTCGGTGCTCTCTCCATCTGTCCCTGGCGACGCCCTCGGGCGGCTACGCTCTGGACAGCCCGCCCGAGGCAATCCCGATTATCGGCTTAGGGATACAGCTGAGCGAAGGAAGAAAACCTAGGGGTACCAATTAAGGAAAAATAACAAAAAAGATATCTTGGATGAGCTTGCTTTGCGAAAATCGGAAAAAATGCTATTGTTAAAACAGAATATGTCAGCGAGGTAATGCTATGCGTCGTGCCTTGATCGTCGTGGACCTGCAAAACGACTTCTGCCCGGGAGGGGCTCTCGCTGTGCCCGGCGGCGACGAAGTCGTGGACGTAGCCAATGAGCTGCTGGCGGAGATCCCTCTTTCCGTTCTCACCCAGGACTGGCATCCCGGGGGGCACGTGTCCTTCGCATCCAGCTACGACCGTCAGGCCTACGAGCTGGACGATAGCGTCGACCCACCCCGGGTACTCTGGCCCGATCACTGTGTGGCCGGCAGTCCCGGCGCCGATTTCCATCCCGCGTTGAAGACCGAGCGCGCAAAACTGATCATCCGCAAAGGTTTCAGCCTCAACCTGGACAGCTACTCGGCCTTTTTCGAGAATGATGGGATAACCCCCACCGGTCTGGCTGGCTGGCTTTCCTCCCTGGGCGTGGGCTCGGTGGTGGTTATGGGCTTAGCCACCGATTATTGCGTCAAGGCTACGGCCCTGGACGCCAGAAAGCTCGGTCTGGAAGTGAGTATCGTAGCCGAGGGAGTGCGGGCGGTGAACGCCCGGCCCGGGGACGGGGACGCGGCGCTTAAAACCATGGAAGAAGCAGGCTGCAAAATTATTACCCTCAGAGAGATGCTCGCATGAATAAAATCATCAACAACGCGTTATTCACCGATTTTTACGAACTCACCATGGCCCAGGGCTACTGGAAACGGGGTATCAACGATCACAAGGTGGTTTTCGACTACTTTTTCCGCAGGCAGCCCTTCGGCGGCGGTTACGCGATCTTCGCCGGCCTGGGCACCCTGCTGGACGCATTGACCCGATTCCGGTTCTGCGCAGACGACCTGGAGTACCTGGATAGCCTCGGTCTTTTCGACAAGGGCTTTCTGGATTATCTTGAATCCTTTAGGTTCAGGGGGAATATCCTCGCCGCCAGGGAAGGGGAGCTTGTCTTTCCCCAGGAGCCCTTGCTTCGGGTGGAGGCCGACCTGGTCCAGGCCCAGATCGTGGAAGGCCTCGTCCTCAATACGCTCAACTTTCAAAGCCTTATCGCCACAAAGGCAGCCAGGGTCTGGCTGGCTTCGGGCAGGGGCAAGATAATGGAATTCGGCCTCCGTCGCGCCCAGGGCGCCGACGGCGCCATGTCGGCATCCAGGGCGGCATTTATCGGCGGGGCATTCGGAACCTCCAACAGTCTTGCCGGCAAGGCCTTTGGCATACCGGTCCTGGGAACCATGGCGCACTCCTGGGTAATGTCCTATCCTTCGGAACTCGAATCCTTCAAGGCCTACGCCGACATTTATCCCGACGGCGCCGTGTTCCTCATCGATACCTACAATACGCTTGAATCGGGTGTCAATAACGCCATCAAGATTGGAAGGGAGCTGGCCAAGAAAGGCCACAATTTCGGCGTCCGGCTGGATTCGGGGGACATGGATTATCTGACCCGCAGGGTGAGGGGAAAGCTGGACGAAGCGGGATTCCCCAAGGCGACCATCGTCGTTTCCAACGAGCTGGATGAGGCGATCATCGAACACCTTGTCGCCTCCAAAGCCCCGATCGATACCTGGGGCGTGGGAACAAAGCTCGTCACCGGGGGGGAGGACGCTGCCTTCACCGGGGTCTATAAACTGGCCGCCATGATGGGCGAGGGCGTCGAAAAGGCCGTGATGAAGGTTTCGGACAATCCCGAGAAGTCCACCAATCCCGGCCGGAAACGGGTGTTCAGGCTCTTCGACGATACGTCCATGGCGAGGCTGGACATCATGACCCTGGAAGACGAAGTCCCCCAGGCCGGTGTCGAACTCATCGCCCACCACCCCTCGGGGGACTATCGCCGGCTTGCCATAAAGCCCGCGAAGGTGGAACCGATCCTGCATGAAGTGATGAGGGGAGGGGAAAAAGCGAAAACCCTTCCGGGCATTAAGGAAAGCCAGCAGTATCTGGCCCACAGGCTTGAACACTTCGACGGAACCTACCTGAGACTTCTCAATCCCCACATCTACAAGGTGTCCGTCACCGAGAGGCTCAAGGATCTTAAGCTGGGGCTGATCAAGAAATACCTGCGTTCGCATTGACGACCGGCGCCGACGTCTCGGCCGGGGGACGCGACGGGCGGCAAAGCAAGGTCGAGTCGCCGGCACTGGGTTAATCTAACGTCGTCGCTCCAAGGTTTTGATAAAAGGAGCCTCGCCGGCTCTTGCCTTGTGCTCCAGGGCCTGGATGAGCGCCTCGGGACTCTTGGCCACACAGAGGTCTTCCAGGATTTCGGCTTTGACGAAGCCTTCGTCTCGCATGGTTTCCAGAAAACTCAGGAGCTTATCGTAGAACCCGCAACAATTCAATAAGCCCACCGGCTTGGCATGGTAGCCTATATAGCGCCAGGTCCAGACTTCGAAGAGTTCTTCCATGGTGCCGAGGCCCCCGGGCAGGGCGATAAAGGCCTCGGATTTTTCCTGCATGAGTGCCTTGCGCTCATGCATGTCCTCGACGACCAGGAGTTCGGAAAGCTCCAGGTGATCCACCATGCCGTTGAGCCTCTTGGGGATGATGCCCAAGACTCTGCCCCCGGCTTTCATGGCGGCCTCGGCCATGATTCCCATGGTGCCCACGTTGCCGCCCCCGTAAACCAGGGTGTAGTCTTTTTCGGCCAAAAGCCTGCCCATGGCGGCGGCAGTCTCGCCATATCGGGAGGAAGAACCTTCGGCGGAGCCGCAGAAAACGCAAATGGAACGGATCACAGGGACCTGCCTTCGGGGCCGCGCGTAGCCGCTTTGTTATCCGACGCTGACCTGTCGTCGCGACCGAGTCTTCTCAAGGCCGTCTCCACCAGGGTCGCCATGAGCTCGCCATAGCTCAAGCCGTGCAAGGTCCATGCGGCTTCGGGCAGGAAGCTATGGGGCCCCAAACCGGGCATCACATTGATCTCGAGCACATAGGCCCCCGAGTCGTCGGACCTGATATCCACCCGGGAATAGTCTCTGGCGTCCACGGCCTTGAAACAATTCCAGGCCAGAGCATTAAGCTCCCTCGCGAGCCGCTCTTCCTTCACCGGCGCAACCTTTTCCAGATCCTTGACCGCCGTATCGTGGCTCAAAATGGGAACCGCCACATCCATGGACGCGTAGTCGATTTCCACTGGAGTGAAAAAGGGTTTTTCGGCTTCGATAACCCCTACGCTGAATTCCCGCATACCCTCGCCGCCAATATACTTTTCTACCAGGGCGGGCTGGTTAAACTCCTTCTGTATCCTGGCCACATTGCGTCCGAGTTCGGCGGAATTATGAACTATCGAATCATCGTCAATGCCCAGATGGCCGCCTTCGAGGCTGGGCTTTACCATGAGGGGAAACCCGATGAGTTCGGCCTGGGCAAGAACCGACTCTTCCGAATCGGCGGAAGAAGCGAGAAAATCGTCGGGAGTGGGCAGCCCGGCCTGCCTGAGAGCGCGTTTCGTCCCCGCCTTGTCCAAACCCAGCTTGACCACCTCTGCCCTGGAACCCAGGTGATCGAAGCCCCAGCCATCCAACAAGCCGGGCAAGAAGCTATGCTTGGATTTTTCGTCCAGGTACTCGGCGATATTGAATACAAAGACCTTTCCCTTAGGCCCGAGCCCGTCCAAAAAGAGTTTGAGTTCAGCCGGATCCCTCGTCTCGATGGACGAAAGCTTCCAGCGGGCCGAAAGCTCCTTCTCTATGCGTCCGTAGGTCTCGGGGCTTCTCCAGGGTTTATCGGTGAATGACTTGATCAGGGCAATGTGCATTGGGCGACTCCTGGAATTAATACTAAACGCTAAGGCCAGTTTTTGGCCAGTGCCGGACAGGGAAATTCAAAATTGGACAAAAAAGCTAAAAAAAATATTTAAAAATGTGGATTGACAAAGTAGGATAAGCTGTCTAGTATTAATAATAATTTATCGCTGATAATAAATTTGCATCGAAGTCAAGGAGGACCTGCTATGAAGAAAAGAGCTTTGGTTGCAACGTTGGTGGCTTGCATGCTCATGTTCAGCCTGGTTGCGGTATCGGCTCAAACGGCCGCGGGGTTTCCCAAGAAGAATCTCAAAATCATCGTGCCTTTCGCCCCGGGCGGCGCGGTGGATGTAACCGCCAGATTCTTCGCTGAGCTTGCGCCCAAGTATTTCGACGGGAAAAAGATCATCATCGAGAACAAGGAAGGCGGCGGCGGCGTAGTAGGCCAGAACGCGGGCGCCAAGGCTGATCCCGATGGTTATTCTATCCTGGCTTTCACGTCCTCGGTCGTGACCAATCCAATGACCAAGCAGACGGATTATACCCACGAATCCTTCCAGCCGGTGATCATGTATTGCTATGACCCCGAAGTCCTGGTCGTCTCCGCCAAATCGGAGTTCAAGACTCTGGAAGACCTGATGGCGGCGGCCAAAAAGAGCTCCGTAAGCCTTTGCACCCCCGGAAAATCGACCTCCCATCACACCGCTGGTCTAATTCTGGAACAGAAAACCGGCGCCAAATTCGACTATATCCATAATAACGGAGCGGCCATGCAGATCACCCAGCTTTTAGGCGGCCATGTGCAAGCGGGCCTGATGGCCTATGGCGAAGCTGCCAGCCAGCTCAAGGACGGCCAACTGGTGGCGCTCGGCGTAATGAGCGATATTCGAATCGAAGATCTGGGCAATGTCCCCACCTTCAAAGAAAAGGGAATCGAAATTCTCTACGGCGCCTGGCGAGGACTGGCCGTGCCCGCGAAGACCCCCAAGGACGTCGTGGCGGTTTTGGAGAAAGGCTTTACCGAAATCACCAAGGATCCCCAGTACATTGAAAAAATGAACAAGGCAGGATATCCGATAGTGTATAAAAACACCGCGGATTTCACCAAGCACGTGACCCAGGACGCGATCGATTTCAAGAACATATTGCCTTTGCTGAATAAATAAGCGGCGAGGGGAGCGAGCGGTTTGTACGAAATCGCCCGCTCCCTTTTATATGCCCGTGTATTCGAATGAGAACAATCCTGGCTGAAACTATGACGGAGTCGTTATGATCGTTCGCAAGGGAGATTTTTATTTTTCGCTCGTGCTGGATTTCCTATGTGTTTTCGTGTTCGCCATGTCCTTTTCCTTTCCCTCCGAGGCGGCTATTTTCCCCCAAATATCTTCCGCCCTCCTCTTTGTTCTCTCAGGATTTCTCATGTTCAACTCGTTCAAGGGCAAGCAAGTCGCGCCCAAAGAAGCGAAGCGCGAGAAATTCCAGTACACAAGCGCGGTGCTTCTCATACTCGGCTTCGTCGCATACGCGCTTCTGCTGAATTTTCTCGGATACATAATCACGACCTTGGCACTGGTGTACTACACGATTTTCGTAATCGGGTACAGAAAGCAGAAATGGCTTATCGTCACTTCGATCGTCAGCGTCGCCGTGACATATGCCTTGTTTCGCCTGGTTCTGGGCGTCCCGCTGCCGGTCAGTTTTATTGCTCGATTAATACAAGGATAAGATCATGCTGGAAAACATTGCGTTAGGCTTCGGACAACTTCTCCACCCTACCGTTTTCATAGCCTTATTTTTCGGCGTGGTGGTAGGCCTGATCGTAGGAGCCCTTCCCGGCTTGAACGATAGCATAACCATGGCTGTCCTGATACCCGTAACCTTCGGCATGGATCCCCAAATCGCCTTGGCGCTTCTGGTAGGAATTTATGTAGCCGCCTGTTACGGAGGATCGATACCGGCGATTTTGTTGAATATTCCTGGAACGGCCTCATCGGTCGTTACCTGTCTGGACGGGTATAAGATGACCCAGAAGGGCCAAAGCGGTCTCGCTCTGGGGATATCGACTACGAGTTCGGTATTTGGCGGTCTCTATAGTTCATTAGTGCTCATGTTTCTTGCCCCCTTCCTAGCCATACAGGCGCTAAGATTCGGGCCGCCAGAGTATTTTTCCCTGGCTATCATGGGAATAAGCACCGTGGTGGGCATGGCGGGGAAGGACTTGCTCAAGAGCTTGATAATAAGCGTGTTGGGACTTGTAATATCAACGATCGGAATGAGTCCCCAGGTGGGCTATCCGCGTTTTACCTTTGGCATCGATTACCTCTATGACGGCATTCCCCTGGTTCCTATGCTTATCGGATTGTTCGGAGTTACTTCGGTTCTGGAGCTTGCGGACACCATTAAAAACGATCTGCTTTCAAAAGCGAATCTCGACATCAAGAAAATAGGACGAATGCTGCCCGACAAGAAAATGGTCAAGCGTCTTTTGCCCGTATGGCTGACCTCGGGAACTATCGGCAATATCATCGGCATCATCCCCGGCGCTGGCATGATCATGGCGATTTACATGGCCTACGACCAAGCCAAGCGTAGGAACAAGGATAAGGAATTCGGCACTGGAATTCCTGAAGGCGTGGCCGCTCCCGAGACTGCGAACAACGCTGTGGTGGCAAGCTCCATGGTTCCTCTCATGGCGTTGGGCGTACCCGGTAATTCCACCTCGGCCCTCTTTATCGGAGCTTTGATGATTCAAGGCATGAGACCGGGCCCCTCCCTTTTCAAGGACTTCCCGGAAGTCGCCTATCTGATCATCGCGGCTTTTTTCGTGGGCAACCTCCTTATGGGACCCTTGGGACTCGCCCTGGGCAAGTTCATGTCCTCGTCGATATTGAGATTGAACAGATATTTGCTGAACGGAGTGATAATACTTCTCTGCGTGACCGGCGCGTACTCGGTGAGGAATAGCACCTTCGATGTGTGGATCATGATCATCTTCGGCGTCATAAGCTACGTGCTGAATAAAATTAAGTTCTCCTTGACGCCCATTATTTTGCCCCTCATCCTCGGGCCTATGATGGAGCAGAACTTGCAGCAGAGTCTCATTCTCTCCAAGGGAAGCTGGTCGATTTTCTTCACGAGCCCGATATCGCTGGGATTGCTAATCGTCTCGGCCCTATTCCTTCTCGCCCCGGTCTGGAAGGCGATAAAGGAAAAAAGAAAAGCTAAAGTCGCCTAACGCTGAGCAGAAAGAGGAGCGCCTCAAGGTGAGGGAAATACACGTTGATTCGATAAGAAACACGGTGAAAGACCTGTTTCTGAAAGCAAACTACGTGATCGGAAAGGATATCCTTAGCAAAATCGCCCAATGCGAAGAAAATGAAGAATCGCCGGTCGGTAAATCCATTTTGGGCCAGATACTCGAGAACGACAACATAGCGGCCTCCGAAAGCGTCGCCATCTGTCAGGATACTGGCCTGGCCATTCTTTTCATAGAATTAGGCCAGGATGTCCACATCGCAGGCGGCGACTTCAACGAAGCCGTCAACCAGGGCGTGCGGGATGCCTACAGGGAGGGCTACCTGCGTAAATCGGCGGTGAGCGATCCTCTCTTCGACAGGGTCAATACGAAGGACAATACGCCCGCTATTATTCACCTTTCCATGGTGCCCGGGGAGAATATCAAAATTCTCGTGACGCCGAAGGGTTTCGGAAGCGAGAACATGAGCGCCACAAAAATGCTGAAACCCGCGGACGGAGTGCGCGGCGTGAAGGATTTTGTTGCCAAGACAGCTATCGACGCCGGGCCTAATCCCTGCCCGCCCATTATCGTGGGAGTCGGGATCGGCGGCACATTGGAAAAAGCGGCTCAGATCGCCAAATTCGCGACGCTAAGACCCGTCGGGCAGAGAAACCCCGACGAACGTTATGCGAAATTGGAAAAGGAAATACTGGAAGCTATCAATAAGTCGGGAATCGGCCCCGGCGGACTGGGCGGAACGACGACGGCGCTGGCCGTTCATATAGAGTATTTTCCCACCCATATCGCAGGCTTACCGGTTGCCGTCAACATTTGCTGCCACGCGGCCAGGCATGCCGAAAAAGTCCTTTGACGGGAGAATAAGGATGGGAATAATCAATATACGGGCTCCGGCGGTATCGGGCGAGCTGTCATCCCTGAGAGCCGGAGATATAGTCGCGATAAGCGGCTACATTTACACGGGAAGGGACGCGGCCCACAAAAGGCTGGTGGAATGCATCGAGAGCGGCAAGGAACTTCCTGTCGACCTCAAGGGTCAGTTTGTCTACCATGTGGGCCCCACGCCGGCCAAACCAGGACATGCCTCCGGGTCTGCCGGTCCCACTACGAGCTACCGCATGGATCCCTATACCCCAGCCTTGCTGGAGAAAGGCCTGAAAGCGATGATCGGCAAGGGCTTCCGTTCCGCGGCGGTTATAGAATCGATGAAAAAGCACGGGGCTGTCTTTTTTGGAGCCACCGGAGGCGCCGCGGCACTGATCGCCCGAAGCATAACTAAAGTTGAAATCATCGCCTACGAGGATTTAGGCACCGAGGCGATCCACAAATTGTACGTCGAAAATTTTCCGGCCATCGTCATTATCGATTCTCAGGGAAACAACTTGTACGAAAGCGAACCTTTGAAATATCGGAAACCATGAAAAGGCAGAGTAGCATGAACCAGGGAATATCCAATTCGGAATTGGTCCGCTCCTATATCCCCATGGTGGATTTTATTTCGGATATCATGGGCAATAATTGCGAAGTAGTGCTTCACGACCTCACGGATCCAGAAAAGTCCATCGTAGCGATCCGCAACGGCCATTTGAGCGGAAGGAAGCTGGGCGGCCCGCTTACCGACTTAGTTCTCAAGGTGATAAAAAACCGGAGCTACGAGGAACAACCCTATGTGGCCAACTACAAGGCCATGGGGAGCAAGCGAAAATTCAGGTCCTCCAGCTATTTCATCAAAAATCTTGAAGAGCAGATCATCGGCGTGCTGTGCGTGAACATAGACATCGAGCCCTATATCTGCGTCAAGGCGATCATGGATTCCCTTACGGCAATAAAACCTTTGGGCGTTCCGGCTTCCGAGCCTGAAGAAGGCCATCAGAACCTTGGCGGTTCTAACGGAAGCGCCGACGAAAAATTCTTCAGTTCCATCGACGACATGCTGGACAGCATGATCCAAGAGGAAATTTCCATAGCCAACTTCGTGCCAGCCCGGATGACGGTGGGCGAAAAGGTGGAAATTGTCTATAGACTAAACGAAAAAGGCACATTCCAGTTAAAAGGGGCTGTGGCGAAGGTGGCTAAAGCCTTCGGCGTATCGGAGCCCACCGTATACAGATATCTCAATATGCGAAAAATAGATTAAGGAGTCTTTGGATGAAGCAGGTGATTCAAACGGCGGCGGCGCCCAAGGCGATAGGGCCCTATTCGCAGGCTATCAAGGCCGGCAATTTCATATTCGTGTCCGGCCAGCTCCCCCTGGATGCGAATACGGGCGCCATGGCAGGAAGCGATATTGCCACGCAAACGGAAAAGGCGCTGGAAAATCTTCGCGCGATCCTGGAGGCCGAGGGATATGGACTTGCCGATGTCGTGAAGACCACGGTCTACCTGAAAAATATTCAAGGCTTTGCCGCCATGAACGAAGTCTACGCCAGGTTTTTTACCGGCGACTGCCCAGCGAGGGCCGCCTTCGAAGTGGCTCGCCTGCCCAAGGACGCGCTTGTGGAAATCGAAGCCGTCGCCTATAGGGAATGAAAGCGGCGCCGAACGCCGAGAAGGGAAGGAGGAATCATGTCCCATATTATCGATAACGAATTTTACAAAGACAGCTGGGGCACCCCGGAAATGCGCCAGGTCTTCGACGACCGGGTGCGGTATCAGCGCTGGCTTGATATCGAGGTTGTTTTGGCTAAGGTACAGGCCGAAATGGGCGGCATTCCCCAGGAAGCGGCGGATGAAATAGCCCGGGCGGCAAAAATAGAGGAGCTCGACACCGATTTTATCAAAGCGGAGTTGGGCAAGACCGGGCATTCGCTGTTGCCCCTGCTTAAGGCGGTGCAGAAGCGCTGCCGGGATAATTTGGGCGAATACATCCACTATGGCCCTACGACCCAGGATATAGAAGATACCGGGGCTGTGCTCGAGATCAAGGACGCTTCAAAAATTCTTCTGCGCGATTTGATTCGCATAGAAAAGGCCATACTGTTCCTCGCGGAAAAGTACAAAGATTTTCCCATGGCCGGACGAACCCATAATCAGCAAGGACTTCCCATCACCCTGGGGCTAAAGTTCGCAAACTGGGCGGCGGAGATTCGCAGGGGAATCGAACGTTTGAAGGGAATTCGGGAGCGGGTCTTCGTCGGGATGTTGCACGGAGGCACCGGCACCATGGCGGGTCTTGGAGAAAGGGCCTGGGAGACGGCGGAGAAGGTGATGGAGCGGCTGGGACTCGGGCTTCCGCCGACCGGCTGGGGAAGCGCCCGGGATACGGTGGCCGAGTACCAAGTCGTGCTGGGCATCCTGGCGGGAAGCCTCGGCAGGGTGTCCAACGAAATCTTCCAGCTGGCCCGCACGGAGATCAACGAGTTCCGGGAACCCCTCGGCGAGCACTATGTCGGATCGAGCACCATGCCCCACAAGCGAAATCCCGAGGTTACTGAATTCATAGTCGCCATGTGCCGAATCGTCATGAGCAACGTGCAGCTCGCGCTCCAGGCCATGGTGTCGGAGCACGAACGCGATACCAGGGCGTGGCGCCTGGACTGGCACTCGATCCCCGAAAGCAGCATCATGTTGCACAAGGCCTTGAGCGCCCTGACCTTTATCGTGGAGGGCCTCGAGATAGACGAAAAGCGGATCGGCCAAAACCTCGACATGCTCCATGGAATGCTGTTCTCTGAGGCCCTCATGTTCTATCTCGGCAAGAAGGTAGGCAAGCAGACAGCCCATCACCTGATTCGCGACGCGATCCTGGGCACTCAGAATACGGACAAAACCTTCAAGGAACTGTTGATGGATTCGCGGGTGATCCGCGAAAACCTAAGCCTCGCCGAGCTGGATTCCATAATGGATTATTCGAAGCATGTGGGCGAGTCGGGCCGCCAGGTGCAAGCGGTGCGCGCTTTATCGGCGAAGCTGTCGGCGACGGATGAGGATTTCCTCAACTGCTGAGCCCGGCGTCGAGCTCCAAAGGAGAAACGAGTGGAACTCCATACTTTTTTCGATAACGAAGTAAAGCCGGCGATGGGTTGTACCGAACCCGTCGCTGTCGCCCTGGCGACAGCCCGGGCTAAAAGCGTACTGGGCAAAAACCCCGACACTATCGCGCTGCGCCTGTCCGGCAACATCTACAAGAATGGACGGGATGTGGGAATACCGGGCACTAACGGCCTGAAGGGCAACTTGATCGCCGCGGCTCTTGGAGCGCTGGCCGGCGATGCGGCCAAGGGGCTCATGGTGTTGGAGAAGGTGCCTGCCGAGGCCGTGACCCAGGCAAAGGACATGGTAGATAAAGGCGACGTGCGGGTAGAAGTAGCCGAGAAAGTGCCCAACGTCTATGTCGAGGCTACGCTTACGGCGGGAGATGATACTGTTTCGGTGACCATCGCCAACCGACACGACAAGGTAACTCTGATACTCAAGAATGGAAAAGAAGTATTCAAGGCGGAATCCGAGACTGTCGCGGCTGGCGGAAACGGAAAACCCGATTACCTCGCAGAGTTGATGACCATGGATATGCCCAAGCTCTGGGAACTCGCCGGCTCGATCGACAAGGAACTGGAGGAATTTTTGCTCCAAGGCCGGGACATGAATATCGCCGCCGCGCTCATGGGAAGCGAAGGCGAATGGGGCTTGAGCGTGGGTCGGGCTATCCTTGAGCAGGGAAAAGTAGGCGGAGATGTCCTTTCCAAGGTCAAAGGCTATACCGGCGCGGCCGCGGACGTACGAATGTCAGGAGCGTCCATGCCCATAATGAGCAGCGCCGGCAGCGGAAATCACGGGATCACCGCCGTGGTGCCCCTGAACGTCCTGGCCGAAGATATCAAAGCAACCCCGCGCCAACTGGCGGAAGCTTTGGCTCTCAGCCATCTTGTCACGGGATTCATAAAGGGATACATAGGCAGACTCACTCCCATCTGCGGCTGCGCCGTGGCGGCGGGGGCCGGGGCCGCCGCAGGCTTGACGCGACTCATGGGCGGAAGCCCAGAACAGGCCGAACTCGCGGTAGCCTCGATTTTAGCTTCTCTCATGGGCATGATTTGCGATGGAGCCAAGGGTTCCTGCGCGTTAAAGGTGTCGACCGCAGCCGGAGAAGCCTATTTGACCGCGGTGATGGCCATGGAAAAGCGAGGCGTCCAGCAAAGGGAAGGCATTGTGTCCACCGACATGAAAACCACCGCCCGCGCCCTTTCCACCCTTTCCACCGAGGCCTTCGCGAGCCTGGACAAGGTGATGGTGGACATACTGCTGCACCAGCCCAATTGAACATGTCGAATCCTGGGCCGAACGATTCTTGTCCCGGATTCATTTAAAATTTTAGAACGAGGTGAGCCATGACCTACGCGCAGCGGATCGCCGACTATGTCGCCGGCCTTAAGATCGAGGATATACCCGAATCCACCAGACATAAGGCATCGCTTTGCCTCATAGACTACCTGGCGGCGGCCTGGAACGCCCAAGGCCATCCGTTAACTGAAAAATATGTCCGGCTAGCCATGTCAATGGCAGGAAAAGGGAGCGGCGACGCCAGCGCCATCGGCTCAGGGCTCAAGCTGCCCCCGGCCTGGGCGGCATTCGCCAACGCTGCCCAGGGGCACATAACCGAAACGGATGACGGACACCGCACGTCGATCATGCATATAGGCACCGTTGTCATACCTGTGGTGCTCGCCTTGGCGGAAAGCAGGAAACTAACCGGGGCCAGGATCATGGAAGCCCTGGTCTGCGGCTACGATGTGGCCATCCGTTCGGGCGAATGCTTCGGGCCGGAACATTATGGCATTTTCCATACGACTGCCACCGCAGGCACCTTTGGGGCCGCGGCCGCCGCCGCGAAAGCTATGAATCTATCTCCTCAAGCCGTCGCGTGGGCACTGGGCCACGCAGGCACGCAGGCTTCCGGACTCTGGCAGTTCCTAAACGAAAACGCTGTCCAGGCCAAACCCTTTCACCCTGCGAAGGCTGCGCTCGCCGGCATGATTTCGGCGACGCTCGCCGAATCGGGGATCGAGGGCGCGGTGGAAATATTCGAAGGGGAAAAGGGTTTTTGCGCCATCGCTTCGAAAAAACCGCAGTATGACGCCCTCGTGGACAAACTTGGATCAGTATTCAAGATCGATGAGGTAAATTTCAAAGGCTACCCCACCTGCGGCCAAACCCATAGCATGCTGGACGCGATGGCCGCTATCCTATCCCGGGAACGGTTTTTAGCCGAGGATGTGGCGGAGGTGGAAGCCCGGGTCTACCAGAGGGCCGTGGATATCGCCGGGATCCCTGATCCCGAAACCCTGGAGGAGGCAAAGTTCTCCAACCAGTTCTGCCTGGCATTCATGATCAGCCGTGGGACCTTGAGTTTCCTGAACTTTACTGAAGAAGCGATAGGTGATCAAAAGCTCCGGGGGCTGGCGAAAAAAGTACGCCTGGTGGTCGACCCGGAAATGGATGCGGGATTCCCCGCCGCCCGCCCGTGCCGAATCACGGTTAGGCTCAATGATGGCCGCTCGTTTTCCCAGGAGAATAAGTTCCGCAAAGGAGACCCGGAAAATCCGATGGACGCGGCGGCTATGCAGGAGAAATTCGCCCAGCTCACGGAAGCGAGTCTCGGCGATAGCCAGCGTCGCCAGATTTTGGACTGGTGCCTTGAATTGGAGAAAGTCTCTACAGTCGAGCCCTGGATATTCGAGCAGATGAAAGAGTAATATATGCGTTTATGGAAGCCCTGATTTTCATCAGCCTGCTCGTAGCCGGCGCGCTTTTGGGCTTGCCTATGCTTTACGCGGTGCTGGCCGGGCTCGCGGTGTTTTTCGTCTTCGGCTTAAGGCGAGGACTTCCCGCGAATAAGCTTTTTGGCGTGATGATTCCGGGGTTCAAAAAATCCCTGAAGGTAGTCAGCGTGATCCTCCTCCTGGGCGCCATGAGCGCTGCCTGGCGGGCCTCCGGCCTCATGGCCTTACTGGTGGTCGGCGGACTTTCGCTGATCTACGCGCCGCTTTTTTTGCTTTTTACCTTTCTTTTAAGCGCTGGATTCGCTTTCATCATCGGCTCCTCCCTAGGCGCAGTGAGCGTGATGGGCATTTTGCTGTTCACTCTCGGGAACGCTGGCCGCGTCGCGACGCTGCCCATGATAGGCGCTATTCTTTCGGGGATCTATTTCGGCGATAGGGCGTCTTTTCTTTCATCCAGCGCTCTCCTGGTATCGTCCCTCTGCCAGGTGGAGCACAAACGGCACCTGCGGAACATGCAGCGCAGCGCCGTCGTTCCCTTCGCCGCTTCCGCTTTTCTCTACGCCATCCTCTGCATTTTCTTTCCTTTCGACGCGAGCAGCGCCAGGGAGATCCTGGCTTTGCGGGATTTTTTCGCGCTGGACAATCCGCTTTTATGGCTACCTTTGGTTTTCGTTCTTATGCCAGCCTTTACACGCCTGACACTGCTCCACTCCATAGCCCTCAGCACCCTGACGGCATTCGTTCTCGCCATTGGCGTTCAGGGGGCGGGTGCCGCGACAGCTTTGCGGGACCTGTTTTTCGGGTATTCCCGGCCGATCCAAAACGAGCAGTTGAAGCTTCTGTACGGAGGCGGGTTATTCTCGATGATCAAGCCGATGCTGGTGGTGTTTTTTTCAGGTGCCCTGCCGCCGCTACTAAAAGAATTGGGAACCCTTAAGCCCTACCAGGAAAGTCTCGCCCGGATGTCGGCGAAACGTCATCCTTTCGCGGCGGCATTGGTAAGCGGCGTCTTCGCCAGCGCCATCGGCTGCTCCCAGACCTTGGCCGTTTTCCTCCAGGTACCCCTCCTCGATAAGGTGTATTCCGAGACCGAGAACGAGAAGAAGGCCTTGGCGATCGGCGATTCGAGCATTCTACTATCGGCCCTGGTGCCCTGGAATATCGCGATGGCCGCCCCCTTGGCGATTATCGGGGCAACTCCGCTGGGCGGGATCTTCGCTTTTTACCTCTATCTTACACCCATTATCGCGCTGCTGGGGGAGGGAAAGCGAGTGAACGCCGGACGTGGCGGGAACGAGAAAATAGGACTAGATAACAGGCCTTAAAATCATGATTTACAGAATTTTCGCGTCGATATCCTCGGCAAAGCGCAGACCGAGGTTGAGCAAAGCTTCCACGACCGCCGGATCCACCGCCTCCGGCGTGTCCGCCGGGGTGTGGTAGGCATTGGCCCGAGCATCGTTGCCCCAGCGCATGGCCACAAGGCTCGCCCTTGCACCGGCGGGCGAAGACCCGTGCCCCGCGAAGCTCCGCCTCTTCGGCGTCGAAGCTCGCAAAGGCCAAACGGGTGCGTTTGAGTCCCGCGCCCGCGGCGCGTCGTTCGGCGAATTCCTTGAAAATCTCCAAGGCTATGGCGCTGGCAGCCATGTTGTCGCCAGCTCCGGGGCTGCCCTCGTCGGAAGCGAAGCCCCAAAGCGGCAGAACCAAGGGCAGGGCGACCAAAAACGCTAAGCCCGCCGGCAGCCGCAGCGGATCGAAGCCGAAGGCCGGAGTACCCAGCCCCTAGCCGGAGATCACCGTCACGACGATGGAGGCCAGCCAGAGCATGACCACGCTTCCGATGCCTCCGTAAACCTTGCACGAATAGAGTTCGGGGCGATTCACGTAGAAGTTGAATATCCACACCGAGTCATGGTGACCCGAGAGAATGAGCTGGGTTTCGACCTTGTCCTCGGGCTCCAGCACCGCGACCATGTTTCGTCCCTCGACCTTGGGAAAGAAGGGGTCCAGGACCTCCTGGTAGAGAAAAAACCAAATACCAGAATGCAGATACCAAAGGTGCTCAAGATGGCCGAACCCAGAGGGACGACTATCATGCCCGCAGCCGCGACAATGTAAAAAGCGATCAGAACTTTGATGAAACCCAGGAAAGCGCCGGGATGGACGGCGAAGCGCGTCGCCTCATTCAGAATGCTCTCGGCGACGCGGCCGCATGCGTCGGATCCCGTGAGCCTGGGCCCAAAGGTCTCCACCATTCTCCTGGTAAACTCCAGCGCCGCAACTGTTCACTTGTTATACATATACAGCCCTTTTAGCTCGAGCCAAGTTTTTCTAACGTCCTCGATCGCTTATCCGCCCTTTCCAGGGCCGCCGGGATTTTACACTATAATGAGCCCACTCCTGAGGGCATAAACGTTTCAATACTATTGTGCTATCATGGTTCTATGTAGGCTGATTTTACTTCATCGTTTAAAACTCTAAGTAAAAGGCGGAACACATGAACTACGATCACAAAAAGCCCGACCTGGCTTTCAAAAACGGCAGGGTTTTGACCGTGAACGATAAAAATGAGATTGTCGAAGCCCTGGCGATCGAGGGCGACAAGATTGTTTTTACCGGCAGCGATGCGGAACTGCAAAAAATCCTGGACCCCGATACCCGGGTGATAGATCTTAAGGGCCGCACTCTCATGCCGGGTTTCATTGATTCACACTTTCATCCCATTCTGTCGGGTCTTCTGGACAAGGGGCCGGAGGCGGCGATGATCGACACCTTTTTTGCGAACTGCAAGAGCCTTGCCGAGATGCTTTCGTTGCTCAAGGCCGCGGTCGCCCTGAAAAAACCCGGCCAGTGGGTATCCATGATGGGCTATGAGCCCTTGCTGCTGCCCGAAGCTCGTCATCCCAGGTTGGAAGAACTGGACGCGATCGCGCCGAATAACCCCGTGCACTGCATGCACGGCGGCGGCCACATCTGCATGTATAACTCCAGGGCGCTGGAATACCTCGGCGTTTTCAAACCCGAGGACGCGGCCAAATATCCGAAGGACGAAGTGGAGGTCGTGGATGGAAAGCTGACCGGCATGGTCAGGGGCCATACGCACTTCTGGCTTTGGGGGCAGGTCGAGTATACCGAGGAACAGCAGGCTAGGGCGGCAATGAAATCCCATGCCTTTGCCCTGAGAAACGGCATAACCTCGATCCACGATCCGGGGGAATGCGGGAAGACTTCGTATCATATCATGCAGAAACTTTGCAGGCAGGGGATTTTCAAGATCCGCTCCTACATGATGCTTCACAGCATTTTCGGGAAACCCTTCTCCAAGGCGGAAAATGCCCATTTCTTGAGCCTTGGACTGATGTCCGGTCTCGGGGATGAACACTTTCGGATCGGTTCCTGCAAGTTCATGATCGACGGAGGCTCGGGCGGGCCTTCCTGCGCCACCAGGGAACCCTACGACCACAATCCGGACTTGCCCAGGGAGCGGGGCTGGGAGCGGGAAGAGGTGGCCGAGTACCTTGGGGAGATCAACAACGCCGAATGCCAGGCCACCGCCCACGCCATCGGCGATCTGGCGGTGGAATTCATGGTGGAAGGTTACGAAAAGGCCTTCGCAAAGAACCCCCGCCCGGACCTTCGCCATCGGATCGAGCATTGCACGATAGCGGATCCGGATCTCATAGATCGAATCGCCCGATTGAATGTCATTCCCGTGGTCAATCCCGGCATGCTCACCACCATCGGCGCCAACTATGCCCTTTTTTACGGCAAAAGGATGAAATACCTCATAGCGCTCCGCAGCATGATCGACGCAGGGATTAGGCCTTGCATCGCCAGCGACTATCCCTCGGGCCCGGTGGGAATAGCCCTGATCGACGGCGCGGTGAACCGGTACAACCGGGTGAAAAGCCTCCAGCTCGACCAGACCCAGTGCGTCGGCGTCATGGAAGCCGTCCGCTGCGCCACCGTGAACGGCGCCTACGCATCCTTCGAGGAAGGCATCAAGGGCAGCCTCGAACCCGGCAAGCTCGCCGACATGATTATCCTCTCGGAGGATATAACCGCGCTCCCCAAAGAAAAGCTGAACGAGGTCAAAGTAGACATGACTATGATCGGGGGGAAGGTGGAGTACGAGCGAAGATGAGGGGAAAACTCGGGCGGATTTAGTATCCTCTAAATGATCGGCGAGTAATGGCCGATGAGATTCCTCAGGGCAAAATGCCGCTTTTAAATTTAAACGGAAGGAGATCCTTATAATACCTTTTGTAGATCTTCCTCGGCGTATTGCATATGGAGCGCCATTTTTTGTCCAGCTAAGGCCGGATCGTGTTTTTGCAAGGCTTTGAAAATTTCTCGATGCATCTTGTTTGCCCGCTCAATTCCTCCATTCGCCAAAGTCATTTTTATCGATTCGGCCACGAGTGGGGTAACGGAGGAAAGCATAATCTCGAAAACTATACTTTTCGTTGATTTCAATATGATATCGTGAAATTCCGCGTCTTTGGCGACATAATAATCGAGGTCTCTTCCATTTATTGCCATCAAGGTGATGTTTTCTTCCAGGTTATTGAGTTCGGGCTCGGTAATTTTCTCCGCGGCAACCTGCGCGATTACGCACTCCAGCCCCGCACGCGCCTTTGTGAGATCCAACAGGTTTTCCTGAGTCCTTTTCATTACGAGGCTCATCACTGTTTTTATTGGGGAGGCCGAAGGGGAGATGACCACAGGTCGTTTCCCTTGCTGGATCTTGATCAAACCCTGCGCTTCAGCAACACACAAAGCTTCCCGTAAACTAAAACGACTTACCCCAAGTTCTTTAGCCATATCCTTTTCGGACGGAAGTTTTGTCCCCGGAGGCCATTGACCTTCGATGATGCTGTTTTGAATTGCTGAAAGTATCTGTCCAATCTTATCTGTAGGTTCAATTTTCGAAAAGATTTTTGTTGACGGCATAATAATTCAATGGTATTCTGTGTTCGCAATTTTGTCAACTTATTATGATATGTTCATTTTAATAAGATATCATGATAAGTTAAAATGAGGACTGAGTATGAAGAAAATCATGGCTGTTGACATCGGTACTCAGTCGTTGAAAACCTCCATATACAACGATTCGCTGGAGTGTTTGGAACGGCACAAGGTCCCCTATAGTCCGACCACGTCTTCTGACAATCGCGTCGAAATCGATGCGGAAATTTACTGGCGGGCTTTTGTCTCTTGCTGTCGGCAACTCGCAAACAAAGATATCTCGGGTCTCGTATTCTCTACGCTCTGCCCTTCGCTCTTATTGATGGACGATAAAGGAGTTGCCTTGACTCCTGTAATCCTTCACCTGGATCGGCGCAGTAAAAAAGAATCAAAATGGATCATGGATACTATCGGAGGCGAGACATTCCGAAATATCACTGGAAACTTGCCGATTCCGGGAGGAATCTCCATAACGAGCATGTTATGGATAAAAAATCAACAGGGAGGCGCAATACCTGAAGGAGCTGTCTTTGGTCATGTAGAAACTTTTTTCATGAAGCGATTGACCGGGGAGTTTTATATTGACCCATCGAACGCCTCGTTTACGGGCCTGTATGAAACGCTTGCTTATTCGGATTGGAGTACCGAGCTACTTGAGAAAACCGGGATCAAGAGAAATAACTTGCCAAAGGTACTCGATTCTCTTTCCATCGCCGGGCTTCTCCTTCCCTCTGTCGCAGAGGAAACCGGCTTGCCGACGGACCTCCCTGTTGTGATTGGCGCGAACGATACTACTTGCGCGACGGCGGGCGCAGGGATCAGGGAACCGGGAATGCTTCTCAATACATCGGGGACAGTGGAAGTATTGGTTCTATGTACTGATAAACCTATAGTGGGCCCCAATCACCTCATCAGAACCCATGCGTACAAAAATCGTTGGCTGGTTATGCGAACACTTGGCGCTGGCGGAGCATCGATAGAATGGTTTAGAAATAATTTTTGCAAAGATCTATCCTATGATAAATTCTATTCTGACTATTTACCCGCTGTTCTGTCGAAAGACGAAAATCGTGTTGTTGAATTCGCTCCTTATCTCACCGGCGATAGACATAAGCTTGAACCACTTAAGGCATCATTCTCGAATGTCACCATCGACTCTTCCAGGGACGACTTCTTGTATGCGGTTATCCGTAGCAATGTGAATTTCCTGTTTTCCATACTGCCTGAATGGAAGCGGCATACATTTGTCGGGGATAAAATTTATCACGTCGGGGGAGGGGCTGGGGAAGCATATACAGACTTCAAGAGGAGTGTCCTGAAAGATTATAGAATTGAGCAAATAGGGGAGACAGCTGAAAAAGGCGCGGCGATTATTGGCTTTGAAGCATTAGGGATCAGTCTCCGCCACACTATTTATAAAGGAGGGGATTATTGAAAGCCTTAAGATGGCTCGATGAACATTTCGAGCAGGCGATTTTAACAATGCTGTTGTCATTGATAGTACTCATCATGTTATTGCAGGTGATAATGAGATACGTCTTCAACAATTCGCTATCCTGGCCTGAGGAATTATCTCGAATCCTGTTCGTCTGGTTTACGTTTATAGGATTAAGTTACGCCACGGCCAAACGGAGTCATGTGAAAATTGACTTGCTTGTGAATGTTTTTCCCGCTGGGCCCAGGAATGTCATCCTTTTTCTGGTTGATGTGTTGATGCTGGCATTTTTTATCATTCTTGGTGTTAAGGGGATTACTGCTCTTTCTAAACTCATCGCTTCAGGGCAAGCAACCGCCGCGCTTGGTATCCCTATTCAATATATCATGTCCGCTCTTGAGGTAGGAATTGTTCTTAGCATTGTCAGATCGGTCCAGGACATCGTGAAAAAAATAATAACCTATAGAAATAGGCATTCGATGTTGTCAGAAAAAAATCGGGGAAAGATATGATTCTGGGAACTATATTTTTGGTTTTCGCAATACTATTGGCATTTTGTGTTCCAATCGGGGGAACGATAGGAATTATCTCGCTTCTGGCTCCTTATCTTGAGCCTGGTTTGCCGATAAATGCCGAGTTCGTCTTCAGGCATATGGTTTCGGCGGTTGATTCATTTCCCCTGATCGCCATTCCGCTTTTCATCCTTTCGGGTCTGATAATGGCCGAAGGGGGGGTGTCAAAGCGGCTGTTTGATGTTTTTGCCTATATTGTGGGAAAGCGAACAGCGGGGATGCCCGCGGCCGTCGTAATTACTTGCTTATTCTATGGGGCGATTTCCGGCTCGGCACCGGCGACTACCGCGGCTGTTGGAGCCATGTGCATCCCGATACTGGTCGCTTTGGGATATGATAAAATATTTGTTACAGCCCTGGTCGCCACATCGGGAGGATTAGGTGTCATCATACCGCCAAGCATACCTTTCATTTTGTACGGCCTCTCTTCCGGCGAATCGGTTGGAGCTCTTTTTATTGCGGGGATTATTCCCGGCATTATCGTTGGAGTGTTTTTAATCGGTTATGCCTATATCTATTGCAAGAGAAATGGCGAAGACAAGGAAAAAATAGCATCAAACTACAATGCCCTCCGGGAGAGGGGATTTTTGAAACTTTTAAAAGACAGCTTTTGGGCAATTCTCGCGCCGATTATTATCCTTGGGGGAATTTACGGTGGCATCGTAACGCCCACGGAAGCTGCCGATATCTCCGTAGTCTATTCTTTGATTATCAGTATTTACATTTATAAGACGCTGAAATGGAAAGACATTTTGAGAATTCTTACAGGTGCCGTAAAGACCACCGTGCCAATTCTTTTTGTTGTGGCCACCGCGACGGTGTTCGGCAGAACCCTCACCCTTTTGCAGGCGCCGCAACAGATTGCGCAAACCATGATTCAACTTAGTTCCAATAAAATTGTCTTGCTTCTGATGATAAACGTACTGCTTCTTTTTGTCGGAATGGTTATGGACACGACTCCTGCGATTTTGATTCTCACTCCGATTCTGCTGCCCGTGGTCAAGAGCTTCGGCATAAACCCGATACATTTCGGCGTCATAATGGTAATAAACCTTGCCATAGCCTTTGTCACTCCACCGGTAGGTCTCAACCTGTACGTCGCGCATGGAATGACCGGGATTCCAATCATGCAGATAGCAAGGAAGGCCACACCTTTCATTATTTCGTTCATAGTCGCATTGCTCCTCATTACTTTTATTCCAAGTATTTCTTTAATTCTCACGTAAGAGGGACTAAGGGAAATATTTGCATTGAGAATGAAACTTTGGCGTATGCCAAGTGTATACAAGCATTTTTAAGGAGTGTTCTATGCTTCGAAGAAGAATTCTTGCATCAGTCTTGATTTCGATTTTTATCGGCATTTCCAGCCTGGGGGCGCAACCAATAAGAATGATTTTTTCCCATGCGTCGGCGGAAGATACGCTTATTCATGCATTGGCGGTAAAATTCAAGGAAGAAGTCGAAAAAAACTCGAAAGGTAAAATTGAAATTAGAATTTATCCGAACAGCCAAATGGGCGGGGATAGGGAAAATTTCGAGGGCGTTCAGATGGGGAACATTACCTTTACTTGCCAGTCAACGGCCCCTCAAACCAATTTTGTCAAACCCGCGGGAATATTCGATTTGCCCTTTTTGTTCCCGAATAAGGAAGTTGCGCGAAAAGCCCTTGACGGGCCTTTGTTTGCCACGATAGCCAAGGAATATGAGAAGGTCAATGTCAAGCTTTTGGGAATAGCGGATCAGGATTTCAGGGAGTTGACGCTGAACAAGCCTGTTACGAAAGTCTCGGATTTATCCGGCGTAAAAATCAGAACCATGGAAAATCCTAATCATATGGCCACATGGAAGTCCCTTGGCGCGAACCCCACGCCGGTTCCATTTAATGAAGTATATATTGCTCTACAGCAAAAAATGGTGGAAGGACAGGAAAACCCCTACGAATACATAGTCACGATGAAGTTTTTTGAACAGCAGAAATACTTGATTCACACGAACCATATCTTCCAGACTATGGGATTCGTAATGAATAAAGCGACATACGACAAGTTGAGCCCCGACCTTAAGGCAATCATTGACACGGCGGCCAAAAATGCGGTCGCTTTTGAAAGGAGGGGGATTGATGAAAAGAATTCCAGCTATCTTGAGACAATTAAAAAATCTGGAATGCAGGTGATAGATCTTTCTCCCGCCGTTCTTTCGGAGTTTCAGAAAAGATCCGCGAGTGTTTATGACATGATTAGAAAAAACATCGGAGATATTGTCGACAAAGCAATCGAAGCCGTGAAGGAAGCGCAAAAATAACATTTTTCAATGCTAAAACCATATCCGCTACCTTTGACTTCGTAGCGGATATGGTTTTCAAAAGAACAGTACTATAAAAGGGGATATACTATGAGGGCCTTGGTGCTTGAGGATTATGATAAATTCGTGTTTCGAGATATCCCGATACCAAAGATTGCGAATCAAGATGATGTGTTGATCAAAGTAAAAGCGGTGAGTGTTTGCGGGTCGGATGTACACGGCATGAGTGGAGCGACAGGCAGAAGGTTGCCGCCTATCATCATGGGGCATGAAGCTTCGGGTCAAATTGTTCAAGTCGGTGACGGCGTAAAGAAATTCAGTATTGGAGATCGCGTGGTCTTCAATTCGACTCTTTTTTGCGGGCATTGTGATTATTGCCAACACGGAATGGTAAATCTCTGCGACGAGAGAAAAGTATTCGGCGTGTCTTGTGAGGAATATAAAATTGACGGCGCTTACGCGGAATATATTGTTGTTCCGGAAAGAATAGTTTACTCGATCCCTGATCGCGTTTCCTATGAAAAAGCAGCATTGATTGAACCCTTCTCTGTCGGGTTTCACGCGGTAAGGGTGGCGGAGCTAGGTTTGGCTGATACTGTACTTGTATACGGATCGGGAACAATAGGCTCATTTATCATTCAAAGTCTTAAGATTAAAGGAGCGGGCAAAATTATCGCCACAGATATTGATGACGACAAGCTTGCTCTCGCGGAAGAAATGGGCGCGGATTATGTGATCAATTCGAAAAAGACGGATGCGGAAAGCGAAATAAAAAAAATAGCTCCCAAAGGCTTGGACATTGTTTTCGATGTGGTCGGAAAGGCCTCCGTCGCTCGCCAAGGATTGGAAATGCTAAAAAAGGGCGGGAGAATGGTTATGGTAGGTCTTATGGACAAGGAAATTGCATTTCCGGTTCAGCGAATTACCTCATGGCAGCTGAGGATCCAGGGAACCTATATTTCCAGCGACGAATATCCTGCTTGTATCGAATTGATCTCAAGCGGAAGGGTGAATCTGGACCCCTTTATAAAGCACTTTGTACCTCTTTCGGAAGCTCCATCTTGGTTCAATCGCTTGCGAGAAGCTGAAAAAGGTTTGCATAAAGTCATATTCAATCCGGAAAAATAAACATAGGAGAATGAAAATGGAGTCTGTGTTTGATGAGTTTTTTTCTTTAAAGGGAAAGACGGCGGTGATCACCGGAGGCGGGCGGGGAATCGGTAAGGGTCTTGCGACAATGCTGTCGAAGGCCGGTGCCGATATTGTCATCTGGGATATAAATCAAGAAAACGCACAATCTGCGGCAAAAGAAATCGCCGAACTCACCGGTGTAAAAACCTATTCGTTCGTTTCCGATATAACCAAAAAAGAAGAAATAAAAGACGATGTCAGAAAAATTATCGCGATGTGCAAGCGTGTGGATATTCTTATAAACAACGCGGGTATCCAGGTGCGCAAACCGGCTCTTGATATCAGCATCCAGGAATGGGAGAGCGTCATCGCTACCCATGTCACGGCGACCTTCCTTATCACGCAAGCGTTTGTTCCGCATTTCATGGAAAATGGCGGAGGAAAGGTCATCAACCTGGGTTCTTTGAATTGTTTTATGGCTGTGCCTAATATTACGCCCTATACAGCAGCGAAAATGGGAATTTTGGGCCTTACGCGCTCAATGTGCGTTGAATGGGCCCAGTATAACATTAATGTAAATGCCCTGGCTCCTGGTTTTGTTGAAACCGAGCTTACGAAAAAGCTATTTGAAAACAAGGAAAAGCGCGAATGGGCAATGGGGCGCATCCCGATGAAACGGCTCGCCGATCCTGAAAAGGATTTGGGATGCCTGGCGATTTACTTAGCGTCGAAGGCCTCTGACTATATAAATGGTCAAATAGTCTACTGCGACGGCGGATGGACCGCAAATTGAAAATTTCATAATACGGAATATGGTTTTTTCCTGAATTGAAAAGAGATGCTCTTCAGCCTATAAAACCTGGAGAGGATTTCGTTCATCGCAAGGAAAGAGGTATACGGCATCGTTGTTCTCTGGGTTTAGTATGATTCTGGTAACGACATTATACATACCAGAGACCACGATGCCATTTTCTATTCTTTTAGTTACATGTCATGGTTTACAGTCCAAAATTCCTTGGAGGTGGGGGGAGTCGAACCCCCGTCCCCGAACGCGCATCGCACGCCTCTACAGGTTTGTCCGTCCTATTGGATGTCGGGGCCGGGCGCGCGGGGCGGCGCGCTCTCCTGGCCCGTATTCCGGTATGATGTCCGCCCGGCGCCCCGGACTGCGCGGGATGTGAGCCTCGGTTAGTTACAGACCATTCCGGCGCTCGAGGCGGCGCCCCGGGTGGTCCGTCGTTCTGACGCTACTTACGCAGCGAGAGCGAGATTGCCGTTGTTGTTGGCAATTAAAGGTTTGCCGAAATCAGGAGCTCGGCGTCTCCACCTGCAACGCACGACACGGACCGCACGGGTCGAAACCGGTGCACCCCCGTCGTCATAAACACAATATAAGTAAATCCTGGTCCCCGGTCAATCCTGCGCGGGTTTTGTCAGAAGCATTAGGGCCGAAAGTCGTCGGCGATCGCTTCGTCGATCACGCCGCCGCCCAGGACGAGTCCGTCCTCGGAATACAGCACGAAGGACTGGCCGGGGGCGACTGCCCTCTGGGCGAGTTCGAATTGGACTCGGACGCCGATGCCTGATGCTACGCCGTTGTCCGCGGGGGCAATGCCCCTCGCCGCGGACTGTAGGGTGCAGAGCGCCGGCCTATGGTTCTGCCTGATCTTGCCCAGCCCTGACAGGGACGCGGCAACCGTTGCCATACCGGAGTCCTGGAAGCGGAAATCCTTGGAAAAAAGCCCCGAGGAAAAAAGACCGTTGTTGGGGCCGACGATGACCCGGTTTTTTGGGGCGTCCACGCCCAGGACATAGAGGGGTTCGGGGCCGACGCTGATACCCAGGCCCCGGCGCTGGCCGATGGTATAGAAGGGGAGTCCACGGTGCCTGCCCAGAACCTTGCCCCTGGTATCCACGATATCCCCGGGTTCGGGCTTGGATGATTCGAAGAGGGGAGTGTAGTCGCCTCCGGCCACGAAGTCCTGGCTTTCGGGTTTTTCGGCCACTTCCAGGTCCAGGGCCAAGGCTCGCTTGCGCACTTCGTCCTTGGTGAGTTCGCCCAGGGGAAAGAGAACGCGCTCCAGGCGGGAGGATTCGAGGCCGTAAAGGAAGTAGCTCTGATCCTTGCTCGTGTCGGCGGCGGTCTTGAGGAAGGTGACTCCATTCCGGCTTTCCTTGCGCACGTAGTGGCCGGTGGCGAAGTAGTCGAATTCGATGCCCGCCCCGTGGGCCTTGTCCACCAGAAAGCCGAATTTGAGTTCTCTATTGCAGATAATGCATGGATTGGGAGTCCGGCCCGCCTTGTACTCGGCCCTGAAATACTCCAGGACCCGGGCTTCGTATTCCTCCGAGAGGTCGATCACCCTGTAGTCTATGCCCAGGCGGGCTGCGATGGCCTGGCAGGCGGCGATGTCCTCTTCCTCGCCGGGCCCGAAGCAGGCATGCTTGAGTCCTTCCTGGATCTTGTAGGCGCCCTTCCATATTTTCATGGTAAGGCCTATGACCTTATAGCCTGATTCGACCAGGAGGGCGGCGGCCAGGGCCGAGTCCACGCCGCCGGAGAGGCCGACGGCCACGGTGGTTGTAGTGCTCATATCGCCCGGGAGTATACAGGTAATCCTCTATGCTGTGCTAGATTGGGCCCTGGCCGCCGCATTGCGCAAAAACTCCGGCTGGGGTAGTATTCGTCTTGCGTCGGCCTTGGGATCGGCGCTGGAAACATTCTTGAGTATCCGGCCTTTAGCGCGATTTCCCGGGCTTGGTTATTTCAAGGTTAATAAGGAATACAAAACCATGCAGGATGTCTTCATCGGGTTTACTTCGATCACATGGAAGATGCTGTTGATGTACGGTATCGGGGGTATCCTTATCTGGCTCGCGGTCAAAAAGGAATACGAACCCATGCTTCTTCTTCCCATCGGCTTCGGGGCGATTTTGGTAAACCTGCCGCTGTCGGTAGTCTGGGAACACGAGGGAGCTTCGGGTTTCCTCAAGATCCTTTACGACGGAGGCATCGCCAACGAACTCTTTCCCATTCTTATTTTTATCGCCGTGGGGGCTATGATCGACTTCGCCCCCTTGTTCAAGAACCCTATGATGATTTTTTTCGGCGCCGCGGCCCAACTGGGTATTTTCGCGACCATGCTCCTTGCGACTTTTTTGGGTTTCGATCTCAAAACCGCGGCGAGCATAGGCATAATCGGGGCGGCGGACGGTCCCACGGCCATCTATGTGGCCAACAAGTTCGCCCGGGACTACCTGGGGCCGATATCGGTGGCGGCCTACTCCTATATGTCCCTGGTGCCCCTCATCCAGCCGCCGGTTATCCGCGCCCTCACCACAAGGAAGGAGCGGACGATACACATGGCTTTGCACGAATCCTCGGCCCCCAAGTGGCTCAAGATTCTCTTTCCCATCGTGGTCACCATGATCGCTGGATTTGTTTCCCCCATGTCGGTGCCCCTGGTGGGCTCCCTTATGTTCGGCAACTTGATCCGGGAGTCCGGGGTCCTGGAACGTCTTTCCCAGACCGCCCAGAACGAGTTGGCCTATTTGGTCACCCTGCTCCTTGGCATCACCATAGGTTCGAGCATGACCGCCGACAAGTTTCTCAACTACCAGACGCTTCTCATCCTCGGCATGGGGCTTTTGGCTTTCGTGTTCGATACGGCGGGGGGGGTGCTCTTCGCCAAACTGGTGAATCTTTTTCTTCCCAAGGAGAAGAAGATTAATCCGATGATAGGCGCGTGCGGGATTTCGGCCTTTCCCATGTCCGCCCGGGTTATCCAGAAAATGGCCAACGAGGACGAAAAAGGCAATATCATTCTCATGCAGGCTATCAGCGCCAATGTATCGGGTCAGTTGGGTTCGATCATCGCGGGGGGCATGGTGCTCGCCCTGGTACCGCTGCTGGTAGGTTAAAAAAGGAGGCCAGACATGAATTCGATCATAGAGAACCTCAAGTATGCGTCCACCTCTGTTCAGGCCTTGGGTGTGAGTCTTGGCGGTCTAATCGGGGTTTTCGCCACCCTGGGGCTCTTCTTCGTCCTCATTTGGCTCGCGAACAAGGTGAGCGCGGCTAAAAAGGATTAAAACAAAAGGCAAGATAAAGCGAACGGAAAGAAACAAGGGCCATGTGAAGCGGGTAAACAACGGGCCGCGGAGAAATCCTCTCCGCGGCCCGCGATATTTTATAAGCCTTTATTCAAACTGTGGCAATTGTTCCAGGTGCGGGTTTTTGTTCCAATCCCCGGCTCAGGCTTCCTTGACCGCCCTTGCCAATTCGCGGCCCCGTTCGTAGAGCTGCTCCAGGCTGCCTTCGTCGGCCGCCCCCGCCCACTCCACGGCCTCCAGGGAATTCCATTTGAGGGGCGCTATCTTGTTCTCGTATTCCTTGCGGGCCCCTCCCACCCAACCGAAACTGCCGATGCGCAGCACCTTGCGGTACCAGACATGTTTGCGCTCGAAAATGTCCAGCACGTAGGCCATGGGGGGAAACATTTTATACTCGTAGGTCGGCATGGCGACGACCAATCCTTCGCTCTTGTAGGCGTCGGCGAGCACCCAGGATACGTCCTCGTTGGGCACCCGGTGGATAGTGTAGGGCACCCCCTCCTCCTCGATGCCCTGGATTACCGCCCCCAGGCCTTTTTCGGTGTTGCCGTACATGGAACCCCACACGATGGCGATTTCCTTTTCCCTCGGGCCCTCCAGGTAGCCTGCGTACTTAAGATAGCGCTCGATGATCCCGCCGGGATCGCGGCGCCAGACCATGCCGTGGCTGGGGGCGACCACATGAATGTCCAGGCCTGCTACCTTGTCGATGGCCCTTTTGACGAAGAGGCCGAAGCTGGCGACTATGTTGGCGTAGTAGCGCAGAGACTCGGACTCGAAGAAGGCGTGTTCCTCGTCGCTGAACTGGTCGTCGAAAACCCGGTCGCCCAGCGCGCCGAAGGAGCCGAAGGCGTCGCAGGAGAAAAGCACCCCGCCGTCCGCCGCCCAGGTCATCATGGTTTCGGGCCAATGCACGTTGGGTGCTTCGAAAAAGTCCAAGGCGAAACCATCGCCCAGCTCCAGCCTGTCTCCGGTCTTTACGGCACGCAATCCGTCTTCGATCTTGTAAAAGCTTTTTACCAGATCGATGCCTTTGGCGGTGGAGATGATTTCCGCATTAGGATTGATCGCCCTGAATTCGTTGAGCCAGCCCGTATGGTCGGGTTCCAGGTGATTGAGGATGAGGTAGTCCACATCATCCAAGCCCAGGCCGATGGAAGCCAGCTGTCCCGCCAGTTCGCCGGGGGCGCCCACCCAATCGCGTACCAGATCGATGAGGGCCACCTTTTCGGCCTTTATGAGGTATGAATTAAGAGACACTCCATAGGGTATGGGCCAGATACCCTCGAAGAGATCGTCGGATTGGATATCGGCGTGGAGCGCGTAAATCTTTTCGGTAATGGGGTGGATTTTCATGGCTGCTTCCTTTTCGAGGATGATCGTGGAGCACAGGTGTTCCGCTCACCCTTCAATTAAATCATTCCTTTCGTAAAAGGACAACTGGCGTCCTGGGCTGGGCCTTTCCGAAGACCTCCTCGCGGGGCCGCCGGGACTGGCTCAAAAGGAACCGCTCAGACTCAGGCCGAGACTCAGCGAAACCAGGTTCCCTCCGGCGATGTAGGAATACTCGCCGTCATCCGGACCGAAGAAGAAGGTGGGACTCAGGACCAGGGAAAGGTAGTCGCTGAGGCTGTAGGAAATGCTAGGCCTGGCGAGTCCCGACCAGTCGGAGAGATTGGCCACGACCACGAGCGAGACGGAGAGGTCCTCGGTAAACAACTCTCCCTTGGAAAGACTCAGCGCCGCGTAGTAACGGCCTGAATTGAGAATGAGCCCTTTTAGGGCGGCGGCGGCCAGGGCGCCGGGGCCTGTATCCGCCCCTCCAAGGGCCGCGATCGCCGTTCTGGACTGACTTATCAAGGATTCCCGCGTGCTGTCCGCATAGCCTTCGCCATTGTAGAAGTACTGGCCCAGGGCATTGAAATTGTCGTTCGAATTGCTGTATCTGAAGCCCGCGCTGGCTGAGAAATAATAATCTCCTCTATGATCGTCGGACGTCGATAATGTCTGGGACGGCCACACCTGGGTCACAAAGGCCTTCGCGCTGCCCCTGGACAGCATCGCCTCGCCGAAAATATCCAAATCGCCGATGGGGCCGGTAAGGGTGAGCATGGCCCGCTCGGCGGTATCATACCGGTAATAGGCGCCCAGGCCGAGTTCGTAGCCCCCCAGGAGAAACTCCGCCTTGGCTGCCAAGGCAGTTGTCTCGTACGCAATGTCGTTATTGTCTAGAATAGTATAAAAGTAGAAGTTGTTTTGTGTGCCCAGGACGGGCAGATGGGCTCTGAAGTTCACCGGACCTTCGCGCTGGGCTTCGGCGTCCAGGATATTGATGGACTCCAGGTTGATCACGTCGGCGGGACTCCAGAAGTAGCCGACGCCCCACTTGACCGTGCTCTTCCCGAAGCGGAAGAAGATCCTGTCGTCGAGGTTGAAATCGGAGAAGAGTTCGAAGACTCTTATATTGGGTACTTTTACCGCCGCCGCTCCCGCGTCGGCGGCTTCGGCGCTGAAGGAAAGCGGCAGGCCGGTCTTTACCGAACCGTAGGCCCTGAAATCCTCGGTGGGGCGGGCGTCGAAGTAGAGGGTTGAGGCGAGGGAGAGGGCGAGATCCTTTTTTTCGGGATCGATAACGCTTGTACCCCCTGTCCATAGGTCGCTCCAGGTAAAGACGCTGTCCAGGGAGCCGCTGAAGGAGCCGCCGATCCTGGTTCCCTCCCGTTTCAGTAAGGAGGCCAGGGGGTCGGTGTTTTGGGCGCTCCCTTCCTGTCCGGAAGAGATTTCTTCCACCATCTCCTCGCCGAAGAGAAAGTCCATATCGAATTCATCCTGGCTTTCCTGGGCCGAAAGCCCGCTGGCCGCGAAGAGGGCCACCAGAGCCAGGGTTGAAAAGCGCTTGATTCTTGCGTTCATGCCGCCGCTCCTATTGCTCCTGTTCACCATCGCCTAAAGGCGCTAGCGGTTTACCTGTTCGAGAAAGGCCTTGGTGAAGACCTTGTCCGGCAACTTTTCCACGTTCTGTTCGGTCATGCTGATCTGGCTCTTCTCCCCCTTGTTGATCTCATCCACGATGAGGATCTGGGATGGCAGAAGCTTGTTCTCCAGGGACACGTACTTGGGATAGAGGGTGGTGCGCATGAGCCTGCCATTGACCGAGAAAGCTTCTTCCTTGAGAAGCATGGTCCTGTCCTTGCGGATATGAAGCTTCAGAAGTTCGTACGGCACTTCGTTATTCTTGGCCTTGAGCTCGAGTATCCAGACCGGGTATTGTCCCAGCTTACCCTCGGCTATGCTTTGTATGCCGTAGTCGTCCTTGAGGGAGGAGGCGGTGAAATCGGCATTCTTGGCCTCGCTGTTCTGGAGGTTTTCCTTTATCGAAGAGTGGGAGAACTTGCGGCTGGTGGGATCGTAAAACCAGACGTTATCGTCTTCGCGCAGGTAGCCCTGGCCTTTGTTCACTTCGGGCAGCATGACGAGGATGGTGAACTGCTTGCGCGAGTCCCGCCGGAATACCCGCACCTGGGATACGCTCTGCTTTTCGCCGGGTTTCTCCGAGACAATGGTGAAGAGGGCGCTGTAGTCCTTGCCGGGAAAATTGCCCAGATCGTCCAGTTCCTCGAGGATCTTTTCGGCTGCCTGGTTGCTTAAACCCTGGGCTCCCAGGCTCATGCCGAGACAGAGGATGAGGACGGCCGCGACGGCCAGTGCGGGGGTTCGGCGCCGGGATATGTCGATCGTGTTCATGGATGCTCCTGTCATTTGGCTGTCCTAAGGGCGACGGCGGGTTCCATCTTTGCCGCGGCCTTAGCCGGAAAGTATGCCGCCAGAAGGGTGAGTATGGCGATGATCACCACGTTGAAAACCGCTCGTAAGGGGGGGACGAAAAACGACAGGTGGCCGTTTTTCATGATCATGAAGGCCGGGGTGTTCATTCCGAAGTCTATAAGGGAAAGCAGGGACATGGCGATAAGGGCGAGTACTATGCCACTCACCGCGCCGCCAATGGCCAGGAAGAGCGCTTCGTTGAGAAAGAGGGACTTGATTTCCTTGCGCTGGACCCCCAGGGCGCGCATGGTGCCGATTTCCTTGATGCGTTCGTACATGACCATCCTGAAAGTGTTGTTGATACCTATCATCACAATGGCGAAGAGGACCAGAAGGATCACCAGGCTGGCTCCGTCCAGAGCCACGACAATTTGCTTGGCCTGGGAGACGATATCGTCGATTGTATAAACGCTGTATCTACTCCCTTCCCAGTCTTCGGTCCGTTGGGCCCGCATCATGGCCTGGAAGGGCGTAGTGGCTGTGCCTTCTTCGCCGGCGGAACGTTCGAAGAGATGGATACCCATGCCCGCCATGGAGGTATAAAGCCTGGCGGCGAAAGGCTCGGCGGCTTTAAGGTCGCGCAGCATAAAGCCCAGGGCCATATATTCCCCGCTTTTGAGACCGATGGCCTCGTTGATGTAAGCCAGGTCCACGTAGGACATCGTGGAGCCTATGATGCTCGAATCGACGCTTATGGCCGCCAGGGTGAAGTCGGCGATATTGTTCTGTCCAGTAATGGTTTGGAAGCTGGCGGTGATCCTGTCTCCGGGTAGGACATTGAGCCGCGAGGCGATTTTCTCCGAGAGGATGATCGAATCGGGGCCGATGGTATCCCAGGAGCCCTGGCGAAGGACAACCCGTTCGCGCAGGAAGAGGTTGGTGGCCAGATCAAGGCCGGTGAGAGTCTGGCGTATGGTCTTGCCTTCGAAATAGAGGGAGGCCGAGACTTCGCTGGTTTTGGTGGCGAATTCGTAGTCCAGGCCGGAATCCCTCAGGGCCGAGAAGATGATGGAGTCGTCCCGGATCACCGAAAGTCGCTTGCCCGAGGCTGTTTTCTCCGCCCCCTGCACGAAGACGTGGCCCGCCATGAGGTAGGAGAAATTCTCCGATACGTTTTCGATAAAGGCGCCGGCGAATCCGTTGATCAGGGTCACGATCATGATTCCGAAGGCGATGGCTCCTCCCAGGAGGAAGCTGCGCTTTTTTTGACGCGAAAGGTTTCTGAGGGCTATACGGGGTATGATGAATTTCATTGCGTCGCTCCTATTCCTGCTGCATGGCCCTGACGGGTTGGATTCTCAGGGCGACCGAAACGGGGTACAGATGGGCAAGGTAGCCTACCAGCAGCATGGCAAGCAGGGCGCTCAGGAAATTTACGGGGGTCACAAAAGGCGAGAGGTACGTACCCCCGAAAAGGACTTCCAGGAAGGGATTGCCCGCCTTGATGCGCAGGGCTCGGAGTACCAGGGTTACGACGGTGCCCAGCCCGGCGCCCAGGAGGGAGAATGTCCCCGCGAGCACCAGGGCCTCGGCGGCGAAAAGACGGCGTATGAAGCTCCGCCCGGCGCCTATGGCCCTCATGGTGCCTATCTCGCCGGTCCGCTCGATCACCGATATGACGAAGGTATTCATGATTATGATGACGGCGACGATGGAGAGGATGACGATGGCGACGGTGAACACGATGCGGATGACATCCACCGATTGGCCATAGGGGCCCGCGGCGGCCAGCCAGTCGCCCGCCCTGGCGGCGATTCCCTGCTCGGCGAAGCTTTTGTTGAGGGATGCGATGAAGGGGGCGACGGCTGCCTCGTTCACTGTGCGGACAACGATGAACTGCCAGGCTCCGGTATCCACGGTGTTGGCCAATTCCCGGGCCCTGGTGTCGGACAGCTGGGTCTGGAGGGCCTTTTCGTCGAATCCTCCCTGTGCTGGGGCCGCATCGAAAAGCTCTTCGCCGAAGAGTGAGTCGAAATCGTCGGTGGCGAGCATGGCGGTCTGGGATTCTTCGAGGCTGATGTCCTCGTTGGCGCCCACGGTCATGCCGGCCATGACCCTGAGGGTGTCGATGTCGATAAAAGCCATCTGCTCCGGGGTAGTCGTATCGCCTTTTTGCTTATAGGTGCCTACGATGGGGATTTCCCTGAGCTTCATGCCGCCCGAGGAGAAGCCCTGAACGACCAGTTTGTCCCCGACCCTAAGCTCGCGCTTCATCCAGTCGGATAGCTTCGCCAGCTGGGATTCGTTGATCACCAAGCCCGTCTGGCCCGGCTTGAGAGCCTCGCCGGAGCTGATCTCCGTGGAATCGAAGACGGTCCAATAATCCCGCGGGTCTATGCCGAAGAAAAAGAGGAAGCGGGCCATGGCTGTTTCATTGGACAGTTCCCCATCCTTCGTTTCATCCTCGAGGCTCTCGGTCCCGGAGGAGGAGAGGGATCCTGAACCTTCGTCACGCATGGCGATGCCGAAACCCGTGGCAAGGCTGGTGACGCTTTTGACCTGAGGCGAAGCCTTTATCTGTGCCATGACGGTATCGAACTGGGGAATGGTGGGCGTGGCGGCAAGGCCCCCCACCGAAGTGACGCCGAAGAGCGAGACATCCCCTTCTTGGGATATGCCGGATATGAAAACGTTGCCGGTGTAGTTTTCTATGAAGGATTTTCGAATTCCCTGGCGGGACGCGTCGATAAAACCATTGCCCACCACCAGGATCATCGAACCCAATGCGAGAAGAATGCCAATGATAAGGCTTTTCGAACGGTGTTCGAAGAGATTGCGAAAGGCTATGCGTAAGATCGCTGCCATAGCCTACTCCTTGACCTGATCCATCGAATCCGCTCCGTTGAGCCTTCTGTTCTCAACGATAAGGCCATCCTTGAGCCTGATGATATGGTCGGCCACATCCACGATCTTGGCGTCGTGGGTGGAAAATATGAATGTGGTATTAAGTTCCCGGTTGATTTTCTTCATCAATTCTATGATCTGTTCTCCGGTGCTTGAATCCAAATTGGCGGTGGGTTCGTCGGCTAGGACGATACCCGGCTTGGTGACAAGGGCCCTGGCGATCGCCACGCGCTGGCGCTGACCGCCCGAAAGTTCGTTGGGTTTGTGGGTTTTCCAATCGCCCAGCCCTACTTCGGCGATGAGCCAGTCGATCCATTCTTTTTTCTCGGCCTGCGAAACCTTGGTCCTGCCCAAAAGGAGGGGGAATTCGATATTCTCCCATACATTGAGCACGGGTATTAGGTTGAAGCTCTGAAAAATGAAGCCCAGAACCTCGTGGCGGAGCCGCGTGAGTTCCTTGTCGGAGAGCCCGGAGGTGGGTCTGTCCTCGATCAGGACTTCGCCGGCACTGGGTTTGTCGATGAGGCCGATCATGTTGAGTATGGTGGACTTGCCCGAGCCGGAGGGGCCGGCGATGGAGATGAAATCGCCCTTTTCGATGGAAAAACTAACGCCTTTTACCGCGTGGACTTCGACTTTACCCAGGGGGTAGGTTTTTTTTACATCCCGTACTTCGATGATGGACATGGTTTCTCCTTAAGCCTTGTTCCCTTTGGCTTTTGTTCCGGGCCTTATGCAAGCGCCCTACTGTGCCCGTGCGGCTTTGAGCCTGTTTGGGGACTGCGTTCGGATATAAAAATAGCTATGAATTGATCTTTTAAGCAACCAAATTGGAGGAAAATGTGAAAAAGACGCAAAGTCCGGCAAGGGCCGCGGATTGTGCCATGTGACGACGCGGGCCGCGGGCCCTGCGGCGGGCTTATGGAGGGCCGGAGTTCCATGTAGGCCCGCGGCCCTGAAACTGCCGGGCCCAGCCTGCATCCCGCAAGCCCGGGGCGATTCGGCGCAGCTTATTCCAGGGCTTCCCCGATAACCAGCGCAAGGCGCCTGATCCCTTCCTCGATCTGCTCGAGGGAGGAGTAGGAGAAGTTGATCCTCATGGAATTGTGTTCGGGATTGTCGAAATAGAAGGCCGAACCGGAGACGTAGGCTACCTTCTTTTCGATTGCCTTGTAGAGGAGCTCGTCGGCGTTTATAACGGCGGGCAGGGAGAGCCAGAGAAAGAGGCCCCCTTCGGGCTTGGTCCATGAAAGGTCGCCCCGGGCGGGCATGTGACGCTCCAGCTGTTCGAGCATGTAACCCCGCTTTTTTTGGTACAGAGCTCGGGTTTTGCCCACCACTTCCTCCAGTTTTCCCGCCGCCATGTATTCGGCCAGCCAGAGCTGGGTGAAGGGGCTGGTGCAGAGATCCATGGCCTGCTTTGCCGTGACGAACTTATCGATGATATCAGGCCTGGCCAGCAACCAGCCGATGCGGGTGCCGGGGGCGAGGATCTTGGAGAATGTTTTGAGGTTAATGACGTTGCCCTGGGCTGCGCCTTCGGAATCCAGCTGATAGATGGAAGGGACGCTCTCGCCCATGAAGCGGATTTCCCGATACGGCGAATCCTCCACGAGGATGAGACCCTCCCTGTAAGAGAATTCCAGCAGAGCCTTGCGCTTTTCCAGGCTCCAGCAAATGCCTGTGGGATTCTGGAAGTCCGGGATCACGTAGATGTACTTGATTCTGGCTCCGCCGGCCTTGGCCTCCGCGTAGCGGCGCTCCAGTTCGACCATGTCGAAGCCGTCTTTTTCGGGTCCGAAGGGTATGCCTAGGATTTTCCCCCGGTAAGACTGGATAGCCTGAATAGCGCCGATATAGGTAGGCCTGCCGGCGATAACCCAGTCGCCGGGGTCGAGAAAGAGCTTAGGCAGCATATCCAGGGCTTGCTGGCTGGCCGAGGTGATGAGGAGGTTTCCCGGCTTGGCTTTTACCCCGTGGCTCGCTTCGTAGCGCAGAAGGGCTTCCCTCAGGGCTATATCTCCCTCGGTGGTGCCGTACTGGAGCGCCTTGGCGGCGTGCTTGGCGAAGACACGCTCGGAGGCGGCGCGCAACTCTTCCACAGGGAAGGTCTCGGGGGCGGGCAGGCCGCCGCCGAAGGAAATGATATCCGGGCGCTGGGTGAGTTTGAGGATTTCCCGGATCTGGGATTTTTTCATGTTCTCCGTGTTAGCCGAGTATTTGGGTGTGATCGCTGCCATCGCTGCCTCCCGGGCGCTGTGATCGATTTGTCGTGGATAGGTTCATTATAATACTCTAGCCTCGGTCCGCGGTAAAGTGGACGACAGCCCGCCGTGCCGCATTGCGCAGTACCGTCGCTTTAGGGATAATGAATGCAGGAATTCGAATACCGGCGGGTGTCCGAAAAGGATTGGACGATCAGAAAAATCGGCGCGAAAGGATATATCCATGGCTTTGAACTGCGGCATCGTCGGCTTGCCCACCGTGGGCAAGACCACTATTTTCACCGCCCTCACCAGGGTCAAGGCTGAGGTTTCCAATTATTCCTCGGCCAAGAATCCCAACCTGGGCATTATCGCCGTGCCCGATGCGCGGCTGGACAGGCTTACCGAGATGTTTAAGCCCAAGCGGAAAGTCCCGGCTACGATCCAGTTCACCGACATCGCAGGCCTGGCCTCGGCGGCTTCGAAAAAAGAGGGAGCCACCAATCAGTTTCTATCCCATATTCGGGACGCGGCGGTGCTCATACACGTGCTCCGCTGCTTCGACGATCCCGATGTCCCCCATGTATCCAATACGATCAGCCCCGTGGACGATCTGGAGATGCTGCACCTGGAACTGGCCTTGGCGGATCTGGAGACGGTGGACAAGAGGGCGGAAAAGCTGGCCAAGGAGCTGAAGGACCCACAACGCAAGAAGGAAGCCGAGCAGGAGCTGGCCGCCTACGCCAAGATCAGGCCAGCGCTCCAGGATGGCAAGCCCGCTCGCTCCGTCCAGCTGGAAAAGGATGAGGCCGAGGCGGTCAAGCGCTCCTTTCTCATCACCATGAAGCGGGAGATCTATGTCTGCAACACCGACGAGGCGGGGGTTTCCCAGGGCAACGCCTATATCGATGCGGTGAAGGCCAAAGCCGCCGAGGAAGGCACCGAGGCGGTGGTGATCTGCGGCAAGTTCGAGGCCGAGCTGGGCGACCTGGAGACCGAAGAGGAAAAACAGGAATTTTTGGCCGAGCTGGGCTTGAAGGAATCGGGACTTTCCAATCTCATAAACGCGGCGTACAGGCTTTTGGGCCTGCGCACCTTCTTCACCGCCGGCGAAGACGAGTGCCGGGCCTGGACCATACGGGTGGGGGACAAGGCGCCCCAGGCTGCCGGGGTTATACATACCGATTTCGAGCGGGGCTTTATCAAGGCGGAGGTCTATCGTTTCGAGGACCTGGCCGCCCTGGGCTCGGAGCATGCGGTACGGGTGGCGGGCAAGCTGCGGCAGGAAGGCAGGGAATACGTGGTCCAGGACGGGGACGTGATTTTCTTCAAATTCAACGTCTGAACCCCGGCAAGCTCCGTCGTCCCGGGTTCAGGGGGCGCCTCGGCGGCATATACCGTATCGCGGGTCTACGGATGGGTGTTTTACCTATACAAATGTATGGCGCCTCTTGCCACTCGATCCCTAACTGCGTATCCTTAGCACTTGTATGGAAAAATTAATCATCAAGGGCGCCAGGGAGCATAATCTCAAGAACGTGGATCTGGAGCTTCCCAGGGACAAGCTCATCGTCATATCGGGGCTTTCGGGCTCGGGAAAGAGTTCCCTGGCGTTCGACACGATTTTTGCCGAAGGACAGCGGCGCTACGTGGAATCCCTCTCGGCCTACGCCCGCCAGTTCCTGGGCCGCATGGACAAGCCCGATGTGGATTATATCGAGGGGCTTTCCCCCGCGATTTCCATTGAGCAGAAAACCACTCACCGCAACCCCCGGTCCACGGTAGGCACGGTAACGGAGATCTACGACTATTTCCGCCTCCTCTTCGCCAGGATCGGGATTCCCCACTGTCCTTCCTGCGGCAGGGTGATCAAGGAACAGAGCGTCGACCAGATTCTGGAGGCGATTCTCTCCTGGCCTTCCGGCTCGAAACTGCAGATTCTCGCTCCGGTGGTGCGGGCTATGAAGGGCGAGCACAAAAAATGGATGGAGGACGCCCGCAAGCAGGGCTTCGCCAGGGCCAGGGTGGACGGCGAGATGCGCAGCCTGGAAGAGCCCATACAGCTGGAAAAGCAAAAGAAGCACAGCATCGAAATCGTCGTCGACCGCATAAAATTGGGGCCCGATTCCCGGCGCAGGATCGCCGAGGCGGTGGAGACTTCCCTGCATATCGCCGATGGTTCGGTGATCGTTATACGGGAGAATGAAAAGGAAAGCGCGGAGGAATATTTCAGCCAGAAGGGCGCCTGTCCCGACTGCGGCATCTCCCTGCCGGAGATGGAACCCCGGCTCTTTTCCTTCAACGCGCCCCAGGGGGCCTGTCCTGCCTGCACGGGGCTGGGAATAACCCAGGAGTTCGATCCCGATCTCATCATCCCCGATAAGAGCCTTTCCTTTGACGAGGGAGGCTGCATCCCCTACAACCCATCCTCGGCATGGAACCGTTCCCGCTTCGAAGCCCTGGCGGGCCATTACAAATTCAAACTGGACACTCCCTTCGAAGCCCTCAAGCCCGAGATAATGCGGGCGATCCTCTATGGAAGCCCGGATCCCATTAAAATCGTCTACGAAAACAGGGAAAAAACGGGCCATTTCGAATACCAGAGCCGTTTCCCCGGTATCCTCATCGATTTAAAGCGCCGCTACAACGAAACGACAAGCCCGGGGATCAAGGAGTGGCTGGAGAGTTTCATGACCGAGCGCCACTGCGAAGCCTGCAAGGGCAAGCGCCTGAGGCCCGAAGCCCTGGCGGTGACCGTGGGCGGGCGGAGCATTCACGACATCTCCCAGTTGTCCGTTGAGGAGTCGCTCAAGTTTTTTTCCTCCCTCGCCCTGACGGATGTGGAAAAGCAGATTTCCAAGCAGATTGTCAAGGAAATAAAGGCTCGCTTGAGCTTCATGAAAAACGTAGGTCTGGATTACCTGAGCCTGGAGCGCAAGGCGGCCACCCTTTCTGGGGGCGAAGCCCAGCGTATACGGCTGGCCACCCAGATCGGCAGCTCCCTGGTGGGGGTGCTCTACATTCTCGACGAGCCTTCCATCGGACTGCACCAGAGGGACAACCAGCGGCTCATCGAAACCCTCACCTACCTTAGGGACCTGGGCAACACCCTTATCGTGGTGGAGCACGACGAACAGACCCTGCGCACCGCCGATTATATCGTCGACCTGGGGCCGGGGGCGGGGGAGCATGGGGGCAAGATCGTGGCCCAGGGCAGCCCCGAAGAGGTGATGAAGTCCCCCAAGAGCCTCACCGGCCAATATCTCGCCGGCAAGCTGCGTATCGAGGTGCCGGCGGTTCGAAGGCAGGGTAATGGCAAGGCTATCCTGCTCAGGGGAGCCAGGGAGCACAACCTCAAGGGCGTGGACCTGCGCCTGCCCCTGGGGCTCTTCATCTGCGTCACCGGCGTGTCGGGCTCGGGCAAGAGCACCATGCTCACCGATCTTCTCTATCCGGCTATTTCCAATCGCATCATGAGATCCTCATTGGCCGAGGGCGACTTCGATTCCATCGAAGGCCTGGAGCATATCGACAAGATCATCAATATCGACCAGAGCCCGATCGGAAGAACGCCCCGCTCAAATCCCGCGACCTACGTAGGGCTTTTTACCGGCATACGGGAACTTTTCGCCAGTCTCCCGGAGTCCAAGGCGAGGGGTTGGAAGGCGGGCAGGTTCAGTTTCAACGTAAAGGGTGGACGCTGCGAAAACTGCCAAGGCGACGGCACGATCAAGATAGAAATGAACTTTCTTCCGGACGTCTATATAACCTGCGACGTTTGCCACGGGAAGCGCTTCAACGCCGACACCCTGGATATTCGCTATAAGGGCAAGAACATCGCGGATGTCCTGGACATGACCATCGAGGAGGCGGCCTCCTTTTTCGCCCATATACCCCATATCGCGCATAAGCTGGAAACCCTGCTTTCCGTGGGGCTTGGCTACGTGAAGGTGGGGCAGTCGGCCCTGACCTTGTCCGGCGGCGAGGCCCAGCGGGTCAAGCTGGCCTTCGAGCTTTCACGGCGGGCCACGGGCAAGACCCTTTATTTTATGGACGAGCCCACCACGGGCTTGCATTTCGCCGACGTGAAGCAGCTTATGGAGGTGATCCAGCGGCTGGTGGACACGGGTAATACGGTGGTGATGATCGAGCACAACCTGGACGTGATAAAGCAGGCGGACTGGATCGTCGACATGGGACCCGAAGGGGGCACCAGGGGCGGCATGATCGTGGCCGAGGGGAGACCCGAGGATGTGGTGAAAGTGCGGGCTTCACATACGGGACGCTATCTCAAGGACTATCTTCGAAGCCACGTCTAGGACTTGGCCGCGGGATGCCCTGGACCCAGGTGCGGGGCGGTTTGGGCTACCGCTTGTTGTTGCGCCCTTCCGCGGCGCCGGTGTAGTATTCTCACCACGATGTCCCGCAGAATCCTGGCATTGATCTTACTCCTCCTGGGTGTTTGCGCGCTTGGTGCCCAGGAGCAGCAAGCGACCCAGGGACAAGGGGGGAACCAAGGGCCGCCGGCGGGCCAGGGGAGTGCCGGCGGGGCGCAATCCCGGATCCAGGGCCAGGCCTTTCTCGACGCCATGTCAGGGCTTGAACGCTCAACACTGGCCCTGGATATCGCGGTGAGCAACTACTACGAGCTGCGGGCCATGGCGCTCAAATACGGATTGCCCGCCGGGGGGGGGAGCGCCGAGCTTAGGCGTTCCCTCTACGCTTTTTTCGGATTGAAATCCCCAGAAACGCCGCCTTCTCCTTCGAGCCTCGTCATAGAAAGCGCTTCCCAGGTCGAATACTTCAATCTGGAGGAAGGGGGCGACCGCTACATGCGCCTGACGGGCCCCATAACCATGACTCTGCGCAGCGAGGATGGCTACTCTCATTCGATCAAGGCCGACGAGATCATCTTCGACCAAGGGCGGAACATCGTCGAGGCGAAGGGGAATGTTGAATATCGCAGGGAGAAAGATTCGAGAAGCGACGAGTTCAGCGGTTCTTCTTTGCTGGTGGCTCTGGATTCTTATTCCGGCGTGTTCCTGGACGGTTCCTACGACCTGGATCCCACCGCGGAGATGCAGAGGACCCTATCCCTTTATTTCAAGCGCCTCGGCCGGCGCGGAAGCGATATGAATCTCTTCGAGGAGGCGACCTTAAGCGCCTGCGATGAGCCGAACCCGCATTACCATATACGAGCGAAGAAGGTATGGGTGTTCGAGAACGGCGATTGGGCCCTGGCCAACGCCACCCTGTATGTGGGCGTGGTGCCCGTGCTCTGGCTTCCTTTTTTCTATTACCCCGCCGACGAGGTATTCTTTCATCCGGTGATTGGGTACCGCAGCAGGGAGGGAGCCTTTGTCCAGACCACGAGTTATCTGCTGGGAGAGGAGAGGAGGGACAGGAAGGAAAGCGGGCTTTTGTCCTTGATGAGCAATATGGACAATTCGGGGCCCCTTGAGCGTTCCGGGGTCTTTATTCGCCGGACAAGTTTCGATACGGATACCGGAGACGGATCTTCCGACGTCGCGGCGGGGAAGAATCCGAGCATCCTCAGACTTCTGGCTGATGTTTATTCCTCCCTCGGCGTCTACCTGGGGCTTCAGGGTAGTTTCCCGAGCCTGGGCTCGGGCCTTGATTTCAGCCTCGGCTTGGGATTGAGTCGTGCTCTTTTCCTGCAGTCGAACGGCTTTTATTCGCCGTTCGACTATTCGAACGACTACGATTCGCTGTGGGACAGCTCCAATTTTCTCGGGCTCGATCTTCCCTTTCGCTTCGGCGCCCAATTTACCTATTCCTCGGGCTTGAGCAAGGGAGATTTCAGATACTCTTTCAAGACCGATCTTCCCTTTTACTCGGATCCTTACTTCGAACAGGACTTTACCCAGCGTAAGGAATCCTCGAGCATCCTGTCGATTATCGAGGCCAACAAGACGTCGGTTTCTCGGCGCAGCGCAATGAACCAGAGCGTGACGACCTCCCTGTTTTGGCGATTCCCCCAGGGAAAAGACGGGGCGGTGCTCGAAACCATCGAGGTGAGCAACCTGGGCGCTCAGATGAATTGGAGGACTAAAAGCCAATCCACCACCGGGCTGGACACGGCGGGCAAAAGGCGGTTGGCCGTCTCTCCTTCCAGGGATTTTTTCTATCCCGACAGTCTTAAATTCCTCGATGGGACGATAAAACTCTCGGGTACCCTGGACAGCTTTGACCGCCGAGCCAAGTTGAAGGAAGCGGTTGCCGCACCCGCTTCTCCGCAGGAAGACCCGAAGCCAGCCGCCGCTGAGGCGTCCCCCCAGGGCGGGGAATCAACGACCGGGGCAAAAAGCGACGGCAGGGATTTGACCGCCCTGAGCGGTCGCTTGGGTTGGACGGCTTCGGGGTCGGCGATTGTCGAAGACAAATACCGTTCCACTGCCTGGCTAAGCCCCGAAGACGTGGATGCCAGTCTTTCCTATAGACTCCTGGGATGGAAGGGGAGCGGGGCTGTGAATTATTCCCTTTCCTGGGCCGATCGACTTTTATCGCTTGAGTCCGGTTTGGGTTTTAGCGCCCAGGATCAATATAGGCCGATTCTTTACGATGAGCGCCTGGCGCCGACCACCCCGCATCCTTACAGGCTTTCTGATTATTCTTACCGGACTTCGGCGCTGGACGGAACCGCGGCATTGAGTTTGAGACCCTTTATGGCAGCTTCTTCATTCTCCGGATCTTCGCTTCTTTATCAGGCGGGGGCGACCATTTTCAAAAACGCCTATGCGGGACTATCGGGTTCGGGAATTACCGCGACTCCCGTCTATGCGACCACCTGGCTGGGTTGGGATAGTACCAGCTTTTCCACCCATTCGCTCACCGCCACCTTGGCCTACGCCACAAAGGGCAAGTTCGCCAACAGTCTCAGTTTTCAGGCTATGCTCCCGCCGCTTCTGGAAAAGTATACCGGGACCTATGCCGTGTCCGGAAAATATTTGAGCGCGAGCCTGCAAGGCTCGGTCGCCCGGTCGTCGGAAGCTTCGCCGCTTGAATGCTCAGCGCTAAACGCGCAGCTACGACTGGGGGCCTCCCCTTATCCTCAATTGCAGTCGAGCTTCGCCTGGGACTTCGAGAGTTCCGAGCCCCTCTCCAGCGTCAGCTCCCTCGAATATCTTTGGGCAAAGGCTTCGTTCACGGCTAAAAAAGCTAAGGGCTACTACCTCGACGGCGGGGCGTGGAATTTGGACGGGACCGAGGGGTTCAGACCGTATGAGTTTTCCCTCAATTTTAATCCCCATATCGAGATGGGTGGTTTGAAAAACAAGGAGGCCGGCGAACTGGCTGACAGCATGACCGCCACGGCGGCAAAGACGAGCGCCGGCTTTCCAACCACAGAGGCGGCGAGGCTTCCCGCCGACGCCGGTTCGGAAGGAGGCCTCGCCTTCGACCTGAAACCTAGTCTTTCCTATACTCAAAATCTTGTTCGGTTTACCGAATCCAACATTGTCGCCGACCTTACGGTATCCTTGACCGGAAAGAAGGGCAGCAGCCTCAAGTTCTCCGCCCGTTCGGTGAATAAGTCGCCCTGGCGGTACTGGCCGGGCTTTTTTCCCGCCTCCGCGGATTTCGATCCAAAGGACTATGCCAGGGATCCGTTTACGGATGTCCTGGACGCCTTTTCCATCTGGGATACCCAGGCGCTCAAGAGAACGCTCTTCAAGCTTCAGAATCTATCCTTAAGTCTGTCCCAGGACCTCCACGACTGGAATGTGGAGGCGAGCCTGGCCATGAGCCCCGTGCTTTTCACGCCGGATAGCGGACGGCCATATTATCAGCTCGAGTTTTCCTTCAGCTTCCTCGTCACCTGGAAGGATATCCCCGAGCTTAAGAGTTCCATCGCCTACGATGAGGGGGTGTTTCAGCGCTGATGGGCGGATAATATACAAAGCCCTCGTTGTAGGGGTATACTTGTAAACAGGAGCCGGACGCCGACGTTTCGCGTCGGCGTCCGGCTCCAGCCAAAGACCGCGTGACGCAGGGCTTTGGGCTCAAGGAGAGCATTTGGACGCAGAAAGTATTGTCTTGGAAGATACGGAGCTGCTGGCCGAGTTGTGCGGACCTAACGATTACAATCTTTCCATTATCGCCGACCTTCTGGGCTCAAGGGTTTTGAGCCGCGGGAACGAACTTATGATCGAGAGCGGCGACGAGCAGACCAGGACGCTTTTTTCTCAGCTTATCGAAACCCTTACGGAGTCGATCAAAGGGGGACTTCCTGCGACACCCGATCTCATCATAGCGCTGCATGCCGAACTCACGCCCCTGGGCAGCCCAGAGGCGGGCGCGGGGGACCAGAAGGCTTCCTGCGACGACTTTTTCGATGCCTGCGTGCAGATTCCCGGGAGCAATCAGACGATTTATCCCAGAAGCAAAGGACAGGGGCTTTACCTGAAGGGCATGGCCACGCACGATCTTTCATTCGCGGTCGGGCCGGCCGGAACCGGGAAAACCTATCTCGCCATGGCTTGGGCCCTCAAGGATCTGCTGGGCAAAGCTAAGAGAAAACTCATCCTGACCAGGCCGATCGTGGAAGCGGGGGAAAGCCTGGGATACCTTCCCGGCGATCTGGTCCAGAAGATCAATCCGTATCTGCGCCCCCTCTACGACGCCATGGAAATGCTCATACCCTACGAGTCCATCCGCAGACTTGAGGAGACACGATCCATCGAGGTTGCTCCGCTGGCCTATATGAGGGGCAGAAGCCTCAATAATTGCGTGGTCATATTGGATGAAGCGCAGAATACGACAAAGGAACAAATGAAAATGTTCCTCACGAGGCTGGGCGAGAATACCAAAGCCATCGTCACCGGGGACATCACCCAGATCGACCTGCCTAGAAAGGCCGAATCAGGGCTTGTGCACGCGCTGCAAATTCTTTCGAGCATCGAAGGCATCTTTATCAGCCACCTGGATTCCCGGGACGTGGTGCGCAGCAGGTTGGTGAGGAAGATAATCGAGGCTTATGAGAACGAATGAAACGAAGATGAGCAGGGTCTGGCGATCGATTGTCGCCAGCCTTAAGCGCAACCGAGTCTTCGCGATCCACCTGGCTGTCTGCATCGTTGCGGCCGCGCTACTACTCATGTTTTTCGGACCCGGCTCCGTGGCGATCAGGAGAGACTATTCGGGGATCAAGCCCGGCGAGGTCGCCGACCGGGACATTGTGGCCGGCAGAGAGGTGGTCTATGTCGACGAAGAGGCCACCGCCTTACGGAGGGATGCCGAGGAGCGCCTTGTGCTTCCTGTCTTTCAGTTCGATTCGGGTATTACCAGGCGAGCCCTGGATTATTTCAAGGACTTCACCGAAAATTTCCGCTCCCTAAGCACCCAGGATATCGCCCAGGAGACCGTGTTGCTCATGCTTCAGAGCAAATTCCCCGGCAAGCTCCCCCCCCAGGTGCTCGCCGACCTGGCCAAATCCTCCCTCAAATCCCAGATCCTCGTCTATGCCGCCGATGTTTTGGCGGCGGTCTTGGATGGCGGAGTTTTCTCGCTGCCCACCGAAGGTCTCTTGCGCTACAATCAGGATTATTTCGAGTTAAAGCGTTTGATAAACAATAAAGCCGAACTCGAACAGCGATCCATGGCTTCGATGGTCACCGAAGCCGATCTGCCCGATGTCATTCGGGCGGAAGCCGAACGGCGCCATCTCGCGCGCCCCATTTCCTCGCTGGTGGAGAGTATCGTTCTTGGTTTTACCGTGGAAAATGCCTTTTTCGACGAGGCAAGCTCGCTGAGCCGCATAAAAAGGGTAGGGGCGAAGGTCGAGCCGGTCTATAAGGCTGTTGGAAGAAGTGAGCTTCTTATCAGAAAGGGCGAAATGGTAACCGAAGAAAGCTACGCTAAACTGGTGGCGGTGCGTTCGGCCGTTTCACGCTCCGATTTCGGGCTTTCGCTGCGTAGTCTCGGGCTTTTGCTGGCGGCGGCCAGCTTGGGTTATTTTCTGCTTCGTCAGCATGAGGGGGCTGCGCCCTTCAAGATGCCTAGTCTCCTCATGGGACTCTATTCGGCGCTGGCGTTTTACGCGATAGTCCTTTTGGCCAGCAGGGCCGGACAACATCAGATTTCGCTGGAAGGCGCCTATTTCCTGCCCATAGCGCTTTTTTCGGGTATCGGGGCCGCCATTTTCGGACAACGCTTCGCGTTTTCTTATACTGTCGTTTTGACGATGCTCAGCGCGTCGGCCTCCAACCTCAACGCCTACTGGATGGTTTTCGTCATCCTGGCGGGCTTTTTCGCGGCTATGACGATTTCGACCGCCAAGACCAGGCTGGATCTCGTGCTGGCCTGCGTGCTGCAGGCGGCTATCCAGTTCGGCGTGAGCGTTATCCTTCTTCTTCAGCAAGGACTGCGTTTCCAGCAACTGGCGGGAATCTCGGGCTATATGGCCATGAACGGTTTTATAAGCGGCGCATTGATACTGGCCATTCTCCCTGTCCTGGAGCAGTCCCTCAATCTGGCCACCCGCTTCAGGCTCCTGGAGCTTTCGGACGTCAACGCGCCGGCGCTCAAGGAACTCCTCACCCAGGCGCCGGGCACCTACGCCCATTCCATGAACGTCGCCCACCTGGCGGAGGCGGCGGCCGAAGATATAGGCGCGAATCCCCTGCTCGCCCGGGTCGGGGCTTACTATCACGATCTGGGAAAGATAGAGCAACCCGAATATTTCGTGGAAAACCAGCGGGGCTCCAATAAACACGACGATATCAATCCCAGGCTGTCGGCCACGGTAATACGCAGCCATGTCAAACTGGGCACCGAAAAAGCCAGGGAACTCAAACTGCCCAAGGAAGTGGTGGATATCGTCGCACAACACCATGGCAACTCGGTCATCGCCTGGTTCTACGACAAGGCAAAAAAAGAGGACGAAACCATACGGCCCGAGGATTTCTCCTATCCCGGTTCGCCCCCTGTGGGCAAGGAAGCGGGTATCGTCATGTTGGCCGATTCCATTGAAGCTTCGAGCAGAACGATCAAGAACCCGACGGTCCCTAGGCTGGACGTCCACGTGCGGGAGATGATCATGCACAAGGTGCAAAACGGCCAGTTGGACAATTGCGAATTGACCCTGAAAGACCTTGATGTCATCCGGCATTCCTTCGTGCGCATCATGGCCGGCCAGTTCCATTCCAGGATCGAGTATCCCAATCAGAAGGAGAAAGATCTGTGAACGAGGTGAGCATCGAATGCAGGGACATCGGGGAACCGCCCTGGCGGCCCTCCGCCGAAGCCTTCGCCCTAAAGACCATGGAGCGGCTTGGGCTGCGGGACTGGTCCCTCTCTGTCCTGCTCTGCGGCGATGAATTCATCCAAAGACTCAACAGCGAATATCGGGGTAAGGACGAGGCGACCGATGTCCTGTCCTTCTCCATGGGGGCGACCCTGGAAGCGGAGGGGCGGAAACGCTACATTGCCGGAGATATCGTCATATCGGTTCCCGCGATGGAACGGAACGCGGCGGAATTCGGGGTCGAAGCCGACGAGGAATTGAAACGGCTCTTCGTGCATGGAATACTCCACCTAAGCGGCAGGGATCACGAAAACAACGACGACACCCAGCCTATGCTGGTGGAACAGGAGAGCATCCTGACCGCGCTGCAGGGAGAACATATATTGTGAGTCCTTTTTTAGGGTTATTCGGAAAACCTAAGGCTGAACGCAACCAGTCGGAGGAGCCTGCGGTACTCGAACGCGAGGAAATGATAGAAGGCATCGAACATCTCTCGGAGACCACCGTCAAGGAAGTGATGGTGCCCAGGACCGACACGGTCTTTATTCCCGAGGATGCCCCCAGAAAGGAGGCGTTCAGAATCCTCATCGAGTCGGGCCATTCCCGGATTCCCGTGTATCGCGAATCCATCGACGATGTGGTGGGGGTTCTCTACGCCAAGGATGTTCTGGCTTCCCTGGTCAGCGGCCAATCCTCCCCTGTCGCCAAGCTCGCCCGAAAACCGTTTTTCGTTCCCGAGACTAAAAAAATCGATAGTCTTTTGCGGGAATTCAAGCGCCGGAGAGTTCATATCGCCGTGGTGCTGGACGAGTACGGAGCGACTTCGGGCATTGTGTGCATGGAGGATATCATCGAGGAAATCGTCGGAGAAATTCAGGACGAATACGACGACGAAACCGAGGATATAGTCCAGACCGGTCCACGGTCTTGGCGCTGCGACGCGAGGGTGCATCTGGACGAAGTGGTGGAAAAGCTCAACCTCCATCTCCCGGTCGAAGAGTTCGATAGTCTCGCCGGTTTCGTTTTCGACCTTTTCGGACGAATCCCCGAGAAAAATGAAAGCATCGATACCGAGCAGGCGATATTCACGGTCAAGGAAATGGAGGCTCACAGGATTCTCAGCGTCGAAATCGAGAGAAAACAGGAATACCCCATCGAGGAAGCGGACTGAGAATCGAGATTCTTGCTCGGTATCTTATACAAGTACCGAGTATTTCTATATTTGAAACGATGTTTCAATATATAATAATGCTTGCCCGTTTCGATAAGTCGGTATAGAATAACAAAAGTCGATACAGCAAACGCATAAGCGTACTACCTCTCTAATAACCTTCAAGGAGGGTTGAATGAATTCCTACATCAAGCAAGTGCTCGACGATCTCAAGGCTCGCTATCCCTGGGAGAGCGAGTTTTTGCAGGCCGCCGAGGAAGTGCTCGAGTCCATCGCTCCGGTAATCGAAGCGGAGCCTAAATACAAGGCTCAAAAGATACTGGAGAGAATCGTCGAGCCCGAGCGCAGCATTATTTTCAGGGTGCCTTGGGTGGACGACAAGGGTGAATACCATGTAAATCGTGGGTACAGGATTCAATTCAATTCAGCTATCGGTCCCTATAAAGGCGGTGTCCGCTTCCATCCCAAGGTCACGCTTTCGACCCTGAAATTTCTCGGTTTTGAGCAGACCTTCAAGAACAGTTTGACCGGACTCCCCATGGGCGGCGGCAAGGGCGGCTCGGACTTCGATCCCAACGGCAAGAGCGACAACGAGATTATGCGATTCTGCCAGAGCTTCATGTGCGAACTCTATCGCCATGTGGGCGCCGACGTGGATGTTCCCGCCGGGGATATCGGCGTGGGCGGCAGGGAAGTCGGGTATATGTTCGGTCAGTACAAGCGCCTGGCGAACGAGTTCACCGGGGTATTCACCGGTAAGGGGCTTAGCTTTGGTGGTTCGTTGATCAGACCCGAGGCCACCGGGTATGGCGCCATCTATTTCGCCAACGAGATGATGAAGGAGCAAAAGAAGAGCCTGGAGGGCAAAGCGATCGCCGTCTCGGGCTTTGGCAACGTGGCCTGGGGCGCCTGCATCAAGGGCAGCCAGCTGGGCGCCAAGGTGGTGACTATTTCCGGCCCTGACGGCTATGTCTACGATCCCGAGGGCATCGGCACTGAGGAGAAGTGGGACTATCTCAAGGAAATGCTGGTGATCGACCGGAACAAGGTCGAAACCTATGTGCGCAAATTCCCCAAGGCTCAGTTTTTCGCCGGGAAAAAACCCTGGGTGCAGAAGGTCGATATCGCGATGCCCTGCGCCATACAGAACGAGCTCAACGGTGAGGATGCGAGGACGCTCATCGCCAATGGCGTTTCCACCGTCGTCGAGGTGAGCAACATGGGATGCACCCCCGAGGCCTGGAAGCTCTTTATCGAAAAGGGCATTCCTTTCGCGCCGGGAAAGGCCGCCAACGCCGGTGGCGTGGCGACCAGCGGTCTCGAAATGAGCCAGAATTCGATGCGCTTGTCCTGGACGGCCGAGGAAGTGGACGAAAAACTTCACGCGATAATGCGCAATATCCACAAAGCCTGCGTGGAAACCGCATCGATGTACGGTTTCGAGGGCAATTATGTCGTGGGCGCCAACATCGCCGGGTTCAAGAAGGTCGCCGACGCCATGCTGGCCCAGGGGCTGGTGTAAGAAGGCGGAACAGAAAGGGGACTGGTTAGGAGTTCGGGCGGGCCGCGCATCGCGCGGCCCGCCCTTTTTCAATAAGCCCCCTTTTTCCTTCAATGCGGCCCTTTTCCCGCAGCCCTTACCTTATGCTGGCCGCGGTCTTGTATCCGTGGTATAAACTGCTATACGAGGAAGGAGACCTCGCAGCCTATGACCGTAATTCGAGAGAAAGCGACCCTCGCGGGCAGCATAGAAGCGCCGCCCTCCAAAAGCCTTACCCAGCGGGCGATAGCCTGCGCGGTATTGGCCGCTGGTCGTAGCCGGCTGCGGGCGAATTCCCTCTGCGCCGACGCCAGTTCCGCGCTTAAGGTGGCCCGGGCCTTAGGCGCCGTCGTGGAGAGGGAGGGCTCCTGGATTTCCATAACAGGGTCTCCCTTGTTCAGGGAACTCGCCGCCCAGCCGCTGGAAGACAGGGGCGAGGCCCCTATGGACCTGGATTGCGGCGAATCGGGGCTCTGCATGCGCATGTTCAGCCCTATCGCCGCCCTTCTGCCCAGAAGCACGCGGCTGTTAGCCTCAGGCTCCCTCTCCGCGAGGCCGATGGCCATGATGGAGGAACCTCTGAGAAGCCTTGGGGGGAGCTGCGGCACCAGGGAGGGCAAGGCTCCTATTTCGATCCGCGGCCCCCTGCGGGGCGGATTTCTGGCGATGAACGCGGGGGGCAGTTCCCAATTCCTGACCGGCCTTTTGCTCGCCCTTCCCCTGGCCGGGGAGGATTCCGAGATATTGGTCCACGGAACGGTGAGCCGCGGATACCTGGACCTCACTATTTCCTCCGCCCGGGCCTTCGGCGTGACGATCCGGCGGGACGAGGACTACGGTCGTTTTACCCTGCCCGGGAAGCAAAGCTATAAAGCCACGGAGTTTGAGGTGGAGGGAGACTGGAGTTCGGCCGCCTTTCTCGTGGTCGCCGCGGCGCTGGCGGCTTGCGATGAGGGAGTGCTGATTCGAGGTCTCGACAAGGACTCGCAGCAGCCCGACAGGGCGGTGCTGGACGCGGCGGCGGCGGCGGGTACTCCCTTCGAATTTCGGCACGATGCGCTCAAGGTGGGAAGGGCTTCGCTCAAGCCTTTTAGCTTCGACGCCACCGACTGCCCCGATCTTTTCCCGCCCCTCGTCGCGCTCGCCTCGGCCTGCCCGGGCGAGACCGAACTCAAGGGTGTAGGTCGGCTGGGGGGCAAGGAGAGCGACAGGGCTGCCAGCCTCATGGCTATGCTGAAGCATCTCGGAATCGGGTCTGAAATTCGCGGGGACAGAATGCATATCCACGGCGCCAGACCTTCCGGCGGTCGCGTGGAGGCCTGGGGGGATCACCGCATCGCCATGGCCGCCGCGGTGGCGGCTCTGGCCGCCGAAAGCCCGGTGGTCATCGAGGGGGCGGAGTGCGTCGCCAAATCCTGGCCTCGGTTTTTCGAGGATTTCGATTCCCTGAAAGCCTGATCAAGACGCGGCCCATGCGCGGAGCGTGAGGAGAGAGCTAAGCCGCCCCTGAGCGGCGATATTCTTTCTCCTGTTGTCGGAGTAGCCGCTAAAACCAAGCTACCCCGGCGTTAATCGGCGATATTCTTCCGCAGGGTATCCAGGAATTTTTTCATCTCTTCGTAATCCCGTTGACGTATTATGTGGGTGAGATAACTCAATTTCGAGTTGATGAGTTCCAGCTGCCGGATTGTGTGCTGGTTGAACATTATTTCGGTAAGCAGCCTGTCGTCTTCGGCGAGCAGACCCTTGGCGGAGGCCATGTGCCGCTTGAAGTTGGTCCCTGGGGCTTCTTGTTTTCGCATGCAGGCGGCGAAGACCATGCTGGAGGCGAAGGGGGTGGCCAGGGAGTAGGCGACGGTTTTATCGTGCTCCTCGAAACTGTATTCGAAGATTTTTATGGAAAGCCTGCTGTAGAGCTCTCTGAAAAAAGCTTTTCCCGCTTCGCAGGATTCGGAGATGATGATCGCGCTCTCGTCCTTCAGGTCCCTGATATTCGCCAGGGTGGGCCCGAACATGGGGTGGCTGGAGACAAAGGGTCTGCCCAGCGTCCCGTAATAGTCCTGGAGCCCGTTTTTGACCGAGGCTATGTCAGCCAGAATACAGGATTCGGGAATGTGGGGGAGGACCGTGTCGAAAGCCTTGGTCGTATTGCCCAGGGCTACCGAATTGATGAAGAGCTCGGGTTTGACCTGGTCCAGTTCGGCCAGGTCGAGAATCCGGTGCACCTTCATGAAGTACTTCATCTTGAGCGGATCGGCGTCGTGCACCCACACCTCATGGTTCCAGCAAAGCTCTTCGGTGAGCCAGGCGCCCATTTTGCCCGTGCCGAGTATGAATATTCTCATTACTGTATCCTCGTTTCTCTGTAGCAGCCGAGTATTCTGAAATCCTCGGCCATGGCGGAGACTGCCTTGACCGCGGCTTCCACCCTGGGATCTTTGATCGAGCCTTCGAAATCGATGAATATCGCGTAGGTGCCCGGCTTGTCGGGCACCGATTCGATCCTGGTCAGGTTGATCGACGCCTTGGCGAAGACGCTGAGCACGGCGAAGAGGGAGCCGGCTTTGTCACCGGCGGTGAAAACCGCCGAGCAGCGGTCGCCATCCTGATCGTCCTCATCCATGGAAAGGACGAAAAAGCGGGTCCTGTTGTGCAGGGAATCCTGGATGTCTTCCTTGATAATCTCCAGGCCGTACAGGTCGGCGCAGAGCTTGCTGGCTATGGCGGCGACTCCCTTCGGCCTGAGTTCGGCGAGATCCCTGGCCGAACCTGCGGTATCGTAGTGTTGCTGGGGCTCGAGGCGATTGCGGGCGATGAAATTCCTGCATTGCGAGAGGGCCTGGGTATGCGATCGGACCTGCCTGAGCTCGCGGTGATCGGCGCCGGGGACACAGAGCAGGCAGTGTCTTACGGGCATGTCGATGGCGGCGATGATCTTGAGATGGGTATAGATGAGAATCGAGTTGACAGGACCCACCAGGCCGCCCAGGGTGTTCTCCACGGGAACGATGCCGCAGTCTATCAAGCCCTCTTCGATCATGTCGAACACATCGGTGAACTCCCTGCAGGGAATCATGGCGCCGCTGGGGTAGAGGGCGCGGGCCGCCACCTCGCTGTAGGCCCCATGCTCTCCCTGGAACCCGATGGTCCTCTGGTCGGTCGCCTGGATCCTTTTTGTCTCGCTGATAATAGTCTTGTAGAGCCCTTCGGCGAAATCGGGCTCCAGAAGGCAATGGCTGGAATGCCTGATCTTGTCGAGCACCAGCGTTTCGCGGCTCGTATCCTCGATGGTTTTCTTGAGCTTCTTGGTGAGCAGGGCTTTTTCGATGCGCTGGTTGAGCAGGGAAGTGATTTTCATATCGATCTTGTCGATATCCAACCTCAGGTCCTCGAGGGTCATGCTTGCCTCCATGGATTTTTGTTACCGCGCGTATATAGGCCGCGATCGATGAGATAGAGATCGGCCAGGCCTATGGCCGTCGCCGCTTCCAGTACCACGGCGCTTCTCAGGGCGATGCAGGCGTCATGGCGGCCTTCGATGATAAGTTCGGTCATTGTTTCTTTATTAAAATCATAGCTGTACTGGGCCCGGGCGATGGAGGACGCCGGCTTGACGGCTACGCGCAGCAAAAGCTCGTTGCCGTTGCTGATGCCCCCATTGATTCCCCCCGCGCCGTTCTTGTCCGTCCTGCCCGAAGCGTCCACGATCGGGTCGTTGTGTTCCGAGCCGAACATGCCCGCCGCGGCGAAACCGTCCCCGAATTCGAGGGCCCGTACCGCAGGCACGGCGAACAGCAAATGGGCGAGGACGCTTTCGCAGGCGTCGAAGAAGGGTTCCCCGAGTCCTACCGGCAGCCCCCGCACCCTAATCTCCACGATCGCCCCTACCGAATCGTCCCGGGCAACCGCCTCGGCCACCAACTCGTCCAGGGATCTGCCCTCGCGGCCGGGGCGCACTAAGGTGCCGAATTCGGCGAACGGAAGTATTTTCTTCGCTATCACTCCGGCGGCAACCAAGCCCGCGGTGATCCGTCCGGAAAAATGCCCGGAGCCTCTGGGATCGGAATAGCCCGAGTATTTTTCCATGCTGGTAAAATCGGCATGACCCGGTCGGGGTACGGCGCGGAATTGATCATAGTCGACGGAACGGGTGTCCCTGTTGGGAATGCTTAAGGCGATCGGGGAGCCGGTGCTGTAGCCTGCGTGCACCCCTGAGTGGATGCTTACCAGATCCGTTTCCTTACGAGGCGTCGTGCCGGCGGCTCCCGCCCTTCGCCTTGCCATATCCGTTTCGAAGTCCTCGACCGAAAGCGGCAGGCCCGGAGGGCAGCCATCGATTATGGCCCCCACCGCCGGGCCATGGGATTCGCCAAAAAGCTCCACCCTGAAGAGTCTTCCGAAACTGTTCATAGCCTATCCCCCAGCAGGAAGGAAAGCAGTTCCTCCGCCGGAATTTTTTCGATCTTCACCGCCCCGATTCCTTCGGGCAGAATGAAATGCACGAATTCGCCCTCTCTTTTTTTGTCCATGAAAAAAAGATCGGCCGCCTTTTTCCGCAAAGATCCATCCGCATCGACTTCCCCGATATTGACCGGAAGTCCGTAGCGAGCGAGAAGGTTCAGGATCCTCCGCATATCCCCTTCCTTCATCCTCCCCTTGGCGCGGGCGTAGGAGCAGGCGAGAGCAATGCCCAGCGACACGGCAAAGCCGTGGGGCATGCCGCTGGCGGATTCCAGGGCGTGTCCGAAGCTGTGCCCCAGATTGAGCAGTCTGCGCGCGCCCGATTCTTTCGGATCCCGGGCGACGATTTTCAGCTTGAGCCGCTGAGAAAGACGGACTATCCCTTCGAGGGTCTCGGCGGGGCAGCCCTGGAAATTCAAGCCTCCTTCGCCGCCGTACCTTCGCGCGGAGTCTTCCAAATACGCGAAGTGATCCTCCCCCTCCAGTATCCCGTGTTTTATCGCCTCGGCCATACCCGAGGCGAATTGCTCCGGTTCCAGGCTCCGCAGCGTTTCCACGTCGCAGAAAAGCCTTCGGGGAAAGTGAAACGAGCCTATGACATTTTTGTATCCGCGGTAATCGAGACCGTTTTTTCCCCCCAGGGCAGCGTCGCACATGGCTAAAAGGGTCGTGGGAACCGCGAAAAACCCTATGCCCCGCATCCATATATGGGCCGCGAAGCCGGTGGTATCGCTGATCGAGCCGCCGCCCAGGGCGAGAACGCTCCACGAGCGGTCCACCCTGTGTCGGAGGAATCCGTCCAGAAGGCTGGGGAGCGCCTCGATGTTTTTAGCGATTTCGCCTTCTGGTATCAGTACGCGAGGAAGGGCGGGGAAATGGCGGCCGTAGAGGCTATAGATTCTTTCGTCGCTCACCAGCAAGGTCTTCGCCGCGTCCATCCGTCTCGCGACATCGCCCAGGCCGCAGAAAAGCGGGCTGATATCGTCTTTTGCCCGAATGAGAGGCTCCATCAATCCACCGAATCCTTGAAATGCCCGATTTCGGAGCGATCCGGCGCGGCGCCGCCGGAGGAATCGTCGACCATCCTGTCTTTCCGGCCGCCCCGGCCGGCGTCCTCGGGAAAGCTGCCTTGTCGTCCGCCGGCCCCGCGATCCTTCGCCTCTGTCGGCGCCATCTCCCCCGAGTCGATCTTGTCGTCCAGCTCAAGCATGAAGAGACGGGTCGCCTCTAGTTTTTTCATAAGACGCTCGAATTGGGCCGGGGAGAGTTGCTGGTCCTTGTCGCTCAAGGCGCAGGATGGATCGATGTGCACCTCGATTTCGAGCCCGTCGACACCGGCCACCAGGGCAGCCAGGCTCATGGGTTCTATCATGCTCAAAATACCCGTGCCGTGGCTCGGATCGATGAAAATGGGCAGGTGGCTTTCCTTGCGCACCGCGGGAATCATGGAGAGATCGAGGGTGTTCCGGGTATAGGTTTCGAAGGTGCGGATGCCGCGTTCGCAGAGCAGAACATTGGGATTTCCTTCGGCGAGGATGTATTCGGCGCAGTTCAGCCATTCCTCCAGGGTGGAATACATGCCGCGCTTGAGCAGAATCGGTTTCCCCGACTTGCCCACCTCCCGGAGGAGGGAGAAATTCTGCATATTCCTGGCGCCGATCTGAAGAACATCGGCGTATTCGCCCACCCAGGAGACATCCCTGGTATCGACCACCTCGGTGACGATAGGAAGCCCCGTCTCTTTTCTTGCCTTGTCCAGGATTTTGAGTCCCTTGAGTCCCAGGCCTTGAAAAGCGTAGGGGGAGGTCCGGGGCTTGAAGGCCCCGCCCCGAAGCATCTTGGCTCCCGCCTTTTTCACCGCGATCGCGGTCCTGACCGTCTGCTCCTCCGATTCCACCGAGCAGGGGCCGGCTATCACCACAAATTCGCCGCCGATTTTCACGCCACTTACATCGATGACGCTGCGGCTGAAATCCGCTCTCCCCGCCGCGAGCTTCAAGTTTTTCATTGATTTCTCTCTCCAACGACTGGCCGGCCTTGACGGTCGACTTGTCATTTTCCTGCCAATAGTAGGGCCGATAATATAACGTACTCAAGCACAGGTCAAGGAAAGCCCCGCGTTTGTCGCAGGTATATATTTCCGGAGCTCCATGCTTCAGCTTCCGTTTACGATTCCTCTGGTTTATCATGACCGCATGTATTTCAACGAACTTGTCAACGCCTACGACAGACAGCGGAGGGAACGAAACATCTACCACGATCTCATGCGCTTTCGGGTGAGGGAGGTCCTGCTGGTGGGAAGCCTCTACGATTCCTTCGTGGTGGAGTCCGACGGCATATTGACCGAGCAAATCTACGGCGAATACTTCAAGCTCAATCTCAATACAATTCCCAGGGTAACCTGCGCCTATACCGAGGAATCGGCCATGGACCTCTTCCGGGGCGGAAGCTTCGATCTGGTGATTCTCATGGCGGGCATCGATTTCGATCTTCCTCTGCGTTTGGCCAAGGCGATGAAGCAGATATGGCCCGATATACCCATTCTTCTCATGGCGACGAACAATTCCAGCCTTGAAAAGCTGGACATGGACTCGCCGGACCTCGCGGCGATCGACAGGGTTTTCGTGTGGAATGGGTATTCCAAGCTCTTTGTGGGAATGATCAAGTATGTGGAAGACCTGAGAAACGTGCAGGCCGATACCCTGGCCGGAAGGGTGCGGGTGATCCTTCTCATAGAAGACTCGGTGCGCTTCTATTCCCGTTTTCTTCCGGTCCTGTACAAGGTCGTTCTCAAGCAGACCCAAACCTTGATCGAAGAGGAAAAGGTCACCGAAACATACAAACTGCTCTCCATCCGGGCCAGGCCGAAAATTCTCCTGGCTTCGAGCTACGAGGAAGCCCAGGAGCTGTTCGATACCTACGAGGGGAATCTGCTCGCGGTCATCACGGACTTGCGTTTTCCCCGCCGCGGGGTTTACGACGAAGAAGCCGGCTTCGATTTTCTTGCCATGGCGAAGGCGAGAATTCCCGATCTTTCGATCCTCGTACAGTCCAGCGAGCAGGCGATAAGGCAGAAGGCCTATGCGATGGGCGCTTCCTTCGCCGACAAGAACTCCGAATCCCTGGAGATGGAGCTTGCCACCTTCCTGCAGGAGAATCTCGGCTTCGGCGCTTTCCGCTTTTGCCTCCCCGACGGAACGGAGCTGAACAGGGCGCGCAACATGAAGGAGTTTATCGATATCCTCCACGTGCTTCCTCCCGAAAGCCTGGCCTACCACGCCGAGCGCAACCATTTTTCCGCCTGGCTCATGGCCCGCGGTGAAATTCTCATGGCCAAGGTGCTGCGTCCTTATAGAATCAGCGATTTCCCCGGCCTTCAGGCGATGCGCGACTTTATCGTGAAGATCCTGGACAACGTGCGCAAGGAAAAATCCCGGGGCATTCTTCCCAACTTCGACGAATCCATGATGAGGGAGGAAAACTACGTCAGCAGGCTTGTGGACGGATCGGTGGGCGGCAAGGGCAGGGGAATCATATTCATACGTTCCCTGCTGGAAAATCTTGAATTCTCCCGCTATATCAAGGGCATAGATATCAAAATCCCCCGCACGGCCTTCATCGGCATAGACGAGTTCGAGGTGTTCCTGGAGACCAACAATCTCTGGACTTCCTCTTTCTACGGGCCCCAGACCGGGGAGCTGAGGCGCACTTTCGTTTCCATACCGCTTTCCCGGCCGTTGGTGGCCAAGCTGAAACATTTTCTGGCGGCTACGACAAAGCCCCTGGCGGTGCGTTCCTCAGGCCTCTTCGAGGATATGCTCATGGTGCCATTTTCCGGCATTTACGACACCTATATAATCCCCAACAATCACCCCGACCCCGAAGTGCGGCTCAACCAGCTCTGCGATGCGGTAAGACTGATCTTCGCCAGCCTTTTCTCCTCCGAGGCGCGCTCGTACTTTGAAATGACCGGTTATAACCTGGAAGAGGAACGCATGGCGGTGGTGATCCAGGAACTGGTGGGTTCGACGCGGGGCGACTACTACTATCCCCATGTTTCCGGCGTGGCGCAGTCCTATAACTATTACCCCATATCCTATTCCAAACCGGAGGACGGCCTCTGCGTCTCCGCCCTTGGGCTGGGAACCTGGGTCGTGGGGGGAGGAGCTTCCCATCGCTTTAGCCCCCGGTATCCAAAGCTGGACATGGTGCCGCCGGATCAGTTGCTGGACAATACCCAGAGGAATTTCCATGCCCTGGACCTGCGGCGAAGCATGCCGGAGCTCCTGGCCGGGGAAATGGCCAGCCTGGCCGAACTTCCTATCAACGCCGCTTCCAAGGACAGGAAATTCTCCTATCTGGTTTCGACCTGGGATGCCCAGGACCTCCGCTTTGTCCCCGGCGACAGCGGAAAGGGCACGAAAGTCGTGGATTTGGCCAATATCCTCAAATACGACGCTCTGCCCTTCGCCGAGGCGATTTCGATGATCCTCGACGTGGGAGCCCGATCCATGGGCACGCCGGTGGAAATCGAGTACGCCCTCAATCTTGACGAACCATCGGGACTGCCCGCGCTTTATGTCCTGCAACTCAAACCCCTGATAAACCAGCAGGATAGGGTCGATGTGGACCTGGAATCCCTGGATAGACAGTCCTGCTTTATCTATTCGGACAAGGCCATGGGCAACGGCCGCTTCGATGACATCAGGGACATCCTCTGGGTGGACCCCGAGAGCTTCGACCGCTCGAGGACCGTGGAGATGGCCGGCGAAATCGAGGAATTGAACACTCTGTTGCGCGCCGAGGGCAGGCGCTACGTTCTCATCGGTCCGGGGCGTTGGGGTACCAGGGACCGCTGGCTCGGCATTCCGGTCACCTTCGCCCAGATATCCCGCTCGCGGGTAATCGTCGAAGCGGATCTTGAAGACTTTGTCGTGGAATCCTCTCTGGGTTCCCATTTCTTCCATAACGTCACCAGCATGAATATCGGGTACCTCAAGGTGGCGAAAACCGACGAGGGATTCGTCGATTGGGGCTGGCTGAGATCGATGCCCTGCGCGCGCCGTACCGCTCATTGCCGCTGGACAAGGCTCGATTCGCCGGTGGAGGTGTTGATGGATGGAAGGACCAGCAAGGCCGCCTTACTCAAGCGAGGAGGGGAAAAGCAGGCGGCCGAGCCCTGGATGGAGCGCCTCGATTGACGATAGAGCCTTTTTTGGGCAATACTCCTCGCTAATAGGCGCGTTCGCACCCTTAAAGGGACGAGAGCGGGGCTAAGATGCCCCACCGCGCGCCCTCATCCGAAACCCATGGAGCCTATCACATGGATGCCTTAAGCGTCGCCAAAACTCTTCATCCTCTGGAAGTCCGCATCCTTCTCGCCTACGATCCGGGAAGCGAAATCGACGGTGAAACCCTGCGCAGGGAACTGCACTTTAGGGAGGGGCAGGAAAACCAGGCCTTTTCCTGGCTTCTCGCCAAGGGCCTTGTCGAAGAACAGGGAAGGACCCAAAGCCTTTTTTTCGAGCTGACGGCCTTGGGGCGCGAATATGCGGAAAAGGGGACACCCGAGCGCAGAATTTTTGACTATATCGAAAGCAGGGGAGCCGCGAGATTGCCAGAGCTCGCCGAAGCCCTCGGGCTTGAGCAAAAAACGGTAGGCTCGGCCTTCGGCCTCCTTTCCAAGGAAGGCGCCCTCGGCATGAACGAAGAAAAAAAGGCTTCCTTGCTGCCCGGCACCGGCTTTCCCTCCCGGATGGAAAAACTCGGCGACATCATCGCCCGAGCGGCTTCGAGCGGTGGCATACTCGAAGAAAGTTCCCTGGATTCGGATTCCCTGGAGTTGGTCAAATCGGTGGCAAAAAAGCGCGGGGCCGGGGATGCCCCCTTTCGCGTGGCCGAACGGGAAAGGGTTGTGTACAGGTTGAGTCAGGCCACCGCCGAACAGCGGCGCATACTCAAATCCCTGGGCGTCACCGGCGAGGAGCTGGGCGCGCTGACACCGGCTTTGCTCGAAACCGGGGATTGGAAAAAGGGGAGCTTCCGCCCTTATAATATCGGGGTTACGCCCGCCCGTACCATTCCGGGTAGGAAAAACCCCTATGTGGAATTTCTCGAAAGCGTCAAGGACAAACTCGTTTCCCTGGGATTCGAGGAATTCGACGGGAACATGGTGGAGACCGAATTCTGGAATTCCGACGCCCTTTTCATGCCACAGTTCCATTCGGCCCGGGATATCCACGATGTCTACAGTATCGAAAACCCCCCGATGGCCAAGTTTATCGAAGAACCTCATCTTTCCAAGGTGGCCGCCGCCCACGAGAACGGCGGCGATACCGGTTCGAGGGGCTGGAATTACCGTTTCGACAGGGATTTTACCCGTCGCCTCATTCTGAGAAGCCAGGGTACGGTGCTATCCGCCAGGCAGCTGCCCACGGCCAAGGTTCCGGGCAAGTATTTCGGCATTGTTCGCTGCTTCCGTTACGACAAGGTCGACGCGACCCATCTTTCGGATTTTTATCAGACCGAGGGTATCGTGCTGGGCGAAGATGTAAACCTCCGGACCCTGCTGGGCTTTTTGGAAATGTTCGCCGTGGAGGTGGCGGGCGCCAAGGAAGTCAAATACGTCCCCGGCTATTTCCCCTTTACCGAGCCTTCGGTGGAAGTGCACATAAAGCATCCGGTACTGGGGTGGTTCGAGCTGGGCGGCTCGGGTATATTCCGTCCCGAGGTCACCAAATCCCTGGGCATCGATGTCCCGGTACTGGCCTGGGGCTTGGGCATAGACCGCATGGCCCTGATGGCCCTGGGCCTGAACGACCTGCGCGAACTCTTCAGTCCGGACCTGGAAAGCGTCCGCCTGCGCAGAACCCTTATGCAGCCTAAATGATGGAGCGCTACGATGCCTAAGATAGAAGTGAACGAATCTTTGTTCTTCAAGCTTTTGGGAAGAAAAATGGACGCCGTCTCTCTTGAGGCGATTCTTCCCAACGCCAAAGCCGAGCTGGACGCCTGGGACGATACTTCCGCCGCCGACGGGAACCGCACGATCAAGATCGAACTGAACGATACGAACCGGCCGGATCTCTGGTCCACCGCTGGCCTGGCCCGTCAGCTCAGGGTGCGGGAGACGGGGGAAATCCCTTCCTATCCGTTTTTTGTCCCCCTCGGAGAATCCCCTAATGCCGCCTATACGGTGATGGTGGACGAAAGCGTCCGGAAAGTGAGGCCGTACCTCGCCGGCTTTGTCGCCCGCGGTCCGGCGATCAGCGACGCGATGCTCAAGGATTTTATCCAAACCCAGGAAAAACTCACCTGGAACTACGGCCGCAAGCGCCGCAGCGTCTCCATAGGGCTGTACAGACCTTCGATCATCGCCTGGCCGGTGCATTACAGGGGCGCCGATCCCGACAAGGAAGCCTTCGTGCCATTGCAGGAAACCAGGACCATGACCCTGCGGCAAATCCTGGCGGAACACCCCAAGGGGAAGGAATACGGCTTCATCCTCCAGGACGAGGCGATCCATCCCCTTCTCCTGGACGATAAGGGCAGGGTGCTCTCCTATCCGCCGATCATCAACTCCGCCGATTTGGGAGCCGTGCTCGTGGGGGATCAGGATCTTTTTATCGAGGTCACCGGCACCGAGTATCCCTCGGTAAGCCTGACCGCCTCCATCCTGGCCTGCGATCTGGCGGACATGGGCTTCGCCATAGAGAACGTCGAGGTTCGATATCCTTACGACACTCCCTTCGGCCGCGCCGTGGTTTTCCCCTGTTATTTCCAGCCTGAAATTCAGACCGGCATAGGGGAGGCCAGAAAGCTGCTGGGACTGGAAATGAGCATCGGAGAGGCCAGGGAGGCCGCGCAGCGCATGGGTTCCCGGGCCAGGATCGAAGGCGATAGGATCGTAATAAGACCACCCGAATATAGAAACGATTTCCTCCATCCGGTGGATCTTGTCGAGGACATACTCATGGGCATGGGGATGGATAAATTCCCGCCCGAAAAACCCCATGATTTCACCATCGGAAGGCTCTCCGCCATCGAGGAATTTTCTCGCAAGGCCAAACTTTGCTTTGTGGGCATGAGTTATCAGGAGATGATTTATAACTATCTCGGAGGGCGGAAAGATTATATCGACAGGATGGGTGTCGATCCGAAAGCGGTGGTGAAGATCAGCAATCCCATGAGCGAAAGCTTCGAATACCTGCGAAATTCGCCCTTGCCGGGGCTGCTCGGCACCGAATCGGTGTCGTCGAAGGCGCCGTACCCGCACAGGGTTTTCGAAATCGGCAAGGTGGCTGTGTTCGACGAGGCTGAGAATTACGGCATAGCCACGCGCCAGTTCGCCGGCTTCTTGAGCAGCCACGCCCAGGCCGACTACAACGAAATAGCCTCCCATGTGGCCACCCTCATGTATTATCTCGGCAAGGAATACTCCGTCAGGGAAGCCCAGGATTGCCGGTTTATCCCGGGACGTCAGGCGGAGATCCTGCGGAGCGGCAAAAGGGTGGGCATCTTCGGGGAGATCCATCCCGGCGTACTGGAGGCCTTTGGTATCACCATGCCCTCCGCTGGCGGCGAAATAGACCTGGACCTGCTCTTGAGTTGAAGCCACAGCCCTCCTCTCGGACGTATACCGGGAGGAAGGGCTGTCATGGATATTTTCGCTTACGAACCTCTCGGCTTCGAGGGGTGCCTGGTTAAGATAGAGGTGGATTTGCGCAGGGGTATCCCCGCCGTGGATATCGTCGGCCTGGCCGCCACCTCGGTCAGGGAATCCAGGGAGAGGGTCAGGGCCGCGATCCGGAACTCCGGCTTTATCTTCCCCCAGGATCGCGTTCTCATCAACCTTTCCCCCGCCGATCTCCCCAAGGAAGGCTCCCTTTACGATCTGCCCATAGCGACGCGAATTCTTATTTCCACCGGCGCTCTTCCGGATTGCGGGAAGCCTATTCTCGTCGTGGGGGAGCTTACCTTGGACGGCCATGTCCTCCCCATACGCGGCAGCCTTCCCGCACTGCTAAAGGCCAATTCCGGCGGCATAAACGACTACCTCGTCCCCTGCGGCAACCTTGGCGAAGCCGGGAGGCAGAGATCCGGCAGAGTCTATGGCATTTCCCATATATCCGAACTTCCTTCCATATTGTTGGCGCTCCGCGAGGGGAGGCTCCCCGGAGGCCAAAGGAAAGCCGGGGCGGGCCCAGGGCGGGGTGCGGCGGCTGAATTGGACTCTGCGGCCGGTCGGGAATTGGATTTTTCGGATTATTGCGGCGATGGCGCCGTGATGCGGGCCCTGATGGTGGCCGCGGCCGGTAGGCATAATCTTCTTCTTTTCGGCCCGCCCGGTTCGGGCAAGACAATGGCGGCCATGCGATTTCCATCGTTGCTGCCGGACTTGGGCGAAAGCCAGGCCCAGGAGGTCGCGGCTCTCTGGTCGCTGAGGGGAAAGGCCTATGGGACCTCCTCCTCGGGCGCAAGGCCACCCTTCTGCGCGCCGCACCATTCCGCCTCCCTGGAAGGACTGGTGGGGGGCGGCAGGCCCCCCAGGCCCGGGGAGATTAGCCTGGCCCATAGGGGCTTGCTTTTCCTGGACGAGACTCCAGAGTTTGGGCGGGACGTACTCCAGGCGTTGAGAGAGCCGCTGGAGCAAGGTTTCATCAGCGTCGTTCGAGCGGGTATGATCCTCCGCTATCCGGCGGACTTTCAGCTTGTCATGGCCGCCAATTCCTGTCCATGCGGCAATCTGGGTAATCCGGCGAAAACCTGCCTTTGTTCCCCTCCTGAGATTCAACGCTATTGGAAACGCCTTGGCGGACCGCTGTTGGACAGAATCGATATGCGCATTCCGCTGACGATACCCGAAGGCTCGAGCATAATGGACAAACCCACCTGGACCCAGGGGCGGCTTCGCGCAATGGTGGATGCCGCCGTAGCGATCCAGTTTAAAAGAAGTTCCGGCCGGGTCGGCCTTTTCAACAGCAGGCTCACTCCCGGCCTTATTCAGCAATTCTGTGTCCTTGAGCCCCGGCTCCGGGAAGAGTTCAAGGCTAAGGCCCAGGAACTCGGCTTTTCAATGCGCGCCTGCCACTCGACGCTCAGGCTGGCAAGAACCATCGCTGATCTCGAAGGTCGGGAAAGCATCGACCACGATGCACTTATGGAGGCTATCGGATACAGGGAGTTCGGTGACGGTTCCTGCTACTGGCCTTTTTAGCGCGGAGCGTCCGGGCCCTGATTCACTCCGGCATGGTATCGCGCCGGATCCTTTCACGGGGATCAATACGAGTCGCCGTGGTCCCGAGCTCCCATATAAGGCGTTTTTATTTAGGCCAAGCGTCGCAACCCAGTTGACAAGGCTTTTAAATCCGGTTATTTTCCTCCTCGCGCCTTTTGACGAAGGGGTTCGCGGAGGAGTTCGCGAGGGGTTCGAAGCGACGAAAATACTTCGAATTCTTCAAAAATCAGCCGATTCGATCAAAACGATCTTGACAGAACCGAGGCGACTTTGGTACCTTCATCGAGCGCTCTGAGGAAGGGGACTTTTGAGGGGCGAGG